>Ga0256864_1000405_pt1 | contig 15992 bp, 8 predicted proteins | sample RVTome_11_FD_187336 | JGI IMG/M metagenome (GOLD analysis project Ga0256864, IMG submission 187336) | Soil microbial communities from uranium-contaminated site in the Upper Colorado River Basin, Wyoming, United States - RVT147D111 HiSeq ... | reverse complement strand
ACCGGCGCCGATACCCCACCGGCAGGAAAGTCACCCACGAGGAGCTCGCGACTGTACGTCTGTTTCCGAACCGCTTCCACGGTGACTGGAACTACGCGATCCGTCCCCATGTCCAATCGTAAATGTAATTTACTGCCGCTGCCTTAGCTATGCATCGGTCAACCTGAAGCGGTCGTGCCTGGACTCGGATCCGGAGACGTCATCGACGATCGTCGTCCCCCTGTTGACGAGCGTCGGTCTGCCCGATGGTTCGACGTACTCGATGCCGGTCGAGGATTACTACACCGACTTTTTGGGTCAGTGCGGCGAAGGAACGGTCGCGGTTCCGCTCCAAGGCCTGCTCGAGGCCGTGACCTTGCCGGTAAGGGGCAGAATCGAATGGTTCTATCAGCCATATTACTTCCCGGCGCCTCTCGAGGGTGAAGATCCGGGGCAGGATCCGCTCTGGCTGCAGAAGACCGCGGGTGTGTGGACGCGGACGCTCCGGGAGGCGGGCGGCACGGTCAACGGCACGTGGACGTACACTCAGCTCCTGCCCGGAGGACAGCAGGCTCAGGAGTCGATCACCCAGGTGACCACACCGCTCGGCGATCGTACGGACCACTACTTCCGCGTCGGCGACGACCCGGACCCGGCGTACGGATTGCCGTTCTCACCGCTGGAATCGGCACCGGGTCGTCCCGATCTGCTGCGTTCGACCAAGGTGTACGACTGCGGCGCCGGCGGCACCAACTGCCAGCTCCTCCGCACGACCTTCGTGAAGTATCACACTGACTCTCCGTTCGTCGGCGGTCCAGAGTTCAACGCTCGGCTTGAGGCCAGCGCAAGGTTCTTCAACGATGATGGCAACCGGCGGGCCACGGTCGACCTCTCGAACTTCGATGGTCTGGGGCACTACAGGGCCGAAGCACTTTCCGGAGATTTCGAATCGGGCAACGCGCGCACGACTGTCAGCAACTTCAACCCGACTCGCGGGACATATCCAGGCAGCTTCGTGATGCCCACTCCGGGTGAACCATGGGTGCTTAACACGTTCGACTATCGCCAGACTACCGAGGGTTCGCAGATATCCCGCGAGGAGTTCTGCTTCGAGGGCAACACCGGCTACCTGCTCAGGCGGCGGGTGCTCGAGAGCGCCATAATAACTCAGGGACCGAACGACTTGGTCCACGTGTACTCGCGTGACTCTGTGGGCAATACCGTCCGCGAGCAGCGTTACGGTTCGCACCTCGGTAGCGTCGGTTTGGGAGCAGTCTGCTCGATCGGTCTCGGCACCGAGCAGTTCCGGATGGACCTCACCTACCAGTTCGGCTCGCTCGCCACGTCGCAGTACTTCAACGCCGGCGGCGGCGCGATGGGCTTCTTCTCGGTCAACCGGACGATCGACCAGAGCACCGGCCTGCCCTCCTCGGCGCGCGATCCGGCGCTGGTTCAGACCACCTTCGCGTACGACGCGCTGGGCCGGCTGACGTCGGAAGAGACCGGAGCCGACGCCAAGACGACGTACACCTGGATCCTGGGGAGTGGCGCGGGTTTCGCCAACGTCAAGATCCACCGCATCGCGGACGGCGGCTCGACGGTGCTGGCGGACGAGCAACTCGTCTTCGACCACTTCGGCCGTCCGATGATCGAGAAGCGGACGATGGCGTCGGGCGCGCGGTCGAAGCGCCGGACGTTCTACAATGCGTTGGGCTGGGTGACCGACGTGGCCGAGTGGGAGCCGGACAGCGGTGGCCACACCGCGTTCACGCGGTACCGCAACTTCGATCCCTTCGGCCGGCCGCGGCGGATCGAGCCCCCGGACGGAGCGGCGCACGAGATCAACCTGAGCTACCTCGGCGTCCGCGAGGTGGTGCGGACCGTGAAGGTGGCGACCGGAGCCAACGGCGTGGAGACCAACGCGTTCACCACCGAGCGCTACGACCGCCAGGGACGGCTCTTCCAGGTGGTCGAGTCCGCCGGTCCTGGCGGCACCGGCGTGACCGCGACCTACGGCTATGACGAGGCGGGACGGCTCTCCTCGGTCGGCATGGGCGGGACGCAGAACCGCAGCTTCAGCTACGACAACCGGGGCTTCCTCACCAGCGAGTGCCACCCCGAGAAGGGCCCCTCGGGCAACGGCTGCGTCACCTACGGTCTCTACAACGCCTGGGGCCTGCCCGGCCGAACCACCGACGGCCCCAACGACCTGCGGGTATCCTACGACCGGGCCGGACGGCCGACCCTGATCCGCGAGAACGGCGGCCAGCAGCGGACCCTCAAGCAGTGGACCTACGGCACCGGCATCGGCGCCGGCGACCGCTCCAACGTCAAGGTCAAGACCGCCGAGCGCTACAACTACGTGTTCGTGGGGACCACGCCGTTCACCGACCTGGTGCGCGAGACGTACACCTACGGCGGCCGCAGCGGCCGGGTCTCCACCCGCCTGACCGAGAACTTCATCAACCCGCAGCCCGGGAGCGGCCCCTCGGACTCCTTCACCCAGAGCTTCGTCTGGAACGACCTCGGCGATCCGGCGAGCCTCGGCTACCCCCACCGGCTCGGTCTGCCGGTCGGGCGGACCGTGAGCTTCGGCTACAGCAACGGCACCCTCACCTCGGTGCCCGGCTACGCCTCCTCGATCACCTACCATCCGAACGGGATGCTGAACCAGGTCGTCCACACCAACGACGTCACCGACGTCTGGGGCCCCGACCCGAACAAGATGCCGCGCCCGGCCTCGATCGCCGCCTGGTACGCGCTCGGCACACCGTCGCAGGCGCTGCGCTTCTCCTCCGGGGCGTACGGCTTCGACGGCTCGGGCAACGTCGAGACCATGGGCAGCGCCTACTTCGTCTACAACAAGGTCAGCCGCCTGGTCGACGCCCGGCTATTCACCGGACCCGGGGGCGGCGGCGGCCAGGTGCAGCAGAGCTACAACTTCGACAACTTCGGCAACATCCAGTCGATCACCACCAACTCCGTAACCCGCAACACGCCGACCTCAACCTCGACCAACCGGCTGACCTCCGGCGCCTACGACGCCGCCGGCAACCTCACCGGCTACACCGGCGCGCTCTACGAGTACGGGGCGTTCAACGACATCTGGCACTACAAGAACGGCACGGAGGAGGCGCTCTACCTCTACACCGCAAGCGGCGAGCGGCTGTTCGAGTTCAACCTCACTCCCGGCAAGAACGTCAACCGCTGGACCCTCCGCGACCTCGACGGCAAGGTCCTGCGCGAGTACAGCTACAACCGGAACACCTTCGTCTGGACCGTCGAGCGCGACTACATCTATCGCAACGGGACGTTGCTCGCGGCCGAGACTCCCCAGGGCATCCGCCACTTCTCCGTCGACCACCTCGGTACGCCGCGGCTGGCCACCAACGCCTTCGGCAACCAGGTCGCCTACCACGTCTACTACCCGTTCGGCGAGGAGGCCACGTTCTTCAACCAGGACGGCGAGCGGATGAAGTTTACGGGGCACGAGCGGGACCTCCACTCCACCGGCGGCCCGGGGGACGATCTCGACTACATGCATGCCAGGTACTGCTCGCCGCTGACCGGACGGTTTCTGAGCGTAGACATGCACCGAGGTTCGCCGGCGGCTCCTCAAACGATGAACAGATATGCTTACGTCGCCAACAGTCCTCTTCGCTACAATGACCCTGATGGACGAAGAATGAACCCGGTAACCTATTCCAGTGGCACGGGCGGTGCGCCAGCACGAGGAGTCCACGGTAGGATCCGCCGGTCGCAATGGAATCCGAGCGTGGGCAGGTTCGGCTGGACGCGAAACGGCGGTGGGAGGTTCCATGCCGGTCTCGACATCAACGCGAGGGTCGGAACGCCGGTCGGCGCGGCAGAGACGGGCATAGTGACAGATGTCGGGACCCGAGGGAGCGCAGGGCGGAGAGTTCAGATCACGACTGCGGATGGAACTGTTCTTACGTACGCCCACTTAGATTCCTATGGCGCAGGAGTCACGAAGGGGGCCGTCCTGCCGGAGGGCGCGGTAGTAGGGTATGCTGGAACGTCCGGTAACGCAGCCGGTCTGCCCTCGGAGGAGGAGCACTTACACCTGTCAGTGGCCGACCCTGCGGGTGAACGGGTCAATCCAGAGGAGTGGCTCAACGACCCCTCGGCGGATCCTCCGGAGAGCTCGACGCCTGCGGAGACGAGTTTTGTACCGGATTTCCTCTTACCGGAGCCAAATCAATCAACGCCATGTACGAGTTCTGGGACCGGAATCCCTGGACTCTGCGCGGGTAGAAAATGACGAGGCGCAATGTGGAGCCGACAGCCGTGAAGCGAAGACTACCCGTTGCGCTCATGACGCTCGTTCTCCATTCGGTCGCCGTTGTGGAGGCGGTTGGCCAAGTCGAGGTTCTTGGGCTCAGAATCGGCGTATCAGACCTTCACTCGACGCTGCTCGCTCTGGGACAACCGAAGGCGGTGTATCTCGCCGCCTCCGGGCCCGACGGTATGACTCTGTCGCATGACAACATCATCCTGGAGTACGAACAGAAGCTCGAACTGGCCGGCGAGCGCGGTACGCGTGTTTTCGTGGAGTGTGACGAGAGCACGTATCTGGTGGAGAGCGTGAGAATCGAGCTTACGGACGTTCTCGAAAACGCCGAGGGTTTTCGCGCCGCTGTGGAGGAAGCGTATGGCAAACGCTATTCGGAGTTCCGTCGCAAGCTGATTTGCGACGAGGGCGAGACTGAGTGCACGCTGAGCGAGTGTCGTGCGGCTGACGGCGATGTTTTGGTATGGCGTTTTGCTGCCAAGGGTCTGGAAGTGCAGATGCACACGCAGCAGCGGCGAGTCTCAGCCTCTCTCCTGTTCGCCCCTGCATACACGACAGAGGTCATCCCAGAGTGCTCTGCGGGTTCATAGGGGACGCTACGCCGAGGCCGCCACCGCCATCCCGCCGCCCTCGAGCCACTCGACCACCCGCGCCTCGATCGCGTCCCGCACCTCCCGGAACTTCCCCAGCCGCTCCTCCTCGGTGCCCTCGAACGCCGCCGGGTCCTCGAACGGCCAGAGCAGCCGCCGCTGGGCGCCGGGCCAGACCGCGGGGCAGCTCTTCGCGGCGCCGTCGCAGACGATGATGACGGTGTGGACTGGCACCGTGCCGAGGTAGCGGCGGAGGTGCTCGGGGCGGCGGCCGGAGAGGTCGAGGCCGCGCTCGCGCATGACCTCGACGGTCAGCGGGTTGACCTCGGCGGCCGGCTCGGTACCGGCGCTGTAGACCGGGAAGCGGTCGCCGCCGTGCTTGCGCAGGAACGCCTCGGCCATCTGGCTGCGGGCGGAGTTGCCGGTGCACAGCACCAGCACCCCGGGCCCTCGTTCGGTCATCGGCGCCTCCTTGGTCAGCACCCAGAGCAGTTCGAGGGGGTGGGCGGCGGTCGGCGGGCGCGGGGTGCGCAGGGCCTCGGCCACGGCCACAGATGGTAGGGGAGTCGAGGTGGCGGGCCGGGGGAGATCGGGTGACGGCGAGGTGACGGGCGGGGGCGTGCCGGCCGTCCGTGGCGCGGGATCGGGGCCGGCCGGACGGCTCACGCCGGGACGCTCTCGGCCTGGCCGCCGGAGAGGATCCGCCAGCCGATCACCTTCTCGTCGATCTCGCGCAGCCGGTCGGCGACCAGCCGGCAGAGGAGCTGGAGGAAGTCGAGCGCGGCGCGCGGGTCGAGCGACAGGATCTCGCGCACCGAGTCCTGGTCGAGGGCGAGCACGGTCAGCGGGCCGCCGTGGGCGCGGGCGGAGGCCGAGCGCGGCTCGCCGTCGATCAGCGCCATCTCGCCGAAGAAGTCGCCGCGGTCGAGGATCGCCAGCGCCTCGTCGCCGCCGCCCGGGATGTACTTGGCGATCAGCGCCTTGCCGTCGGCGATGAAGTACATCTCGTCGCCGCGGTCGCCCTCGGAGAAGACCCGCGCGCCCTCGGCGAAGCGACGCTCGCGCGAGAAGGTGGCGAGCGTCGCCAGGTCCTCGTGCGACAGCCCCTGCTCCTGGAACAGGCGCAACCGTTCGTCGCGCGGCAGGGTGCCGCCGACGGTCGGCAGGTCGGCGCTCTCGCGGCGCAGGCGGAGGAAGTTCTCGGGCGCGGCGACCGGGTCGAAGAAGGTCTGGAGCTGCTCGTTGGTCGCCCGCAGCTTGCGCGCCAGGCCGTGCCAGATGCTCCAGTAGAGCTGCACCCCGAGGTCGGGCTGCTCGGCGCACAGCCGGTCGAGGGCGGCGGCGTCGAAGCGGAAGAGCTGGCTCGGGCGCACCGCGACCGCGTCGCCCGAGCGCGGCGCCGAGGTGACGTAGCTCGCTTCGCCGAAGATCTCGGGCGGCGCCAGGGTGGCGAGCACGAAGGTGCCGTAGGAGGTCGCGCGCTGGATCGAAATCTCGCCGCTCTCGACCAGGTAGAGGTCGCGACCGCGCGAGAGGTGCTCGACGACCACGCTCCCGGGGTCGTACAGCTCCTCCTCGACCACCCGGGTCAGGTGGAAGATCTGCTCGTCGGTCAGGTGGTACCAGACCCGCAGCCGGCGCAGGCGGGCGGCGAGCGCGATCCGCCGCCCCGGGCGCGGCAGCGAGGTCGCCGGCGCCACTCCGCGGTCGGCGACCATGCCGCCCTCCTCGAGAAAGCGCTCGCGCCGCCACTGCAGGCGGTCGAACGAGGTCTGGAGCAGCTCCTGACGGGCGTGGAACACGCGCGCCAGCTCGCGGGTGCCGTAGCCGAGGATGCGCTTGAGGGTGCGGATGCGCCGGCGCAGGCGCTCGCCGTTCTCGCCCTCGCGGTCGCCGGTGAGCAGGAAGGCGTGGACGGTCAGCGCCAGCGCGCGCTCGAAGCGGCGGCGCTCGTACTCGGTGCGCCCCAGCTCCTCGGCGACCTCGCGGTCGAACGGGTCGAGCCGCAGAGCCACCTCGTACTCGTCGGCGGCGTGGTCGATCTCGTGGCGGTCGAGCAGCAGCCGGGCGTAGAGCTTGTGCAGCTCGGGGCTGGCGAGGTCGCGCGCCTTGGCGACGTCGAGGCACTCGATGGCGCGTAGCTCGTCGCCCTGGGCGGCGTAGAGCGCGGCCAGGCCGACGAAGTGGGAGGCGTCGATGGCATGGCGCCGGAACTCCTCGCGGAGCTGCTCGCGCACGCTGCGCGGGCGCACTCCGGGGAGCTGCCGCTGCAGCCGGCGAACGTCGGTGAGCGAGATCTTGACGTCGACGTCGCGCGGGTCGAGCGAGAGCGCCAGCGCCAGCAGCTCGGCGGCGGCGTCGTAGTAGCCGCGCTCGCGGAAGCGGGTGGCGAGGCCGGCCAGCTCGGCGACCTCGGCGTGGGTTCGGGAGGCGGCGCGGGCCGCCGGTTCGGGCTCGCCGCGGCCGCCGAGACCCCCGCCGCCCGCACCCCGATCGTCGGGCACGGCAGCGCCCGATTCGGGCTCGTTGGGCGTCCCTCGGTCCATCCCCCGGCCTCCGACTCACCGGCGATTGCTAGCCTTGAGAGCCTACCACGCGGGCACGCACGACAGGCGTGAACGCCGGCTCACCCGAGGCGCGGCACGGGCTGTGCCCGCTTCCGCCAGCTCACCGCCGCTGCCGAGGCGGCGGCCCAGGGGCTGGGCCTCGACTACGAGCTGGTGAAGGTCACCGCGATCCCCGATATCCTGGCGCGGGGCGTGAAGTTGGCCCGGCGCTGGCGGGCGACGGGCAGGTCAAGGCGGCGGGCCGGATCCCGTCCGGCCCGGAGCTCGAGGGGCATGCTGCCGTGAGCCGGCGGAACGGAACCGCGATGACATGGAGGGATCGACCGTGAGCGGAGGCAAGCGCCTCAACGTCTTCGAGCGCTACCTGTCGCTGTGGGTGGTGGTGTGCATGGCTGCGGGCGTCGCGCTGGGCAAGCTCCTGCCCGGCCTGACCGAGGGTCTGCGGCGGCTGGAGATCGGCGAGGGGAGCCACATCAACCTCCCGATCGCCGTGCTCATCTGGCTGATGATCTACCCGATGATGCTCAAGATCGACCTCGGCAGCCTCGCCGGGGTGCGCCGCCGGCCGCGCGGTCTGCTGGTGACCCTGTTCGTCAACTGGGCGGTCAAGCCGTTCTCGATGGCGCTCATCGGCTGGGTCTTCTTCCGCTACGTCTTCCGGCCCTGGATCGGGCCCGAGCTGGCGGACCAGTACATCGCCGGCACGATCATCCTGGCCGCGGCGCCGTGCACGGCGATGGTCTTCGTCTGGTCCTACCTCACCGACGGCGACCCGGCTTACACGCTGGTCCAGGTGTCGGTCAACGACCTCATCATGCTGGTGCTGTTCGCGCCGATCGTCGGCTTTTTGGTCACCGGGACGAGCAACCTCACCGTCCCGTTCGACGTCCTGCTCTACAGCGTCGCGATCTTCATCGTCATCCCGCTGGCACTCGGGAGCTTGAGCCGCGTGCTGCTGATGCGCGCGAGGGGCCGGGAGTGGTTCGAGACGCGGTTCGTCCCGTTCTTCCACCCGATCACCGTCCTCGCGCTCCTGGCGACGCTGGTCCTGATCTTCGCCTTCCAGGCCGACAACATCACCTCGCGGTCGCTGCACGTCGTGTTGATCGCGGTGCCGATCCTGGTCCAGGTCTACTTCAACTCGGGGCTGACCTACGGCCTGATGAAGCTCGCCAAGGTGCCCCACAACGTCGCCGCGCCGGGCGCGCTGATCGGCGCCAGCAACTTCTTCGAGCTGGCGGTGGCGACCGCCATCGCGCTCTTCGGCCCGGAGTCGGGGGCGGCGCTGGCGACCGTCGTCGGCGTGCTGGTCGAGGTGCCGGTGATGCTCTCGGTCTGCAACTTCTGCAACCGCACCCGGCACTGGTTCCCGGCGCCGGGGGCCGACGCCGGCGCAGTCGCCGCGGCGCCGGCCGCCGACTGATCGTCCGCTCTCACCGAGGACGTGGGCTCCCGCGGAGACCCCGCCTTCCTTCGGCCTCGGCCCGGTCCCGCACCGTCTCCACGCGCCACCGGCTGGACCAGATCCTCGCTTCCGGAAGAAAATGCGAGCACGATGGGCGCATGGAAGTGGCTCGGGTCCGGACTCAAGATCGCCACGGGATGGATCCCCGGGCTCGGCACGGCGGTCGAGGAGGGCCTGGACCACTGGGCCGAGCACCGGGAGCGGCGCTCGGCGCTGGCCTCTCTCCTGGACGTCCGGGAGCACGGGTGGCGGCCGGACGGTTCCCCCGCAGCGCTGCTGCGCGCGGACTTCGGCGTCGTGCCCTTTCACGGCCGGGAAGGAGAGATCCGGGACCTCGCCTCCTGGTGTGACGGCGAGGCACCCCTTGCCCTGCGGCTCTACACGGCGCCGGGGGGCTTCGGGAAGACGCGGCTGCTGCGCCAGGTCGTCCGCCTCCGCCGCGAGGCCGGGTGGGACGCGGGGTTCCTCGCCGAGGGCGCGCTGGGCGGGCACGGGGCGGCGGCGCTGTTCGAAGAGCGGAAGGGCCCGCTCCTCCTCGTCCTCGACTACGCCGAGAGCCGGCGGGGCGAGATCGAGCCGGCGGTCGCCTCCGCCCGCGGCTCGTCTCGGGAGCGGGTGCGGATCGTCCTCTTGGCGCGTGCGGAGGGGGACTGGTGGAGCGAGCTGCGGCGGGCGGGCGACGGAGTGGGCGACTTCTTCCAGGGACCCGCCGTGGAGGGGCCGATCCGGCTCCTCCCCTTGACCGACTCGATCGAGGCGCGCGAGGCTTCGTACCGCAAGGCCGTCCGCGCCTTCGCCGAGGCCCTCGGGAAGCCGGTCGAGGAATCCGAGGCCGCGCCGGCTCCGCGGCTCGACGGCGAGGATTTCGAACGGGTCCTCTTGGTCCACGCCGCCGCGCTGGCGGCTGTGGAGGGCGAGCAGGTGCCCTCCGGAGGGCTCCTCGACTGGCTCCTGTCGCGGGAGGAACGGGGGATCGACCGCGTGCGCGAGAGGCAGGCCGGTCTCGGGCCCGAGCTCCGGCCTGCCCTGCTCCACGGCGCCGCCCTGGTGACCCTGGCGCAAGGGGCCGACTCGCGCGCCGAGACGGTTCAGATCGTCCGCCGCGCTCCCGGCCTGGCGGACCAGCCGCGGGCGCGGCTCGACCGGATCGCCGAAGCCCTCCACGTCCTCTATCGCGGCCGGCGCTGGTGCGACGGCGTGGAGCCGGACCTCGTGGGGGAGCACCTGGTGGGCCGGCAGCTCCGGGAGGCGCCGGAGCTGGTGGACGCCGCGTTTGGAGATGGCGTCCCCGAGCCGCGCCTCGAGGCCGGCCTGACGGTGCTCAACCGGCTCGCGCAGCGGCGGCCGGCGGATCGGAGCCTGCTGGGGGATGCCATCGGCAGCGGCCTCGATCGCCTGGCCCTCCCCGCCGTCCGGGCGGCGGTCGCCGGCGGCGACCCGGTCGGCTTCGTGCTGGCGGAAGCGCTGGCCCGAAGCCGGGACCTCGAGGTCGCCCGGCAGCTCGTCGAGCGACTGCCCTACCCCACGACTGCGCTCCGCGAAGCCGCCGCCGCGGTGGAGGACGTGCTCTGGTCGGCGCTCGTCAGACGCGAAGGCGAGGAGCTGAACGAGGAGGAGCGGGAGAAGCTCGCGGGCAGGGCGAACGACCGGTCCAACCGCTTGGCCGACCTGGGCCGGCGTGAGGAGGCGCTGGAGGCCACCGAGCAGGCCGTCGAGATCTGCCGGGACCTCATTCGCTCCCGGCCCGACGCCTTCCGGCCCAACCTCGCCAGGAGCCTCAACAACCTAGCCCTCCGCCTCGCGGACCTGGGCCGAGGTGACGAGGCGCTGGAGCCCATCGAGGAGGCCGTCGAGATCTACCGGGACCTCGCTCGTTCCCGGCCCGACGCGTTCCGGCCCAACTTCGCCCTGAGCCTCAACAGCCTTTCCAACTGCCTCGCGGACCTGGGCCGGCTAGAGGAGGCGCTGGAGGCGATCGAGCAGGCCGTCGAGGTCCACCGGGACCTCGCTCGGTCCCGGCCCGACGCCTTCCGTCCCGACCTCGCCCTGGGCCTCGACAATCTCTCCAGCTGCCTCGCAGGGTTGGGCCGGCACGCGGAGGCCCTAGTGGCCATCGAGCAGGCCGTCGAGATCGACCGGGACCTGGCCCGCTCCCGGCCCGACGCCTTCCGTCCCGACCTCGCCAGGACCCTCCACAATCTCTCCCTCTGCCTCGCAGAGCTGGGCCGGCACGCGGAGGCCCTGGAGGCCACCGAGCAGGCCGTCGAGATCCTCCGGGACCTCGCTCGCTCCCGGCCCGACGCCTTCCGGCCCGACCTCGCCAGGAGCCTCATCGTGCTCCATGACCGGCTCAGGGAGGCCGGCCGGCTCCGACCCGCCCTGGAGGCCGCCGGGGAGGCGATCGAGCTGCTGGAGCCCCATCTTCGCCGGGTCCCCCGAGCCTTCGCCGGTCTCATGGGTGGGATGATCCGGGACTACGAAGAGACGGCCGCGGTCTGCGGCGTCCAGCCGGACGAGGAGCGGCTCCGCTTGATTCGAGAGATCCTGGCGAGCTTCTCCAACGAGGCTTGACGACGCTCGCCGGCCCCCTCAGCCGAACCGCCCGGTGATGTAGTCTTCGGTCCGCTTGTTGCCCGGGTTGGTGAAGATCTTCTCGGTGTCGTCGTACTCGACCAGCTCGCCGAGGTAGAGGAAGGCGGTGGAGTCGGAGACCCGCGACGCCTGCTGCATGTTGTGGGTGACGATCACCTGGGTGTAGCGGTCCTTGAGGGCGTGCATCAGCTCCTCGATCTTGCCGGTGGCCACCGGGTCGAGCGCCGAGCAGGGTTCGTCGTAGAGCAGCACCTCGGGATCGACCGCCAGGGCGCGGGCGATGCACAGCCGCTGCTGCTGGCCGCCCGAGAGGTCGAGCGCGGAGTCGCCGAGGCGACCCTTGACCTCGTCCCACAGCGCCGCGTCGCGCAGGCTTCGCTCGACGGCCTCGTCGAGCTCCGAGGTCTTGCTCATCCCCTGCACTCGCCGGCCGAAGGCGACGTTCTCGTAGACCGACTTGGGGAACGGGTTGGACTTCTGGAACACCATGCCGATCCGCTTGCGCAGCAGGTTGACGTCGAGCTCGGGGTCGTAGACGCTCGCCCCCTCGAACCGGACGTCGCCCTCGATGCGGACGCCGTCGACCAGGTCGTTGAGGCGGTTGATGCAGCGCAGGAGCGTCGACTTGCCGCAGCCGGACGGGCCGATGAAGGCGGTGATCCGCTGGCGCGGGATCTCGAGGTCGATCTCGCTCAGGGCCTTGGCCTCCCCGTACCAGAGCGACAGTCGGTCGATCTCCAGGATCGTCGCGGCGGATCTCGGAGCCGGCTCGGCCGCGGGCAGCGGCGGCGCCGGCGAAGCGGTGGTGGCGGTGTGGGTCTCGAGAATGGTCACGGCGGAGGGTCTCCTCGACGGTTCGGAGCGCTAGACGGCGCTCCCCTTGTACTTGGCCCGCAGGTGGTTGCGCAGCCCGATCGCCACCAGGTTCATCACCGTGACGACGCCGATCAGGAGCAGGGCGGTGGCGAACACCAGCGGCGTCGTCGCCTCGACGTTGGGGCTCTGAAAGCCGACGTCGTAGATGTGGAAGCCCAGGTGCATGAACTTGCGCTCGAGGTGGACGAAGGGCGCGTGGTGGTCGATCGGCAGCGCCGGCGCGAGCTTGACCATGCCGACGATCATCAGCGGCGCCACCTCGCCGGCGGCACGCGCCATCGCCAGGATCATGCCGGTCAGGATGCCCGGCGCCGCCGCCGGCACCACGACCTTCCAGGTGGTCTCGAACTTGGTCGCGCCGAGCGCGTAGGAGCCCTCGCGCACCATCCGCGGCACCGCGGCCAGCCCCTCCTCGGTGGCCACGATCACCACCGGCACGGTGAGGATCGCGAGCGTCAGCGACGCCCACAGGATGCCGCCGGTGCCGAATGTCGGCGTCGGCAGCGCCTCGGGGAAGAACAGGCTGTCGATCGTGCCGCCCACCAGGTAGACGAAAAAGCCCAGTCCGAAGACGCCGAAGACGATCGACGGCACCCCCGCGAGGTTGTTGACGGCGATCCGCACCACTCGCACCAGCGGTCCCTGGCGCGCGTACTCGCGCAGGTAGAGCGCGGCGAGGACGCCGAAGGGCGTCACCACGAAGGACATGATGAAGACCATCATCACGGTGCCGAAGATGGCCGGGAAGATCCCCCCCTCGGTATTCGACTCGCGGGGGGCATCGGCGATGAAATCCCACACCCGCGAGGCGTAGAGGCCGAGCTTGCCGCCGACGCCGAGCTCGTTCGGGCGCACCGCGCGCACGATGGCGGCCACCGGCAGCTCCTTGCGGGTGCCGTCGATGGTCTCGAGCACCACCGTGTCGCGCTGGAGCTCGTCGCGGAGCGCGAAGAGCCGCTCCGCCAGCTCCTCGTACTCGGCCTCGCGGCCGGCGAGCCGCTCGGCGATCTCTCGCCGGCGGCGCTCGGCCTCGTCCTCGGCCAGCGCCGCCAGCTCGACGCCGGCCAGGTCGAGGCGGAGCTTCTCGATCTCGTAGTTGACGTCGCCGATCGGTCCCTTCTCGAGGTCGCGGACCACCTCGCGCTCGCGGAGCTTCTCGTCGTGCAACGGCCCGAACCGCCGCCACACCTCGCCGGTCCCCTCGGTCACCAGCTTGCCGCCGCTGCGCAGCTCGACCAGCCAGCCGTAGAAGTTGCCCCACTCGAGGCGCTCGAGCATCACCATGTCTTCCGGCCGCTCCTCGAGCTCGATGGCGCTCTCGTCGATCCACACGAAGTCGGTGCCGGTGAAGTCGCGGTTGCCGACCTTGAGGCGGACGCGGTAGAGGGGGATGTCGGGGTCCTGCCACTCGATGGCCGGGCGCAGCTCGCGGAGGTTGATCTCGCCGAGCGCCTTGCCGCCCCCCTCGAGCGTCAGCAAGGCGACGTCCCGCTGCCAGAAGTAGCCGCCCCCCCGGTAGGCGATGAGGCCGAGCAGGAAGAGGATCAAGAGCAGGTTGAACGCCAGCGCCCCGCCCGAGAGCCAGGTCAGGGAGAGGCCGAGGCGGTCGCGGCGCCGGCGATCGCCCGAGCGGTCCTTGGGCGGCGGCGGCCCGAGCGGGGCGCCGGCGGCGCGCGTGGTCGGAGGGGAGGCGGCTTCGGCCATCGCGAGCGGTCTCCTGCCTAGAGTTGCGAGTAGCGGTTCCGCAGGCGCTGGCGCACCAGCTCCGCCACGGTGTTGACCAGGAACGTGAGGGCGAAGAGCACGAGAGCGGCGAGGAACAGCGTCCGGTAGAGCGTGCCGCCGATCGGCGCCTCGGGGATCTCGACCGCGATGTTGGCCGAGAGCGTGCGGAAGCCGTTGAACGGGCTCCAGTCCATGATCGGCGTGTTGCCGGTGGCCATCAGCACGATCATGGTCTCGCCGACGGCGCGCCCGAAGCCGATCATGATCGCCGAGAAGATGCCCGGGCTGGCGGTCGGGAGCACCACCCGGGTCACCGTCTGCCAGCGGTTGGCGCCGAGCGCCAGGGCGCCCGAGACCAGGTTGCGCGGCACGTTCGAGAAGGCGTCCTCGGAGATCGCGAAGATGATCGGGATCACCGCGAAGCCCATCGCCAGGCCGACCACCACCGCGTTGCGCTGGTCGTAGGTCATGCCGGTGGTCTGGTTGAGCCAGGCGGGGAAGCTGCCGCCGAAGACGACGGTCTCGAGCACCGGCGCCAAGGCCAGGCAGCCCCACATGCCGAGCGCCAGGACGACCAGAAAGATCAGCGCCTCGAAGCCGGTGGCGAAGCGGCCGCGGATGCGCCGCGGCACCGCGTGCCAGATCGCGCCGGCGGCGAGCACCAGGAGCGGCAGGGCGACCAGCATCAGGAGCAGCGACGGGAAGGCGCGCTCGAGCCGCGGCGCCAGCCACAGCCCGGCGAGGAACCCGAGCACCACCGTCGGCAGCGCGGCCATGATCTCGACCGTCGGCTTGACGTAGCGCTGGTAGACCGGGTGCATGAACTGCGACAGGTACATCGCGCCCAGGACCGCGAGCGGGATCGCCAGGAGCAGCGAGTAGAACGTGCCCTTGAGGGTGCCGACCAGGAGTGGGGTCAACGACAGCTTGGGCTCGAAGTCGTCGCTTCCGCCGGTCGACTGCCAGACGTACTCGGGCTTCTCATAGCCCTCGTACCAGACCTTGCCGAAGAGGCTCCGGAGGGTCACCTCCGGGTGCGGGTTGTAGATCCCGAGGCGGCCGATCTCGCCGTCGCCGGCGAGCAGGATCTCGTCGCCGCGCGGCGCCAGCGAGACGTCGCGCGGTCGCTCGACCGGCGACTCGCCGCGCCACAGGGTGCGGTGCGCGGTGTTGTGGTAGAGCCCGAGCACGCCGCCGCCGGCCGCCGCGAACACCTTGTTGCGCATCGACACCGAGAGGCGCTCGATCGCCTCCGGGTGGGCCGGGAAGTCGCGGATGCGGGTGAGGCGGAAGGTCTCGTCGTCCTGGCGCACCTGGAACCAGGCGGAGAGCGAGCCGTCGGCCTGGCCGGCGATCAGGGCGCGGTCGCCGATCAGGAGCGAGAGCGCGGTGATCGGGGCGCCGGCCGCCACTGCCTGGGGGGCGGTCGTGGCGGCGGTGAGGTCCCACCAGAGGAGCCGGCCGCTGGCGGTGCCGCCGTAGAGGTGGCGCTGCTGGCGGTCGAGGATCAGTACCGCGGGGGCCTCGGGGCTCTCCAGCCGGGCGGTCTCGAAGCTCTCGGTGACCTCGCCGGTGAGGAGGTTCTCGCGCGCCGTGCGGCGGACCAGGGCCAGCGCCGTCTCGGCACCGAGCCAGGCGGCGGCGGCGCCGGTGCCGTCCTCGGCAAGGCGGGCGGTGTAGACCTCCGGCGGCGAGCCGCCGGCCTCGAACGCGAAGACCACCGGCGGTTGGAGGCGCGGAGTGTCGACCCGCCGGTCGCGTTCGAACGTGATCTCCCAGGCGATCCGGCGGGCGGCGACCCGGCCGTCACGGGTGGCCAGGGTGAGCACCGGCTCGCCGGGGACGGCGCCGGCCGCGACGACCTCGGTTTCGGGCTCGGTTTCGGG
>Ga0256864_1000404_pt1 | contig 16035 bp, 15 predicted proteins | sample RVTome_11_FD_187336 | JGI IMG/M metagenome (GOLD analysis project Ga0256864, IMG submission 187336) | Soil microbial communities from uranium-contaminated site in the Upper Colorado River Basin, Wyoming, United States - RVT147D111 HiSeq ... | reverse complement strand
CCTTGGTCGGCACCCCCCAGGGCGTGGTCGGATGGCGGCCGCCCGAGGACTTGCCCTCGCCGCCGCCCATCGGGTGATCGACGGGATTCATGACCACGCCGCGGTTGTGCGGCCGGCGGCCGCGCCAGCGGTTGCGCCCGGCCTTGCCGATCGAGACGTTCTCGTGGTCGAGGTTGCCGACCTGGCCGATCGTCGCGTAGCAGTCGACGTGGACCTTGCGCACCTCGCCCGAGGGGAGCTTGAGCTGCGCGTAGCTGCCCTCCTTGGCCATGAGCTGGGCGCCGGCGCCGGCGCTGCGCACGAGCTGGCCGCCCTTGCCGATCCGCAGCTCGACGTTGTGGACGATGGTGCCGAGCGGGATCTTCGCCAGCGGCAGCGCGTTGCCGGGGTTGACCTCGGCGCTCTCACCGCTGACCACGGTGGCGCCGACCTCCAGGCCGTTCGGCCACAGGATGTAGCGCTTCTCGCCATCGGCGTAGTGCAGCAGGCAGATCCGCGCCGAGCGGTTGGGGTCGTACTCGACGGTCGCCACCTTCGCCGGGACGCCGTGCTTGTCGCGCTTGAAGTCGATCCGGCGGTAGCGCCGCTTGTGCCCGCCGCCGCGCCACCAGATGGTGATCTCGCCGCGGTTGTTGCGCCCGCCCGTCCCCGGCCGGCCCTCGGTCAGCGGCTTGTACGGTCGATCGGCGGTGACCTCGTCGAAGCCGGTGTAGGTCTGGAACCGGCTCGCCGGGTTGGTCGGCTTTCGCTGTCTGATCGCCATGGCGCTGTCCTCCCGTCGTCGTACCCGGAGTCGATGAAGCTACACGCCCTCGAAGAACTCGATCGTCTGGTCGGCGCCCAGCCGCACGTAGGCCTTCTTCCAGTCCGGGCGGCGGCCGGAGGTCCGCCCCTGGCGCCGCTGCTTGCCGTGCATGTTGGCGATCCGCACCTCGGAGACCGTGACCTTGAACTGGTGCTCGACCGCGCGCTTGACCTCGATCTTGTTGGCCCGCCGGTCGACCTCGAAGGCGACGATGTTGCGCTCGTCGCGCAGCGCGGTCGACTTCTCGGTGATCAGCGGCCGGCGGATGACGTCTTCGATCCTCATCGACTGAGCACCTCCACGAGCCGGCCGAGCGCGCCCTCGCTGACCAGCAGATGCGGCCGGCCGACGACGTCGTGGACGCTGACCGCCAGGGCGTCGACGGTCTTGAGCGCCGGGTGGTTGCGCGACGCCCGCTCGAGGTTGACGTTTTCCCGCGAGTCGACGAGCAGCGCCCTGCCGGCGACCCCGAGCCCGGCCAGCCGGCCGGCCAGATCCTGGGTCTTGTGGCTCGCCAGCTCGAAGCTCTCGAGCACCACCAGCTCGCCGTCGGCGAGCTTGCGCGACAGCACCGACTTCAGCGCGTTGCGCTTCTCGCGCGCCGACAGCCCCTTGGCGTAGCTGCGCGGCTGCGGGCCGTGGACGGTGCCGCCCTTGCGCCACTTCGGGTTGCGGATGTCGCCGGTACGCGCGCGGCCGGTCCCCTTCTGGCGCCACAGCTTGCGCCCCGAGCCGGAGACCTCGGCGCGGGTCTTGGTCTTGTGGGTGCCGCGCCGGAGGGCGGCGAGCATCGCCTGCACCGCCTCGTGGATCAGGTGCTCCTTGTAGGGGTAGGCAAACACCTTCTCGGGCAGCTCGATCTCGCGCACCGGCTGGTTGTCGAGGTTGACGACCTGGACTTTCATCGCTGGAACTCCATCGCAGGGTCTCCGCTATCCCTTCTTGGCCCGGCGGATCGCCAGATAGGCGTCCTTGTGGCCCGGCACCGCGCCCTTGAGGTAGAGGAGGTTGTTCTCCTCGTCGACCCGGATCACCTGGAGGTTCTTCACCGTCACCCGCACGGCGCCCATCTGGCCGGGCAGCCGAACTCCCGGGAAGACCCGGGACGGGAACGCCGAAGAGCCGATCGAGCCCGGCGCGCGGTGGAACATCGAGCCGTGGGTGGCGCGGCCGCCGCGGAAGCCGTGGCGCTTGATCACGCCCTGGAAGCCCTTGCCGCGGCTGGTGCCGATCGCGTCGACGAACTCGCCGGCGGCGAAGATCGTCGCCTTGACCTGGTCGCCCGGCTGGGCGCCGTCCTCGTCCGGCTCGACCGCGAACTCGGAGAGCCGCCGGGTCGGCGCCACCCCGGCCTTGTCGAAGTGGCCGCGGCGCGGCCGCGGCACGCGCCGCGGCGCCCGCGCCTCGACCAGCCCGAGCTGCACCGCGTCGTAGCCGTCGCGCTCGGCGGTCTTGCGCTGCACCACCAGGCACGGCCCGGCCTGGACCACGGTGACCGGGATCACGGTGCCGTCGTCGCCGTAGATCTGGGTCATGCCCAGCTTCCTGCCCAGGATGCCTTCCATCGCCCTCGCCCTCGCTTCTGAGTCTCGTCGGGACGGCCTACTTGCCGAAGGCCTTGATCTCGACGTCGACGCCGGCCGGCAGCTCGAGCCGCATCAGCGCGTCGACCGTCTGCCCGGTGGGCTCGAAGATGTCGAGCAGCCGCTTGTGGGTCCGCATCTCGAACTGCTCGCGAGACTTCTTGTCGACGTGCGGCGAGCGGTTCACGGTGTAGCGCGAGATGTTCGTCGGCAGGGGGATCGGGCCGACCACACGGGCGCCGGTGCGGCGCGCCGTGTCCACGATCTCGTGCGTCGACGTGTCGAGGATTCGGTAGTCGTACGCCTTGAGGCGGATGCGGATCTTCTCGTTGACCATCGTCTTCCCCCAGCGGCCCTGCGATCTCCTCTGCCCCGGTCTGCGGTTACTCGACGATGTCGGTGACGGTGCCGGCGCCGACCGTGCGCCCGCCCTCGCGGATGGCGAAGCGCACGCCCTTCTCCATCGCGATCGGCGCGATCAGCTCCACGGTCAGGTTGACGTTGTCGCCCGGCATCACCATCTCGGTGCCCTCGGGCAGCGTCGCCACCCCGGTCACGTCGGTGGTCCGGAAGTAGAACTGCGGCCGGTAGCCGGAGAAAAACGGCGTGTGACGGCCGCCCTCCTCCTTGGTCAGCACGTACACCTCGCCCTTGAACCGGGTGTGCGGCGTGATCGATCCCGGCTTGGCCAGCACCTGCCCGCGCTCCACCTCGTCCTTCTTGGTGCCGCGCAGCAGCACCCCGATGTTGTCCCCCGCCTGCCCCTGGTCGAGCAGCTTCTTGAACATCTCCACCCCGGTCACCACCGTCTTGGTGGTCGGGTGGATACCGACGATCTCGACCTCGTCGCCGACCTTGACGATCCCACGGTCCACTCGGCCGGTGACCACCGTCCCGCGCCCGGAGATCGAGAAGATGTCCTCGATCGGCATCAGGAAGTCCTTGTCGATCGCACGCTCCGGCATCGGAACGTAACTGTCCACCGCCGCCAGGAGCTCCATGATCTTCTGGCCCCACTCGTCGTCCGGGCTCCCCGACTCCAGAGCCTTCAGCGCCGAACCCCGGATGATCGGGATGTCGTCGCCCGGAAACTCGTACGACGACAGCAGCTCGCGCAGCTCCAGCTCCACCAGGTCGAGCAACTCCTCGTCGTCGACCATGTCGCACTTGTTCATGAACACGACCATCGACGGCACGCCCACCTGGCGCGCCAGCAGGATGTGCTCGCGCGTCTGCGGCATCGGGCCGTCCGCCGCCGATACCACCAGGATCGCGCCGTCCATCTGCGCCGCACCGGTGATCATGTTCTTGACGTAGTCGGCGTGGCCCGGGCAGTCGACATGCGCGTAGTGCCGGTTCTCCGTCTGGTACTCCACGTGCGCCGTCGCGATCGTGATCCCGCGCTCGCGCTCCTCCGGAGCCTTGTCGATCGAATCGAACGCCACGAAGTCGGCCAAACCCTTGGCCGCCAGCACCTTCGTGATCGCCGCGGTCAACGTCGTCTTGCCGTGGTCCACGTGACCGATCGTCCCGATGTTCACGTGCGGCTTCGTGCGCTCGAACTTCGTCTTGCCCATGCTCCCCTCCTGGTCCCTCGAAACTTCCCTCGGATCCGTCTCTGTTCGCTCGACGCCGCCCTCAACCCGCCGCCTTGGCGACCACTTCCTCGCTGACGCTCTTGGGCGCCTGCTCGTAGGCGGCGAACTGCATCGTGTAGTTGGCCCGGCCCTGGGTCACCGAGCGCAGGTCGGTGGCGTAGCCGAACATCTCGGACAGCGGCACCCGGCAGGTGATCACCTGCGAGGCGGCGCGCGCCTCCATGTGCTGGATCCGGCCGCGGCGCGACGTGATGTCGCCGATGACCTCGCCCATGTACTCCTCGGGGGTCACCACCTCGACCGCCATCACCGGCTCCATCAGCACCGGGTGCGCCCGCTTGGTCGCGTCCTGGAACGCCATCGAGCCGGCGATCTTGAACGCCACCTCCGAGGAGTCGACCTCGTGGTAGCTGCCGTCGTACAGCTCGACCGCGATCCCGGTCATCGGGTAGCCGGCGAGCGGGCCGGTCTCCATCGCCTCTTTGATCCCCTGCTCGATCGGCTTGACGAACTCGCGCGGCACCGCGCCGCCGACCACCTTGTTCTCGAACGCGAACTCCTGCTCCGGCGTCGGCCGGACCCGGATCTTGGCGTGGCCGTACTGGCCGCGGCCGCCGGTCTGGCGCACGAAGCGCCCCTCGCCCTCGGCCTCGGCGGTGATCGTCTCCTTGTAGGCGACCTGCGGCTTGCCGATGTTGGCGCCGACCTTGAACTCGCGCACCAGACGATCGACGATGATCTCGAGGTGCAGCTCGCCCATCCCCGAGATCAGGGTCTGGCCGGTGTCTGGATCGGTGTGGACGCGGAAGGTGGGGTCTTCGTGGGTCAGCTTGCCGAGCGCCTGCGCGAGCCTCTCCTGGTCGGCCTTGGTCTTGGGCTCGATCGAGACCGAGATCACCGGCTCGGGGAAGCTCATCGACTCGAGCACCACCGGCGCCTTGGGGTCGCAGATGGTGTCGCCGGTGGTAACGTTCTTCAAGCCCACCGCGGCGGCGATGTCGCCGGCCCAGACCTCGGAGATCTCCTCGCGCTTGTTGGCGTGCATCTTGAGCAGCCGCCCGATCCGCTCGCTCTTACCGGTGGTGGCGTTGAGCACCGAGTTGCCCGACTCCACGTGCCCCGAGTAGACGCGGAAGAACGCGAGCTGGCCGACGAACGGGTCGGTCATGATCTTGAACACCAGGGCCGAGAACGGGGCGTCGTCGGCCGACGGGCGGACGACCACCGTGCCGGCGTCGGTGTCCTGGCCCTCGACCGGCGGCACGTCGAGCGGCGAGGGCAGGAAGTCGACCACCGCGTCGAGCAGCGGCTGGACGCCCTTGTTCTTGAACGCGGCGCCGCACAGCACCGGCTGGAGCGCGTTGGCAACGGTGGCGCGACGCAGGGCGGCGACGATCTCCTCGACCGTCACCTCCTGTCCGGAGAGGTACTTCTCGAGCAGGGTGTCGTCGGTTTCGGCGACCGCCTCGACCAGCCGTTCGCGCATCTTGTGCGCCTGGTCGGCGTACTCCTCGGGGACCTCGACCTCCTCGGAGTCCGCGCCCAGGCTCTCGTCCTTGTACCGGATGCCGCGCATCCGCACCAGATCGATCACGCCCTTGAAGCCGTCCTCCTTGCCCCACGGGAGCTGGATCGCCACCGGCGAGGCGGCCAGCCGCGACCGCATCATCGAGATCGTGCGCTCGAAGTCGGCCCCGACCCGGTCCATCTTGTTGACGAAGGCGATGCGCGGCACCCGGTAGCGGTCGGCCTGGCGCCACACCGTCTCCGACTGCGGCTCGACGCCGGCGACCGCGTCGAACACCGCCACCGCGCCGTCGAGCACGCGCAGCGAGCGCTCGACCTCGGCGGTGAAGTCGACGTGGCCGGGGGTGTCGATGATGTTGATCCGGTGGTCGCGCCAGAAGCACTGGGTGGCGGCGGAGGTGATGGTGATGCCGCGCTCCTGCTCCTGGACCATCCAGTCCATGGTCGCGGTGCCCTCGTGCACCTCGCCGATCTTGTAGGTGATCCCCGTGTAGTAGAGCACCCGCTCGGTGGTCGTCGTCTTGCCCGCGTCGATGTGGGCCATGATCCCGATGTTGCGGGTCCTGGCGAGAGGTACTTTGCGTGCCATGGCCGTGGTTCTCGTGGGCGACTTCGACTCGTTCTGCTCGTTACTGCCTGCTCGTTCTGCTGGTTCTGCTCGTTCTGCGGCTTCTGCGTGACGCGCTCCGTGCGGCTGTCTCCACCTCTCCTCGCCGTGTCCCGTCCCGGTTCCGTGCCGACCGCGAGTCCACGCCGGCCCGGGTCGCGGGCCGTCGCTCGACTGGTCTCGCTCTCGTGTCGTGCTCGGGGAGCCCGCCGCGGCGGCCGCCGGCGGCGGTGGAGTGACGGGAGGTAGTTACCAGCGGTAGTGGGAGAAAGCCTTGTTGGCTTCCGCCATCCGGTGCGTGTCCTCCTTCTTCTTGACCGCGCCGCCGCGCATCTCGGCGGCCTCCGCGAGCTCGTTGGCCAGACGCGCCGGCATCGTCTTCTCGCCGCGCCCCTTGGCCGCGATGATCAGCCAGCGCATCGACAGGGCCAGCCGCCGGCTCGGCCGCACGTCGACCGGCACCTGGTAGGTCGAGCCTCCGACCCGGCGCGACTTGACCTCGACCGCCGGCTTGACGTTCTCGACCGCGCGCTTGAACACCTTCATCGGGTCGTCGCCGGTGCGCTCGCCGATGGTCCCCAGCGCGTCGTAGAGGATGCGCTCGGCGACCGACTTCTTGCCATCCCGCATCAGCACGTTGACGAACTTGGTCACAAGCTGCGAGTTGTAGATCGGATCCGCCAGGATCTCGCGCTTGGGGATCTCTCGCCGTCTCGCCATCTTCGGTACTCCCGGGCTCCTCTACTTCCGCCTCAAGACTTCGGCCGCTTGGCGCCGTACTTCGAGCGGCCCTGACGCCGCCCCTCGACGCCGACCGCGTCCAGGGTGCCGCGGATCACGTGGTAGCGCACGCCGGGCAGGTCCTTGACGCGCCCGCCGCGGATCAGCACGATCGAGTGCTCCTGCAGGTTGTGGCCGACGCCGGGGATGTAGGTCGTCACCTCGATGCCGTTGGTCAGCCGCACGCGCGCGACCTTGCGCAGCGCCGAGTTCGGCTTCTTCGGCGTCTGGGTGTAGACCCGGACGCAGACCCCGCGCCGCTGCGGCGAGCCCTGCAGCGCCGGGCTCTTGGTCTTGTGCTTCACCTGCTCGCGCCCGCGGCGCACGAGCTGCTGGATCGTCGGCATCTGATCTGATCTCCTGCTTCCTCTGCTCTTCTCGCCGCACCGTCCCGCGGCGCCCTTGCCGCCGCCGCGCAGACGGCGCGGCCCCGGCACCGGGCCAACCCGCGGTGCGGGCCGCTTTGCCACAGATCGCCCCGGACCGCCCGCGGGCGACGTCCAGAGAGTGTCCTGGGCGGTAATCCCCTAGACGAAAAGCACCACGGTCCCCGGGCGGGGACCCTCGGTGCGCGAAACCCGCCAAGAGTACCAGAAGCACCGGGCGCCGTCAAACACCCACGCCGCCCGACCTCCCGCTTCCCTCCGCCGGCCACGGGGCCGGCGCTGCCGGTCATCGAAGGCCGGCGGGAGGGGGGAGTATAGCCAGCGGACGGGATGGGCGCAAGGGGCATGGCGGCACGCGGCGCGCCGGGGATCCCGGGCCGGTCGGCGGCCCTGCCATCGGCGGAGTGGCCGCCGGTTCGGCCTACCGGAACTCGGGCCGCAGCCACGGCGTGCCGTCCCGCACCCAGAACCCGTTGACCTGCCGGTAGCCGCGCGCGGCCATCGCGCGCTCGGTCCGCGGGAGGTGCCATGCCTGGAGGAAAGCGTCCGGAGGCCGCCGCGTGAAGACGTACCCGTAGTCCCATTTGACGTGGCCGGGCGTATAAGCAGCGATGTCGTCCGGGTGCAACGGCCGAGCGGCATCACGGCGTGCGATAGCGCGGTCGGAGTAGCCGAACATGTCCACGATCCGGTAGTCCGAGTAGTACGCGGGGATGCCGGCCCAGAAGGTGGCCACGCGAGCGCCTGGTGCAATGATCTCCTGGAGCTTCCTGAGCTCCCTGAACACCACCAGGTGGCTGGTGACCAGGAGCGGCCGGTCCTGAACCGTGCACGCCCTCCAGTTCTCATCGGCCTTCGCGGAGAGCCACAGACCGTTGGCGACCAGCCAGAGGACCACCGTCGCCACCAGGAGCAGGTACGAGCGGCCGATCGGGCGCCGCTGCCGGCCCTCGCCGCGCCGCCGCCTCGCGGCGTCCAGCACCTCGTTGACCAGCGCGTTGGCCACGACGAAGAGCTGCGGCATCACGAACACCACGAACCGGTTGGCGCGGACGTTGTTGTCCATCTCCCAGGCATCACCGCCGACGAAGACGCTGTAGACCGAGTGCGCCGCAAACAGGGCCAGCGGCAACCGCAGCTCGGCGCGCCGGCGTAGCAGCGGCACGGCTCCGAGGAGGACCGGGAGCAGCAGCCAGGCGTTCTCGCGGGCGAAGGCGACGTAGGTGGTGACGCCGCGGAGGAAGCGGACCTCGAGCGGGATGCCCGTGAGCTTGAGGTAGTAGGTGTTGGGCAGCAGGTCGTGGAAGCAGAACCACCGGAAGGTCTGGTATCCGGCGATCGCGAGCCCCAGTACGACCACTCCGACCGCCCACCGGCGCGCATCGCTGCGTCGGACGGCGCCTCGCGCCACCAGGTACCCGACGACCACGGCGGCGAGCAGCGCCATGTCCATCCGCGTGAGGTATGCCAGGCTGAGTACGACGAAGAGCGCAGGGACCCGACGCGCCTCTCCGCGCTCGATTTCGAAGGCGAGATGGACCGACGACGTCGTGAGCACCGCCTGGAGGGCGGTCTCCATGCCGACCAGGCCCCAGAAGTTCAGCGGGTAGTAGAAGGCGGTCAGGATCGTCGCCGGCGCCGCCGTCGACCACGGGCCGGACGCGAAGTGCTTCCGGACGAGACGATGGACGAGGACGACGTGCAGCGCCAGGAGCAGCAGCGACAACACCTGCACCAGGGCGGGCCGGACGCCGAGCGGGAGGTCGCCGAGGTTGGCGCCGATCATCAGGAAGGTCCACAGCGGCGTCGTGAACCCCTCGACCGGTTCGCCCTCCCGCGCCCAGTTGAGTCCATGGCCCTCGACCAGGTTGCGGGCGTAGGTCATCGAGATCATCGCGTCGTCGAAGAGCGCGAAGTAGCGCTCCCCGTCGACGACGAACGAGCTCCGGTGGATGAACCACGCTCCCCAGAGGACCAGGGCCGCGAGCGTGGCGGCGAGCAGGAGCCGGGCGTGTCGGCGCTCCTCCGGTGGACTGATCGATTCGCTCATCTCCCGCCTCGGGGACACTGGGGCGCCCCGATCCTACCCGCGGCCGGAGCGGCGATCCCGCTTTGGACGACGAGCACCGTCGCGGCTGGCACGCCGCTCGCTTGTCCCGCCTGCGCGCCCACCGCGAACCGGCCGCCGGCTGCCCCGTGGCCCGTATCATCCCCCTCGAAAGACCCTCCATGCGCGAACCGGCACCCGATCGACCGTCCCGCAAGCGCCGGGTCCTGCGGGCGGTCGCCGTCGCGCTCGCGATCGTCGCCGGCGCCGAGGTCCTCTACCTCGCCGCCGGCAACCTCCTGCTCTCGACACCGCTGGTGCCGGCGCTGCTCAACCGCAAGCCCGAGAAGCGCCTGGTCACCTGGAAGCGGGCCTGGACCGTGGTTCCTGGGCGGATCCACGCCGACGGCCTGGCGCTGCGGGTGCAGAACCGACCGGCGCAGTGGCTCCTCTCCTTCGACCGGGCGACGCTCGACGTCGACGTGCCGGCGCTCGCGACCCGCCGCTTCCACGTCGTGGCGCTGCGCGGCGACGGGGTCTCCCTTCGCCTGCGCCGGCGGCTCGACACCCGGCCCGAGGCGCGCCTCGACCCCGAGCTGCTGCCCCCGATCCCCGGCCTCGACGACCCCCCGGAGCCGCCGCCCGAGGCGCTCTACGACCGGCCCGAGGGACCCGGCTGGCGGGTCGACCTCGACGGCGTCGCGGTCGGAGTGCGCGAGGTCTGGATCGACCACCGCCGGCTGCGGGGCGAGGGCCGGCTGACGGGCTCGCTGTCGATCCGGGCGCGCAGCTCAGTGGCGATGGAGGACGCCCGGCTGCGGCTGGCCGCCGCCACGCTCGAGGTCGCCGGCCGGCCGGTGGCCGAGGGGCTCGACGCCGACCTCTCCGCCCGCTTCGACGAGTTCGACCCGACCGCCCACCGCGGCCGCGCCAAGGTCCGCTTCCTCTCCGGCAGCCTGACCCTGCGCGGGCGCGTGGTCGACCTCGGCCGGCTGACCGCGCGCCCGCGCGGCGAAGCCGGCCCGCGCTGGCTGGCGCTCGGCGGCAAGGGCGCGCTGGCGCTCCGCGCAGGCCTCGATCGCGGCGTCGTCGACCCCGGCAGCCGGCTGCGGATCGCCGACGCCCGGCTCACCGTCGACGCCCTCGGCCACCGCGCCGAGGGGCGGGGCCGGCTGATCGCGTCGGTGCGGGAGGCCGCGGACGGCGGTGGCGACGACGAGGAGTCCCCGGACGCGGGTGCGCCGGTCCGCGTGCTCGCCCGCCTCGACGGCTTCAGCGTCCGCGCGCCCGGGGGCGATTCGCCGCACCTCCGCGGCTCCGGCCTCGCGCTCGCGATCCGTTCCGGGCCGCTCGACCTCGCCGGCCCGCCGCCGGCGGCCGAGATCCGTATCGCCCTCCCCGAGTCCGAGATCACCGACCTGGCGCGCTACGACGCCTACCTGCCCGCCGGCTCCGGCCTGGCCCTCACCGGCGGCGAGGGCCGAGTGCGCGGCGGGCTCACCTACTCGACCGCCGAGGGCACCGGCTCGGCGGTGCTCGACCTCGCGATCGACGCCGCCGCCGGCCGTTACCGCGACCTGCCGCTCTCCGGCGACCTGCTGCTCGCCCTCCGGGTGCCGCGTTTCGAGCCCAACTCCCGCCTCTACGACCTCGCCGGCACCCGCCTCGAATTGAGCGCCGTACGCGCCGGCGACGGCGACGGCGGCTGGTGGGGCCGCTTCCGGGTGCCCGACGGCGGCCTCGACCTCGGAGGCGGCGGCCTCGCCGCGACCTTCGCCGGGCGCGCCCGCGACAGCGGCCCAGTCGTGGCGCTGTTCGCGGCCCGCCACCCCGCGCTCGGCTGGTTCGAGGAGCTGCTGACCGTCGAGGACCTCGAGGTCTCCGGCCGGCTGCGCGCCGCGGACGAGGCGCTGGCGATCGAGGACCTCTCGATCGCGAACGGCAAGCTCGCGATCCGCGGCCGTCTGCGCCTCGCCGAGGGCAACCACCGCGGCGTCTACTTCGCCCGGCTCGGCTCCCTCACCGCCGCGGTCGCCGCCGACGGCGAGGAGCGCGAGTGGAAGCTGCGCGGCGCCGAGGAGTGGTTCGAGCAGCGGGCGCGCGAGCTGCCCTAGCCGAACCGCCTCGGCTGCCCGGTCGCCTCGAGCACCGCCTGCCATACGCCGCCCTCCGGGGCCAGGCGCTTCTTGCGGGCGTTGACCGCGGGGATCGGCACGTAGACGTAAACGTGGTGCCAGAAGCCGATCATGACGTCGGTCTTGCCGGCCATCCCGGCGTGGGCGGCGTGGCGGGCGAGGGCGTCGCAGTGCAGGCGGTCCTCGCTGGTGGCGGGGACGCTGCGCACCAGGTAGCTGGGGTCGAAGTACTTGACGTGGACCTCCTTGCGGCGGCGGGTGAAGTGCTCCTCGATGCGCTCGCGGAGGAGCTGACCGACGTCGTGGAGCTTGACGTTGCCCGAAACGTCGCGCCCGGCACGATCTTCGAACAGGTCCTGGCCGGCCCCCTCCGCCGCCACCACCACCGCGTGACCGCGCTCGTCGAGCCGCCGCTCGAGCACCGCCAGGAAGCCGTTCTCGCCCTCGAGCGCGAACGGCACCTCGGGGATGAGCACGAAGTTGACCTCCTGGCTGGCGAGCGCCGCGCCGGCGGCGATGAAGCCGGCGTACCGCCCCATCAGCTTGACCAGGCCGACCCCGTGGGGGACGCCGATCGCCTCGGTGTGGGCCCCCTGGATCACCTCGCGCGCCTTGTCGAGCGCGGTGAAGAAGCCGAAGCTGCGGTAGACGAACGGGATGTCGTTGTCGATCGTCTTGGGGATGCCGACCACCGCCAGCGGCAGGCCGCGCCGGCCGGCCTCCTCGGAGATCTCGTGGGCGCCGCGCTGGGTGCCGTCGCCGCCGATCGCGAACAGCACGCTCACCCCGCTCTCGGCGAGCGTGTCGACCATCACGGCCGGGTCCTGGTGGCCGCGCGAGGAGCCGAGCACCGTGCCGCCGAAGACCTGGATCCGGCGCACGTAGGACGGGTCCATGTCGACCGGCGGCTCGCCCTGCGGAGTGAGGCCGCGGAAGCCGTAGCGCACGCCGAGCACCCGCCGCACTCGGTAGCGGTGGTGCAGCTCGTAGAACAGCGAGCGGATCACCGTGTTGGTGCCCGGGCAGAGGCCGCCGCAGGTGACGATCGCGGCGGTGGTCTCGGCGGGGTCGAAGAAGATGCGCGCCCGCGACCCCGACTTCTCGAACAGCAGCGGCTCGCCCGGCGGGTCGCCGCCGGGATCGACCTCGACCCGGTAGCGCACTCCGGTGCCCTCGGGGACGAAGCTGCCGGTCGCCTCCGGCGACACCGCCGGCAGGTCGAGCGGCGACGGGAAGCGCGGCTCGCCCAGGGTGCGGACGGCCAGATCGGCGGGGGTCGGCGGCGGATCGTTCATGCCCGGAAGGCGGGAGGCTAGCACGCGGGGCGGGACGCGATATTCTCTCGGCGTCGGGTCCGCCCGCCGCCGCGCCGTGCCGTCGGCACGGCGGCGGCCACGTCGTTTCGTGAAGCGGACCCTTGCAGTCTCGAGGGGGCGAATCCGGTGGACAACCCGACGTCTGTTTCGGCTCCGGGCGCTTTCCGGCACCTGCCGGGAGCGCTACGCATGCTCCGTGACCGCCAGGGGCTCACACAGCGGCGGCTCGCCGAGCTCGCCGCCTGCACGCTCAAGCAGATCTCCGCTTACGAGACCGCGCGCCAGCGGCCGCGCATCGAGACCCTGGAACGGATCCTCGGCGTGCTCGACGCCGACGTCACCGACCTGGCGCGGGCGATGGACGGGCTGGCCGCGGTCGAGCGCGGCGGGCACCGCGACCGGTCCGTCGCCTCGGGACTCGCCGGCGTCGCCGCGCTGCGGGCGGCTCCACCCCCCGCGAGCGCCCGCACCCTGCGCGAGATCGGCGAGCGCCTGCCGCAGCTCCAGGGCCTCGCCGACGAGCTGCTGCTCGAGATCCTCGCCGACGCCCTCGAGGACAGGGCCCGGCTGGTCGCCCGCGACCTGCGCGCCGGTTCCGTGCCGGGTCGCGGCGAAGACTCCTGAGCCGCCGGCCCGCGACGGCGCCGAGCCATACGGCGCCCGGCTTGCATTCGACGTCGCAGGGGCGCTAGGCTCGGCCCAGGCGAAGGCACGAATTTCACTCTGGTTTCAGGTTCTGTTACAGTCGGGGCTCATGAACGACCACGGGAGGCACCCGCACACGGAGCTGGGCCGCGACCTGGCGCGGCGGCTCGAGGAGCGCGACGAGCGCTCCAGCCGCGCCCACGCCGCGGCGGCCGAGGTCACCGGGCTGCCGGCCGCCGAGCGGCCGGGCTTCGTCCGGTCGCACCCGGACTGCCTGGCGACCGAGTTCATCGAGCTGATGATCGCGATCGCCCGCGAGCGCCGCGGCCCGGCGCCCGAGGAGAGCGTCGCCTACGCCCACCTCGCCGCCGCCGCCGCCGAGGCGGCGCACGCCGCCGGCACGGAGGTCGACGAGCCCCGCGCCCTCGCCTTCGCCGAGCTGGGCAACGCCCACCGCATCTGCGGCGACCTGCGCCGCGCCGGCATCGCCTTCCAGCTCGCCCGCGAGCGCGTCCGGTTCGTCGCCGACCCGCTGGTGCGGGCGGAGGTCGACTCGCTGGAGGCTTCGTATCTGGACTACTGCAACGAGTTCGCGGCGGCGGAACGGCTGCTGCGGCGGGCGGAGCGGCTGGAGCAGCGGTACGGGTCCGCCGATGGGGTCAGCAAGATCCTCATCCAGCGAGGAAGCCTGGCTCAACGTCTGGGCGAGCCCGATCGAGCGATCGAACTGCTCCGCTCGGCTCTCCAGCTCGTCGATCATGACCAGGATCCACGCCTGGCGATGGTGGCGATCCACAACCTCGCGAACGCTTTGATCGATGCAGACCGTCCGGATGAGGCTCTCAGCCTCCTTCGTCGCCACCGCGAAGCACTCGACCGCGCCGGCAGTGCGATCGAGCGGGCCCGCCTGGGTTGGCTCGAGGGACGGGCGGCTCGCCGTGCCGGCCTCGATCAGCTCGCAGAAGCGGCGCTCGAGGAGGTCCGAGATCGCTTCATAGAACTCGAGAAGCCATATGACGCTGCGCTCGTTTTTCTCGACCTCTCCGAGATATACCTCCTATCGCGCCGCTGGGCGGCAATGGAAGAAGCGGCTGCCGCAACGCTTGCTCTCTCTCGCGCGTGCGGTGCAGGGCCTGAGGCGTTGGCGGCGGCCGGTCTTTACCTGGCTGCGGTGCAAGGTCGCCAGGGATCCGCCGAGACCCTCTCTGCTCTCGCCGCGAAGGTTCGGCGGACCCTGGACTGCAGGACATTGCCTCGGCTTCGGACGCCGTACTGAAGCGACGGTACTTCGTTAGCTTGACCTAACCGTTTGGATCGTTGTTCGATCCCCCCTCGCCTTCGTCTTTCCCGCTCATCGAGCTGATTCCCTCGTCCGGCAAGTCTTGACGGTCCCCGAGGCCGCGATCACCCGCCCGATCACCGAACAGCAGCTCCCAAGCCCGGCTCACCAGATCACCGAACTCGACCATCCACCCCGAGCGCGGGCTGTCCGCCGGCTGCACCGGCCCTGCGGCGGCCACCGGCGCGGCGAGCAGGGACAGGCTCACCAGCGTTACCAGGAACGAGCGCACCATCATCCTCTGGGTCATGACTTCCTCCTCCACGCCGTCCTCCGGGTCCCATGAGGGACCGCCGACATGGCGCCCTGGCCCGGATGGAAGCGCCGATCACCCTAACGCATCTCTTGCCGGAGGATGAAAACGCCGTCTCGGGACGGGCGCTACAATGGACACGCGAGCGATCCGGAGGAGGCTGTCGATGACGTCGATGTCCGTGAAGCGTTGCGCCCCGCTGGCCCTGTCCGCCGTCCTGGCCGCCGCCGGGATCGCCTCGGCGATGGAGGTGGAGACCCGGCACGACCCGGACGCCGACTTCACCGCCTATCGGACCTTCGACCACCTGCCGCGCCAGCCGGCGCCCGAGCGCGGCCCGTTCGCCCCCGGCACCGACTACGACCGCCGCCTCCGCGACATCATCGAACGGCGCCTCGAGGGCCGCGGCTTCCAGGCGGTCGACGCCGACCCCGACTTCCTGGTCGCCTACTCCCTCGGCCGCGAGGAGCGGCTCGACACCTCGGGCGGCCGGCGCGAGATCACCCGCGGCGTGAGCATCGCCTGGGAAGAGGGCGAGCTGGTCCGCGCCTCCACCGAGGGCACGCTGGTGATCGAGATCCTCGACGCCGAGAGCCGCGAGCCGGTCTGGATCGGCTGGGCGACCGAGGTCATCGACGACCCCGACCGCCTGCTCCAGGAGCCTGAGCGGCTGATGCGCAAGATCGACAAGGCGGTGCGACGCGTCGTCCGCCGTTTCCCGCCCCGCGATCGCTGAGCCTTACGACCCTCGTGACGCCGGACCGTAGTCGGCGCTCCGTGTAGGCTCACCAGCCGTGGGTCCGTACGAGTTCGCCAAGCCGCTGCTCTTCCGCCTCGACGCCGAACGCGCCCACGGGCTCGGCAAGCGTGCGCTTCGCGCGCTCGCGGCGCTGCCGGTGCTCGAGGCGCGCTGGCGCCAACGCCACCTGGTCGACGACCCGCGCCTGGCGCAGGAGGTCCTCGGCCGCCGCTTCGCCAACCCGGTCGGTCTGGCCGCGGGCTTCGACAAGGACG
>Ga0256864_1000400_pt1 | contig 16107 bp, 14 predicted proteins | sample RVTome_11_FD_187336 | JGI IMG/M metagenome (GOLD analysis project Ga0256864, IMG submission 187336) | Soil microbial communities from uranium-contaminated site in the Upper Colorado River Basin, Wyoming, United States - RVT147D111 HiSeq ... | reverse complement strand
TACCGCGCGGCGGCTGGCGAGACCAGGGTCGTCGGTGCGGCAGCCATGCCAGCCGCCGCCACGCGCGTCAGATCGCAGCGGTCGTTGCCCAGGGGGCGGTTGACCCCGGAGCCACCGGATGAGCGATAGACGCATCTGCGAAGCACGCGATCACAACTACTCGCCGCAGCGCGTCGGGCGGATGCTGCCCGTGCGAGACCGGCCCGATCGTGTTTCCGCCCTACGATGGCCTCAGGACATCGGAGGGGGACTCCATTTCGGCGAGCGCATGAACATCATAGCGGCGAAGTTGTCCACCGGCGCGGTGGCGAGCAGCCGTTCCATCTCCTCGTTGGAATCGACGTCGTAGATCCACGCCCCGCCGTGCTTGCCGACGATGTGATAGCGGGTGACGAGCTTGCGTTACTGCTTGAGCGTCTCCGCGTATTCGGGCATGCGTACCACCTTGACGTCGGTGCCCACGCTGCCAGTTCGTTCCTTCTTGAGAGCATTGATCCCGGCCTGTAGATTAGGCGGCATTCACGCCCTAGAGAGGCGCGACGACGCGCCGAGGAGGCAGTATGCGTACCGTATCCCAAGCCATCCTCACCTGTGGAATCGCGCTGGCCATCCCAATGACCGCGCTCGTGGGTCAGGCCGACAAGGAGGCCAAGATCCAGGACGCGGTGAGCGCCGCCCCGCCGGCTCTCGCGACCGACGCGACCGTGAAGGACTGGGAGGGCAACGTGCTGAAGGAGGGCACGAACGCCTACACCTGCATGCCCACGCCGCCCGGCCTTCCGGGCAACGCGCCGATGTGCTTGGACGGCCCGTGGCTCGAGTGGGCCGAGGCGTGGCAGAACAAGACTCCACCGATGCTCTCGGGAACGGGCGTCGCCTACATGCTCGCCGGCGACGCCGGAGCGAGCAACACCGATCCGTACGCGACCGAGAAGACCGCGACAAACGACTGGGTGGAGGCGGGACCCCACCTCATGATCATCGTGCCCGACGCCAACATGTTGGAGGGCATCACGACCGATCACTCCAAAGGCGTGCCGTGGGTGATGTGGAAGGGCACGCCGTACGCGCACATCATGGTGCCGCTCGGCAGGCAACACGGCGGGCACTGAGTCGCTGCGACACCGCTCCTGGAGCTCCCGTTCGCGGGCTGAAGCCCGCGCTCGGCGGGCGCTTGAAAGCGCCCGCGACCGAAGGTCGCCGCCGAGCGCGCCCTTCAGGGCGCGAACGCCGCGCCCACACCAACCGAGATTTCAGAGGGGTATCCATGCCCGGGGCGGGAGTCGAACCCGCACGGCGCTTGCGCGCCAAGGGATTTTAAGTCCCTTGCGTCTGCCCATTCCGCCACCCGGGCCGAATTCCCAAGCTACGCCCGCACCCTGCGGGCCGTAAGCGCTGACAAAGCCGTTTGATCCGTCACGCAAAGACACTTCTTGGGCGCCCTGCCCTGGCGCTCGCCGAAACGACGCCGTACACCTCGTCGGTGCCGGTGCGGCAGGAACGGTCCTCGGCAGCGCAGCCCAGGCCTAGCGCGGGCAACGGCAGCGTCTCGATCGGCTTTCGGGCGGCACCGGCGGGCGCCCTCGCCCAGGTCTCGGGCTTCGTACCTGCGTCCACTCCTGACCCACGGCCGGTCCCCGTCCCCGACGCTCCCGGCTATATTCGCCACGGCGGCACGCTCGTCCATCCATCCTCGAGCCAGACAGCCGGGACCTCCCGGCCGGGAGACCGTTCGTGAGCGCCGTGGACCGCTTCAACCGCGTCGTCGACATCGCCAAAAAGCTCGGCGACGTGGAGCTCAAGCAGGCGCTCATGGAGATCCGCAAGGACCTTCAGCAGCTCCTCGCCGAGAATCAGAAGCTGCGCGTCGAGGTGCGAAAGCTGCGGGAGGAGCTGTACCCGGAGGAGAAGCCCCACAAGCCGAAGGGCGAGGTCCGCTTCGAGCGCGGCGCCTACTGGCTGGTGGAAGACGACGGGCAAAAGCGCGGCCCCATGTGCACGGGTTGCTGGGAGACCCGCCAGCACGTCCACCGGCTGTTGCGGCAGATGCAGGACTTCTTCATGTGCCCCGAATGCGGAACCGTGATGAGGCTGCCGGGGGTGGAGCCCAGCTAGCTTATGGCCTATGGCTTATGGCGTATGGCGGCTGGCGGAGGGTTGGTTGCCGCACACAGGCCGCGCCGGGCAGTGAGCCCGCCTCGAACCCCATCCGCCATATGCCATACGCCATAAGCACTCACCCATAGACCAGAAGCTCACCCGGCAACCGTGTCCTCCCTCCCCACCCGCCTCTCCGCCTGGCAACGGCACCTCGCCGCCCGCCTGAGCGGCAAAGCCGACGCGGTGGTCGCATGGCTCAATCGCATGGGCATCGACGAGACCACCCTGCTGCTCGGGTTCGCCCTCGCCATCGGGTTGGCGGTGGGCTTGGCGGTGATCGCGTTCTACAAGCTCATCGACCTGGCCCAGGCGGGCGCCCTCACCGCCGCCGGCCGCCTCACGGGCTTCGGTAGCCTCTCGATCATCCTGATCGTCACCGGCGGCCTCGCCATCTCCCGGGCGCTGGTCCGCTACCTGGCGGGCGACTCGGACGGGGAGAACGTGGCCGACGTGACCCGTGCGGTGGCCAAGCGCGGCGGATTCATCAATACGTGGCGCGTAGCGGTGAAGACCGCCGGGGCGGCCGTCGCGATCGGCACGGGCGGCTCCGTGGGCGCGGAGGGGCCCGTCGCCGTCGCTGGCGCCGCGCTCGGCTCGCGCATCGGCCGCTTCTTCCGGTCGGGCCCCGGACGCCTCCGCGTGCTGGTGGGATGCGGCGCGGCGGCGGGCATCTCCGCCGCGTTCAACGCGCCCATCGCCGGCGTGTTCTTCTCACTCGAGAAAGTCATCGGCACCTTCGGCGTGGCGTCCTTCCCGCCGGTGTTGGTGGCGAGCGTGATCTCGGCCGTGGTGTCGCGCGCCGCCTTCGGCGACACGCCCGTCATCGAGATCCCGCGCGAGTACGGCGTGGGGTCCGCCAGCGAGTTGCTGCTGTACGCGCTGCTCGGCGTGGCCACCGGCGTGGTGGCCGTGCTGTACACCCGGACCGTGTACCGCACCCAGGACCTCTTGAAGGGCCTCGGCGCCAACTGGAAGCGGCTCGCGGTGGCGGGCGTGGCCGTCGGGTCGCTCGACATTCTCTTCCGCGCCGACCTCTGGGGCCGCGGCCACGAGAGCCTCTCCCTCGGCGTGATCGGCGAGCGCGGCGCGCTGTTCCTGCTCGGCCTCGCTCTGGCCAAGCTCCTCGCCACCGCGATCACCCTGGCGACCACCCGGTGCGGCGGGGCGTTCACGCCCGCGTTGTTCATCGGCGCCACCCTGGGCGGGAGCTTCGCGCTCGGGGCCGCCAAAGTGCTTCCCGACGCCGGCATCGCCCCGGAAGCGTTCGCGCTCGTGGGCATGGCCGGCCTCGTGGCCGGCAGCACCCACGCGCCCCTCACCGCCATCATGATCGTCTTCGAGATGACGAGCGACTACGCGCTCATCCTGCCGCTCATGCTGTGCGGCGCGATCGCCTACATCACGGCGCGGCGCATCTACCCCGAGTCGATCTACTCCGAATGGCTGGTGCGCCGCGGCGAGCAGATCTCGGCGGGGCGCGACACCGCGATCCTGGAGCGCCTCCGCGTGCGCGACTCCTACAACCAGTCCCCCTACGTCATCGCCGAGAGCGCCACCGTTCCCCACATCGTGCAGGCCATCAGCGCCAGCCCGCAGATCGAATTCCCGGTGCTCGACGCCGACCGCCGCCTCCTGGGCATGATCACGCACGACGACCTGCGGACCATCGTGTCGGACACCGCCCGGTTCGCCCCACTCGTGCTGGCCGGCGACCTCGTGAGCCGGCAGTTCGAGCGCGTGGCCCCCGGCGACTCCCTGCGCACCGCGCTCCAGCGCCTCGACGTCCGCGGCAACCACCAGATCCCCGTCGTCGACGCGCAGGACGACGGCCGCCTCCTCGGCTTGATCGGTCGGCAGGAAATTCTTGGCGCTTACGATCGCGAACTCCTGAAAGAACAGTGAGAAGTAAGGAGTGAGAAGTAAGGAGTGAGGAGTTCAGTGATTGAGTTGCGGTCGCGGCGGCGCGGGTGGGGCTCCCGGAGCGCGCGGCGGTGCGGCGTGGTCACGGCGGACTCGACGTGTTGCCAGGCCCGGGTCACCGCCCGAGATGGCGGTCGAGTCCGTCGAGTCCACCCGCACCGCCGCGCGCGGAGGGAGCCCCACCCGCCCCGCCGCGACGCGCGTTGACATCGAGGAACGTCCCTCCTTAACTACGACGTGGCGTACCGTGGAGTCATAGATGAATCGTCCTTCCGCCCGTGTGGGGGCCGCCGCGCTGCTCGTGGGCTTGGCGCCCACGTCGGGGCTGGCGCAGGGGTTCGGGGTGTTCGAGCACGGCACCTGCGCCATGGGGCGCGCCGGCACGGGCGTCGCGGCGCCCTGCGGTGACGGATCGGCCATCTTCTTCAATCCCGCCGGGCTCGCCGCCATCGACCGTCTCACCCTGACCGGCGGCCTCACGCTCATCCAGGCCACCGGAAGCTTCACGGACGACCTCCTGGCCGAGCGTACCGGGCTCGACAACAGCCCCATCCCCGTGCCCCACGTGTTCGCGGCGTACCCGCTCCACGATCGTGTGACGGCGGGCCTCGGGCTGTTCGTCCCCTACGGCCTGTCGACCAACTGGCCGGCCGACTTCGACGGCCGGTTCAACGGCTACGACAACGCGCTCCAGTCGATCTACATTCAGCCCACCGTCGCGTTCCGCCCGATCGACATCATCCAAATCGGAGGCGGGCTCGACGTCGTGATCGGATCGGTGAAGCTGACGCAGCGGCTCGACCTCTCGGAGTTCGAGGCCGTTCCAGGTATCACGTTCGGCCAGCTCGGCGTCCCGTTCCACACCGACTTCGCCGACGCTACGCTCGAGACGCACGGCGCCACCGGGGTGACCGGCAACTTCGGCGTGATCATCGCGCCCCACGACCGCTTCAGCATCGGGTTCCGTTACCTCGGAAAGACCACGCTCGAGTACGAGGGCGACGCCACCTTCGATCCCATCGCCACCGGCATCGTGCTCCCGCCGGGAAACCCGCTCGCCGCGGCCCTCGGCCTGGACCCCGCGCAATCGCTCCCGCTCGACCTCGTGCTGAACGGCGCCGACCTGTTCTCGCCCGGCGCGCCGCTGGAAGACCAGACCGTCCACACCCGGATCACGATGCCCGATCAGATCGTGGTGGGGTTCGCGCTCCGCCCGGCGGAGTCGTTCACGCTGCTGTTCGACTATCAGCGGGTGAACTGGTCGACGTTCGACGTGCTCTCCGTGGACTTCGAGAACACGCTGACGCCCGACCGGGAGGTCATCGAGAACTACGAGGACACCGACGGGTTCCGGTTCGGCGTCGACATCGAGGTGAGCCCGCGCTGGGACGTGCGCGCGGGATACCTGTGGCACGAGGGCGCGGCACCCCCCCAGACCGTAACGCCGCTCTTGCCCGAGGGCACGCGCAACGAGCTGACCATCGGCTTCGGCTGGCGGATCTCGGACGCGTTCACCACCGACGTGGCGTACCAGTACATCCGGCAGGACGACCGCCGCGGCCGCGTAACCGAAGGACCGCCGGGCCAGGCGCCCACGGTCGACCTGAACAGCGGGCTCTACACCTTCAAGGGACACCTCGTGGGCTTCACGGTCACGTGGCGACCGTAGCCGGCTCACGATCGGGGATAGACGTATGACACGGACCCATTCCACCCGGTTCCTCCGGTACGCCGTGCTGCTCGCAGCGCTCCCTGCCATCGCGGGCTGCGACGACGAGACCCTGATGCCGCCCGAGCCCGCTGGGGGCGACCTCTTCGCGCGCTACGCGGCGATCGGCAACAGCATCACCGCGGGCTTCCAATCGGGCGGAATTAACGACAGCACGCAACGCCAGTCGTACGCCGTCCTGCTGGCCGGCCAGTTCGGGCTCGCGGTTGGCCGCGAGTTCCGGGTCCCATTGCTGGCCTCGCCCGGCTGCCCGCCCCCGCTCGTCAACGCGTTCACGCAGGAGCGGCTCGCCATGGGAACCGCGGGCGACTGCAACCTGCGGCTGCCGCCGGTCCCGCCGTTCCTCAGCAACGTCGCCGTGCCGGGCGCGGCGGTGATCGACGCGCTCACGAACCTGGACGCGGACAGCGATCCCAACGCGCTCACCACGCTCATCCTCGGCGGCCGCACGCAGCTCGAGGCCGCAGCCGAGGTCGCGCCGACCTTCGTGACCGTCTGGATCGGCAACAACGACGTGCTCGGCTCGATCCTCGACGCCGCCGACCCGGGCAACCCGGCGCTTGTCACGCCGCCCGCGACTTTCGCCACCCGCTACGCCGACCTCATGAGCGGGCTGGACGGGATCGGGTCCGTCCAGGGCGGCGCGTTGCTCGGCGTCGTCCAGGTGGTGGGCGCCCCGTTCCTGTCCGCAGGCTTGGCCTACTTCGCGGCCGCGCAGCAGATCCCCACACTCACCGTCGACCAGAACTGCCTGGAGGTAGGTCAGATTCCCGGCGGCGGCCCCGAGGATACGGCCGTGGTGTTCGTGCCGTTCAGCTACGGCGCTCCGCTCGTGGCCCAGGCGTCGGCCGGCGTCCCCACCACCCTCGACTGCTCGGTGCCGCAGGTCGTCTCCGTCGCCGAGACGACGAACTTGATCCTCGCGGTCACGCAGTACAACGCCGCGATCGCCGCGGAGGCCGACGCGCGCGGCTGGGTGTTCCTCGACCCGAACGCGCTGCTCGGGCAGCTCCTGGCCGACCCCAGCGCCATTCGCCCGTTCCCTGCCTTTCCACCCGACCCCGCGGCCGTCGAAGCCCCGTTCGGCACGGCGTTGAGCCGCGACGGGATTCATCCCAGCGCCGGCACCCACGTCGCCGTCGCCAACGCCCTCATCCAGGGAATCAACGCCGCGTACGGCACGAGCGTGGAGCCGGTGCAGTAGGCGCGCTCCTTGGTCGCCCTCTCCCCCGGCGGTAGATTCCCCGCTCGATGAGCCCTCAAAGATCGAACGCCCCGGGCGGCATGGCGGTACGCCGCCACCCCATCGGTCCTGCCGCGTGGGCCATCGTCGCCGCGGCACTCGTCCCGTCACCCGCGCCGGCCCAATACCCCGACGCCTACACGGTCCCCGCCGGCGCGTTGCGCTTAAGCTTCGAGCCCGAATTCAACGCGTGGGACATGCGGTTCGGACCGGACGGCGAGGACGAGCCGCTGGGGCTCGACCTGTCCCCGGACGTCACGGGGCCGAACTTCTTCGTCACGCTGCTCGCCCCGCAGCTCGCGGTGCGCTCGATCATCGGCGATCCCAACTACCAGATCAACATGGGCGCGGTCCGCACTGGGCTCGACGCCGACATCCGGCGCTTCCCGTTCAACTTCGCCCTCGGCATCACCAACCATATCACGCTGACCGCCTCCATCCCCGTCGTCACGACGCGGGCGCAGGTGGCCCTCACGCTCGACACGACCGACGCCAACGTGGGGTGGAATCAGGCGGCGGGCGCGAGCGGCAATACCGCCGGGTTCGCGGCCGTCGAGATGCTGCTGGGCGAGCTGGAGGCGGCGGCGGGCGCGCTGGACGCGCAGATCGCGGCCGGCGACTTCGGTTGCCCCACGAGCACCATGTGCGACCAGGCACGCGACCTCGTCACACGCACCCGGAGCTTCCGCATGGATCTCGTGGCGCTCACCGGCGTGGGCCAGCCCCAGGGCTCGCCCTTACCGCCGTTCGCGCCGACGCAAACCTCCACCGCGGGCCTGGAGCTGGCGGCCGCGATCCAGGCGCTCGCCGCTGAGCTGGCGACGTTTGGCGCGACCGTGACCGGGGCGCTGCCGCTCCCCGAGCAGCGGCTCGCCGTCGAGGACATCAACACCGTGCTCACCCAGAGCGAGTTCGGGTACGACGCGCTACCGCTGGCGTTCGCGAAGCTGCGCAACAGCTTCGGCGACCTGGAGGTGGGCCTCCGCCTCGGGCTGCTCCAGTTCAGCGCTGTCCGTGCGGTGCTCAGCGGCACACTGCGGCTCCCCACCGGCAGGATTGACGATCCGTCGCACGTGGTGGATATCGGCTCAGGCGACCACCAGATGGACGTCGTGGGCGGCTTCGAGCTGGCCCTGGAACCCGGCAGTGCGGTGGGGATATCGATGTTCGGCAGGTACACGCTTCAGATGCCCCACACCCTGAGCCGGCGCGTCGCCCCGCCCGACCGTCCCATCGCACTCAGTGCGTTCCAGGTACCCGTGCGGCGCGACCTCGGCGACGTGGTGGAAGCGGGCGTCTACCCCACCGTGCAGCTCAGCCGCGCGTTTCGCGCGTACCTCTCCGTCTATTACCGCCGCAAGTTCGAGGACAGCTACACGCTGCCCTCGGGGGTCATCCTACCCACGAGCGCGCCCGGCGCCGTGCCGGTCGAGGCGCTCGCGCAGGAGAGCGCCATGGAAGCCATCAGCCTCGGCGGCGGCGTCTACTACCGCTCCGTCACCGACCGCCGTGGCCTCACGCTCCCGATCGAGGCCGGCATCGACTACCGCACCGCATGGGACGGCTCGGGCGGCCTCACCCCGAAGCCGACGCGGGTGAACTTCTATCTACGGTTGTACTATCGGCTGTGGGGACGGCGGGTGGGGGCGCAGACAGGGGAGGCGACGTCGCCGGGCACGAACTGATGATTGCAGATCGGCGATTGCAGATCTGAGATTTCAGATTGGGAGATGGCGGTGTGTGACGGTGGGTTTCACGGACGCGGTACTCACCCTGGCAACCTTTGATCAATCAATCTGAAATCTGCAATCGCCGATCTGCAATCATCAGTTCCCCATCGTCGCTTCATGCCGCTTACGAAGCAACTCCACGGCGTGCCGCACAACCACCGGATCCTCCGCGTCGCCCAGCATGCGCGCGATCTCTTCTTGCCGGAGGTCGCCGGTGAGCACGGCTACGTCCGCGGTGGCAATGCCGCCGCGGGCGCGCTTGGCTACCCGTAGGTGGTGACCGGCGCACGCCGCGATCTGGGCGAGGTGGGTGATCACGAGCACCTGGCGGGTCCGCGCTACCTCCCGGAGCGCCTCGGCGACCGGTGTGGCCGCCTCGGCGCCGATGCCCTGATCCACTTCGTCGAATACCAGGGTCGGCACCGCGTCGTGCCGGGCAAGCACCACCTTGAGTGCCAGCATCAGGCGGGACAGCTCGCCGCCGCTCGCCACCTGCGCCAGGGGCCGGGCGTCGAGGCCGGGATTGAGCTGGACCAGGAACGTCACTATGTCCGCGCCGCTCGCGCCGGCCCGCGGGGCTGGCTTCACGTCCGCGACGAACTTACCGGCCGGCAGGCCAAGGCCCGGAAGCAGGCGCTCGACCGCCTTCGCGAGCTTGGCGGCCGCCTTGGCACGTTTGGCGGTGAGCGCGCCGGCGGCGTCCCGCAGCGCGGCGTCGGCCGCCTCGCGCCGCTCCGCGATCTTCGAGAGATCGAAGGCGGCCGTGTCGAGCAGGTCCAGCTCCTGGCGCGCCTCCTCGCCCGTGCGCAGCACGTCGCTCACCGCGGGCCCGTACTTCTGGGACAAGCGGAACAACGTGTCCCGGCGGCGCTCCACCTGGTCGAGGCGCTCCGGATCCAGGTCGATCCCGGCCGCGTACTCGCGGACGGCGCGCGCCAGCTCCGCGACGTTGGTCTCCGCCGTCTCGAGCAGCTCCCGCCAGGCCGACACGCTGGGATCGATCTTGCCAAGCTGCGTGAGGACGCGCAGTGCCCCGCCGAGCGTGGTGCGTGCGCCGGCATCGTCGCCGTCGAGTAGCTCGGCGAGCTGCTCCGCGAGCCGAGTGAGGTCCTCGACGTGCGACAAGCGCTTGGCCTCCACGTCGAGGCTCTCGTCCTCGCCCACCCTGGGGGCGGCCGCCTCGATCTCCCTCACCACGTGTTGGAGGTAGTCCGCACGCTTCCGCACGTCGTCCCGCCGCGCCACCAGCTCCGCTTCCTGCTCGCGCAAGGCCGCCGCCTCGGCAAACGCGCCCGCGACGCGCGCCCGCTCCGGGGCCGCGTCGCCGAACGCGTCGAGGATGTCCCGCTGGGTGCCCTGGCGCAGCAGCGACTGGGTCTCGTGCTGGCCGTGCAGGTCCACCAGCAGCTGGCCGAGCGCCGCGAGCGCGGCCACGGTGGTGGGGCTGCCGCCCGCCCACGCGCGGTTGCGGCCCTGCGCGTTGATCTCGCGCCGTACCACCAACCGGTCGTCCTCGAGATCGATGCCCAGCTCGTCCGCCAGCGCCGCGATCGCCGCGCGCTCGGGATGCCGCGCCACGTCGAACGCGGCCTCGACCACCGCACGCTGCGCACCAGGCCGCACCAGATCCGCGCTCGCCCGCTCGCCGAGCAGCAGCGACAGGGCGTCCACCAGCATCGACTTCCCCGCGCCGGTCTCGCCGGTCAGCACGTTGAGCCCGCTCCCGAGCGGCAGCGTCACGTCGGCGATCACCGCGAGGTCGCGGACGCGGAGTTCTGTTAGCATGGCGGGGTCTCTGTTTTGGCGGTCGGAGATCGGGTCGCTGGTGATATCTCGTCGTGGTCGAGCAGGGTGACCGGTGTCAGGTGTCCGGTGTCAGGTTACCGGTGACCGGTTATCGTTGCGTTGTCGGCGAGCCGGGCTGCGATCCAACCAACCATCCCGTTACCTGTGACCCGTTATCTCTCTAAACGGTAGCCGGTAACCGGTCACCGGTCACCGTTCACCTGTCACCCGTCTCCCCTCCCCTGACCTGCCGCCCCCCCAGATCCCCCCAGTGTAACTTCCGCCGCATCCGGCTGAAGAACCCTTCCTCTCCGAGCCGGATCAAATGCACTGCGTCGGGGGAGCGGCTCACCAAGACGCGGTCGCCCTCGTGCAGCGCTGCGCCAACCTGGCCGTCGTACGAGACGAGCACCTCCTCCGGCCACGGCGGGGTCGGCTCCAGCACGATCTCCGAGGAGCCCCGGACGACGATGGGGCGCACCGCGAGCGTGTGGGGGCAAATGGCGGTGATCACGAGCGCGTCCACGCCGGGCACCACCACCGGCCCGCCGGCGCTCAACGAGTAGGCGGTGGACCCCGTCGGTGTGGCGACGATGATGCCGTCGGCGCTGTACTGGCCCAGCTCCTCGCCGTCCACGAACACCTTCACCGGAATCACCCGCGCAACCCCGGCCTTGTGGACCACGACGTCGTTCAGCGCCCGTTCGACCGACCGCTCGCCGCCGTCCCGCGCGAGGAGCCGGGACATCAGCGTCTTGCGGACCTCCAGCGCATAGGCGCCCCGGGCCACGTCGGCGAGGGCGTCCTCGAGCGATTCCGGCGTGGCGGTGGTCAAGAAGCCCACGCGCCCGAGGTTTACCCCGAGGATCGGGACGGGGCGGGCGTCGAGCAGCCGCGCGCCACGCAGGAGGGTGCCGTCGCCCCCGAATGTGATCAGGAGGTCGAGCGGCGCGCCGTGGGCCAGGATCGGCAAGCGGTCGGGAAGGAGCCGCGCCACGTCGGGCTCGGCGTGCAGCGAGAAACCGTGCGCTGGAGCTCGCTCGACGAGCCGGGTGAGGAGCGCGCGGAGCTCGGCGTACCGCGGGTTCCCCACGACGCCGACCGCGGTCATCTGGCGGACAGGCTTTCCTCCGCCGCCCAGGCCCGCACCGTATTGGCGATTCCCGATCCGGAGAGCCCCGCCAGCTCGAGCTGACGGGCCCGGGCGGCATGCTCGTAGGTCTGGTCGGGCGCGCCGAGCACGGCCACCCGCACGTCGGGAGCGATGCGCTGCACCGTGGCCGCCACGTACGTGCCGAATCCGTTGACCACGGTGGCGTCTTCCACGGTGACGAGGAGGCGGTGGCGGGCCGCTAGGCCCTCCAGCATCTGCCGGTCGAGCGGCTTGAGGAACCGGCAGTCCACGACCGTGGGGTCGAAGCCATGGGCGCGCAGCAGCTCGGCCGCATCGAGCGCCTGTTGGCACATCACGCCCACCGCCAGGATGGCGCAGTCGTGCCCCTCCCGCAGCACCTCCCACGTGCCGTACGGGATGGGCGCCACCTCTGCCGCCGGCGGCGCCGGGGCGGGAGCGTTGTCCCGCGGGTAGCGCATGCAAAAGGGGCCGTCGGTGTGGGCCAACGCGCAGCGCAGCAGCCCGATGAGCGCCTTGGCATCTCTCGGCGCGGTGACGGTCATGTGCGGCACGGCCAGCATGTACGCGATGTCGTACAACCCCATGTGGGTCTGTCCGTCGGCTCCCACCATGCCCGCGCGGTCCATGCAGAAGATCACCGGCAGCTTCTGGATGGCGACGTCGTGCACGATCGAATCGAACGCGCGCTGGAGGAACGTCGAGTAGATCGCCACGATCGGCCGGAAGCCCTGTGTGGCGAGCCCGGCGGCGAACGTCGTGCCGTGCGCTTCCGCGATGCCGACGTCGAAGAACCGCTCGGGCCACTTCTTCTGGAAGACGTTGGTCCCGGTGCCCGACGGCATCGCTGCGGTGATCGCCACCAGCTCGGGATGCTCGGCCGCCAGCTCGGCGATCGCGGTGCCGAACACCTTGGTCCAGGCGGGCGGTCCGCCCTTGGAGGGCTTCAGCTCGCCCGTGACGGGATCGTACGGGTTGCGGGCGTGGAACTTCTCCAGGTCCGGCTCCTGGAGCGGGAAGCCCCGCCCCTTCTCCGTGATCACGTGCACCACGCGGGGACCCTTCAGCGACTTGACCAGCTCGAACGTGCGGACCATCGCCTCGACGTTGTGCCCGTCGATCGGCCCGAAATACCGGAAGCCCAACTCCTCGAACAGCATGCCGGGCGACCAGAGGTTCTTGACGCTCTCCTCGACGGTCTTGGCGAACTCGACCACGCCCTTGCCGCCCACGACGTGCGAGGCACGCTCGATCAGGTTCTTGACGTGTTGCCGCACCCGGTTGGTGAACGGGCTCGCGATGATCGGCCCCAGGTACTTGCTGATGGCGCCGACGTTGGGGGCGATGGACATGCCGTTGTCGTTCAGGACCATGATGATGTCCCGGTCGGAATGCCCGGCGTTGTTCATCGCCTCGTACGGGAGCCCGCAGGTGAGCGCGCCGTCGCCGACCACCGCCACTACCTTGTAGTCGTCCCCCTCGAGATCGCGCGCTGCGGCGACGCCCAGCGCCGCCGACATCGCCGTACCGGCGTGGCCGGCGCCGAAGATGTCGTGCGGGCTCTCGTCCCGGCGGAGAAAGCCCGACAGGCCGCCTTCCTGGCGCAGCGTGGACAGCCGGTCGTTCCGGCCGGTCAGGACCTTCCAGGGATACCCCTGGTGGCCCACGTCCCACACGATCCGGTCACGCGGTGAATCGAACGTGTGGGCAAGCGCCACCGTCAGCTCCACGACGCCCAGGCCGGCGCCGATGTGGCCGCCGGTCTGCGACACGACCTCGATCAGCCGTTGCCGCACCTCGTCCGCCAGTTGCTGCAGCTCCCGGCGCGGCAACTGTGCCACGTCCCTGGGAGAACGAATCGATTCGAGTAGGCCCATCCGACATCACTCCGAAGGTTTCCGCGACACCCGCCGACCGTCAGGAGCGGCGCGCGAGCGCGAGCTGCGCCAGGTCCGCGAGCAGAGGTGAATCTAGCCCCGACGCCCCGAGCTGGTCCACGGCGCGGGCCACGTGCCCCGCGGCGGCTTCCCGGGCGCCGTCCACGCCGAGCGCGGACGCGTACGTCGCCTTCCGCTGCTCCGCGTCCTTGCCCGCGGTCTTTCCCAGCTCGTCCGACGAGGCGGTGGCGTCGAGCACGTCGTCCACGATCTGAAACGCCAGCCCCACCTCCTCCGCGTAGCGCCGCACGGCCGCCAGAGCGTCCGGCGCCACCCCGGCCGCCATGGCGCCCACCGCGGCGCTGGCGACGATGAGCGCGCCGGTCTTGAGCCGGTGAATACGCACCAGCGCGTCGGGCGGATGTGCCTCGCCCTCGGCCTCGAGATCGAGCACCTGCCCGCCGATCATGCCTGACGCGCCGGCCGCGCGGAACAACTCCACGCCGAGCGCGCCGAGCGTGTCGCGGCCAACCTCCAGGCGCCGCGCTCCCGCCGCCAGCACCCGGGCCGAGAGCGGGACGAGTCGAAACGCCGCCTCGGTGGCGGCCGCCACGCCGAACCGGCGGTGCACCGTGGGGCGGCCACGCCGCAGGTCGTCGTCGTCCATGCACGGGAGGTCGTCGTGCATCAGCGAATACGTGTGGATGACCTCGACCGCGGTAGCCAGCTCCGTCGGGTCGCCGAGCCCGCCAAGCTCGCGGTACGCCGCCACCGCCAGCGCCGCGCGGAACCGCTTGCCGGGCGTGGTGAGGCCGTAGCGCATCGCTGCGCCCACCGGGCCGCCGACCTCCGCATCGGCGCGCGCCGCCCAGCCGTCGAGCGTGCGATTCACCGCGTCGCGGGTTTCGGCCAGGAACCCCCGCAGACCGCTAGGGGCCGAGGTCACCGGCCCGGATCGTGCCGTCCGCATCCTCCAGCACGCGCTTGACGGTCAGCTCCGACTGCTGCAGCAGGTCGCGCGCGGTCTTCAGGCGGACCACGCCTTCCTCGAACAGCGCCAACGCCTCGTCGAGATCGAGATCGGTGTCTTCCAGGCGGCGCACCACGGCCTCGAGACGGGCCAACTCGTCCTGAAACGACGCCTTCGACTTGCTCACGGCCGCTCCACGCGCGCGGGCACCTCGCCGTCGGTGACCGTGAGCCGGAAGCGACCCCCGTCCGGGAACTGTTTCACGGTCTTGAGCACGCGGCCCGACTCGTCGCGCGCCACGGCGTAGCCGCGATGGAGCACCTGCAGCGGGCTCAGGGCATCGAGCTTGCCGGCGAGCTGCGCGAGCCGGGACCCCCGCCGCTCGAGCTGGACCTGCACCGCGGCGGTGAGCCGGTCGAACGTGCGCTCGAGCCGCTGGTGGGCCACCACGGTGCGACCGGTGAGCCCTTTGGCCAGCCGGCGCGCCAGTGCCTCCACGGTGCGCTGCGTCGCGGCGCGATCGGGCACGGCCGCTTCGGCCGCCGCGGACGGCGTGGCGGCCCGGACGTCGGCGACGAGGTCGGAGAGCGAGATGTCCGTCTCGTGCCCGACCGCGGAGATCGTGGGAACCCGGACCGCGGCCACGGCGCGGGCCACCCGCTCGTCGTTGAACGCCCACAGATCCTCCCGCGACCCGCCACCGCGCCCCACGATCACCAGGTCGACCGGGAGTCGATTCACCAGGGCGAGCGCCCGGCAGATCTCGCGATCCGCTCCCTCGCCCTGAACGCGGGTGGGCACGAGGTACAGGGAAGCCACCGGCCAGCGCCGGCCCACCACCGACACGATGTCCCGAACGGCGGCGCCGTCGGGGCTCGTCACCACCGCGATGCGCTGCGGATACGGAGGGAGTGCGCGTTTGCGGGTGGGATCGAGCAGCCCGTCCCGGCGCAGCGCCTCCTTGGCACGCTCCAGCTCGACCTGCCAGCGGCCGTCCGCCGCGGTGGGAAGGAGCTGGCGCACTGTGAGCCGGAACTCGCCGCGCTCCTCCCACACCGTGGGCATCGCCTCGACGAAGACCTCGGCACCCTCCACGGGGCGCGCCCGCAGCCGCACGGCGTCGCGCCGCCACATGACGCAGCGCACCTGCGCCTGCGCGTCGCGCAGCGTGAAATACCAGTGCCCGCTGCGGTACGCCTTGAACCCGGTGATCTCGCCCCGCACCCAGAGACGCGGGAAGCCCGACTCCAGGAGGTACCGCGCCCGCTGCGTCACCTCGGCGACCGTCCAGGCGCCCTCCGAGGTGGAGACGGCCGCGGCGGCGAACAGGTCTAGTCCAGCCACTGGCGCGCGGCCTGGACGGTGTTGTAGAGCAGCATGGTGATGGTCATGGGACCGACGCCGCCCGGCACCGGGCTGATCTTGGCGGCCACCTCGCGCGCCGCGCCGAACGCCACGTCGCCCACCAGGCGATAGCCGCGCTCGCGGCTCGGGTCGTCCACGCGATTCACGCCGACGTCGATCACCACCGCGCCTGGGCGGATCCAATCGCCTTTCACGA
>Ga0256864_1000397_pt1 | contig 16156 bp, 11 predicted proteins | sample RVTome_11_FD_187336 | JGI IMG/M metagenome (GOLD analysis project Ga0256864, IMG submission 187336) | Soil microbial communities from uranium-contaminated site in the Upper Colorado River Basin, Wyoming, United States - RVT147D111 HiSeq ... | reverse complement strand
GTTGCTTTCGTCAATCGAGGATGCGGAGCAGTATTGCCCTGTCAGATGAGTAGACCTCAACGATCGCACCACCTCCACATGTTTGAGGGTTCCGCGGGAACAATGGCACCACGTAACGGGTGTCAGGGCGCTCGAACGCGCCGACTCTATACTGGTTTGCTTCTACTCCCTTCCCCCGGCGGTAGTCATTCCAAACGTCATCGCCATCTGAGCTGAACTGCTGTCCGGCAGCGCTGGCACACACGCGCCCGCGAGCTCTCTCGACGAGGCGCGCGTGGCGCCATACCAGCTCTGCAATCCGCGAGTAGGTTTCCGCGTGGCCGTTACTATCGGTGCAGAACTCCAGCACCCGACTGACACGGCCCTCAACGGTGCTGGAGAGTTCAAGGAGAAGCACTCGCGTGACCTGCCACGGGAGCCCGATTCGATTCGTACACAGCGCGAGACTTGTAGCATCGTACGCACCGAGCGCGGGCCGCCCCATCGTGCGGTACGCCGGGAGCGCGTGCGTCACCAACAGATCGCCACATTGGGCCGCCGCGGCCTCCCCAGCGCCGATCGTGAGACACAGCGAGCGATCCAGGTTGGGCCCATTGTGGTTCTTCCGCTCGATGGTCGGTGGTCCCTCGTTGATCGGCTGCACCACCGGGGTCAGATGGGGGTGGAGTGACGAAAGTGTGGCACGGGTGACCAGCGGTTTGAAAACGAATTGCCCGACCACGGAACACCGAGAATGACCCCGTCCAAGACCGGCGCTGCGGTGAGCTGCTTACAGAGTGCTCGGTCAGCAGCTGACTTTTTAGGGATCTCCCTCTCCTCACCGATGGCTCTATGACCGGACCCAGACACACAGGGGCCTGGAGAGAGAGGGATGCCGACGCTCAGATCAAGGAGGACCCGGCCTCTGGCGCTGCCTGCGCTCGTCAGACCAGATCCACATGGCCGCAAAGAAGCCGACCAGGCTTCCTATGAGGACCACAAACCAGAACGCCCCAGGCTCCCTCGCATTTACCAGCCCTTTACTGATCATGGCGAAGGCTGGTATGGCTGCGACGTAACCAACAACTCCCGCACCTAATCTCCAGCGCGTCACAGGCCAGGCAAGTCCGACGACAGCGCCACCGATTGCCCCACCACCAAGGTAGCTCGCAATAAGCTGCTTTAGTGAAATACCGATTGAAGCGAGTGTCTCGGCTCCGCGACCGAATACGGTGATCAGCACAGCCCATACCGAGTACAAGAAAGCCAACCCAATGCCGTACGCCACGCAGCTTGCTATCCTTGTCCAACTTGGCCAGGACTCGGTCTTCACTTTACGAGACGGGTCCACAGGTCAATCACCCCCCGGGATTGAGGCACTTCTGATAAACTCCGTCAAGCGTCTGAACTGTCGTCGCGCCGGGCAGGAGTCCCAGCAGGAACTTTCCCGGGGACTCCGGCAGCAGATTCTCTGCCGCACTTCCGGCTATCTGGACTCCCTCTGACCCTGCCGATATTGCACCAAACGCTGCGGCTCGGGTTGCGATCCTGCCACCAGCTACGTCGTGCGTAAGGATGAGTCCGCCTGCCGCTGAGGTTTGCCGTAGACCGCGCCGCCCCAACTCCCGCTTGATGAACGCAGCACCAAAAGCAACACCGGTCTTGAGGAGTTTCACACCTTTCGTGATTCCAGTCACGTCCGCCGCAATGATGGCCGGGGCGAGACCAGCCGCCAATGCGCATGCCCTTTCGGCCTTCGTGCCTGGATCATCAGGTCCCGCCGGCAGCGATGGTATCTCTCGAGTCTCTCCCCCGCCCGTCGCGGGTCCACGATTACCGAATACCGAGACCCACTTCCCACCGACACATTTGTACACCCCTCCGTCGGGATTGCGTATGGTCTCTCCCTCGTCCGCTTGGCGCTCGCCTACAGTCACCCAATCCCCGTTCCGCTTTGCCTGTTGGAAGGCAGTACACAGGCCGAGCGGATCCTCCCCGTTGATCGGATCCGCTCCCGCAAACACATAGGGATTCATCCCCCCCGCCAACCCAATCGGATCCTCACTTAGAAACCGGCCCGTATGCGGCTCATACCACCGATTCCGCATGTAATACAGCCCCGCCTCCTCCCCAAGATACAGCGCCCCCTTGAACCGCGCCCGGTCCGCCCCGTTGAACGGCTGGAGATCGCTTCCCCCCGCCAGCTTCCCGAAGGACTCATACACGTAGCTCCGCTTCAAGACCTTCGAGCCGTTCGTCAGCCCGATGACGTTCCCCGCGGCGTTCACGTGCGAATAGTACGCCGTGCTCCCCACCATGAACGCATGGAGGTTGTCCAGCCCCGGATAGTACGAGTACTCCCCGATCTCCGCCCCAGCCGGGTCCAGCTCCGCCAGCAAGTTGGCGCCGTCCCACAGGAAGTACCGCACCGTCCCGTTCTTGTCCTTCTTCACCAGCCTCCCCAACGCATCGTAACCGAAGCGCGTCATCGCACTCCCCACCTTCAGGGAGTCCAGGCGGTTCGTCCGACCCCAGAACATCGAGTCAATCACACTCCCGCACGTCCGGCGCGTAACATTCCCGTCGTTGTCCGTGATGTAGTAACAGCCGTCGAAACTCGTGATGCGGTTCCCGGCCGTATACCATCCAGCCCCGTGATCTGTGCGATTCCCAACCTGATCATAGGTGTACGTTCGCACCGAATCGGTGTCCCACGAGTCCGGCCAGCAGGTGAAGAGATCCTCCGGATCGAGACATCCGGCCGGTGTGTACGTCACAAACGAGTCCGCCGCCAACCGGCTGCGGTCGTCGTACCGGTACGCTTCCCACTTGATCTCGTCACCGGACTCCTTCCAGCGCAACCGGGCGAGTGAATCATATACGGCGAGGAAGCCCGTGGTCCCGTTGTGGCCAGCGGTCGAGCTGCTGCTCGCCACCCGGTGATCTCGGGACGAGAACGTCCGGGTGATAATGTCGTTGTTCGGCAGCTTGGTCTGCGTCGGCAGGAGCTCGCTGTCGTAGGTCAGCCGCGTCCAGCCCTGGAGGGCCAGCCGGAGGCTATCGAGCGTGCCCCGGGCGGTGTTGTACTTGTACTGGCGACGCAGGAACGTGGCCGAGCCCGAGCTGGCACTGGCCCACGTGCTGTCCAGCAAACCCGGGCTGTTCGTCATGTAAGCATACCGCTGCTTGTACGTCCGCCCGTTCAACACCGTGACCACCGAGTCCGGCTGACCCCGCACGTTGACATAGTGGGTGACGGTGGAGAGCGCGTTCGAGGCCTTGACGATCAGCCCGGTCGTGTCCGGATAGCTGAGCGTGTCCGCGACGCCCGCGGCGTTGGTGGCGAGCGGCCGGTGCAGGACATCGTACGTATACGTGATGACCTGGTTCCGGCGGTTCTTCCAGCGCCGCACCTCGCCGTCGAGACTGTAGAACAGGCTGTCCGCCCGGTTCGCGGGATCAAACTCGGCGATGGGCCAGCCGACGGCGTTGTAGACGAAGCGGTACACCTGCGCCTTGGGGTCGGTCACCTTGGTCAGGTGCAGGGAGTCCTCGTAGGCGTACAACGTGGCCGGATAGCCGTCGAGGCTGTCCTTGGTCACGCGATTCAGCGCGTCGTACGTGAACCGCCGGGTAGGCTGGTGCGTGCGGGACACACTGCTGACGTGCCCGTTCCCATAGTTATACCCGTATGTCGTCCGGCTGGGGCGGCCGGGGCAGCGGGCCCTCTACGGGCTCGCCAATCTCGCGCGCCGCTATCCCTGCGCCGCCATCGAGGCCGTCTGCACCCGCCTGCTCGACGCCGACTGCGTTTCCTATGCCGCCGTCAAGCGCGCTGGAGCGCATCGCCGGCGCCACTCCCCCCACCGGGCCCGCGCTGACGCAGGCCGACCCGGCCATCCGTGCCATCGCCGAATACCAGGCGTTCTGGGAGACGCACACCCACCACGAGGAGGATCCGCATGCCCATGTCGATGCCCGAACTTGAACGCGCGCTCCGCACCCTGCGTCTCTCCGGCATGATTGCCACGCTCGACGCGCGCGCCCTGCAGGTGGCTAACCGCGAGATGGACTTCCTCGAAGCCGTCTCGTGGCTCGTGCAGGACGAACTCGATCGCCGCCGCTCGCGCCTCCTCGAGCGCCGCTACGCCCTCTCCGGCCTGCCCGCGCGGACCGACCTCACCAGCTTCGACTGGAGCTACAACCCCCGCCTGCCGAAACGCGCGATCCTCGAGCTCGCCACGCTCCATTTCCTCGCCGCCCACGAGAACCTGCTCGCGATTGGCCCGCCCGGCACCGGGAAGAGTCACATCGCCAAGGCCCTGGCCACGAGCGCCGTCGCCCGCGGCTTCCGCGTCCTTTACCGCGAGGCCCACCGGCTGATCGACGATATCACCGAGGCCCGCGCGCTGGGGACCCTGCGCCCGCTCCGCGCGCAGCTCGCCGGCGCCGACCTGCTCGTCATCGACGACCTCTTCCTGCGCAAGCTGCCCACTCAGGCCGGCGACGAACTGGCCGATGTCCTCATGGCCCGCTACGAGCGGGCCTCTACCATCCTCACCTCCAACCGGCCCCTCGACGACTGGGCCCGCCTCTTGGGCGACGTCGTCGTGGTCACCCCGCTCCTCGATCGGCTGATGCACCACGGCCACTTGCTCAAATTCGAGGGCAAGAGCTGGCGCCTCAAGGAGGCCGCCGCCCGGGCTGCCAACCAGAAGGGATCGGGCTAACTTCTCCCCGTCCTGCCGCTCAGCGGGTGGGGGAGTTTGACCCGGCCACGAGTGGAGGAGTTTGAGGTGGCCGCCGGGGCATTCGCCGCCGTCGATCATGGCCCAGGTGGAACACCGGACGGCGAAGGTGGATCACTGGCGCACGAGCGAGCAGAAGCAGCCGTGGTGTGCAGCGGCGCTATTGCTGATCGAGCCGCGGTTGCGGAAGGAGAAGGGCTATCGGCATCTCCCGCGGCTGGCAGAGGTGTTGCGCACGACGAACCGAACTCAGGTGGACGTCGCGTAGGCGTTCGCGCGTGGGGGTGCCACCCGAAGTTCAACTAGAAATGGGATTGACTCATGCGCGCGCGCTCCGGCTTCAGGGGCCTTTGACCCGCGCCCGGCGCGCGCGTCGCCACATGGATGTCCCGCATAGCACGGCAAGGCCCCAAAGGACGCTACTGATGACCGCCAAGGTATAGAACCCCGTTTGAGGCCGCCGCAGGAATGGAAGAGCCACTCCAACGGTGTCGGCAGGCAACATCAGCAACTCCAAGACAAACGCAGGCACGGGGTGGCCGCTGACAAACGCGGACGTGAACGATACATAGAGACCGATAAACGTGAACACACTAGTGCAAAGCGAAAGCACAATCGGCCACACCCAAGCTGGACGAGAAGCCGCACTCAGACATGCAAAAGAAGACATCACGCACCTCCGCGCGCACCGCACCTATAGGCCTTACTACGATTGCTAGCTTAGGTTTTTAGACCTAGCCTAGCCAGGTTCGAGCGTCCCGGACTGCCTCCGGCGTACCTCAACTACCACTGGTAAGTCTACTTTGCTCAAAGATGACAACCGTTTTCGTAGTATTGAATTCCCGCCCGAATATTAGCTTGATCTATCTCGTCGTCACCATAAGGGTAAGGACCAATGAAGGCTGTGGTCCACGCTCTTACCTTCGGTACACCTTGGTTCAGTTGATGCGCGTAACCAGCCCCACGATACAATACCGAGCTGAAGAAGTCAGCCGCTCTTCCCACTGCGCCGTAGTGAAAGTTGCCAGCGTGCTGCAGGGTAGCGGGATCTCCGTACTTCTTTATGTCCCACGGCCCGCCATAGTTCACAGCGGCTTCGAACCACGGTACGCGTGCTTTCACAGGAAGGGGAGCGCCAATCTCCTCTGCAGTTTCAATGTTGTGAGCTAAGTCGATGTTTGATGGCCAGTTTGCAGGTAGCGCTGGACACTCGTCTGGGGTAACAGCGCGGCCTAGCAAGTCCCCATTTCCACCGCCGCCGCCCTTTGCCTTACAATAATAGTACTCCACCGCGATCCCAACAACAACACCGTCAACGGTAACCTCTCTGTAAGCCATCCAGAGCTCTTCATCTACTGAACAGAGACCCGTAGGGTCTCTGCGATTAACGGGGTCACCAGCCGCGAACACGTACTGATTGATCCCCCCCGCCAACCCAATCGGATCCTCACTCAGAAACCGCCCAGTCTTCGGCTCGTACCACCGCGCCCGCATGTAGTAGAGATCCGCCTCCTCGCCCAAGTACAGCGCCCCCTTGTACCGCGCCCGATCGCACCCCGTGCAGGGTAGCGACGAGGTGCCGTTCCCCGCCTTCCCCCACGCGTTCAGATGGAGGTACGACCGCTGGACCGCCTCCGCGGCGTCCGTCAACGCGATCACATTCCCTAATGGATCCCGATGCGCATAGTACGGCGTCGAGCCGATCACGAACGCATGCAGATTATCCAGCCCCGGGTAGTACGAGTACTCTCCCACCTTCGCCCCCGCCGCGTCCAACTCGGCGAACAGGTTCGCGCCATCCCACAGAAAATACCGCGCCACCGCGCCGTTCACATTCTTCCGCACCAACCGCCCGGCCACGTCGTAGAACAGGTCGACGCTGTCCCCGTTCACGACCGCGTACGTCCTCAATAGGTTGTCCGGGCGCCAGTAGTAGCGCACGTCGGACGTACTGGTGCAGTTCTTGAACGTCACGTTGCCGTCATTGTCCGTCGTGTAGGTGCAGCCGTCGAAGTTCGTGATCCGGTTCCCGGTTTGATACAAGCCCCCCAGATCCCGCCGGTTGCCGACCGAATCGTAGGCGTACGCACCCAAACTCACGTGCTGCCACGACCCGCCGAAGCACATGACGCCGAACGCGATGTCCACCTCGCATTCACCGCCGTCCCAGTCCTGGATCGAATCCGACACCAACCGGCCCACCGTGTCGTAGCGGAACTTCGACGACCGCCGGAACCCGAACCACTCCCACATGTGCCGCCCGATCCGGTCCGCGTCGTCATACTCCACGTCGCGCCACACCGTTGGGTTATACCCCTCTTGGGTCGAGATGGACAGCTCTCCGTGCAGGGTCGTGTAGGACATGTTGACGGCATCGCCACCCGGCAGCGTGATGCCGGTCACGCTCAGGTCGCTATTCCGGCCTAACACGGTCCAGGACGACCCCGGGCCGAGGCGGATGCTGTCGAGCGTGCCCCGCGCGAGGTGGTAGCCATACTTCCGATTCAGGAACGTGGCCCCGGCGCTCGCGGTCGCCCGCACGCTGTCGAGCAGCCCGACAGTGTTGGGCCGATACGTGTAGCGCTGCCAGTACGTCCGGCCCCCCATGACCGTCTTGGCCGAATCCGGCTGCCCGCGGACGTTACGATACGTGGTCTCCCGACTGACGCCGGACGCCGCGACCGTCACGCGCCCCAGCGTGTCCGGATAGCTCAGCGTATCCGCGATCCCGGTCCCGGCGCGCACCAGCGGCCGGTGCAGCGCGTCGTACGTCTGCGTGATCGCCTGGGTGCGGCGATTGGTCCAGCGGCGCGGTTCGCCATCGCGACTGTACTCATACCCGTCCGAGCGGTTCTGCGGGTCGGTCCGCTGCGTGAGCCAGCCGACCGCGTTATACGCGAACTTGTACACCTGCCCCTTCGGGTCCGTCACCTTCGTCAGGTGCAGCGAGTCCTCGTAGGCGTACGTCAGGTTGGGGTGGAGCCCATCATTGACCGTGAGGGGCCGATTCAAGACATCGTACGTCGTCGTCCGGGTCGCGTAGCCCGTGGCTGCGACGGTCGTGTTGCGGCCGTAGGTATCGTAGCCGAACGTGGTGAGCCGTCCGCCCGGAATCGAGTCCTTGCTGCGGTTGCTGTTCGTGCCGGCGTACCAGGTTTGCGTGAGCAAGTGCTGCAACGGGTCCTTGACCATCGTCACGCGCCCCTTCGAGTCGTAGGTGAACCGCGTGACCCGTCCGGGGTTCGAGCTCGTAGCGCCGACCCGCACCGAATCGACCTTGCCTCCCGCCACGAACCGACGCTCGGCAGGCTGATTCGTCCCCCAGAGGCTGTCTACCAGCGCCCAGGCCGCGTAGCGAAAGTTGGTCGCGACACCGACCGCCGGCCGGGAGTACGTCAGCAGCCCATCCCCGTTGTAGGACAGGGTGTCGCTGACGCCGGTGGGGTAGTCGATGCGCTTCACCTGCCCGTTCGACGTGTAGGCGAACGTCGTGATCAGGCCAAGGGCATCGGTGATCCTGTCCGGTTGCCCCCATTTGCTCGTAGGAACGCGCACGGTCGTGACGTGCCCACCGGGGTCGGTCACCGTCCCGTTCACGCTCCAGTTGCCGATCAACGAGGCCGGGGTGCTGGCGGTGGACGTGTACGGGACACCCACCTTCTGCCATGCCGCGAGCGTGGTGACCGGGGACACCGTTCCCGACCCGAAGATCGGGACCGCCGGCGCGGTCACGGTCGCCAGCTTGCCTGACTGGCTGTCGTACACGAGGGTGGTGGCCTTCCCCCGCCGGTCCGTGATCGTGAGCAGGCGATCCGTCCCGTCGTAGCCGAACGCCGTCTTGAGGTTGTCCGGGTCCTTGATCTCGGTGAGGCGCTTGCTGCCGTTCACGGTAACGTCGGTCACGCGGCCGAACGCATCCGTGATCGACGTCAGCCCATTGCCGTCGTACGCCAGGGTGATCTCTCGAAGGGCCAACAGGGGAACGTACGTAGGGTCCCGCACTTTTTGCACCCGGTTGCTGCCGTCGTACACGATCGCGGTGACGTTGTTAAACCGATCCCGCACCTCGATCATCCGCCCGCTACTGTTGAACACCACGCGGGTCGAGTCCGGATATCTCCGGGTCCAGCCGGCCGCGCCGCTCGGCTGGTTGAGGTACAGCGTCGAGAACTCTCCGGCCGGTCGCGTGAAGCTCGAGCCCGCCCGCTTGAAGAACACCGCCGAGCCGTCCCCCTCCGTGATGAGCGCCGAGTCGCCGTCCGGGTAGACGCGCTGGATCCCCGCCAGCGTCCAGCCTTTCGCAATCGCCGACACGTCCTCGTCGATCACGAGCAGCTTGGTGTTCACGGTGGTCGTGACCGATCCGCCCCCATACTGCGCCGTGACCAGGATCTGGAGATCGTACGCACCCGTCGTCGTCGCCCCGTTCGCCGCAGCGTCCAGCTGCCCGGCCAGCCGGTACCAACTGAGGTTCGTCGGGGGGTTATAACGCAAGACGGTCTCGCCGTTCACGAACGTGACGGCCGCGCCCTCGAGCTTGGCCTCGAGCCGCCATTCCTGGGGGAGGTCGCCGGTGGTCCCGCCGTGCATGGCGCGCACATGGATGAACGGCTTCGGGTTGAGCCGGTCTCCGTGGTACACCAACGTGACGTTCCGCGGCGTGTCCATCGTGATGTAGGGGACCGTGCTGTGCGCGTAGGTGGCTGCGAAGCAGGACATGGCGCAGCGCGCCATGTCCTGGTGGTCCGGGTTGTGGGGATCGGGGTTCACGACGGGTGCGGGGCCCGCGGCGACGACGGGTACGGTGAAGTAGCCCTCGTCCACGGCGGGGAATTCGTCGCTGAACGCCCGGAGCCGGATCTCCCCCGTGCCCGCCGCTCCGACGTCATAGTAGGCGGAGAGGAAGGCCTTCCCACCGCTCACCAGCGTCACCTGCGTCAGGCTTGTCCCCGTGCAAGTCACGGGCGTCTCGTCCTGGCAAGTGATGTAGTAGGTGTTGGCCTGGGTCCCGGTGTTCGTTACCCTGAATAGCGCCGAATAGCCACCGGTGTTCGCGTCCCGCTGCGGTGTGCTCGTGCCGTCCGGTGTCACCGTCACGCCACCTGTTTGTGCCGATGCTTCGACGCCCAGTGTGATGCCTACCGCTGCTGCGGCGAGCGTTATGTGAGCTACCCGATGGATGAGACCCGAGCCAAGCATGAGGCGCTCCGCGACCTGAGAGACAGTCTGCTGGGGACACAGCTCTCAAGGCATGGAGCATGCCGAACCATAACTCGCGTATTGCCAGCGTCTTAAGTGCTTTGAGCCCGTCTCAGATTCTCACTCGTTCTCACGCCCCCGTGAGACGCCCGTCTCAAATGAGACACCTTCGGGACTCTCTCGGGACTTGTCCTACGACCACACCGACGTCCGTATGGCCTCGCGGACCGCGTCCAGCGAGACCCCGAGATCGCGAGCACGGCGGTAGAACGTCGCGCGGCTGATCCCGAGCGCCGACGCCGTGAGGCGAGCGTTGCCGCCGTGCGCCCGATACACCGCGATCAACCGCTCCCGCTCTTCCTCATCGCCATCAAGCGGCACGGGAATGGTGATCGGACCCGGCGCTCCCAGCGCGATCGCCTCCGCCAGCGCGGCGGCGCTGATCACCGACCCCGTCGCCAGCCGCGCCGCCCGTGTCACCGCGGCCTGTAGCTCCCGCACGTTGCCGGGCCACGTGTACCGGTGGAGCACCGCCGCCACCCCCTCTCCCAACGTCGCACCAAGACGCCGGGCGAACGCCGCCGCGAGCAGCGTGAGATCCTCTGCTCGCTGCGCCAACGGCGCCAGCTCGATGACCAGCCCCGCCAGCCGCTGGAACAAATCCCGGCGAAAGTCTCCCGTCGCGATCCGCGCCGCCACGTCAGCCTGCGCCGCCGCGATCGTGCGGAACGCGACGCGCCGCGTCCGGCTGTCGCGCAACCGCCGGACCTCGCCGCTGTCCAGCACCCGGAGCAGCTTGACCTGGCTGTCACGCGGCAGGCTGCCCACCTCGTCCAGGAACAGCGTCCCCCCGTGCGCCTCCTCGATGAGCCCCGGCGCGTCCTCCACCGCCCCCGTGAACGCGCCACGCCGGTGGCCGAAAAGGATCCCCTCCACCATGTCGCGCGGCAGGGCGCCGCAGTTGACGTCGACGAGCGGACCTCGTCGCCCGCTCCAGTGGTGAATCGCGCGCGCGAAGAGTTCCTTTCCGGTACCGGTTTCACCGACGAGCAGGACCGAAAGATCCGTCGCGGCGAACTGCCGGGCCCGCGCGACTGCTTGCCGCATGGCGGGCGACGCGCACAGGATGGCGCCATCGCCGTTCGCTCGATGCAAGAAGAGCGGGTTCGAGGGGATCGTCACGGCTCCCGCTCCACCGGCACCTCCGGCTTGATCCCGTGCTCGCTCACTCGCTCCAGCGCCTCTCGCGCCGCCTCCTCCGCCGCCTCGTCATCCTTGAGCACGCGGGGCGTGATGAACAGAAACAGCTCCGTCTCCGTCGTGCGGCGATCCTGGAACCCGAAGAGGCCGCCGAGCAGCGGCAACGCCGAGAGCACCGGAATGCCGGTCTTCACCACCTCCGTCTGCCGCTCCCGCAGCCCGCCCAGCACGATCGTCTGCCCATCCTTCACCAACACTTCCGTCTCCGCCTCCCGCGTCGAGATCACCGGCGCGTCGAACTGCGTCTCGCTCGTGGCGGCGTTCACTTCCTGGCGAATGAGCAACGAGACGTACCCATCCTGGTTGATCGTGGGCAGCACCGTGAGCTTGGTCCCCACGTCACGGTACTGCACCACCTGGTCCCGGCTCGGCGCATCCGTGGGGAGACTGCGGCTCACCTGCACGAAGGGCCGCTGGCTGCCGACGAGAATCCGGGCTTCCCGGTTGTTGGAGGCGAGGAGCACGGGCCGTGACACGATGCGGGCGTCCCCGCGCGACACCGCGACGGACAGCGCCGCGTCGAGCTGGAACGTGCCAATCCGCATCACCTGCAAGACGAAATCGCCCAGGCCCCCACCGAAGAGGGTGCCGCTGACCGTCGTCTGGTCGTCCGGGTTCACGCCATCCACCATCCCCTCCACGCCGATCTGCAACGCCCGGTCACGCCGGATCTCGACGATCAAGACCTGGATCAGCACCTGGAGGGGCCGCAGGTCGAGCTGCTCGACCGCTTGCGCGATCACCGCGAAGTCCTCAAGGCTCGCGCGCACCAGCAGCGAGTTGGTCAGCTCGTCCGGCACGATCGTGACCGGGCCGGCCAGCGAGGCGCCGCGGCTATCCTGATCGGCAGCAGCCTCGGGCGGCGCTTGGAGTGTCTGCGCTTCGTCCCGCCGCAGCTCGTCGGCCAGCGAGCCGCCGGACAGCCCCGGGGTCCCGCTGAACGCCCCGGCCCCGCCGAACAGCAGATTCACGGTCGCCGCCACGTCCGGGGCGCGGGCATGCTTGAGACGGAGGACGAAGAGTTGGACGGGCCGCTCCCCCACTTCCCCACCCCGCGGCAGAGCGGCAGAGGCGGCAGCGGACGGAATCTCGACGCGGAAGAAGACGCTGTCTTCCATCAGTGTGAGACCCTGAGATTCCACCAGTCCACGCAGCAGCGCGGCTACCTGGCTCCGTGGCACGGGATTCGGCGTCTCGAACGTCACGCGCCTGGGCTCGATGGCGCCCACGAGCACGGGTTTCGGCAGATAGCGGCCCAACGCCTGGATGGCGGCGCGCAGGTCGGTCTCGACGAACCGGATGGTGAGGCGGTCGCCGGCGGCGCGGACCGCCGTGGTGTCTTGTGCGGCGAGGAGTGTGCCGGGGAGCGCCACGCCGGCGAGGACCAGCACCGCGGCAAAGATCCCCCTACGATGTCGCGTCCCGCGACAGACCAGCCGAGCCGCGGCTTCACGCCGCGACTCCCGCGCGGAGCACGCCCGATCCCGCGATGGCGGCCGTCTTACCGCCTGACCGCCATCCCGCCCTACCGCCTGCCGTGCCATGGCTCCCTCACGTGCAACACCCAGAGTGTATCCATGCCACTGATCTCCACCGTCCCTTCACGGATGCGCCGCACGTGCAGCGCCCCGATCCGCTCCCCGGCGCGCACGACGCGCGGGCCCTCGGCGCCGGGGACGCCTTCGATGATCGCGGTGGGCTCCGTGCCGCCGACGATCCCCACCAGCGCCAGCGTCGGACGGGCCACCTCGGCCTCGGGCGGCAGCGCACCGCCTGGCGGGTCCGGCTGGAACGGCCGCGGCGCGGGTTGGCGGTCGAGACGGAAGAGATCACGGGCGACCACGGCAGCGGCCAGCGAGTCGGGCGACCGGACGACCGCCCCTGGGGCTTCGGCACCGATCGGAGCGACTGGAGCGAACACGGGAGCGGCAACGGGTGCGCGCGTCAGCGCAACGGCGAGCGCACCGACTCCCATGATCGTCGCGGGCCACAGCGTCATCTCCATCACCTGAAGCGCCTTCATGAGCGCTCCTTGCGCACGTACGATCCCACGACGGTGAACTCCGCGCGCAGCCGCTCGGCCTCGGCGGCCGGCGCCTCCGAGGATTGGATCGACCAGGACCGCACGGTGACTACGGGATCGCCGTGTTCGAGGTGGCCGAGGAACGCCGTGATCCCGGTGACGTCACCTTCGACCTCGAGGCGTACGACCGTCTCGGCCAACCGTGCGTCGGACGAGTCAGGCAGCGGCTCGAGCCGGACCACGTGCAGATTCGCACGCCCCGCCAGGGAATTCACGATCCGGGAGAGCTCCGCCGCCCCGTCGGCGCCTGACCCGACGGCGACGACCTTGGGGGCGAGGCCCACGACCCGGGCGCCGAGGAGGGCCAGCGAATCGTCGAGCGCGCGGCGGGCCGCGATCGTTGCTCGTGCGCGCGCCAGCGTGGCCTGGCGCTCCATCGCGTGGGTCCGCAGCGCGTCGTAGCCCTGCAGTCCTGTGGGGACGCCGCGGAACGCGATCACGATCCCCGCCACCAGGGCGACCCCCACCATGACCGCACGGCGATCGCGCGCCGTCACGGGGCGCTCCGGACGCGCGCCGCCAGCGCGAATCGCTCGCGCTCCAGCGGCCCCGCAATGACCTCGCGGGTTGGCACACCCTCCAACCGCACGTCCATCAGCCAGGGGACGCGCTCCAGATCCGCCACCACGCGCGCCGCGCTCGGCGCATAGCCGGACAGCCGGAGCATCGAGTCCCTGGTCCCTGGTCCCCGGTCCCTGGTCCCTGATCCATCGACCATGAGCGAAACGAGAAACACCGAATCACCCAGCGCGGCCGTCAGCTCGGCGAGGAGCGGCAACGTGCGGGACCGCGACCACTCGGCCCGCTCCATGCCGAGGAGCACGTCCGCGGCCGCGTTCACATCACGGCGGAGTGCGAGCGCGCTGTCGAGCGTCGGGCTCAGGCGAACCAGCTCACGGTCGGCCGAGCGGGCCGCGGCCGCGAGCCGAAGCACGTGCGTCGCACCGGCCAGGAGCCAGACGGCGACCCCGATGCCGGCCACGGTCGCCACGCGCCGCCGCGCCCGTGCCGCGCGGGCCGCAACGGCGTCGCGCGGCAGCAGGGAGAGGCGCGAGGCGCGCACCGCCGCGCCGTACGCGGCCGCAAACCGCATCGCATCCGTACCTATCGCCCGCAACGCCGGCGCGAGCGGCGGCGACCCATTCGGGGCCAGCGGGCGCACGCGCACCCACCGGCTGCTCCACGTCCCCGCGCGGGATACACTCAACAAGTCGGAGCCGTCGCCGCAGGGGACGGCGAGCTCGCCGTCCGCATTCACACCGAACGCCGCGGGGAGCACATCCGCCGCTGCGCCGAGCGCGTCCAGCCGGATCCCGGCGTGCTCACATCCGTGCACCACGGCGCGCACGAGTGGCTCCGCGGCGGCGGCGGCGAGCAGGATACGGCTGGCAGTTGAGTGCAGCGAATCCGGATGGGATGCTGCCGCCGCGGTTCGCGGCCTGAAGGCCGCGCTCGGCGGCGCTGTCGCGCCGGCGCGCCCTGAAGGGCGCTGTGATGACTCTGCCGCCTCTGCCGCCTCTGCCGCTTCTGCCGCCTCTGCCGCTTCTGCCGCCTCTGCCGCTCTGCCGCTCTGCCGTTCCGCTCCTCCTCCCGCTCCTCCCACCCCATCCACCCTCACCATCACCCCATCCGTCACCAGCAACGCCCCATTCCGCCGGAACAGCCGCCTCGCCTCGAGCGCCACATAGCGGTGCGCCGCGGCGCGGCTGAGACGGGGCGCCGGCGCGATGGTTCTCAGTTGCACGACGTCCCGCTCCAACACGACGCGCGCGCGCGTGGGGTGAATCGGGGCCTCGCTTGCCAGCCGCGCGATCACTTCGGCCAGGTCGTCCAGGTCGTCGTATTCGGCGGTCCCCGCCCACACGACCGTCCGGCCCCGCCGCAGGAGCGCGCAGACCGTCCCGCCGCTCACGCTCACACCGAGCACACTCATTGGATCACCACGCGGCGTACCACCGCGAGCCGTTCGGGCAACGGGACCGCCAGCAACTCGATCGCGGCGCGCGGCCCCGTGCCGCTGGGGCCGACCCACCCCTCTGCGCGGACCACCAGCTGCTTTGGCTCGAACGTCAGCGCACTCACGAGAAACGCGTAGTTGGCATACAGGACATCCCGCGCCGGCGGCGAAAGGGCGCCGCCCAGCTCGTCGAGACTCCGGATGGGGCGGGCGGTAGAGCGGCGGGCGAGCAGGCGATCGACGGCCTCCGGGGTCATCCCGGGAAGCGCGAGGAGCACGGGACGCGGGGCACGCAGCGCGCTCACGGCACCGGGACCGTCGACCGTGAGATACGCCGCGACCCGCTGGTCAAAGGCGGAAAGCACAGCCAGTTCGGCGGCATCGAACATCGGGCGGTGTTTGCGGCGCGCGATGACGGCGCCGGTAAATCGTCGCGCCGAGTCCGGCGGCACGCCGAGCACTGCCTGAAGGCGGAGCAGCTCGTCGCGTGCGGCGTGGTGGACGTGGAGCCGCGCGCCCGGGTCGTCGATCCGCCACGAGCACGTCGTAGTACGGCCGAGGTCGATGGTCGCGGAGTCCGCCTCCCGTCCGCTCACCCAGCGCCCCTGGAGGATGGCGACGCACGCCTCGGCCGCCCAGCGCCCCCGGGCGAGCGCGACGCGGTTGCGGGTGGTGTGTTGGCCGAGCCGCGCCGCCGCCAGGCCGATGGCGAGCACCCCACCCACGAGCGTGACGAGCCAGAGCACGGCAAGCAACGCGAAGCCTGACGCCGTTCCTCGGTGGCGCCCATGATCCCGCGCCCCGCGCCCCGTGCCCCGCGCCGACACGCACCCGCTCACCCACGCCCTCCAATGATGAGCAGCAACGTGTCGGTACTGTTGCGACGCGTCATGCGTAATCGCACCGCCGCTGGTGCGCTGGCCGGTGAGA
>Ga0256864_1000395_pt1 | contig 16223 bp, 7 predicted proteins | sample RVTome_11_FD_187336 | JGI IMG/M metagenome (GOLD analysis project Ga0256864, IMG submission 187336) | Soil microbial communities from uranium-contaminated site in the Upper Colorado River Basin, Wyoming, United States - RVT147D111 HiSeq ... | reverse complement strand
GGGAGAGGGACTGCGGGGGCGGTTGCGGGGGCAGGGCGTGGGCTCTCCCCTGGGGACCGGCGCGCGCCACTCGAGTGCGGGGGGCGGCCGACGCGCGCCTGCTCATCGGCCGCGCGGTCTCTCTCGGAGCTTCTGGATCGGTCTTGCGGCGCGGCCGATGGGCTCCCCAGGGGAAAGCCCACGCCCCGCCCGGAACCCTGGTCGGACTCCGGGGAGGCGGAGGGGGGGCGGCTCGCGAGGAGGGGGGTGAGACGGCCGGTGGGGGGTTGAAGGGGGCGGGCGGTCTCGGGGTCGTAGAGGATCCACTCGCCGTGGGACAGCTCGCGGGTGGAGAACTGGTAGATGACCAGGCGCTTGGGGGTCAGGCGCGGGTCGTCGTGGGCGAGGAGGTCGTAGAGGCGGGCGCGGGAGGTGTGGGCGCCGCCGGCGTTGACGGCGATGCGGTCGACGGGGCGGGCGAGGTGGAGGCTGAGCTGCTCGGCGAGGCCGGCGCTCTCGCCCCAGCCGAGGGCGGGTTGGGAGAAGACGTTGGTGTAGCTGTCGCCGAGGAGGAGGACGTCGGCGGCCGGGTCGGGGGTCCAGGGGCGGCCGCCGGGGGCGTCGACGCGGCGGATCTCGACGGTCTGCGGCGGATAGAGCGCGGCCGGGTCGGGAAGCTCGAGAAGACGGACGAGGTCGCCGGTGCCGGTGACGGGCTCGGGAGATCGGGTGCGGAAGGCGGCGGCGGAGGGCGGCAACAGGCCCTCGGCGTCGAGACGGGCGGCGACGAGCGCGGCGGTGCGCTCGACGGCGGCCGGGGTCCAGTGGGTGTCGGTGGCGAGGAACTGCGGTTCGCCGGTGGCGCGGGCGTCGGAGAGGAGCGGCGGCGCGGGGTCGACGACCGGGATGCCGGCCGATTCGAGGGTCGCGACGAAGCGGGCCCACGAGGGGTTGCGGAACGGCTCGCCCGGGGGGTCGATGCGGACCAGGCGGTCGGGGTGGAGCGCGGGCTTGACCGGGGTGGGAAGGACGACCAGGGCGATTCCGCGGCTGGCGAGGTCGCGCCGGAGGGCGAGGATGGCGGCGAGCGGATCGGGGTTCGGGCGCGGCTGCCACGACTCGCCGCCCGCGGCGCGGCGGCGGAGGGCGGCCGGATCGAGGAAGCCGGGGCCGGCCAGGTGCTCGACCGCGGGGACGAAGTAGAGCCAGCGGTCGCGGCCGAGGAGGACCTGCTCGTTGCCGGCGCCGAAGACGGCGGTCTGGAGCCACTGGGCAGGAGGCAGGGCGAGGCGGGCGACGGCGGATTCCTCCTCGAGACGGTCCTCGAGGGCGTTCATGGCGGCGAGCATTTCGCGGTTGCCGGCGAACAGGCCGCGCTCGGCAGCGGTCTCGGCGGCGCGGCGGGCGGCGGCGAAGAGGCCGGTGAAGGCGGCGGTGCCGTCGGGGCGCGTCAGCTCGGCGACCGGAACCGCCACGGCGGCGAGCAGGAAGAGCACGGTCAGGGTGACCGCCAGGGGGCGGGAGATCTCGGTGTGGCCGATCTCGTCGTGGGCGCGGCGCTCGCGGGAGAGGGGGTCGTGGACGGTCATCGGCGGATCGCGGAGGTCAGAGGATTCAGAAGATGAAGTAGATGAACGGGTTGTAGCCCTGGCTCGCCATCGCCACCAGGGCGAGCAGCAGGAGGCCGAGCGCGGCGAGACCCTTGGGCCAGCTCAGCCGGCGCGACCAGTCCCAGGTCTGGGGCGCCGCAAAGGCGATGCCGGCGGCGAGGATCAGGACCAGCAGGTGGTAGCGGTCGTAGATGAAGGCCGGAACCAGCGCCGCGGCCGCGCCGGGGTCGGCGGCGCCGACCATCGCGGCGAGATAGCGGCCGGCCGCGGGAAGGTCGGCGGCGCGGAAGAAAACCCAGCCGATCGTCACCACCAGGAAGGTCAGGGCGATGCGCAGCGGGCGCGGGAGCGCGCTCCACGGGCCGCGCTTGCCCATCGCCCGCTCGAGCGCCAGCCAGCCGCCGTGCAGCGCGCCCCAGAAGACGAAGTTCCACGACGCACCGTGCCACAGGCCGCCAAGCACCATCACGGTGCCGAGGTTGGCATAGGTGCGGCGCGGGCCGCGGCGGTTGCCGCCGAGCGGGACGTAGAGGTAGTCGCGCAGCCAGGTCGACAGCGAGATGTGCCAGCGCCGCCAGAAGTCGGTGATCGACTCCGCCTTGTACGGCGAGTCGAAGTTCTTGGGGAAGACGAAGCCGATCATCAGGCCGAGGCCGATCGCCATGTCCGAGTAGCCGGAGAAGTCGAAGTAGATCTGGAAGCCGTAGGCGAGAGCGCCCAGCCAGGCGTCGGCGGCACGCACCGACGCGGCGTCGAAGGCGGCGTCGGCGACCCAGCCGCAGGGGTTGGCGAGCAGGACCTTCTTGGCCATCCCGAGGCAGACGAAGACCGCGCCGCGGACGAACCGCTCGACCGAATGGAGGCGCCGGCGGAGCTGGTCGGCGACCTCGTTGAAGCGGATGATCGGGCCGGCGACGAGCTGCGGGAAGAGCGAGACATAGCAGGCGAAGTTGACGAAGTTGGCGAGCGCGCGGACGCGCCCGCGGTAGACGTCGAGGGTGTAGCTCATCGACTGGAAGGTGTAGAAGCTGATCCCGAGCGGCAGGGTGACGCGCAGAACCGTCTCGAGGCGCCAGGACGGCGCCCCGAGCAGCGCCGCCGCGGCGTCCCAGCTCTCGGCGGCGAAGTTGAAGTACTTGAAGAAGCCGAGCAGCGCAAGGTTGGTGACCACCGAGACGACCACCCACCGGCGCCCGGGCCGCGGGCGGGTGGCCTCGTCACCGACCGGTGCGGTCTCGCCCTCCACTCCGAGGCCGGCGCGCCGGCGCCCGCGCTCGATCGCCAGCCCGCAGGCGTAGTCGACCACCGTCGAGAACAGCATCAGCGCCATGAAGAGCGGGTTGGCCCAGCCGTAGAAGGCGTAGGAGAGCAGCGCCAGCGCGCCGTTGCGGCCGCGCCGCGGCAGCAGGTAGTAGACGACCAGCGCCGCCGGCAGGAAGTAATAGAAGAACAGATGGGAGCTGAAGACCATGGCGGATGCGACCGGCGGGTAGGATACACAGCCCATGCCAGCCGGCCCTCCAGCCCGCCCCTCGCACCGCCCGGGGCCCGCCTCCGCTCTCGCCTGGGGGGTGCTGGCGCTGCTGCTCGGCGCCGCCCTGCTCGCCGCGGCGACCCTCGACCGCCGCGACTGGGGGGGGCTGATCGGCGACGAGGCCGCCTACCTGATGCAGGCCGAGAGCCTGGCGTTCGACGGCGACCTGGTCTACGAGCGCGGCGACTACGACCGCTTCGTCGATCACTGGGGGCGGCGGCCCGAGGGGCTGATCCTCCAGAGCGGCGACCGCGGCGAGACCGTCACCTACGGCAAGCCGGCGCTCTACTCGGCGTGGCTGGCGCCGTTCGTGCGCCTCTCCCCCACCCGCGGCGCGGCGACCGCCAACGCCCTGCTGCTCGCGCTGGCGGCGGTGGCGGCGGCGCGTGCGCTGCGGCCGGCGGTCGGCGCGGCGGCGCCGCTCTGGGTCGCCGCCTTCGTCTTCGCCTCGGTCGCCTTCGCCAACGTCTTCTGGGCCCACGGCGACCTGTTCCTGATGTGCCTGATCGCGCTCGGGCTGGCGCTGGTCTACGGCGGCGGCCGGCGGGCGCCGGCCGAGAGCCCGGCTCCGCATGCCGCCGCCGCGGAAGGCGGGACGGCTCCGGTTCTCGCGCACGGCAGGACCGCCTTCGCGGCGGGCTGGCGCTGGGCCCTCGCCGGCGCTCTGCTCGCCGCGGTGGCGCTGGCCCGGCCGCCCTACGCGCCGCTCCTGCTGGCGGCGGCCTGGGCGGCGTGGGGCCGGCCGGCCGGGGCGCCGCGGCGGCGAGCGCTGGCGGCGCTGGCCGGCGGGGCGCTGGCGTGCTCGGCGCTCGCGGTCGGGGCGAGCGCCGTCCAGCGCGGGAGCTGGACGCCGTACGGCGGCGAGCGGATGGGGTTCTACTCGCACACCGGCTTCCCCGAGGTCGACCTGCCGCCGGGCGACTGGAGCGCCGAGCTGACGCGGCGGCCGGGGAGCGGCTCGTGGGTGGCGCGCGAGAAGCTGGTGTTCACCGCGCGGCCGAAGCTGCTGGCCTACGACGCGCTCTACTTCGCCGCCGGCGGCCACGTCGGGGTCCTCCCCTACTACCTGCCGGCGCTCCTCGGGCTGCTCGCCTGGCGCCCCGGGAGCCGGCGCTGGCCGCTGGCGGCGGCGGTGGCGGCGACCGTGCTCGTCTTCTTCATCCTCCGGCCGTTCAACTTCTACGGCGGCGGCGCGGCGCTCGCCAACCGCTACTTCCTGCCGGTCTACCCGGCGCTGTGGTTCCTCGCCGCGCCCGGGCTCGCCGGCCGGTGGCGGCGCTGGACCTGGCTCGCCCCGCTCGCCGCCGCCCTCGCCGCGGCGCCGTTCCTGCTCCCGCTGTGGACGGCGCCGCGCGCCCACCCGCGGACCGCCGAGGGGGCCTGGAGGTACGTCTCCCCCGCCGCCCGCCGGCTGCTCCCCTACGAGACCACCCTCGACCACCTCAAGCCGGCCGGCCGCGACGACTTCGCGGTCGAAGGGCTGTGGGTCAAGCCCTTGACCCCCGGCGCCGGCGGCCCGGACGCCCGGGGGCGCCTGGTCGTCGAGCCGGCCCCGGACGGCGGGCCGCCGGGCGCCGAGCTGCTGCTCGGCAGCCCGCACGCCCTGGCGGCGCTGGTCGTCGAGCCGGCCCCGGGTACGCCGCCGCTTTCCTTCGGCGGCGCCGAGCTGCTCGAGCGGCCGGCTGGCGGCGGCAGGTCCTACCGCCTCGCCCCACGGCGGGTCGCCCACCACCCGATGTGGTGGACCGCCGACGACTACCACCTCTACCGGCTGCGCATCGAGAGCGGCGGCCCCGCCCCGGCCGGCGCGCTGCGGTTGCGGCTCAAGCCCGAAGTCGCGGCCGAGTAGGCGCGGCGGCTCGGCTCGGACGCCCCGCCGGGCTGCGGCGAGCGGCAGCGGTCGGTGGTGGCGGGCGAGCCCGAAACCGCCCGCTACGCCATTAGCCGGTGGTAGGCCTCGGTGGTCTCATCGGTGGGCTCGACCGACAGCTCGCGCGACAGCAGCTCGGTCAGGCGGTCGTACTGGCGGCGGACCAGGTCGCGCCGCCCCTGGCGGGCGTAGATCTGCATCAGGGCCAGGTAGACCCGCTCCTGCAACGGGTCGTGGATCAGCACCTGGCGCAGCGCGTCCATCGCCTCGCCGAGGCGGCCGAGCCGGACGTAGGTCTCGCCGAGCGCGCGCAGGACGTCGAGCCACGCCTTCTGGTAGCGCTCGCGGCGGGCGCCGATCCAGGCGTCGTCCCAGCCGGCGAGGAAGGGGCCGCGATAGAGCGCGCGGGCGCGCTCCCAGAGCACCGCCGCGGAGTCGATCCGCTCGCGCTCGAGGCTCTGGTGCCCGGCGGCGAGGAGGCGCTCCAGCTCGGCGGCGTCGATCCGCCAGGCGAGCGCGGGGTTGAGCGAGTAGACGCCCTGCTCGAGCAGCAGGGGCGGCTCCCATGCGTCGTCCAGACCTGCCTCCAGGCTGCGGCGCAGGTGGCTGAGGGTGGGGTGGAAGTTGCGCCGCACCCGGGCCTCGTCGGCGCTCGGCCACAGCGCCTCTTCCAGCTCGTCGCGCCCGGCGCGCCGGCCCTCCGCGGTCGCCAGGTAGGCGAGCGCCTTGAGCGCCCGCTTGAGCGGCCACGACAGCTCCCGGACCTGCTGGCCGTCGCGCCGGCGCGCCCGCGCCTCACCGAGCAGGTCGAGGTCGTAGCCGCGCGCCGCCCCGGCCGCCGGCGCCGGCACCGCAGCCAGGAAGTCGCGCCACCCGGACGCCGGCTCGAGCCGCCGGCGCAGGGCGGCGGCGAAAGCGGGGCGCCGCAGGATCAGGCGCGCGAGGCCGATCCCGGCGAGCGCAGAGGCCGCCGGGGTGCGCGGGTCGGCGGCCGGCGCGTCGGCGCCCGCGCGCTCGCCGGGTGGGAGCGCGGGAGGCGTGAGAGCCGGGGAGGAGCCCGTACCGTCGGTGGGCCGGCGGCCGGGCGGCGAGGGCGCCGGGCGCTCGACCAGCAGATCGGGCTCGCCGGCGGCGGGAGGCGGCAGCGCCGCGAGGGCGGCCGCCAGGCGGGCCGCCGGCGCCGGATCCTCGCGTCCCGCCCGCTCGTCGTCGTCCCGCTCGCCGGCGCCCGGAGCCGCTTCCGAACCGCGCTCCGCGCCGTCGAGGCTCGCCGCCAAGGCAGCGAGCGGCGCGAGGGCGGGAGGGAGCGCCGGATCCCCGCCGGCCCCACCCCGCTCGCCGGTGAGCAGCGACGCCGCGAGCCGCGCGGCGGCCGCCGGCGGTGGTTCCGAGCCGGCCGCCAGGCTCTCGAGCGCGGCGACCGCCCCGCCCGATGGCCGTCCGGCGAGCAGCTCCACGCTCAGCGACCTCAGCAGCTCCGCGCCGGGCGCCGGCCGCGGCGGCAGGAGTGCCGCGGCCCGGGAGAGCAGACCCAGCGGGGCCGCCGTCAGCAGCTCCGGCCAGTCGCCGGCGCACAGCTCGGCGAGGACGGCGGCGCCCTCCACGCCGGCGGACACCAGCAGCTCGAGCGCCGCCACCGGCCGCCCGCGCCGGCGCTCGGCCGCCGCCAGCGCGGCCGCCAGCGCGGCGGCGCCCGGGGCCCGCCGGGCCGCCGGCGCCAGCAGGGTCGCCAGCGGCGCCGGCAGCCGCGGGCCGGCCCCCGGCTCGGTGAGCGTGAGGCCCCAGACCTCGTGCAGGCGATCGAGCGCGGCGGCCTCGTCGGGGGCGAGCAGCCCCGCCCACGGCTCGGGATCGGCGGTGCCGGCGAGCGCCAGCTTCGACACCAGCGCGCGCTCCGCGGCGGGCAGGCCCGCCAGCACCTCGTGGCGCAGGAACGACTCGACCCCGGGCAGCGCCGTCAGGGCGCCGTCGCCGAGGCCGGCGCCTTCGGCCGCCGCCTCGGCGAGCAGCAGCAGCGGCCGGTACCAGCCGTCGGTGGCGGCCATCAGGGCGGCGAGCAGCGGCGGCGCCGGCGGCCGGCCGGTGATCCCGGTCCACAGCGTCGCCGCCTCGCCCCCGGTGAGCAGGTGCTCGCGGGGTCCGATGTAGGCGGTGGCGAGCGGCTCCGCCGGCCGGCGTTCGGCCGCCGCGAACAGCAGCCGCCGCCCGGCCGGCAGCAGGCCGGCGATGGCGCGCGCTGCAATGCGCGGCGGCGCCGGCACCGCGGGCAGGACCAACCAGCGGGCGGCGCCCGCGACCGCGCCGGCGACCGCCCGGCGCAGCGACGTCTCCTCCGCGAGGTCCTCGAGCGACAGCGGCTGGGCGACCCGCGGCCCCGCCGCTACCAGGGCGTCGAGCACCGCCTGCTGCCCCGACCCCGGCCACGCCCAGAGCTGCACCGCCGGCGCATCGAGCCCCTGCACCCGCCGCACCAGCCGGTCGACGTGCGGCGGCCGGATCGCCTTCATCGTGCGTGACTATAAGCCTCTCGCCGGCTGGCGGCCGGCGCCGCCGCCCACGAACGGGCCCACTTGTACGGTCGCCGGCGGCGCCCGTTCAGTGCGCCTTCATTCTCCAAGCTCGTAGCGGGCGATCAACCAACGGACCTCGGACACCAGGGAGGACGGGACCGCCATCATCGTCGAGTCGGCGAAAGCCGCCTCTTGCTCGGCCACCGCTTCGTCCTCCGGACGAAGACGGCCTCCCTCGCGCCCCGAGGTTAGGATCGCCCGGGACGATGGAACGAGCCGCCCGGAAGAACACGAATCGTCGCCGCCCGACATCGCTCGTCGAGCGCCACTCGCCCCTGCGCTTCGAGTGGCCCGACAGGCTCATCCGGCTCATGGGCAAGGTTCCGGACCCTGAGCTGGCGAAGGAAGCAGGCCTGTCAATCGACACTGTCGCGAAAGAGCGCCACCGGCGAGGCATCCCCGCCTTCCAGTTCAAGCGCCCCGCCGTCAAGTGGACACCGCAGATGGACAAGCTGCTCGGGACCGACTCCGATCGCACGGTGGCGGCGATGCTGGGTATCGGTCGCGGGTCTGTCATGTGGAGACGCGCCTGCCTGTGCATGCCTCCCTACCAACCCCCACCACACCCGGCGAGCCGGCGAGACTGGATTCCCAGCGAGATCGCCCTTCTCGGCACCGTACCCGATCGAGCCGTCGCCGATGCGCTCGGCACGAGCGTGGGTTGCGTGGCACGAAAACGCCGCGAGCTTCGCATCCCGCCTTTCAAGCCCAAGCCGCCGCGCGTCCGCTGGACCAGGAAGATGCTCGCCCTGCTGGCCACCATGCCAGATACCGAGCTGGCGGCGCGCCTTGGAATCGCCGTCTCAGCCGTCAGCAGGAAACGGCAGGCGCTCGGCATGGCCCCGTACGTCGACAAGCGCGCCGTCCGACGCAAGCCCGCGCTGCTCCGGCTGCTCCACCTACCCAGCACCGTGGCAAGAGCGCGCACCGGGCTGCGATTCGACACCATCGCGAAGCTGCGCAAGGAGTACGGCATCCGGGCGCCGACCTTCTACCAGGCACGCTGGGCGCCCGAGGTCATCGCCCGTCTCGGCAAAGTGCCCGACCGCGAGATCGCCCGCGAGCTGCGCATCTCGACCAATCGTGTCAGCTCCAAGCGCCGCTCCCTCGGCATCCCTGCGCCCGAGAGGACGTGGCGGCGTTGGACGCCCGACGAACTGCTCCTGCTCGGCAAGCTGCCCGACCACGAAGTGGCCCGCCGAACCGGCCACACCCTCGCCAGCGTCGGCGTCACCCGTCGCGAGCTGGCGCGGCGCGCGCGGCTCGAGCAAACCGCGAACCAAGGCGCGGAGGAGAGACCAGGCCGGGGCCGCCCTCGGGCCCGGCCGCCGACGACCAAGAGTCGGTGAGCGCCGCCGCGACCGCGCCGCCGATGGCACCGCTGGCGCCGGTCACCACCGCCGCCTGGCCGGCCAGCGGGCGGGCGGCGTCGTGGGCTCGGGAAGGGGCGCCGCCGCTTGTCCTCGCCGCCGTTGCGCCGCAGGTGGCGGTCGAGCTCGCCGGAGTCGATCAGGTCGGCGAGCGCCCACTGATTGACCAGCGGCGTCCCGAGATCGCCTGCCTCTTTGGCGGCGGCCAGCTCGTCGCGCAGCGCGGGTGGGGCGAGAAGCCAGCCGAGGCGCAGCCTGGGGGCGAGCATCTTGCTCGCAAACACCTTCCACGGCCTACACCACGGCGGAAGTGTTGAAGAGGGGGAATAGATACCTGCTCAGCTCCGACTCACGACGGCTCATCTGCAGATGATTGACCTCTCGATCGTCGGCCACGTAGGGTGCCTTCCGGCGTTCACAGGGGATATGGCGAGAGCGTTGGGGAGCGATGGCTCTGGACTCTCGGCAAGCGTAAGGAGATGACCATGGCGACACCCAGAATGCGCGCTCTGCAGATGACGGTGGCTCTGCTCTGGATCGCGGCCGTGGCGCTGGCCGCCGGCGAGGAAGGGATGGCAGCCCCTCCAGCCGACTGGTATCTGGAGCACAACGACTTCTTGGCGCGCGACGGCGGGATCTTCCACGCCGACAACTCCGCCTACCGCTCTGAGGATGAGCCATGGGACACCTACGGCCTCGCCTGGGAGAAGGGGCCGAGCGGCCAGACGCTCCGGGGGAGACTCTTTGCCCTGCGCGACGGGGAGGATGCCGGGACCTTCTTCGAGTACTTCATTTTCTGGCATCCGGCGGAACGAAAAGCCTTCATCTACCAGGTGAGCGGCGACGGCACCTTGGGTGTCGCCGAGCTCGAGCCCCCGGCAGCCGACGGCACCCAGCGCACGGAGGCGAGTTTCTCTGGCCCCGACGGCAGCTCATCCCGCGTCGCGCATGTCGCCCGGAGTCAAGGCGACACCCATTCCACCGAGTCCTTCGACTGGGTGGACGGGACCTGGAAGCCCCGCCGCACCTACCTCTGGCACCGAGTGCAGGCCCAGGAGAGAACCGATGCACGTTCGCCGCGCAGCTGACCGTCCGGAGTGCTCGACGAGAGGTCGATCGATCGCCGACGAGGTGCCGTCTCGGCGGGACCTGGGACTGCCGCGGCCCCGTGTCCGGCGACGCCTCCCGAGCCGTCGGTTCCCACCGATCTCCTTCCCCCTCGAGGTCTTGTCGGTCGCCGGCCGAGTGCGGCACACCGTCCGTACCCGAGACCTGCTCCCGGCCCTGTTGCTGGCCACGGCCCTCCTCGGGCCCGCGGTGTCGGCAGGGGCCCAGACCGGTCCGGATGCCGACGACGACTTGGTGTGCGTCGAAGCACTCCGGGCGATGCGGATACTGATCGACCCGCTGGCCAACGACTCCATCCCGACGGCAGGGGCCTGGTCCGCCAATGCCACACCCTGAACGACGGGCCCGGTGCCTCCTGCCTCCGTACGGATGTGACCCGAGCTGCCGTCGGGCACCCCGGAGGGCTGGCCACCTTCCGCCCGACGTGGATGCCACCCAAGCTCGACCCCCGTTCGTAGTCATGCCCCGAACCCCCCACCCCCAGCCGCCAGTCGGAGTAGGAATGACCGTTGCCAGTGTCTTCCAGCGCGGTCATACCGAGCGGCCGTTGCCGCCCGTCGGCCTTGGCGATGTACGCCCTGCGGACCGGCTTCGCCCGGTACGCTCCCCGCTTCAGCCGTGCGGAGAGATCCTGGAGGTTGTCCTCCAGCGCCTCGCCGTACTGCCGCCACGTCACCCGATCCACCCCGGGCGCGGCCTCCCGCTTGAGGCAGAAGTACGCCTCTCGGAGCATCGCCGGGTCGTAGACGTGGTGCAGGAGCGCGGTGAACCGAAGCTTCCCGTCCTCTCTCGCTGCCTGACGTACCCGCTCCAGCGCTCGTTGCACGCCGGCCCGGCCCTGAGTCCGGGACGTGGTGTGCTGTCGCGGATTCCCCTTGGCCAGGCCCCTTCCCTCCACCCCCTCCGCGGTCGGGCCGCCGAGGACCGGCGGGGCCGTAGGCGTTCCCTTGTCTGTATCCGGCGTTTCCGCCTTCGTGCCCGCGTAGGGTTGACCATAGCTCCGCGGCCCCACGTGCTCTTCCTTGTTCGGGGGCTTCCCGGGTACTACGGGCCTGTCCGACTTCCCGTGTCCGTCCATCATCGGCGTACGTCCTCAGACTTGGGTCGCCAGCCCTTCAACGTATGACTCTTTCATTCACGACACCTCGCCGGTTTGACCGGCGCACGGAGGTTCGATCATGAGACGGATGGCGTGCGTGCTCGCGGCGTTGTGTGCGATGTCCCTGTCAGCGTCGGCGTCGGCGTCGGCGTCGTCGCCGGAGCTGTCGGTGGCCGCGGAGTCGGTGTCGGTGTCGGCGGTGACACCCGGCGGGCGGGTGGCGGTGGTGGGGCTGATGCGTCAGGTGTACGGGGTGATCCCCGGGTTCGAGCGCTGGGAGGGGATCGTCGAGGACGCCGACGGCGACGGCCGGGTGGAGATCGCGCTCGAGCGGTCGGCGGACCCGGAGTGGGCCCAGTGGATTGCAGTCGATCTGCGGAGCGGCGAGTGGGCGACCGCGGGTCGGAGCGAGGCGGCGGAGCCGTCGCGGCCACTTCCGACCGGTGAGGAGGTTTCGGCCGGTTCGTCGCTGTGGCGGCTGCCGGAGGGCATCGTCGAGGTGCTGGTGGTGCGCCCGGGCGAGGGCGAGGCCGCCGGCGCGTGGGGCGGCTCGGTGTGGGACGGCGGGTCGTCGGACGCCGACGGCGTGGCGGACGGTTCGGCGGGGGTTTCGCTCCGGTCGCTGTCGCCGGTGGGCGCCAGCGCTCCGGCGCCGGAGTCTTACGCGGCCGGCGACATCCTGATCGCCGTGACCCCGCGGGCTCTGCGCACCGGGATCACGAGAGTCATCGAGGGAGACGAGGAGGTGTCGCGATGAACGGACCGGGGAGCAGGCGGACGATCGTTGCATGGCTGGTGGCGGCCGTCAGTGTGGTCTCGGCCGCCTCGGGGCTGCATGCGGAGCAGCACCCGAACCTGGCTCGAGGCTTTTCGCCGGGGGAGGCCTTCGATTTCGGCGCGCCCGATGCGGTGAACCTGTTTAACGGTGGCCTAAATATCAATATCCCGATAGGCCCACGCTACGCAATCGGCGACGGTCTGTCCTACGGTCTGCATCTATCGTACGCGTCGAACACCTGGGAGCCGGAGGCGCTGCACCTTCCGCAGATCCGCATGCATCCGCGCCGATCGTCGAACACCGGTCACGGCTGGATGCTATCGCTGGCCGGGACGCTCTACCGGCGGCCGGGGATCTCGCCGCAGGGCGGCACCGGTTTCGAACTCGAGAGCCCGGACGGCTCGGAGCACGTATTTTACGGGAACCTGCACCAGGGGGAGAGCGACCCGTGCTTCTTCACCAGGGACAACACATATCTGCGTCTGTGCACCGCGCCGCCGCGCACGCTGCCCGGCGGCGAGGTGCTCGAGCGTCACACGATCGAGAGTCCCGACGGGACAATCCAGACCTACGAGGAGATCCAGGTCGCCCACCGGCTGTCGGACTGGGACGACGAGCGGTTCCGGTTGGTGGGGATCGAGGATCGCCTGGGCAACTGGGTGGCGGTGCACTACACGCGGTCGGGGTCGACCATGACCTGGACGATCGTCGACCGGGTGGGCCGGACGCACACGGTGAAGCTGTCGCTCGAGACGGTGGACGCGGTCGACCGCTGGCGGGTCGACCGGGCGAACCTGCAGAAATTCGGGGGCGGCACGGCGCAGTACGACTTCGTCTACGAGCCGGTGACGATCGACCGGAGCTGCAAGAGCAGCGAGACCACTCCGGGGCCGTTGAGCTTCGTGGTGCCGCTGCTGCGCGCGGTCGTCTTGCCGGCGGCAGCCGGCAGCTACCGGATGCCGGGCTACAACCTCGAGTGCACCCCGAACCTGCCGGAGAGCCCGCTGGGGGACCTGCCGGGGACGCTGACAGGGCTGGACCTGCCAACCGGCGGCCGATTGCAGTGGACGTATCGCGATCACGTCTTCCTCGTGACCAACCCTCAGGACCCGGTCCAGCGCGTGGCCGAGCGCTCGACCGGGGTGGACACCAAGAAGACGCTCAACGCCACGGGCGGCTGCGATCACGGGGCGACTCCGGCCGACCACGGCCCGTGCACCTGGAGCTACAGCTCGTTCAGCTACAGCGACCACACGCGGCGCATGCAGGTGGTCAACCCGGTCGGCGACCGGACGGTGCACTGGTTCCGCCAGCGCCGGCGGGTGGCGAGCGAGGGGCTGTACGTGGGCTGGGACTACGGCCTGCCGTTTTCGACCGAGACCGAGCACACCCACCAGGGGCTGTTTCTGAGCCATCAAGTCTACCAGACCTCCGGCTCCAACCAGGTGCTCAAGCGCGAAGCGTACGTTTTCTACGAGCACGACCAGTTGATCCCCATCCTGCTGGCCGAGGAGAGCTGGCGCAACTCCAACCGCCGGGTCCTGGTCGAGCGGACGCTCTACCACGACGACAAGGAGTCCGGGGTGCCGCGGTTCACCGAGACCCGCTTCGAGGACTTCGACGGGCTCGGCCGACACAGGCGGGTGATCCGGTCCGGCGACCTCACGACCGCGGGCAGCCCGGACGCGCACACGACGACGACCGCCTACAATCCGGCGCGGGGTACCTACCACATCGACCCGGCGACCAACGCGCCGTCGGGCCAGCACGATTACGTGCCGTTCCCGGCCGGCTCGCCCTGGGTGCTCAACACCTACACCTCGGTGCGGGCCGAGCAGACGGGTTCGACGGTCGTGGCCCAGACCTGCTTCGAGCCTTCGACCGGGCGGCTCAAGCGCCGGCGGCTGCTGGCGGGGACCGTTCCAGGCGCCAACGACGTCGTGGTCGAGTACACCCGGGTGCGCACCACGGTCGACCCCGGTCCAAACGGCAAGCCGGGAATCGTCTCGCAGGAGCTGACCTACGGCGGCCAAGGCCAGACGATGGGCGCCGGCAACCTGTGCACCCTCGGCCTGCCGGCGAACCCGGTCTACCGGACCCGCTACAGCGAGATCTACGGCGCGCTCGCCCGTACCGAGCCCTTGAAGCCCGGCGGCGCGACGATGAACCTGCGGACGCTCGACCTGGCGATCGACCAGTGGACGGGGCTCGCGGTGTCCTCGACCGATCCGGCCGGGCTGACCACGAACTACCTCTACGACGCCCTCGGCCGGCTGACCTGGTTCCGCCCGGTCACCGGCGGCGACGCATGGACCGAGATCGTCTACAACGCGGCTTCCGGCTCGACCCCGGCGAAGGTCTTCCTCAACCGCCGGCCCAACAACCAGCCCTCGGGCACCCCGCTCGAGGAGAGCCGGTTCATCTACGACCCGTTCGGCCGGCTCAGGCGCGACGAGCGCAAGGTCGCGGGCCACGGCTGGACCGCGGTCGAGACCGGCACCAACGCGCTCGGCTGGAAGACCTTCGTCACCGAGCGCGGGCGCTCGCCCGGGAGCCTGCCGCACAAGACCTGGTTCACCCAGCACGACGCGTTCGGGCGGCCCGGGCGGATCCTGCTGCCCGACTACGACCCGGTCACCGAGCCCCGGCACTTCGTCAAGCTGTCCTACAACGGCATCCGCCTGGTCACCCGCGAGGTCTCGATCGCCTCGAACCTCGCCGGTGGCGAGACCCGCTCGTCGACCACCGAGCTCTCCAACCACCTCGGGCAGCTCTGGCGGGTCCAGGAGCCGTCGGGTCCGGCCGGCGCCTCCCGCAACAGCACCTACGGCTATGACGCCGCCGGCCGGCTGGCCTGGGTGCGCCAGGCCGACACCGGCGGCTTCGTCCAGCCCCGCGATTTCATCTACGACGGCCGGGGCTTCCTGACCGCCGAGCGCCACCCGGAGACCGGCTGGACCACCTACTTCGACCACGACGCCCGCGGCCACGCCGACAGGAAGCGCACCGGCCCGGGCGGCAGCCTCTTCGACCTCGGCTTCACTTACGATGCCGCCGAGCGGCTGACCGAGGTGCGCGAGTTTGGCTCGGGGCGCGTGCTCAAGAGCTTCACCTACGGCTCGGGCACCTCGGCCGCCGACCGCTCGAACAACAGGATCAAGACCGCCGTCCGCCACAACCACGTCGTCCACCCGGACACCGGCAACCCGATCAGCGTCACGGTCAGCGAGACCTACACGTACGGCGGCACCGGCGGCCGGCCGTCGCTGCGGACCACTGCGCTGACGCCGACCGGCCAGGGCTTCACCCAGGGCTGGAGCTACGACCAGCTCGGCAACGTCTCGTCGCTGACCTACCCGACCTGCACGCACACGACCGCCACGTGCGGCACCGCCGCCGGCAAGCGGCCGCGGACGGTCGGCTTCACGCGCCAGTTCGGCTACCTGACCGCCGTGCCCGGCTGGGCCGGCTCGATCAGCCACCACGCCAACGGCATGCTCAACCAGGTCGCCCACGCCAACGGCGTCACCTACCGCCAGGGGCTCGACCCGCACTGGATGCGCCGGCCCGGCTCGCTCGACGTCACCCACCCGAACCAGCTCATCAGCCTGGTCGAGGGCGAAAACGGTCCGCTCGCAGTACCGCTCGCGTACGCCTACGACGGCGCCGGCAACGTCAAGAGCTGGTACGACTGGCGCTACCGCTACGACCCGGTCTCCCGGATCCTCGAAGGCGGCATCATCGGCGGCGGCCCCAGCCAGGCATACACCTACGACGTGTTCGGCAACATCCTCTCGATCACCACCAACCGCGGCGCCGGCCCCCAGACCGTTGCCCTGGGCGTCGACCGCACCACCAACCGGCTCAGCGCCTCGCTCTACGACCTGGCCGGGAACCTCACCAACCGCGGCGGCTTCTCCTACGGCTATGATGCCCTCTCGATGATGACGAAGATGACCGGCGGCGGCGCCAACAACGTCTACCTCTACACCGCCGACGACGAGCGCATCTGGACCGTCGACGCCTCGGTTGGGCCCTGGAACGAGACCTTCACACTCCGCGACCTCGGTGGCAAGGCGCTGCGCACCTTCACCACCACTACCGGCTTCGAAGCGCTCGCCTGGAGCCAGGACTACGTCCACAGAGACGGCCAGCTCCTCGCCACCGCCCGGGTCAACGGCGGCGGCGAGACCCGCCACCACTTCCACCTCGACCACCTCGGCACCCCGCTCCTCATCACCAACCCCCAGGGCGGGAGCGAGGCCCTGCACTCCTACTTCCCCTT
>Ga0256864_1000391_pt1 | contig 16339 bp, 18 predicted proteins | sample RVTome_11_FD_187336 | JGI IMG/M metagenome (GOLD analysis project Ga0256864, IMG submission 187336) | Soil microbial communities from uranium-contaminated site in the Upper Colorado River Basin, Wyoming, United States - RVT147D111 HiSeq ... | reverse complement strand
TCACCCTCCCCTCTCCCCCTCGAAGGGGGAGAGGATAAAGGTGAGGGGGATTGAATTGATGAGGAAGAGGACACTAGAAATGCAGTTCTCAATAGTATGAATTATTCTAACAATATGAAATTACAGGTATAAATGTCAAACGGTGGAAAAATTTGTAAATTTTCTATCGGGCTCTTCTATTGAGGTTTTCTTCATCCGTTCCCCCATTCATGGGATTGTCACGGATATATTGTCGGATGCGGTTTAATTCATCTTCATTGCGGATGATGTGTTCGAGGGTGGGGCGCACCAATGTGTGCGCCATCATTATCGATACCCGTCCCATCGGGGCGGACACACAGGTCCGCCCCTGCGATTACAATGATGCGGTAAATGTGATCGGACATAATCATCAAATCATCCGTCACAACATTTATAAAATAATTTGAAAAAACAGGCCGCATGCACTAGACTGATCTCCATGAATCCTCATTTTTAAAGGAGAACCCGTTGAAAACGTTAGAAACATTAAAGGAACTTACCTCTTTCTTACTCGAGATTCAACACATCTCCAGTGCAGCAGCCGTTCTTTCCTGGGACCAGGAGACCTACATGCCCCCGGGAGGTGCGGAAGCCCGAGCCGATCAGCTTGCTACGCTTCAAGGCATTGCCCATCAGCAATTCATATCGCCAAAAATGGAAAATCTCCTTTCCCAATGGATCGATTTAAAAACCGGGGCGTTATTGGAAAACGCTGATGAGGCTTGGGATCTCCAATCAAAAGCCCTTTTGAGAGAGACCTGGAGAGACTACTCCAAGGCCAAAAAACTTCCCTTGGATTTTGTAAAACGAATGGAAAAAGAAACCTCCCTTGCTCTTCAGGTTTGGGTGGAGGCCAGGGAAAAAAATAATTATTCCCTTTTTAAGTCACACCTTTCAACCATTATTAAATTAAAAAAGGAGGAATCGGATTATCGAGGATATACCGAATCTCCCTATGATGCTCTGCTGGATACCTATGAACCGGGAACAAAGGCCTCACAAATTGCCCCTCTTTTTGATTCTTTAAAAAAGAGCATTCTTCCCTTATTGGAAAAAGTTCGGCAGGCTGCTCACCCGCCCAAAGATGAAATCCTCTTTGTCTCTTATCAACCGGATCGCCAACTGGAATTTGGGCATAAGGTTTTAAAAGCCATGGGATATGATTTTTCCCGTGGACGCCAGGATCTTTCCCATCATCCCTTTACAACCTCCTTCCACCCAACTGACGTTCGGATTACCACACGGATCTTTGAGAAAGGACTTCCCTCCGCCCTATTTGGATCTATCCATGAAGGGGGGCATGCCCTTTATGACCAGGGACTGGACCCCAAGTTTTTCGGGACTCCCCTAGGGGAATTCTTATCATTGGGTATTCATGAAAGCCAATCCCGTCTCTGGGAAAATTGTGTAGGACGATCAAAAAGCTTTTGGAAATTTTTTTTTCCTTATCTTCAAAATACCTTTCCGGATCAGCTTTCCAAAATTGACCTTCAAACCTTTTACGGGGCCATAAACCTGATTAAGCCCTCCTTGATCCGCGTTGAGGCGGACGAATTGACCTACAACCTTCATATCCTGTTGCGCTTTGAAATTGAAAAAGAGGTCATTGAGGGAAATCTTGAGGTGAACGAAATTCCCTCGGCTTGGAATTCTCGAATGAAGACCTATCTGGGGATCGTACCGGAGAAAGAAAGTGAGGGCCCGCTTCAAGATATTCACTGGGCCCATGGCTCCTTTGGTTATTTTCCCACCTATACCCTAGGAAACCTTTATTCCGTTCAATTTTTCAATCAGGCCAAAAAAGAACTTCCAGATTTACTGGATCAGATTGAAAAAGGGAACCTTCTTCCATTAAAGAAATGGCTCAATCAAAAAATTCATTGTTGGGGAAGGACGTTTCCCACTGAAGAACTTGTAAGAAGGGTTACGGGGGAACCTCTCAACCCCAGTTATTTTATTCGGTATTTGGAAGAAAAAGTAAAAGAGATCTATCATGATTAAAAGTCAATAAAAACTCCAGGAACGGATGTTCGTCTTTTCCCTATATCCCATGAATTGAGAAATGTTTAAACCCAATCTATTTAAAAACAAAACCATCGTTACTACCGGCGGAGGAAGCGGACTGGGAAAAGCCATGGCAGAAGAATTGCTGGGGTTAGGAGCCAACTTGGTTTTGATAGGCCGAACCTCGAAACGGTTAGAAAAAACAGCTCACGAATTGGGCTCTGAGGAAAACATTTTAACTCTCCCCTTGGATGTTCGGGATGCGGAAGGAGTAAAAAAGGGGATGGGAAAAGCCATGGAACGGTTTGGGAAAATTGATGGGCTCATCAACAATGCTGCGGGGAATTTTTTATGTCCTACCGAAAACCTGAGCATCAATGGTTTTAATGCAATTGTGAACACGGTTCTCAATGGGACTTTTTATTGTACCTTGTCGGTGGGGAAACATATGATCCAAACGGGGGGAGGCGTGATTTTAAATATCCTCGCAAATTATGCGGAAACGGGGGCCAGCTATGTTATACCCTCTGCAGTTGCTAAAGCGGGGGTGTTAAATTTGACCCGTTCTTTGGCTGTGGAATGGGGAAAATTCAATATCAGACTGAATGCAATTGCCCCAGGACCCACCCCAACCGAGGGAGCTTGGAAAGCACTTATGCCCGATCCCACCATTGAAGAAATGACTCTTTCAGGAATTCCCTTAAAACGATTTGGTCAACCAAAAGAAATGGCCTTGTTGGCCTGCTATTTACTGTCCGATGCCGCGGCCTACATTACGGGAAACTGCGTCCTAATCGATGGGGGGCAATCCCTATCCGACAATCCTTTTAACCGTCTTGCTGTCCAGCATCCTGACCTTTTAAAGGCTTTTTTAAAAGAAAAATAAAGAAGAGGCTCCTGCCATTTACTGTACCAGCAATTGGCCCCCAACATGTCCCTTGTGGAGATGGCAAAAGTACCGATAAACCCCTGCTTTAGCAGGTTTGAGGGAAATTTCCTTAGATCCGCCTGCCTTAATGACCTCTTTCACATCAAGGCCTTCGATGGTAAACCCATGCTCCTTGTTCACCAGGTTATTCAGGCTTAGTTTGACTTCTTTGCCTTTTTCAACAATGATCGTTGAAGGCAGCCAAATATTTCCCCCTTCACCCACCAAAACCGAAATCAATTTAAAATCTTCATCGGCGTGAGCATTAAGGGGAAAAAAGGAAAGGGATATCAGGAATGCCCCAATAAACGCTTTCTGGATTGTGTTTCCAAACATGAGTATCCTCCTTTTCTTTAGGGTTGGGCGCTTGTTTATCATGGATCATTGATCAGAGTCAATATTCCTTTATCAAGGGGCAATTCTAATTTCATTAAGGGTGAAAGCCACCTATCCTATTCCAAAAACCTGTATTTTTATTTTTTAAAAGATTAACCTTTAAAAAAGGGTCTGTGAGAAAAAAAGTTTTCATCATACATTAGGTTTGACAGGAAAATTCAATTTCGCTATGTTCAATTACACACTTAAATTTTTAAAATAGGTTTTTATCTTAACCTGTTATTTTTACAACAGATTTTAGTTTTTTTTCAATCCATTTTGAATTAAATGGGGAGGTATACTGGATGAGCTGGTTTTTCCTTTTACTCGCGATCCTATTGGAGGTAGCCGGAACCGTATCAATGAAAATATCTCATGGTTTTACAAAAATAACCCCCTCTTTATTCATTTTCATTTTTTATGGGTTAAGCTTCGGATCATTAACCGTAGCCCTCAAAACCATTAATCTCAGCATTGCCTACGCACTTTGGGCAGGAATTGGAACCGCATTAATTGCTGGGGTGGGAATATTTTGGTTTAAAGAGCCCGCAACCAGCTTGAAACTACTTTCTTTGGGCCTAATTATCCTGGGTGTCATTGGTTTAAACCTGGGTGAAGCGACTCAAAACATGAGGTAGCCATGTTACACATTCGTTGTGGCGATGATATATTGTACAAATTAAAAGAGGTAAACTTTCCCGGGAAATACATGAAGTGGGCGGATCCTCTATGCCAGGGCCCGACCCCATCCGGGCTAACCCGCGAACAATGGAGGGCAACCCGTGCTAAATTTGCCTCGGATTTCTATAATATAACTTTAGATTATGCTTTAAATTGCCTCTCTCAACAGGATGAAAATTTAAAAGAATTTTTAAACCACAAAGAAGTCATCCTTTGGTTTGAACATGGCCTATTTGATCAAATTATTCTCATCTATCTTTTGAATTGGTTTTCACAACAGGCATTAGGAAAAACCAAAATTGAACTCATTTATTCCGGAAAACATTTAGGGAATATGAATTCAAAAAATTTGAAGATCCTATTTGAAAAAAAGCACCCCGTCACCCCTCAGGAATTTGAATTGGCCCAAAAAACATGGAAAGCGTTTTGCTCTTCAAACCCTTCCAAAATCCAAAGCATAACCAAGCAGGATTCTTCTTCCCTTCCCTATCTAAAAGGGGCCTTAATTCGACATCTTCAACAATTCCCCTCAAAACAAAATGGATTGAATTTAACCGAACGCTTTTCCCTGGAGGTCATTTCAATGGGAGAATACCAACCCTTTCGCATTTTTGAAGCAGTTCAAAAGAAAGAGGAGAATCCATGGTTGGGGATAACAATGTTTTGGCCATATTTACAGCATCTGGCCACAGGGGATGAACCTCTCCTTTCAATTCGGGGAGATGGACAATGGCGAAGTTTGGGAAAGCCCCATTCAAAATTAACCGTTCAGATGACACAAAAAGGCCGTGAGATATTGTCGGGAAGGAGCGATAATATCAAAGAAAATGGGATTGCCCGTTGGTTAGGGGGCGTTCACCTCTTTGGAGACGAGGCCGAATGGCGCTGGGACTCCTCTACTCAAACACTGGTTCATTGATCCCAATACACAAAATTGGCATACTCAAACTGCTCATTTTGAGATTCATTGGAACTCGAAAAATATTCAGTACCTATTTCCCCCCCCTTTATCATTTCATGGCCAAACTCCTGGGTTGTGTTGTTTGACAGGAAAAAATGGGCTCCATAGGCTCATAGAAATTCATTGAAAAGAATAGATCTGTGGATTTAACCCATTCCTATGAACCCGGAATTCCCCAATGGAAAGTGTCTGCGGTGAATGAAATCCCGGTAAAAGAGATGATTTTTACCTTGTTGGTAATTGACGTTTATGAAATAGTTACCCAAAATCCCCATTAAGCGATATAATTAAAAATATTTATGGGAATAAAAAAGTGACCTTTTTCCCAAGGTGGCATGTGTGGCAATGCGACCGGGGGTCAAAACGCTAAACAACCAAAAAGCAATGACAAACAAGGAGGAAAAATGGACGTTCTAAACAGACTGGTCAATCGTGAAATTGTCACTGTGGAGTACAATGCCTCCCTTCAACAGGCCGCCCAGATTATGAGGGATAAACGAATCGGGTCCTTATTGGTGGTCAAGGATGGGGAATATGTGGGAATCTTCAGTGAAACGGATGTTACCCGTCGAGCGGCAGCGGAAGGTCTAGACCCCAAAAAGGTGACCATCGAATCAATTATGACCACACCGATTATTAGTCTGGAGATTAAAACAGAACCTGAAAAAGCGAATGATTTAATGAAAGATAAAGGAATACGCCATCTTCCCTTAACCGAAAACGGGAAAATTATAGGAATAATTTCGGTCCGAGACCTTCTCCGCTTTTTCAAGGTCTATTATAATGGCATCGGTAGCCTGAAAGAAAAATAAACGGTTCTCAAAAAAATAAATCTTCACATTCCATTTCCTGTAACGCTCCCCACAACCCAAAATTTTTATTTTTAATTTCAGCTTCAGAAAATCTCCAAACCTCCCACCCCTGGCGGCGAAGCCACCGGTCTTTTTTAAGGTTCTCGGTATATTTTTCCAGATTCAGATCGGACTGGTTTTTCTCGGACCGGTTTCCATTATCCGTTTGTTCATCCACAGAAATCACCTTATCGATCTCCATAACAATTTTTCGGCCGGAATAAAACAGGACAAAATCCACCTGGAAGGGTTCTTGCTTAACTTTTTTAGAACGGACATTATTCTCGGGTGTAAAATGAATCCAATTTAACCACACCTGAGGAATCAAAGCCGGATGACGTAAGGTTTCCATGGAAGACTTGGGTTGTCCGTCATCTGGAAAACATCTTTCGCAAATTTCAAAATAATCATGAAGCAATCCCCTTTCCCCTTCGGAAGTAACCAAGGAAGACAGTTCTTTTTTGAAACGGGTCCAGCTATTTTTAAAATCTTTTTTTATAGATTCCTCGGAAAGAAAAGCAATCCAGCAGGGCTTTGTTCGGTGGATCAGGTCTTTCCAGGTAATTTCCTGTTCGATCCGTTCATAATTTAAAATATAGTTCCCTTTACAAGAAATTTCCAGCCCGTTTTCTGGGGATCGGCCAAAATGGATCTCCAATTTATTATTACCAAATATTAATATTTCCACCAGTGTCTCCTTTATAGATCATATAAAAATGGCCCTCGGCTTCTCAGGAGAATTATCCCTGAAGCCCATATTTCTGAATCCGATAGCGAAGGGTATTTCGTGTTACACCCAAAAGCCTTGAGGCATCCGAAACATTTCCTTGGGTTTTTTCCAAAGCCTCTTCGATGACTCTTTTTTCGATATCTTCTATAGAGAGCCCCAGTGATAAAAGAGAAGGCGGCTGTATTAAATTGGATAAAATTTGCCCAAGGTTATCCGGTAAATCCTCGGGTTCCACCACTTCTCCTTTACAAGTCAGGAGGACCCGTTCTACGGTATTTTGGAGTTCACGGATATTGCCCGGCCAAGGGTAATCATCAAGAATTCTTAACGCTTCTTCGGAAAAATGCTTAAACCTTTTTCCCATTTCAATATTAAATTTCTCTAAAAAATGTTCAGCCAAAATACGAACATCCCCTTTCCGCTCCCGTAGGGGGGGAAGGTGAAGAGGAAAAACATTTAACCGGTAATATAGGTCCTCTCGGAATTTTTCTTGCTTGATTAACTCCATAAGATCTTTATTGGTCGCTGCAATAATCCGGACATCCACTTTCACCGGTTGGGTAGATCCCAGGGGTTCGATTTCTCTTTCCTGTAGAACCCGGAGGAGCTTTACTTGGGTTCTGGGGCTGATTTCCGAAATTTCATCCAAAAAAATGGTTCCCTTATTCCCCAGAAGAATTCGGCCGGGTTTGGAAATTTTCGCATCAGTGAAAGCCCCTTTCTCATAACCAAAGAGTTCGCTTTCCAATAGGGTCTCTGGAATGGCGGCACAATTAATTGGCACCATTGAAAAACGGGACCGGTCACTCCGGTAATGAATGGCTTGGGCAAGAAGTTCCTTCCCGGTTCCGCTTTCTCCCGTGATCAAGACCGTCATTCCGGTATTACTAACCTCTTCAGCCAGTTTTTTGACGAGGAATAATGGGGGTGAATTTCCAATGATGCTCTCAAAGCTAAATTTCCTTTTAATCCCTTGGGATAGGGTCTTATTCTCCAGGGTGATATTTTGAACCTCGAGGGCCCTTCGGATGATTAGCTTCAATTCCTCGTTGTCTATGGGTTTGGTGATATAGTCTAATGCACCCCGTTGCATCGCCTCCACCGCCGTTTTTACCGTTCCATACCCGGTAATAATCAAAACTGGAATACCGGGGTGATTTTTTTTCACATGGTCCAACACCTGCATTCCATCCATTTTTTCCATTTGAAGGTCGGTCAAAATCAAATCACAGGGATTGTCCTGAAGTTTTTTGATTCCCTCTGCCCCTCCGCTGGAGGTTATAATTTCATATCCCTCTTGACGTAGAATAAGTTCCAGGAGCCGCCGCATTTTTTGATCATCTTCAATAATGAGCAACTTGGCTTGAATCATCTTTTACACCTTCAGTTTCGTGACAAGGAGGGAAAAGAATGGTAAACGTCGTCCCTTGGTCTTTTTGACTTTGAACAATGATTCGGCCCCCATTGTCTTCGATTAAGCGCTTCACGTTGGTCAGGCCTAACCCGATTCCATATTCCTTGGTGGTAAAGAAGGGGTCAAAAATTTTACCCATATCCTCCGTGGCAATCCCCTCCCCTGTATCCTGAATGGAAATTTCCAACAATCCCTCCTGGTTTTGGCAGACACGAAGGGTAACCGTTCCTCCTTCGGGCATGACCTCCCGAGCATTGTTTAACAAATTAAAGAGAGCCTCTAAAAGGTGTTCCGGGTCCACATTGACCATTGGGAGGGAAAAGGAGATTTCCTTAATTAATTTGATTTTTCCATAGTCTTCTCCTTGGGCCGCCCACTGCCACAGGGATCGTTCGATGATTTTTTCTAAATGGACGGGCTTGTTATCCGGAGGACGGGGACGGGCAAAACGCAAAAAATCATTAATTCGATAGGTTAAACGGTCTACCTCCTCAATAATATACCGACCCACTTCCTTTTTAACTTTGGCCGGTTCTTTCTTGTCGTTTAAAATTTGTGCCGAACTACGAATAATACCAAGGGGATTTTTAAGGTCATGGGTCAGTCCTGCTAATAATTGCCCAATGGACGCCAGTTCATTTTTCACCACCAACTCTTTCTGCTGTTTCTTAATGGTGTGGAGACTTTCTTCCAGGGCAAGAGACATTTGATTAAACGCCTGGGCCAGTTCTTGAATTTCATCACTGCTTTTGACCTCAATCCGCTCCCCGAAATGGTGGCTATTTAAATGTTGAACGTCCTGGGTGGCCAGTGAATAGCTGGCTTGTCCAATGGCCTGTGCCCGTTCCTTAAGGAGAAGAATGGGTTTCACAATCTGTTTTCCAACCAGGTATCCCAGAGAAGAGATTACAAAAACCAACCCAAACCCCAGAATGCCCACCTTGGTCAGGAGACTATACACCGGAGCAAAAGATTCACTGGGGTGTTGGCGAATAAAGGCATACCAGTTATTTTGGTCCAGGCTTAAAGCATCCAATGGTCGCTTAAAGGCAATGGGGGCAAACCCTACGATTGAATCCGTTCCCCCGTGGCCGTCATCATCCGCCACCCCCCATGAAGACTGTGGCTGTGAGATTTGTTTCATTAATCCTTCATTAATCAAATGGTCGGTTGGCGGCAGGATAGGACAGATCAGCGGATTCCCTAGGGAACTGACCAACATGGCGTGGCCTGTTTTCCCAACCCGGACTTCCAAAATGGCCTTCAACAATTTATCCCGGGGAATTCCCATTTTCAAAACACCATTCACCTCTTCTCCTTTTTCGTCCCAAATGGGAACGGCAACATCATAAAAATAATTCTTTCTCCCTTCATCAAAATAAAGATTGCTAACAAAGTTTGCCCCCTCTCCTTTGTGGAAACTGCTTTGGAACCATACGGTTTCGGAATAAAAGGTTTGCTCTGGACTCCGAAGGGCCGCTACCACCCTTCCTTTGGGATCAGCAATTAATATATTGTTGTACTCAAGTTCCCCCTTCCGCTGGCGTTCAAGGGCTCGGAATTGGTCAGCTGCTGGATTTTCCAGCACAGATTGAACCCTCCCTTTTCTTTCGGACTGAAATCCTTCTCCTTTCCCATGGAGAACCGTTTCAAGGGTTTTTCGAATGGCAGGAGAAAGCGCTAAGGTTTGCGCATCCTCAATATCATGATTAATAATGATTTCTACTTTTTTAGCGACGGCTGAGGCAATTTCCTGAAAGTTTACCCCAATAGATTGTGTAAGAATTTTTTTACTGTAAAGGTAGGTTGCAAAAAGAGCGACGATGCCGGGAAGGAGCCCAGCAACAAGAAGGGCCAAAACAAATTTCTTTTTTAGCCCCTGTTGGGAGGATATTCGAACCATGGGACGCTCCTCTCAGGATATCCCTTGGACCTCAGGATCCCCTATTTGAAAAAGGGGGGGAAACTTTACCTATCATATTCTTCTGGAAGCCCTTGTCAAGAAAAATCGTTATTTCCAGCGGTGTTATAAACTAATTAGGTTCTAATCAGTAAAATAAATCAGGAAGGAAAAACAGCTCCCCTCTAAACCCAGGAAGATCTACTTTCTCGACCCCCTAAACTATATAGTGATATTTTCCGGCAAAGAGTTGTATAGTTAATCTCCAACCGCCGGGCGGCCTCTTTTCGATTTCCGTGGGTTTCATTCAGCATGACCCATATGAGTTCCCGTTCCGCCTTTCGGGCCGCCCTCCGGCCAACCTCTTTTAGAGTCGGATAAAGATCGTTTAACCACGGGCTCTCTAACCGCGGAGGAACTCTTTTCTTCTCCCCCTGAAACTTTAGCGACTTGGGAGGACTCTCTGAATTTGTTTCTTCCCCAGGTTTCGGTTTTAGTCTTTCCGTTAGAACTTTCTCATTCCCCAGAAGAACCAGTTCTTGAATGAAATTCTCAATTTCTCTTAAATTACCAGGCCAATCATACATCATAAATCGCTGCATCAAATCTGGGGAGATCGATGAGAAATGTTTATTGAAACGCTGATTAAATTTTACAATAAAAAAATTAACCCAAAATGGAATCTCTTCCTTTCTCTTACGCAAGGGCGGAAGGTAAATTTCAACTTCATTTAACCGATAGAATAGGTCTTCCCGAAAGGTCCCCACTTCAATGGCCTTTCGCATAACTTTATTGGTGGTTGCAACCACCCGCACGTCTACTTTCACATCGGCATTTCCACCGATTCTGGAGAAAATGCCTCCTTGTAAAACCTGCAATAATTTTCCTTGAAGAGAAAAAGGAATCTCTCCGATTTCATCCAGAAAAATGGTTCCTTGGTGTGCAAAATCAAACTTTCCTAATTTTTTCCGCTCCGCCCCTGTAAAAGCCCCCTGTTCATAACCAAAAAGCTCTGTTTCCAATAGACCGTCGGGTAAAGCGGCACAAAATACTTTAACTAACGGCCCTTCCCGCCTTAGGGACCGTGCATGAACCGTTTGTGCCACCAGCTCCTTCCCCGAACCACTTTCCCCAGAAACCAGAACCGTTACATCTGAAAGCGCCGCTTTTGTAATGACTCGGAGAATCTTTTCCATTTTGGGACTCTGGGAAAGAAGAAACCCAAAATCCCTTTGGCCAAAGACTTCTTGAGAGGGCGAAACATCCGGAAAGGGTTTTACCTTAAAAAAAGTTTTAGGATAAATGGCAGCCATTTTTTTAACTTTTGAATTTTTTTTGGAATTAAATGAAATAGGAACGGATTTAGGATCATCACCTAATATATAGAGCAAAGGGAATGCCAACATTTTAAATTTACAGGATTAATCTGTTAATGCAGAAAGATGAATATGGTTTCTTAAGTTTTTACTTTAATAATGGATTGGTTTTTTTCAACCAGAAGAAAAGACTTAATTTTTATATTTATTATATTTACTATACTTATCAAATAGGTAGAAATTGGTGGAAAACCACCGGGGGTGGTGGTTAAGAGCCTTTTTTTATCCACAGGAGTGTTTCTGAGGAAACCAATTTAATCTTTCTCATTAAGAAGCTTCTTTCTTTCCTTTTCATATTCATCGTAGGAGAGGACCTCTTCACAATCCGGGTGTTCTCGGGAATCTTGATAACATTGTCCTCCCCAAAGTGAATGATAGAGTGTTTCACAACCCATGGAAACAGTTAAAAGCATCAGGATGAAAGCGATTTTTATTTTGGTGAATTGAAACATAAACCGTTTATTTTAACTGTCACTCCGGGCTTTGACCCGGAATCCAGTTTTCCTTACCTGGATTCCCGCTTACGCGGGAATAACGGTTTGGGTTTATTGAATTAATAAAAACATATGTTGGATACATTCACTAATAATCGGCTAAAAAATATCCTTTTCGGCCTTTTTGGCCTCTTGCCAAAGAGAGTCCATTTCGGAAAGGGTCATGGAAGAAAGTGATTTCCCCTCCTTCTTCGCTTCCTTTTCAATGAAATGAAAGCGGTCATAAAACCGTTGGTTGGTTTTTCGTAACGCCTCTTCAGGGTCGATTCTCATAAACCGCGCCCAATTCACCAAGGCAAAAAACAGATCCCCTAGCTCGGCCTCAATTCTCTTTTTTTGACCTTCGCTTTTGGCCGTCTCAAGCTCTTTCAACTCTTCACAGACTTTTTCCCAAACCGGTTCCTGCTCTTTCCAATCAAAGCCCACTCTTGCGGCTCTTCCCTGCAGCTGATGGGCCCGCATTAGAGCGGGCAATTCTTTTGGAACCCCATCCAAAGCGGATTTTCTCTTTTTATTCTTCTCCTCCCCACGCTTAATTTCTTCCCATTTCTGCAAGACCTCTTGGGAGTTTTTTGACATGGCATCCCCAAAAACATGAGGATGCCGTCGAATTAACTTCTCTTGCAATTGTAAAAGGATATCTTCAATATCAAATTCTTTTCGCTCTTTTGCAATTTCAGCGTGAAAAATTACTTGAAGAAGCAGATCACCCAACTCCTCCTTAATTTCACTGGGCTCTCCGGTTTCAATCGCCTCCAACACCTCATAAGTCTCTTCCAGAAGAAAAGGTTTGAGGGAGTCCCGGGTTTGCTCCCGGTCCCATGGACAGCCTTTTTCGCTTCGGAGGGTTTCCATAATTTTAACCACACGTTGGTAATTTTCTGACATTCTCCTATTCCTTATCTTGGATATTTTTAAAAAATTGTTGATAAAGCAACTCCGCAATTCGCCGATAACCCTGAGTGGTAAAATGAAGCCCATCATTGGAATATTTTTCGGCCAAACGAAAGGTTTCAGGTTCCGCCGTCCCCATAAAAAGGTCCACGCAGGGTTGATGGTTGGACTGGCTATATTCCATCATGAGGCTGTTAAGGACTTTCCTCGGGGGGATCATGGCATCAAAACCACGAATTGAAGGAACCGTAAGGGAAATGGGTTGTATGCCCTTTTCTTTAACACGCTCATACATAAGGATTAGGTTCTCCATAATCTCTTCCGGTTGAAGACCCCAACCCAAATCGTTAGATCCTCCCAAAATCACCACATAATCCGGTTTCTGTTGAATCACTTGCCGATCAAGCCGTTGGACCATTTCAGAGGTCAATTCCCCGCTGACCCCCATTACTAGAATTTCACTCTTTTCCCCCATCAATTCATGAAGAAAAAGACCATACGGGGTGGGTTCTCCCATAGGGTTTTCGGGTGTTGGGGATTGAAACCCAACGGTTAAGCTATTTCCAAAGGTTACAATTCGCAAAGAGGATTTCCCGGTTGATGTTTATCTCTTATTTGAGATAAACTGTTGAATTATAACCTTTTCCTAAAAGGGTAAACAAGGAGAGTTTTTGATGACTACAAAAATTTTAGACCTGTCAAAAGAATTTCCAAGGAGCCCCAAAGAGAAACTGGGAGGTTTTTTCCACCTTGCCAGAATGGTTGATAAAGCCCGGTCTAAAGGTGCTGGTTCTCTGTGTGAATACATTTACCCCTGCCCACTGGACCAATCTTTATTAGATTTTTTAAATATTCATGAAGAAAAATTCTACGAAGCGGTTCAAAACCAAGACGATCAGGAAATCCTTCAATGGGTTCAACAAAACTCAACTCGACACCCCATCGAAAGCGTAGATCAATGGAATGACTCTTTTTTAAATCGTAAGCCAAATAACCCGGAAAGTATGGAGCATTTTATTGAAATCCGAAATAAGGTGGCTCCAGATCGAACCGATATTTCCACATGGGTGGATCTCATTGATATTGAAGAGGGTCGCCCAGTACCCCCAGCGCCCATTAAAAACTAAAGCGATGAAAGGTCTTTGGTTAGAAAAAAAACACTCAATTTCCGGGGTGACCTGGCCCCCCCACTCCCTCACCTGGAGAAACCGTCGTTCGTGTCTTAAAGGCGGGAATATGTAATACGGACCTGGAACTATTAAAAGGGTATTACCCTTTTACCGGAATTCTTGGCCATGAATTTGTAGGAAGGGTCGAAAAAGGTCCAAAAAATCTATTGGGGAAAAGAGTCGTTGGAGAAATTAACGCCGTTTGTCATCTTTGTTGGGCTTGTGAAAATGGAAGGACGGCCCATTGCGAGAATAGGACGGTTTTGGGAATTGTAAATCGGAATGGGGCTTTTGCAGAATATCTTTCCCTTCCCAGTGAAAACCTTTATGAAGTCCCTTCACAAATACCCGATGATTTTGTTGTTTTTACCGAACCCCTTGCGGCCGCATTGGAAATTCAGGAACAGGTTCATATTCAGAAAAGAGACTTGGTTCTCATCGTCGGGGACGGAAAATTGGGTCTTCTGATTGCCCAAACCCTTTTTCACACCGGCTGCACTCTTCATATCATGGGGAAACATGAAAAAAAACTACAACTTCTTTCCGATTTTGACATCCTCACATTGAAACCAGAGGATTTGGAAGAAAGGTCTTATGATTTTTCGATCGAATGTACAGGAAATCCGGAGGGTTTTTTGCTCGCCCGAAAGGCGCTGCGGCCCAGGGGAACACTGATCATGAAAAGTACCTATTCATCCCACCTCAATATCGATGCCTCCTCCTTGGTTGTGGATGAAATTTCTTTGGTAGGATCCCGTTGCGGGCCCTTTCCGAAAGCCTTAAAAATGCTATCCGAAGAGAACATAAACCTTTCACCCATGGTTCATCACCGGTTTCCTATTGAACAAGGACTGAAGGCTTTTGAAGAAGCCCAAAAACCAGGGGTATTAAAGGTAATCGTAGAGTTCAAATAACGGTATTTCAAGGGGTGTGTGTTGAAAAACTCCCTTGCTGTCATTCCCGAATGTTTAATCGGGAATCCAGTTAGTGTAAAATTAACAGGTTCTGGATTCCCGCTCCCCGATAGAGGCATTCGAGGACAGGTTTCGCGGGAATGAGAGAATTTATTAACTCACTTCCACAAAGAGCCATAAAAGTTTTCCTGGATCATTAGAAATTTAGAAAAGGTTGGACTATATAATGAGGCCCTAATGAAAAAACAAAAAATTCTCCTTTTAATTCTAGGAACCATTGGAGTTTTGTCTCTCATTTTTTCCTCGTTTGCTTCCCAAACCGCCAATTCCTCTCCTCAACCCTCCTGGAAAAGCTTTAAGACCAATTCCCGGGTTTTAAGCCTGGCCAAAGAAGGAAACTACCTTTGGGTTGGAATGCAGCACGGGTTAATTCGGTACGACACCCGAACGGAGAAAAACCATATTTTATACACTGCAGACAAAACACAAAGCGGTTTACTCAGCAATGGAGTGTACACCATTGAAATTGGGCCGGACGGTTCAAAATGGATTGGAACCTACGGAGGCGGTCTCATGCACTTCCAGAATAATAAATGGAAAACCTACACCCCTTTTGGCTATGGTTCAACCCTTGTATATGGAAACCAGTGGACCAAGTATAACCCTGGGCAGGGTTTGGGAGATCTGTGGGTGTATGATGTTGCCTTTGATCGAAAAGGTCAGATGTGGGTTGCCACGTGGAAAGGAGCCAGCCGTTTTAATGGGGATTCTTTCCAAACCTACTCGGAATCGGAGGGACTCATTGACAAATGGGTCTATGCCATGGGAGTGGATCTCGACAATTCACTTTGGTTTGGAACCGAAGGGGGAGTGACCCATTTTGATGGAACAAAATGGAAAAGCTATACCCATGCTGACGGTTTAGGGGCCGAACTGAAAGAAAGTATTAAAGACCCTAAATATTCCACAAACCCCCTCCACCATTCGGACACCTCAAAGCTCCTTGGAATTACAAACCCCAACTATGTTGTTTCCATTGTCATCGACCAAAAAGGCACCAAATGGTTTGGAACCTGGGGAACAGGTCTTTCCCGTTTTGATGGAAAAAACTGGAAAACAATTACCACTGCAGATGGCCTTCCCGGTAATTTTGTCCTTGCCCTTAAAACGGACAAACAGGGGAAAATTTGGGCGGGAACAGATCAAGGAGTCGGCGTTTTTAACGGAAAAATTTGGAAACAATACACACAAAAGGACGGCCTCCTTGATAACTTTGTGTATAGTATTCTGCTTGAAGACAATGGCACCAAATGGTTTGGAACACGACGAGGGCTAACTCAGTTCGTAGGGGAATAAAACTCTCCCAATCAATACTCATTGGTAAGGTAAATTCTTTTGAATATTTTTTTATTTAAATCTTTCCTAAAAAGAGGTAATAAAAAAACACACTATGGGCTATTAATCGGATTTCTTCTCATTTTAGGCTGCGAACCCATTTCGGAAGAAACCCAGAAATCACCCCCCCCTATTGGCCAAATGGTAATGATTCCAGCAGGGAAATTTATCATGGGAAGCGATAAAACGGATGAGACCCAGGAAGGAGTGGAATTCGGGTCCGCCAAACCTT
>Ga0256864_1000386_pt1 | contig 16407 bp, 13 predicted proteins | sample RVTome_11_FD_187336 | JGI IMG/M metagenome (GOLD analysis project Ga0256864, IMG submission 187336) | Soil microbial communities from uranium-contaminated site in the Upper Colorado River Basin, Wyoming, United States - RVT147D111 HiSeq ... | reverse complement strand
GGGGTTGGTGTCGTCGAACCGGAGGTGGCACTTCCCACCGGGATGCTCACGCGCGATCCCGAAGTTCAAGCAAATCGATTTGGCGTGCCCGATATGCAGGTAGCCGTTCGGCTCCGGCGGGAACCGGGTGACGACGGTTCGATGCTTCCCCGAAGCGAGGTCGGCGGCAACGAGGTCGCGGATGAAGTCGGGCATGGTGGCGTATGGCGTATGGCGTATGGTGTACGGCGTATGGCACGGCGCGCGGAGCACGGGGCTCCCACCCCGACTCCCTCGGTCCCCTTCTCAGAGCTTGTGAAGTAATCGGCGTCGCCCCCCCAGCGGAGTGGGTGGCGGCTCCCTCCGCGCGCTACGGCGCGGCGCGGACTCGACGGCCCCGCCTGCTCCCGCCGACACCTGACTTGCCGTCAGCCGGGGCCGCCGTGACCGCGCCGCCCCTCCGCACGCTCCGGGAGCCGCCACCCACTCCTGACTCCTTACTTCTCACTTCTCACTTCTCACTTCTGTCCTGTACGCCCACGGAACTTACCACCACCTCCAAGGAAACGCCGCCCTTGCCGCGCCCACCAGCACCTCGTATGGTCCTGCCCATGTCGACATCGAACCTCCGCGTCCGCTTCGCCCCGTCGCCCACGGGATTCCTCCACGTGGGAGGCGCGCGGACGGCGCTGTTCAACTGGCTGCACGCCCGTCACGAGGGCGGCGCATTCCTGCTGCGGATCGAGGACACCGACCGCGAGCGATCGTCTGACGAGCACACGCGGGTCATTCTCGACGGGCTCCGCTGGCTCGGCCTGGACTGGGACGAGGACGTGGCGTTCCAGAGCCAGTTTGCCGACCGGCACCGCACCCTCGCCCACCGTCTCGTGGACGAGGGAAACGCGTACGAGGACCAGGGCGCTATCCGATTCCGGATGCCCGAGGGGGAGATCGCGTGGGAGGACCGGGTGAAGGGCCGCATCGCCTTCCAAAGCCCGGACCTGGGCGACTGGGTGATCCTCCGCTCGGACGGCAGCCCGACGTACAATTTCACCGCGGTCGCCGACGACGTCGAGATGGGCATCACGCTAGTCATGCGTGGCGACGACCACGTGTCGAACACGCCCAAGCAGATCGCCGTCTACCGGGCGCTCGGCAGGGAGCCGCCGGCCTTCGCGCACGTGCCGAACATCCACGGGCCGGACGGGAAGAAGCTCTCCAAGCGCCACGGCGCCACCGCGGTGGGTGAATACCGGACCATGGGCATCCTCCCCGACGCCATGCGCAACTTCCTGGCGCTGCTCGGCTGGAACCCGGGCGACGAGCGCGAGCTGTTCTTCGACATCGCCGATCTGATCGGGGCGTTCACCATCGAGCGCATCCAGAAGAAGAGCGCGATCTTCGACGTCCAGAAGCTCGAATGGATGAACGGGCAGTACGTCTCGCGTATGCCGGCCGAACGGTTGTGGGAGCTCGTGTCGCCGATGGTCCGGGACCGGCTCGGGACGGAGGAAGCGGCGCCGGCCCAGCTGGACGGCCGCGTGGTCCGGATCATCGATGCCACGAAAGAGCGGGCCCGCACGACCACGCACCTGGCCGAGCAGGTGGCACTACGGCTTCATGCCGGCCTCCTCCGGCTCGACGAGAAGGCCGAGAAGGCCGTCGCGAAGGATCGGGAGGCGTTCCGCGCCGCGCTCGACTGGGCGCTCGAGTGCCTCGCCGCCGTGGGCGACGCCGAGTGGGAGCCTGAACACTTGGAGCGTGTGCTCCGGGCGCTCGCCGAGGAGAAGGCCGTGGGCCCGGGCAAGGTGTTTCAGCCGATTCGGATGGCGATCACGGGACAGACCGTCTCGGAGCCGGTGAACGTCCTCCTGGCCGGTGTGGGGAAAGCGGACAGCCTCGCGAGGATCCGGGCGGCGCGGGACTGGTGAGGAAAGCGGAGGGGGCAACGTGCTCCTTGCTTCTCACCGCTTACTTTCTCGGAGCGTGTGAACTAGTTGGCGACGGTGCGCGACCACGCTAAGCCTCTTGCACTCCGTCATTCCGACTTCTCACTTCTCACTTCTTACACGAACGGAGCCTCACCCCCGCATGACCGTCATCCGTTTCGGGACCGTGGCGCTTCTCGCGATGCCGTTCGCCGCTGGCGCCGCCCAAACGCCCGTCGCCGATCCGGCGGACGTCGCCTCGCCGGAAGCGATCGTGGCGGCCACGTACGCGGCGATTGGCCGCGCACCCGGTGAACGCTACGACTGGCACCGGTTCCGCTCGCTGTTTCTTCCCACAGCGCACTTGATCCCCAACACCGAGCAGACCGGCGGAGAGGAGCGCGTGCTCACGGTGGATGGGTTCATCGCATGGATCGAGGGGGTCACCACGATCGGCGGCCCAAGCGATCAGGGGTTTCAGGAGGAGGGGATCGCGCTTGCGATCGACCGCTACGGCGATATCGCACAGGCGTTCAGCACGTACCGCAAACACTTCTGGGAGCAGGAGCAAACGCTCGGGCTCGGCATCAACTCGTTCCAACTGGTCCGTCGGAGCGGTCGCTGGTGGATTGCGGGGATCGTGTGGGACGAGGAAGCGAGCGGCGAGGCGATTCCGGAGCGGTATCTGCCGGACGGCGGATAACGAAAGTGCAACGTGCAGCGAGCGTGCGGGAAGCTATCGCGGTTCCGCGACGAGCGATCCCTGGCGTCCGGTCACCCCTACCGGTCACCCTCGCATGCTGCCCGTTGCGCGTTGCTCCCTTTACGTTGCATCTCGGTCACCGCCCGCAACTCCACCCCGCCGGGGCCTTCGCGTAGCCGACCCTCGGTAACACCCGCTCCGCCCCGAGCACGATGGCTCCGAGCAACGCGAGCAGGGCGACTACATGTGCGGGGGCGACGCGGCGGCGCCAGGAGATCACGCTGCCCCATGCCGCAGTGGCGAGCGCGAGCGTGGCGCCGCTCAGGTAGAAGAACAGGCCGAGCCCGCAGTCCCTGGCATAGGGCCATTGCGTGAGCCCGGCGGCGAGGACCGCGGCGAGCGCCACCCGCCCCCACGTTCCCGCGAGGAGCGCACCCGGCGACGGCGGCGGTTTCGCAGCGGCGCCTGGCCGTCTCGCCGCCGGCTGACCGGGCTGGGCCGCTCGCTGGTTCTCGCTACCTGCCGGGCGGCCGGCGAGATCCGGATCGGCGAACCGCAGCTCCCGCAACAGGCGGTCGACGATCTTCGCGTCGTTTTCCCGGTTCGAGCCGCCGGGCTTCCCACTGGCCATCGAAGAGCTCCGAAAAGCGATCGTGGAAGCCTATCGGCGGGCCGCCGTCGCTGCCGTGCCACCCGTCACAAACGCGCGGGGCGGCGCCCGCACCGCCGTCGACGCCCGATCCCGCGCCCGCCGAGCTGCGACGCGGATCCCAATCGTGGCGCTCACGGCCAACGCGATGGCGAGCGACCGGGACGCCAGCTTCGACGCCGGTATGGATCGTTTCGTGAGCAAACCGGTGGCGGCCGGCCCGCTCGTGGCGGCGATCAAGGCGTGCGACATGTGGACCTGGCGCTGGCCGGCTGAGGGACGGGTGGCCGGAGGCAGCGTCCGGCGGCGGCACTAGGTGCCCGTCTCGAGCACCGCGCGGGTGATCGCCGCCAGGTCGGACAGCGAGATCGGCTTCTTGGCTCTCGCCCGGACGCCCGCCGCGGCGAGGTCATCGGCGGGAAACTCCTCCATGTACCCGGTCAGCAGGATGATGGGAAGGTCGGCCCGCGCGGCGTGGATCTCCCGCGCGAGCTCGAGGCCGCTCATCCGGGGCATGGAGTAGTCGGTGACGACGAGATCGAATCGCTCCGGCGCCTCACGCAGTCTGGCCAGCGCGCCGGCCGCGTCCGTGGCCGCCACCACGCGGTAGCCGAGCGCCTCGAGGCGCCGCCGGCCGAGGATGGCCAGCGACGGCTCGTCGTCGACGAAGAGCACCAGCTCGCCGCGGCCGGGCGCCGCATCCGTCGCGGCGAGATCCTCTTCGGGCGCTTCGCCCTCGAGCACGGGGAACAAGCAGTACGCGCACGTGCCCCTGCCCGGCTCGCTCTCGAGCCACACCGACCCGCCGTGATCGATCACGATGCCGTGCACCAGCGACAGTCCCAGCCCCGAGCCGGCGCCGGGTCCCTTGGTCGTGAAGAACGGTTCGAAGACCTGAGCGAGCGTCTCGGGCGGCATGCCCTGCCCCGTGTCCCGCACCGCCAGCCGCGCATACGACCCCTCACGCACGGTGGGATGCACCCGCGTGAAGCTGTCCCGGGCATAGAACGGCTCGAGCGTGATCTCGAGCATGCCTCCGTCGGGCATGGCATGCGCCGCGTTCGTCGCCAGGTTCATGACCACCTGCTGGACCGACGTGGCATCGGCAAGCACGCGAGGGCGGGATTCGGCGACGTGGAGTCGAATCTCGATGCCCGCGGGCAGCGTGGCCCGGAGCAGGCGCGAGGCTTCCGCCAGGGTTTGCGCCAGGTCCATCGGCTCGCGGGTGACTTCCTGGCGGCGGCTGAAGCGGAGAATCCGCTCGACGATCTCCTTGCCGCGCGCCGCCGCCGTGATCACCTCGTCGAGGTCGTCCGCCACGTCGCCCTTCACCCGCGCCCGCGCCAGCTCCCCGAACCCACTGATCGCCGCCAGGATGTTGTTGAAGTCGTGGGCCACGCCCCCGGCGAGCCGGCCCAGCGCTTCCATCTTCTGGGACTGCCGTAGCTGATCCTCGAGCCGCGCGTGCTGCACCTCGGCCTGCTTCCGCGCGCTGATGTCCACGATGGAGCTGAGCACCAGCAGGCCCTCATCGGTCTCGATGGGGTTGAGCCCGATCTCGATGGGCATCTCGGTGCCGTCCTTGCGCAGCCCGAACAGCTCGCGGCCGGCTCCCATGGCGCGGGCCCGGGGATCGGCGTAGAACGACCGGCGGAAGTCCGGGTGCCGCACCCGGAATCGCGGCGGCACCAGCATCTCGATGGTCTGTCCCAGCAGCTCTTCACGCGTGTAGCCGAACATCCGCTCGATCTCGCGGTTCACGAGCACGATCCGGCCCTCCGCGTCCACCATGACCATCCCATTGGGCGACGACTCGACGGCCACGCGGAAACGCTCTTCGGCCCGGCGGCGCGCCGAGATGTCCACGATGGAGCTGAGCACGAAGACGCCTTCTTCGGTCACCACCGGCGTGAGGCCGATTTCCACCGGGACCTCGGTGCCGTCCTTGCGGCGGCCGTAGAGATCGCGGCCGACGCCCATCGCGCGGGTCTTGGGGCTGGCGAGAAACCCGGTCCGAAACGCTGCGTGACCTCCACGCATCCGCTCGGGCACGAGGAGGTCCACCGGCTTTCCGAGCAGCTCCTCGCGCGGATAGCCGAAGAGCCGCTCGATCTCGCGGTTGACGAGCACGATCCGGCCATCGGCGTCGATCATCAAGAGCCCGCTGGGCGATGATTCGACGGCTGCGCGCAGCCTCAGCTCTACGGCGAGGTTGGGATCGTTGGGCACCGGCACTCAGCGAAACGGTGGGACCGAGGCGGCCGCCACATCTCTGTATGGTGCGGCAGCCGGCCCACGAGCGCCAGGGTGTGGGCGGCCGCTGGGCCCGGCTGTGGGAGGGGTGGGCCGCGGCCGAAGCCAACGCCCTACTGCACCTCGACGCTTCCCACCATTCCGGAATCGAAATCCCCCGAGTGAATCGTGCAGCGGTAGCGGAACGTGCCCGCTGAGGCGAACGTCCGCGAGTGCGTGCCCGATCCCTGGGTCGCCGAGCTCCCCATACCGTCCTCGAACGTGACGTTGTGCTGTGTACCGCCTGAGTTCCATGCCCACACGACGTTACTCCCGGGGCTGCGGGTGACCGTCGCGGGGTCGAAGAAGTCGTTCCGCACCGAGACGTCCCCGGTCACGCCGCCGCCGTCGCCAGGGTCGTCACCGCCGTTGGATGACGTCATGTCATCACCCGCACATCCGGCTGCGACGATTGCCGCGAACGCTAGAACTGACATGGAACGATTCATTGGATTACCTCCGCGTCTCGTGTTCGTGCCGCTGAGCGGCCGCCGACGTGGCGGCACAAGTGGAGCTACCGCTGCCATTCAGGATGCATATGATGAACCTCGGCCGCCAGCCCCAGCTCTCGCCGGGCCGCCGCACGAATCGCGTCAAGCTGCGGCTGCGTTCCCCGTCGCGCTCAACGGCCGTCACTCGCCGCGTCGCGACAGAGGTACTGCACCTCGCTGCACGTCGCGGCGGTGTAGTGATCCACAAACTGGGTGCTGCAACCAGTAATGCGTGACGTCCCTCACGGTGTGATAGCCATCACCGCGCGCTAAAGCGTGACCCTCTACCGTCGACCGCGATCGCAACGGGGAGGCCCCTCCCGGCAACCCGCGAGTCGAGTGTAGGTTACCGGACCAGATCCGATGCCATTCACGTTCAAGCTCTTGCGGGGACCGGCGCCGCTCACGGCGGTCATGCTCGTGGCGACGCTCCTGCCGATCGGTTGTGCCACGGGAGCGCGCCTCGTCGATCCCGGGGACCCGGACGATACGGATCCGCCGGTCCTGAGTGGCGGCACGCCCACCGGAACCGTGCCAGCGGGTACCACTGAGACGACCCTTGCGCTCACCACCGACGAGCCATCCACCTGCCGGTACGCGCTCAGCCCTGGCCAGGACTTCACGGCGATGCCCAACACGTTCGGCGCCACGGGCGGCACCAGTCATGCCACGGACGTCGACGCGTTGCAGGTCGGAGAGAACACGTTCTACGTGCGCTGCAGCGACGAGCAGGGCAACACGAACGGTGGCGACTACCTCATCAGCTTCAGCGTGGCCCCCAGCGGCGGCGGCGGCCCCATTACCGGTATCCGTCTGACCACCGGGGTCGAGCAGGGCGTCAGCTCCGTCCAGACGGCGTCCATTTCACCCCAACCGAATACCCTGCTGCTTCTGTGGGTCTCGCAGACGAATGCGGCGGGAACGAGCGTCGCCACGGCGACCGGCAACGGGCTCCAATGGGAACTGATCGCGACCAGCGTGCGCTCGCCCCCCGGACCACGACGCGTGTCCGTGCTGCGCGCCATGTCGCCGTCGCCGAGCGCGGGGAGCGTGACGATCGACCTGGGCGGCACCGTCGACAATGCCATCTGGTCGATCACGCAGCACGCCGGCGTCGCCGTGTCGGGCGCGAACGGGTCCGGAGCCGTGGCGCAATTCGCGGTGGCGGCGGCTGGGGATTTCGAGACGTCCGCATTGGTGACGCTGGCGGGTGGCGCGAATGCCGGCAGCGCAACGGTCGGCGGGATTCTCAGCGGCGCGGCCGAGCCGATGACACCGGGCACCGACTTCCTGACGCTGAGCCAGAGCTCGATCGGTGTGTCGACCAGCGGTTCCTTCTGGCAGCTCGTGGAGTTTCAAGACGACTTTGATGCGACCGTCGACGCGAGCTGGCCGACGCCGGCCCATTGGGTCGCCATCGGCATCGAGCTCCGAGCGCCGTGAAGCCAATGCACCGCCATGAGGGGAAGACGGATGCGCTCACAGCGGCTCGTCGCGTGAGAGCCATCCTCGTCCTGCTGCTCGCCACGGCGGCCGGCTGCTCCACCACCCCGGTGGAGAACGACGTGGAGAACGACACCACCGCTCCGGTCTTGAGCGGCGGCATGCCCTCCGGGATGCTCGTGGCCGGCACCGTGGAAGCCACCCTGAGGGTGACGACCGACGAGCGGGCCGCGTGCACGTATTCCGAAGTGCCCAACCAGCCGTACCCGGGGCCCGCAGACATGAGCGCCGACCCGTCGGGCACCGCCCATACCGCTACCGCAACGGGCCTGCAGGACGGGGAGTCCTACAGGTTCTACGTGCGCTGCGCGGATCTCGCCGGGAACGCCACGACGGCCGACTTCGCCATCAGCTTCGGCATCGCGGCCACCGCCCCCGGCGACATGACTCCACCGACGTTGAGCAACGGCCAACCGTCCGGCGCGCTCCCCGCGGGCACCTCGCAGGTGACGCTCAGGGTCACCACCGACGAGCCGTCCACCTGCCGGTACGCGCTCAGCCCGGGCCAGAGCTTCACGGCGATGCCGAACACGTTCGCGACCACGGGCGGCACCAACCACGCGACGGAGGTCGGCGCGCAGGCGGGGCAGAATACGTTCTACGTGCGCTGCCGCGACGGGCAGGACAACGCGAACGGCGCCGATTTTCCCATCAGCTTCGTCGTGAACTCGGGCGACGCCGGGCCAATCAGCGCCGTGCGGCTGGCCGAGGGCGTGGATCAGGACGTCAACTCCGTTCAGACGCCTTCCATTACGCCGGAACCGAATGCCCTGCTGCTCTTGTGGGTCTCCCAGACGGATGCGGCGGGCACCAACGTCGCTACCGCGACCGGCAACAACCTCCAGTGGGAGCTGGTGGCCACCAGCGTGCGCTCGGCCCCGGGGCCGCGGCGCGTCTCGGTGCTGCGCGCCATGTCGTCCTCCCCCACTGCGGGACCCGTGACGATCAACCTGGGCGGCGCCGTCGACAACGTCATCTGGTCGATCACACAGCACAGCGGCGTTTCGGTATCGGGTGCCAACGGGTCCGGGGCCATCGCGCAAGTCGCGACCGACGCGGCCGTGGGCTTCGAGACGTCCGCCCTGGTGACGCTGGGAAGCGCGTCGGGGGACGACAACGCGACGATCGGCGCCGTGCTCAGCGGTGCGGCCGAGCCGATGACGCCGGGCGCCGGCTTCCTCGAGTTGAGCCAGGACGCGATCGGGATGTCGAGCAGCGGCTCCTTCTGGATGCTGGTGGAGTTTCGCGACGACTTCGACGCGAGCGTCGACGCCACCTGGCCGACGCCGGCGCATTGGGTCGCCATCGGCATCGAGCTGCAAACGCCCTAGCGCTCCGGCGCGCTCTTGCTCTCGGGCGGGGCCTGGTCCGCCCGCCCCAGGATCTCCGCCATCACCCGGTCGCGCTCCTCGCGGATCCGGCGCAGGTATGCCGCCGACACCGGGGTCTCCGGATCGTGGCGGCCCGACCACAGCACCATCTCCAGCATGATCGGGAGCGTGTCGCTCGCCTTGGCGGTCGGACGGTACACGACCCGCTTGCCGTCGTCCGGGTCGCGCTCCCGAGTGATCATTCCCGCCCCCTCGAGCCGCGCCAAGCGGTCGCTCAGGACGTTGGTCGCGATTCCCTCGCCGGCATCGACGAAGTCCTGGAAGTACCGCTTCCGGCCGAAGATCAGGTCGCGCAGCACCAGCAGCGTCCAGCGGTCGCCGAACAGGTCGAGGGCGTAGGCGATCGGGCAGGGCGATCGTCGATCTCTAGCCATGGCAAGAGGATAGGAGAATCGCTTGCGAAACACAAGCTAATGTCACATCTTGTCGCTTGCGTTTGGCAAGTGAAAGTCACGCGAAACGGGGCGGGCCCTGCCCTTCCTCAACGAGGCACGCAGGGTTCCGCACCGCGCGCCGCACCATCCAACCCCGAGGAGAACGCCATGCCCTCCACTACACGCACGGTCGACCCGATGATCGCCGAGCTCGAGCAGGAATCCACCGCCACGCGGCGCATGTTGGAACGGGTGCCTGGTGACAAGCTCGGCTGGCGCCCGCACCCCCGGTCGATGACCCTTGGCCAGCTGGCGTGGCATGTGGCCGCGCTGTGCGGCGACATCAGCAACTTTCTCGAGCTCGAGGGATTCGACGTAAACGACGCGAACTTTGCGCCGGCCCAGCCGCGCTCCCATGCCGAGGTCATGGAGAAGTTCTCGGAGGCGCAGGCCAGCGCGCGCAACCGGCTCGAGAATCTGAGCGACGACCGGGCGTGTGAGACGTGGCGGCTCACCAACGGCGACGCCGAGATCTTCGCGATCCCCAAGATCGGCCTGGCGCGCAGCCTCATGTTCAACCACCTGTACCACCATCGGGGACAGCTGTCGGTATACCTGCGGTTGCTGGATGTCCCCGTCCCCGTGACCTACGGACGATCGGCGGACGAGAATCCGTTCGGGTGAGTGGCGCGGGGCACGGGGCACGCGCGCATCGCAGCCTCAGTTGGCTCCGAGGAGACGGCGGAAGCGAGGGTCGGCGCGAAAGGACTCCCAGAGCGGATCCACGCGCAGCAACGCCGCCGTCACGGGCGCGGGCTCGTCGAGCAGGGTAGCGAGGTGGTCGAGCGCCGCGCCGCGCTCACGGGTCCGGGCATACGTCTCGGCGAGGACGATGAGCCAGTTCACGCCTGAATAGGCATCCGCCGAAACGGGCTCCACCGCCACGGCTCGGCGAGCCGCGGCGACCGCCGAGTCCCGCCGGCCCACGCCCGCGTACGCTTCCCCAAGCACCGCGTTATGCCACGGTCCCGTGGGCTCGCCCAAACGGGTCTCGAGGAGCGTCAGCGCAGAGTCATAGTGCGCTCGCGCTGCCGGGACGCTCCCCTCCGCCGCCGTCAGGCGGGCCCGTTGGAGGAAGTAGTGCGCCTCACGCACCGGGGCGGTGTCACGAACGCCCGGCGGCAGCGGGAACCGGCCGGCCTGCTCGGCGTTCCACACCGACCGCGCGAGGGCATGCATGGTGAGGCCGTCACGCCCGGCGGCGAGTGCCACGAGGAACGGATAGGTGTGCCGCCCCTCTCCCTGCCGCAGGGCCGCCCGGGCCGAATCGACGTCGCCGTGCTGGAGGAGGTGCCGCAACGCCCCCAAGAGAAGCGGCTCCGGCGACGACGGCTCGAGGGCTCGATGCCGCTCGACGTACCGCGCCATGTCGTCGAAGCGCCGCTGGAACATCGCGGTCAAGGCCGCCTCGTACTGCACCCTGGCGTTGTGGGGATCCACCTCCGCCGCCCGGTCCGCCGCGCGGCCGGCGCGGGGGAAGTCGCCGCGCCGCCGGTACAGGTCGGTGAGCATCACCAGCGCACGTATGTTGTCGGGCTCGATGGCCAGCACGCGCTCCATCTCCCGCTCGGCCGCCGCCCGGTCTCGCTCCACCCAATACGCGTAGATACCCTGCGCCGCGATGGCGTCCGGGAGCCTGGGGTCCAGCTCGAGCGCCCGGCGGGCCGCCTCCCGCGCGCGCCGCCCGTGCTCCTCCCGCCCCTCACCCGGCCGCGCATACAGGCTCGCGTGCGCCATCGCGAGCTTGGCGTACGCCGCCGCGAACGTCGGATCCAGGGCGACGGCCCGTTCAAACTGCCCGATGGCCATCTCGAGTCGCGGTGAGTGCGGGAAGTACCGGCTGAAATGGCTGGTTCCCACGAGGTAATGTTGATGCGCCTCGGCATTGCCGGTGTACGGCTTCACGAGCGCGCGGCGCTCCCTACCCGCCAGGTGCACGCCCAACCGATCAACCACGTTTTCGGCGATACGGGTCTGCACGTCGAACAGGCCCGTGACCGTGTCATCGAACACCTGCGCCCACACTTGAGACCGGTCGTCCGCGTCCTCCAGACTGACGATCAGCTTCACGCGCCGCTCCGCCTCGGCCGCGTCCCAATGGACCGTCGCGGACAGCACGAAGTCGACGTCGAGCTCGGCGACGATCCGCTCGATCGGTCGGTCGCTGTCCGCGTAGTACAGCACGGTTTGCCGGCCCATCACCCGGATCCCGGACACGCCGCTCAGGCGCGCCGCGATCTCCTCGGCAACGCCTTCCGCGAAGGCGCGGTCGGCGCCGCCGCCGATGTCCCGAAACGGGAGGACCGCGAGACGCGGACGCTCCTCGGCAGGCCGCTTGAACATGGCGACCGCTGCCAGCGCGGCCGCCGCGGCCAGCACGAGCGCGACGGTCACGACCATGCTCCGCCGCGCCCGTATCCGCGGCACCAGGGCCCCGACCCGACGGGTCGTCTGCCGGCGGCCGGTGCGCTCGACGGCGCGTCGCTCTCGCACCCACACGGGAGGGGGCGCGCGATCCGGTGGCGCCCGGCTCACCGTGTCGACCCCGCGCGCCGATGCGGGCAGGCGTGGGTGGGTCACGGCGTGCGAGAACTCGGGCGTGCGCCGCGCCGAGATCGCGTTCACGACCTGCCCCTGCGCATTCCGTATTTCGTCGGCGAGCGCCGCCGTTTCCGGAGCGGGATCCACCTCCAACTCGCGCCGCAATCGACCCGCGAACTCGTCGAACGTCTCGATCGCCGCCGCACGCTCGCCCGCCGCCTGCAGGACCGCCATGAGCCGCCGCAGCACCGCCTCGTCGTACGGCCTGATCGTCAGGGCGCGACGCAGCAGTCGCGCCGCCCCCGCGCGGTCGCCCGCACGCTCTCGCGTCTCGGCGCTCGCGAGGGCCGCCTCGGCCGCCCGGCGACCGAGCCGTGCGCGCTCCGTCTCCAACCACCGCTCGAACACGGGCGATTCGGAAACGAAGAAACCAACGAGCAAGTCGCCGCGGTACAGCTCCATCGCCTGCTCGACGTCGCCCGTGTCGAGCGCACGCTCGAACGCGACGGCGTCGCACCAAACCGCCCCGTCGGCCAACCCCAACTCGTGCGTCCCTCGACCCACGATCGCGTCGGCCCCGAGCGCCTTGCGCAGGAAATGCACCGCCTGTCCCAACGCCGCACGCGCCCGCTCGTGATCCAGCTCGGGCCAGAACACGCCCAATAACTCGTCGCGACGGCGGAAGCCGTGCGGGCTGGCCAACGCCAGGTACACGAAGAGTGCGAACCGTTTGGGCTGGGTGAGAACAGCACGAAGCTCGGTACCGTCCGAGCCGGCGAGCTCCAGGCTGCCGAGAGTGCGGATTCGGATCATGGTCCATCGGTCGGACCATCACCTCGCACTCACCTCGCACGTGATCGACGGGTGAAGGCGGAGTCATGCCGCGACCGCTCCTTGGAGAACGTACCGCCCACGTGCGGCGGCCACAACGCTTCCAAGGAGGACGCCCATGCGCTCGCACCACGATCGGGGCATTTCGGTGCGCCGTCTCGTCCGGCCTCTCGCCTTCGGCACGGCGGTCGCGCTCGGCTGCACCGCCGAACGTGCCCTGGCGCCGTCGGAACCGGACGGCCCCAACCTGCTTCGGGTCACCGTCGCCGATACGTCGTTCTTCGACGGGCTGTTCGGCACCCCCGTCAATGGACTCGCTGACCGCGTCCAAATCGACCCGCCGAACTTCGAGATCCTCTGCAACGCCGTCGACGCCTGCGGACCGATGCCCGGCGCCGAACCGCCCGACACGGGGCCGGGCGACTCCACGCCGCCGCCGCCACCACCGCCGCCGCCACCACCCGGCGCTGCGACACCTTGGCCCATCGGCGACATGGGAGACTCGTTGACGTACAAGGGCTTCGAGGGCGGACTCTATCCCGGCGGAAGCAACGAGATCCCCATCCTGCACGCGTCCCTTCATCCCGTCGTGCCGCCGCCGGATGGGGAGCCCTGGGCGCTCGTCTCGATCGGGATGAGCAATACGTTCGACCATTTCTGTCGTGGCGGGCGGCAACCGGACGGATCGATGCACGAGGGCGACGTCGGCCCGCAGAATTGCGTCGACTTCACGGTCGTGGGTCAGGCGGGCTGGGACCGCGGCGACCTACGGCTGGTCAACTGCGCACAGGGTGGCCAGCCGGCGCAGGCGTGGACGAGCGCGGACGCGAGGCCGTTCGACGAATGCGACATCGAACTGGGCCGGTTCGACCTCGACCCGGACCGGGTCCGCGCGGCGTGGGTCCTACAAACGATGGCCACCCCGGTACAGGAGCGCCGCGCGCTGCCGGACCAGGCCGCCGAGGCGTACGCGCTCGAGGCAGCGCTGGCCGACTTCGCCCGCGCCGCGCGGCTGCGCTATCCCAATCTCCAGGCGGTGTACTTCTCGAGCCGCATCTGGAGCTGCGGTACCGGTGGCATCAGCCCCGAGCCCTACGCGTATGAGAGCGGCTACGCGGTGAAGTGGTTGATCGAGGCCCAACTCGTCCAGGAGGCGACAGGAATCATCGACGGTCGCGCGGGCGACCTCGGCGACGCGCCGTGGCTCGGCTGGGGTCCCTACCTCTGGGCGAATGGCAGCACGCCTCGCCTCGACGGCTTGTTCTGGACGCCCGAGGACCTCTGGACCGATTGCATCCATCCGATCGAGGCCGGCATCCGCAAGGCCGCTCCGCGGATCATCGCGTTCTTCGAGACCTCGCCGCTGACGGCCTCGTGGTTCACACCGTGAGGAAGGGGGGCGGCGATTGCAGCTTGCAGATCGGCGATTGCAGATTGGCGAACCGCGCCGTTCAATCGCCGATCTGCAAGCTGCAATTTGCAATCATCCTCCCAACGCCTCTGTCACGAGCGCGCAGAACTCGTGCCAATCGCTCACGACATGGGCGGCCGGCGCGATGACACCGTTTCGCTTCTGACCATGGTGTTGCTGAGCACCGCGCACGGCACCTGCCGGTCTTGCAGAAAGTCCAGCACCTGCCGCGCTCCCATCTCCACGGTCCACGAGGTTGCGGCGCTCCAAAACGCCCACTCTACCTCGATCAGGGATTGGTCGAAGCGGATGCCGAGGGGATCGTAGACCAGCCGACGGAAGGCGTCCGGGGACAGCTCCAGCTGCGAGGCGCGGCGCCGCGTGTCGAGATCGGCCACCAACTCCGCCACGGTGTCGCCGAGTTCGTCGGACGTGCATCCGCCGCGGTCGCGCGCAATCCGCGAGACCGCCTCGGCACCACCCGCAGGCCGACCGGGCCTTCGCGCATGAGGGTGCCGCCGAAATCGAACACGACGGCGCCCGGGCCGCGTCGTTCAGTCGCCATCGTTGTTGCGCTGAAGATCGCGGTGTTCGCTCCGATCCCGAGGGCTAACGTGAGCACCGCGGGAACGGTGAACCCCGGCTGTGCTATCAGGGTCCGCGCGGCACTGCGGAGGTCGCGGCGGAGTCCCCGCATCCTACTGCGCCGCCGTCTCCGCCGCCGGCGCCGTCTCCGTCTCCACCGTCAAATGATTCCAGTTCGCCATGGCATTCAGCGCGAGCGCGAACGAGCCCTGCGTGCCCCAGCGCCAGAACGGCCGGATGCCGAACATCACCACGTGGCCCCGCCCCACCGGCGCGTCCACCACGGCCCCCAAGCCCGCCATCTCACTTCCGTTCTCCAGCTGGCCCGAGATGAGGATCGAATCCGCCTGCGACGGATACTTGAGCACGATGCGCGCGCGCACCCGGTTGCGATCCTCCCGCAGCGGGTCGTCCTCGTCGTCTTGCTGCCCGAACCCGGTCCCGGTCTGCACGGCGAACAACGGCTCCCGGCTGAAGTAGACCGGGAAGGCGTCGCGCTCGTAGCCGTACACGATGGGGCTCGTCTCGTCCGCGATCTCCGCCCGCACGACGCTGCCGCGCACGCGCAACTGCCGCGGCTCCCGCACGCTCACGGTGGGGTTGAAGCCGAGCGACGCCGGGAGCACCCCGGTGTTGCCCTCGGTGACGAGTAGGCCGCCGCGTTCCACGAACCGCCGCAGGGTCGCCGCGCCCTCGAGGCCCATGCCGGGACGAATGTCGTCCGTCTGATCCAGCTTGCCCAGGTTCGGCGTGCGCGCGTTGGTCTTCCAGGGGATCGGGGGGCCCACCATGCTGCGGCCGTTCAGCAGGCTCGTGAGCGAGCCGCGGACGTGCGGGAACATCACGACGTCGAACCGGTCGAGCGCACCCGGCGAGCGCAGATCCTGGTCCGAGATGTAGGTATAGGGCACACCGAGCCGGTCGAACGCGTAGCGCACCCACCCCTCGTTCTGCGTCTCGATCCACGAATGGAGCAGCGCGACGCGCGGCAGATCGATGGCGTGGCGCCGCACGTTGACCCGTCCGGTGCCGACCGCCGTCAGACCGAGCTCTCGCACCGCGGCGCGGACCCGGTCGTCCGCCCGCTCGATGACGAACGTGCCGGCCGGATACGTGGAGTCCGCGACGGTGAAGGCGGTGTCGGCCACCGATACCGAGGCGGCCGCCGCCTTCCACGGCAGCACCGCGGAGCGCCAATCACCGAGGTGCCGGACGACCAGCGTGCCGGCGTTGCCGCGGACGACGCCCTCGACGGTCACGTCCTGCTCGAGCAGCCGCATCGGCGCGGCGAGCACGGTCGGATCGACCACCTTCAACGTCTCGACGTGGCGTAGCTCGTCCATCGTCCAGCCGGTGTCGTCGTACGGATTCGGGTAGTCGGGCTTGTACTCCTGCCGCGCCAGCAGCGTGCGGGGAAGCTGGGCGTACGGCTGATCCAGCCGAACGATCCAATCGCCGGTACGTACAACGACCGGCGGCACGCTGTCGCCCTGCACGCTGTCGGCCCGCACGGTGTCCGCCTGCACGGTGTCCGCCGGGTCCCGGTCCCGTCGCCGGCGCCGCGTCTCGGGCTTGGCCCCGCGCAGCTCGACGTCCGCGGTCGCGACGTGCACCTCGCTCCCGTGCGCGCGGAACAGGTTCACCAGGTCGGCCGCCTCGGCGGCGCGCC
>Ga0256864_1000385_pt1 | contig 16420 bp, 11 predicted proteins | sample RVTome_11_FD_187336 | JGI IMG/M metagenome (GOLD analysis project Ga0256864, IMG submission 187336) | Soil microbial communities from uranium-contaminated site in the Upper Colorado River Basin, Wyoming, United States - RVT147D111 HiSeq ... | reverse complement strand
GCGGACACGCGAGATTGGCATCCGGATGGCGCTGGGCGCGCAGGCCGGCGCGGTGCGGCGCATGGTGGTCCGGCAGGGACTCGCGCTGGCGGCGCTGGGCGTGGTGATCGGTGTGGCCGGCGCGCTGATTCTCAGCTCGCTGATGGCCTCGCTCCTCTTCGGAGTCGCTCCCACGGACCCGGCCACGTACGGCGCGGTGACGGCGGCCCTGCTCGCGGTCGCGTGGCTCGCGTGCTGGGTGCCGGCGGCGCGGGCGGCCCGCGTCAAGCCGACGCTTGCGCTCCAGGCGGAGTAAGGAGGAATGCGGAAGACCTTCTTTCGTGTCGAGCGTGTGAAGTAGTCGCCGAGGCTGACCGTCGCTGCGGAGCGGGCGGGGGCTCCCTCCGCGTACTGCTCCGCGGCGCGGACTCGACGTGCCCGGCTCGACCCGCGAGCGCTGTCCGGCCTACGCGGGCGCCGGGCACGCCGTGACCGCGCCGCTCCGCCGCACGCTCCGGGAGCCCCCGCCCGCTCCGCCCCGACTTCCGTGCCAACCCCCGGCCCGGCCCACGCTAGCGGCTCGCACCGGAATGCACCGCCGCGCGTGCCTTCGATGACAGCTCGTCGGGACTCATGGCCCATCGTGGGCCGTGTCTCCCTCTTGCTCCCTGCGCCGAGGAGGCGTGATAGTATGGCTATGCCGCTCGCGCTGCACCGCTTTACGGTGGACGACTACCATCGCATGGCCGAGGCCGGCGTCTTCCACGAAGGCGACCGGGTCGAGCTCATCCGCGGCCAGGTGGTACGGATGACGCCCATCGGCCCGGGTCATAGCGGGTGCGTGGGGGCGTTGACCCGGGTCTTCGCGCAGCGCGTGGGCGCCGCCGCGCTCGTGTGGGTGCAGAACCCGTTGCACCTCGGGAGTCACGACGAAGTCCAACCGGACGTCTGTCTCCTCCAGCCCCGGCCTGGCGAGTACCGCGAAGTGCACCCCACGCCGGCCGACGTCCTGCTGGTGATCGAAGTGGCGGACACGTCCGTTGCGTACGACCGAGAGACCAATCTGCGGTTGTACGCGGAGGCCGGTATCCCCGAAGCCTGGTTGGTGATCCTCCCGTCGGAGACCATCGAGGTGTGCACCACACCCGGACCGGACGGCTACCGGACCGTTCGGCGGTTTGGAAGGGGGGAGAGCCTGCACCCCATCATGCTCCCCCGGGTCGCGATCAGCGGAGACGAGATCCTCGGCCATTCACGCCGGTGAACGGCGTACCTGCGCGGGCGGGGGCTCCCTCCGCGTGCTGCTCGGCGGCGCGGACTCGACTGTGCCCGGCTCGGCCTGCGAGCGCTGTCCGGCCTATGCGGGCGCCGGGCACGCCGTGACCGCGCCGCTCCTCAGCACGCTCCGGGAAACCCCGCCCGCTCCGCCGGAGTCCGGCACTCAAGCCTCGTTAGTTAGGGATATAGAGTAACCCAAACTATGGCGCCGCGCCTAGTTAGGGATAGACGGCTCACCCGAACAACTCTCTGAACCGGACCACCGACTGCACCAATCCGAGGCGGCGGAGGGTGTCGAGCATGCGGCTCTGACCGACGCTCCGCGGCCGGGTACGATCCGCGGGGAAGACGTTAGCGCGTGGTCGCGCGAGTGAGCGCCTCCGACACGAGCGCGCCAAAGCGCACCGGGTCGTCGATCCAGGGGAGGTGCCCCGCTCCCGGCAGGACCACGAGCCGCGTGCGCGGCAACCGCGCCGCCGCATACCGCCAGAGCGCCGCCTGCGGGTCCACGAAGTCGGCATCACCCACGACCACCGTCACCGGTCCGCGAAACCGCGTGAGCGCGGGCAGAAACCGAGCCCATAAGCTGTCGCGCTCGGCCGGCGTGGAGTTCCGGTCGATGGCTTGCCCGACGCCCGGGCTGTAGAACGACGGCCCACCCCGCAACTCCCGCCAGCGCTCCGCGCGCGCGAGCATCACCGACGCGAGCCTGATGCGCCAGCGCGCCGCCCGTTCCCGGTCCGTGAGACGCGCGGAGTCGGCGTGGTCGAGCCCCTCGGCCGCGAGTGTCGCCGTCCGTCGCGCCTCCTGCGCGGCGCTGAGCTCGCGCCGCAGGCGCCCGAGCCGCGCCGTATCGCTCGCCGGCACGCCGAGGACGCGGAACTGGTCGTTGGTCGGCAGCAGCGCCGCGGCGAGTAACAGCCCTTGCACCCGGTCGGGGTACTGTGCCAGATAGGCGTAACCCAACACCGTGCCCATCGAATGGCCAAACAGTGTGAGACGCTCCTGACCGAGCTGCCGCCGCAGCCCCTCGAGGTCACGCACCAGGCGCGGGAGGCTGATGGTACTGTCGGGCGCCGGGCTCCGCAGCGAGCCGCGCTGATCGTACAGCACGAAGTGGAAGCGGTCGGCCAGCGGGCGCACGGCGTCGAGCAAACCGCTGTGCTCCCCACCCCAACCGCCGTGAAGCACCACGACCGTGTCGCCGTGGCCGAACTCGGTCACGTACTGCCGCACGCCGTCGTCGGCGACGTAGTCCCACTCCTCGACTTGGACCCCGACGGGCACCGTGGGAGCGTTCCCGCGCGTGCTCGCGCACGCGGTCAGGGCTGTGGTCAGCAGCAACGCATTCGCGGCGCAGAGGTCATGTGCCAAGCGCTTCATCAATTCGGCTCCTCCATCCCGCCGATCGGCCGCAGCTCGAGGACGTCGGGCGCTGGCTTCCAGGTTCCTTACGGTAAGTGATGCTTCGAGGCTGTCAGCAAGTCGTTCTGGCATCGACGCAGTGAAATCCCATACTGACCCTTACCGTCCTTTACTGCGCCAAGGCGGTCGTGGGGTTCACGCGCGACGCCCGGCTGGCCGGCAGGTAGCCCGCCAGGAGCGCAACGCCGAGCAAGACGAGCGGCGCCGTCATGAAGGTGATCGGGTCCGACGCCGCGACGCCGAACAGCAGAGACCGCAGCAAGCCGGCGAGTGCCGCGGCTCCCGCGACGCCGAGGGCCACGCCGAGTACGGCGAGCCGCAGCGTCTGGCGCAGCACGTTCGTGCGCAGCTCCGCTGGCGATGCGCCCAGCGCGATGCGGATTCCCATCTCGCGGCGTCGTTGGGTGACCGAGTACGAGATGACCGCGTAGATGCCGAGGGACGCGAGCACGAGCGCGAACCCCGCGAAACCGGTGAGCAGCAGCATGACGAGCCGTCTCGGCGAGACGGATGCGCTCACGATGTCCTGCACGACGTGTACGTCGGCGACCGGGATGGCCGGATCGAACGCCGTCAGGGCGGCGCGGACGGAGGCGGCGAGGCCGGCAGGCCCGTCCGTGCTCCGCGCGATCAGGTGCACCGCATGGTAGTCCGATTGTTGCCGCATCGGCATGAAGATCTCTGGCTCCGCTTCCTGATCGACCGCCACGTGCCGCATCCCGCGAACGACGCCCACCACCGTGGGTGCGACCGGATAGATCGACACCGTGCGCTCGAGCGGCGACGCATCCGGCCACAGCGCGGCGGCCATCGCCTCGTTCACGATTGCCACCGGTCGCGCGTCCGGTCCGTCCGCTTCGTCGAAGTCACGGCCCGCGGTCAGCAAGAGACCCATCGCTCGCAGATAGCCATCGCTCACCACGCGCACGTACGGACACAGCGAGCGGTCCTCGAGGCCCTGCACGCACCACCGGCGATTGAACGCCATCGGGAGCACGTCGGTGAGGCCGGCGGCGTGGACGCCCGGCGCGTCTCGCACGCCTTGCAGCGCGGCGGCGAAGTACAGCGCGCGCTGCTCGGACGATTCGAAGCGCCGCGATGGATCGATGCGCACCGTGACGGCGCGCTCGGGCTCGAATCCGAGATCGACGTCCGTGAGCTTGCCGAAGCTGCGCAACAGCAACCCGGCCCCGACGAGGAGCACACAGGCCAAGGCGACCTCGGTGACGACCAGGCCGTTGCGAACGACGCCCTGGCGTCGACCTGACGACGCGCTGCGCCCGCCTTCCTTGAGCGTTTCGCCGAACGCGACCGAGGAGAGGCGCAACGCCGGGAGGAGGCCGAGCACGAAGGTTGTGACGGTCGCGGCCGCAACCGTGATGCCGAGGACCGCGGCGTCGACGCGCACGCCGCTCACGAGCGGCAGTCCGGCGCCGAGATCGGCGAAGAGCCGCGTGCCGGCGATCGCGAGCAGGAGACCGAGAGCGGTTCCCAATCCGGTGAGCACCGCACTCTCCGTCAGCATCTGGTGCACCAGTCGTCGTCGCGACGCGCCGAGCGCCGCCCGGACGGCGACCTCCTTCTCTCTCGTCGCGCCGCGCGCGAGGAGCAGGTTGGCGAGGTTCGCGCACACGATCAGCATCACGAGCGTGACGGCGCCGGTGAGCAGATACATGGCTGCGCGAAATCCCCCACTGACACGCTCGTGCAGCGGCTGCAATACCGGCACGAACGCATTGCGCCGATCGGACGTCGACCGGCCGGCAAGCGACGTGGCCTCGGCCGCGGCCGCCTCGATGGTCGCACCTGGCGCCAGCCGCCCGACGAGGGCCAGCGTGTTGCCGGTGCGGTTGGTCTCTTCGCTCAAGGGGAACGGCTGGACGTAGTCGATCCGTCGTCCCGGGTCGAACATCCCGCCGTAATCGAACGAGGCTGGCAGGACGCCGACGACCGTGGCGGGCGCGTCATCGATCGTGATCGCGCGACCCACGACCCCCGAGTCGGCGGCGAACCGGCTCACCCACGCGCCGTGCGTCAGCAGAATTGCCAGCGGGCCGCCGTCCTGCGTCTCTTCGCCCGCAAACGGACGCCCGAGCGCCGGCCGGACGCCGAGGACGGAGAACAGGTTCTCCGTGACCCGAAGTCGCGTGATCCGGTATGCCTCGCCGCTCATCCTGAGGGTGTGGTCGCCGTCCCGGTCGAACTGATGAAAGCCCGCCACGTCGGTGAACGATCGGGCCAGGGTGCGGAGATCCACGAGGTGGTTCACCTGTACCGTCAAGTTCGACAGCGCCTGTCCTCGACCCCACTCGCCGTTGGAGATCCAGACCAAACGGTCGGGATCGTCGAACGGGAGCGGGCGGAGCAGCAACGCGTTCGTCACGCTGAACACCGTCACCGTGGCGCCGATGCCCAACCCGAGGATCAGCGTGGCGTAGATCGTCAGGCCGAGGTCGCGACGCAGCGATCGGAGCGCGTAGCGGATGTCGCGTATCCAACGATCGAGCCACATCCACCGCACCGACTCGTAGAACCGCTCCTGATGGTCGACCACGTTCCCGAAGGCGCGCGTGGCCGCGTACCGTGCCTCGTCGGGATGCATCCCTTCCTCGCGCACGAGTCGATCGGCCTCGAGCGCGACGTGCGATTCGATCTCGTCGGCGAAGTCGCGATCCGGACGGCGCATGCCGAACGGGCTCATGCGGTCGCCCCGTCGAGGTCCAGCACGCGCGCCATCGCCTGGACCAGCCGCTGCCAGTTGCGCGTCTCCTCGACGAGCCGCTGGCGGCCGCGCTTCGTCAGCTCGTAGTAGCGCGCGCGGCGGTTGTTCTCGCTCACGCCCCAGGCCGCTGTGATCCACCGCTTGACCTCGAGCCGTTGGAGCGCGGGGTAGAGGGATCCGTGATCCACCAGCAGGACGTCGTCGGAGGACTGCTGGATGGCGCGGGCGATCCCCTGGCCGTGCCGTTTGCCGAAGAGCAGGGTCCGGAGGATCAGGACGTCGAGCGTTCCCTGCAGCAGTTCGATGCGGTCCTTCGGTTGGGTAGGCATTCTACCCCAGGATAGCGTGCTTCGGGTAGAATGTCAACCCAAGGCACGCGGACGCGCCGCCCCGCGCCGTATGCAAGGCCCTGATTCTACGCTGGGGTGATGTGCCGCCGCTAGAAACGGGGGTAGGGTCGCGCGCGACGGCCTCGGCCGGGCCACTGCTGTTCAAGCGCGGCCGCTCCGGACTGGCAATACTCCAAACGTCCTGCGCACCGCGGGCTCGAGCCGACTTGGTAACGGCCCAGCGTCACCGGGGGCTCCCTCCGCGGGCGCCCGCTACGGCGGCGCCGGGCACGCCGTGACCGCGCCGCTCCGCAGCACGCTCCGAGAGCCCCCGGCAGCTGCGGCCTGACTCCCGCACTCCCTACTCCACTTCTCGCTTCCGATGCTTCTAGGCAGTGCGGTCCACCGACGCGCGTCACTTGTCGTAGCTGGCCGTCGGGAACACGTTCAGCGCCCCCGCCCGCCCGGCTGCGCCAGGCCAGAAGAAGTGGAGGAACGGGACGACGATCGGTCCTCAGGGTCGATACCGTTCAGGCAGCGGGCCGGCGCCGTTCTCCTCGTCCCAGATGACGCTCACCACCCACCAGCGCCCGTCCCGGTGGACCAGCTGGATCGAGTTGATGCCTCGAGCGAGGATCACGGGGTCGTTCCAGAAGCGTGTCTGATAGGTGCTGAACACCTGCGCGATGTCGCCGTAGCGCTCGATCCGCCGGGCGATCTCCTCCTCCTGGAGCCCCTTGTCGTCCGGGCCGCCGATCGGCATGAGCCCATCCGCCCACCGGGTGAAGTCCTCCACCGAGAACACCTGGGACACACCGCCGGTCTGCTCGGTGTTGGGAATCAGCATCGCGTCGGGGAGGCAGAGCGTGCGGAGCCGATCCCAGTCGAACGGCTCCCCGGGCCGCCGGGTCACGATTTCGTACATCGCACCGACGATCGCTTCGGGTGTCGCGACGTCCGAGGGGCGGGCCGCGGTCTGGGCCGTGGCCAGCGAGGGCGGCCCTATCAGACACGACAAGGCCAGTGCCACTCGCGAGATTGGTTTCGGGTCCATTGTGAGCCTTTCTCGATCAGAGAGGTTTCCGATCCCGGGCCTCCAACCGTACACCGGGACCCGGTCGGACGATTCAGCGGCCGTGGAGACCGATGCCCGGACCGAGTCGCTGCCACGCCGTGGCGGCCTGTATCTCAACGCAATCCCGGCGCGAAGCGGTGTCAAGGCTCGGCGGGGAGCCGTCGCACGAGGCTGCCAGGCCCGGGCCGGCGCGTGAGGTGCTGCCCCCGGCCCCGGGTCGTCAGTGGAGGCGCCCCAACTCGGCCGGGTCCGGACCGGGTTCGACGGAGACGAGTGGTACGAGATCGTGGGGTGACCGGCGACGTCCACCACCGCGGGCGGGGGCTCCCTCCGCGTGCCGCTTCGGTTCGCGGCGAGTCTGGTTTTCCTTCCCACCTCTCGCCGCGAACCCTGCGGCGCGGACTCGACGTGCCCGGCTCACCCACGAGAGCGTTGCCCGGCCTACGCCGGCGCCGGTTACGCCGTGACCGCTCCGCTCCGCAGCACGCTCCGGGAGCCCCCGCCCGCTGAACGATGCGAAGCCGCCGGCCCAGGGCACAACCCAACGACTTCCTTAGGCAACGTTCGCGCTCATCGGGTCCATGCGCTTGATGCGGCGGTCGCAGCGTGCACCACGTCGGACGCGCGCCAGAGGCCGGGATCGTCGTGCGCGATTGTGGCGTGCGGCCACCTGGACAGGAACCAAAGCGCTCGATCTGCCCGGAGCCCGGCAGCGCGAGCGCCCGGGAGCTCGTCGTCGCCACCATCGCCGATGAACAGCGCGCGAGTAGGAGATACGTGTAGTTCCCGGCAGGCGAGCAGATACATCTCAGAGTCTGGCTTGGCGAGACCGACAGCGCAGGAGAACACCGTCACGTCGAAGTAGGCGCGCAGGGGCGAACTATCCCAGGCGGCCACGTCTTCCGCAAAGCAATTCGTGACCACCGCCAGCTTGAGCCCGGCCGCTCGCAGGTCGTCTAGCGTGGCTAGCACGTCCGCATCCACACTGCGAAGGACAGCGGCCTTCTGCGACACACGTTCAGATCGCAACTGATCCAATAACGTATGATCCAGCGTGCCACCGAGCGTGCGAGCAATCTGCGCAAGCGTGTCGCGGAAGCTGCAGCGTCCGAGAACGACATCCAAGCGGCGGGAGCGCCAGTGGCTTCGATAAGCGTCCTGGTTCACGCCCAGGTCTTGGGCGAACGAGGAAGCCCTTCTCGCCGAGGCAGTCGATTCGGTGACGAGCGTCTCGAACAGGTCGAACAGGACTGCGTGAGTCATGGCTCGAGTGGAAGGAATTGGACCGCCGCATAACGCCTCGCGGTTCACCTGCGGGCGGCGCAGCCGACCGTCAGGTGCAACCGCTCGTTATGCGGCATGTGCTGCTATCGTGTGCAACACGGATCAATCTTTGCGAACGATAGTCAAGGAGCCGGGTCGTGCCGCCGGTCGCACCACCCACCCGGCGTTCAGAGTGGCGCTCCACCCGTCCCCCTGCAGGGTGGTCCCTTCGAGCGGCCCGGTAATGGGTACGGACAGTGTCCTCCCATCGGCAGCGCGCAAGACACCGTCGTTGGCGTTGAGACGGCCCCATTGAGCAGAAAGCGTGAAGTTGTTGAAAAACACAGTACCGACCCCCGGAATGCCGACGGAACCCCTGGTGTCGCTGGTCCCGCTGCCCCCGGCAGGCATCGTCAGAACGGGCCCATCAACGAAGCGTTGGCGCAACTCGGCGACGCGGACCTGCTGTGCCCGATCGCGCGCCTCCTCCACCGTTCGCAGCGTTGCCCCATCGTAGCGCGCCGCTGCCACGGCAACATCCGTCGTCGGTGGCCTGTTGGTCGCGGAGGCGAGCAAGTCGCCAAGGTCCGAGGTGCCACGAACCTGTCGGCGCCATCCCGGCAGGAGATCGTCCAGCAGCACACCGTAGGCGGGTCCGGACGCGGCTTCGAAATTTCCGACGAAGGACGGCTGCGCTTCGCCTCCTTCGAGTGCTGACGCTGCGGCACGGTGGGCATCCGCGGGCGAATTGGCCCAGGCCGCGACGCCGGTGTAGGAGGCAAGCCCTTCGCGAATCTCGTCGCGCCGTTCGTTGTCCGCCGCGCCGGGAAACCGGCGGCGGCGTTCGCGTCTGAAGGCCAGCGCATCGGCGATCGCCTCGGCCCGACCGCTCCCGCTCGATTCGACCGCCCGTCGGAGCGCTCGCCATTCGAGCTGCATCCAGACGCGCCCTTCGAGCCCATCGAGATGCTCGTTGAAGCCGTCGTCCGTTATGAACCCCAGCTCGGGCTGAATGCGATGGAACAGCCCGTGAAGCATCACTTGCTGGCGTACATCGGCATCGTTCTCCGGGAGCATGTACAAGGGGAAGGCGAACCATCGCACGCCGCCCCAGGAGACGGGGCCGTCCGCCATACCCGGAAAGCGGGGTAGCGGCCCCTCCGGTTCCGGCTGGCTCGTGGCACGCGTTCCGGTCGCTGGGTCAAAGATCACCATCGGACCACAGAGCGACACACCCCAAAGTCGGCCCGCGTCTCGCTCGCAGAGCTTCCTGGTTTCATCGAAATAGCGCTTGGCGAGCTGCGGATCGACCTGTGCATCCGCAGCCGTTGCGGCGCCAAGCAGCGCGAGCAGGAATAGGGAGTTGCGATGGTATCGCGTTCGCATCGGAAATCGCCCGTTAAGAGTCAGGTCTATTGCCACATCAGCGGTGCGAGCCAAGCGACAAGAGAGCGGCCGTCCCTCCCTCACTCCCTCCGGCACCGACACGCTCCCTATGCCGCATAACGCCGATTGGACCTGCGCTCAGTCCCCTTCCAGCGCAAGATAACCCGCACACACGTTACGCCCAGCAGCCCAATGCGGAAATCCTGCACAAGGATTCAACGCCAACTCCAAGCGTACCCTCACGATGGGTCGTGCGCATACGCCGCAACTCGCTTCGCCTGTGGAGGCAGCCGGTCACAAATGGGCCACTTGTCGTAGCTGGCCGTCGGGAACCCAGCGTTCAGCGCCCGCGCCACGCGGGCGGGGGCTCCCTCCGGGTGCTGTTCCGCGGCGCGGACTCGACGTGCCCGGCTCGGCCCGCGAGCGCTGCCCGGTCTACGCCGGCGCCGGGCACGCCGTGACCGCGTCGCTCCGCAGCACGCTCCGGGAGCCCCACCCGCTCCGGCCTCCCCCCGCGCCAGAAACGATGACACCTTGTGGCCATGTGCCCACCCGCCTCCGGCAGCTGGGATCTCAGCGACGTCCGTCCGCCCCGGGGTGATCGTCCCTCCATCTACGAGCGCATCCGTGCGCACCCCGCGGAGCTGCCCGAGGCACTCGCGGTGGCCGGTGAGCCGCGTGCGGAGGAGCAGGGCGGCTGGCTGCGCGCTCTCTACTACCGTGCCTTCGATAGGCTGGTTGCCCAGAACCTGGCTCTCGACGAGTTGGCCGCCGAGGACCTGGCCGCGATCGGCGTGCATCGGCCTTCCGCTGGGACGCGGACGGCCGCCAGCATCATGGGGGCGCTGAAGCGGGCAATCCGCGACACGAATGACGTCACCGTTCGGAAGCTCTACGACGTCGTCCTGGCCGGTTCGACGATCGAGTACGTCATCGAGTTCCTCCGGCTCCTCGGAAAGGACCCAACGTTGGATAGGGAGCGAGCCCACGCCATCGCGAAGTGGTTTGCCGAGGGAGCGCCGCCGCGGCGCTACTCGTACCGCAGCGTGACCGCCGGCTCCACCCGGCTCGCCCGGCGCGCCGGCAGCAGGCTCGCCGCCGCGGCGACGGCCAGGAGAATCAGCGGAGCGAGGATGAACGCGACGGGATCGCGCGGCGCGATCCCGAACAGGAAGCTACTGACCGCACGCGATCCGAGCCAGGCGACGGCGAACCCCAGGGCGATCCCGGCGACGGCCAGCTTCATCCCGTCGCCCAGCACGGCCCGGGCGACCTGCTCGCGGTGCGCGCCCAGCGCCATCCGGATGCCGATCTCGCGTCGGCGCCTGGCCACCGTGTTCGACAACACGCCATACAGCCCTACCGCCGCGAGCGTCAGGGCGAGGCCGCTGAAGAGACCGACCATGGTCGCCATCAGCCGATAGCGGCCGACCGCGTTCGCGTGCAGGTCGTCCAGCGCGCGCATCTCGGCCATCGGGAGGTCTGGATCGAGCTCGCGCAGCGCCGACTCCAGCGGGCCGGCCGCGGATCCGGGGCCCGCGCGGGCGTGCACCAGGAGGTTCACCTGGGGCTGGTAGAACTGTAGCTGGGACAGGTACAGCTGCGGCTGCGGGCTCTCGCCCAGTTCGTAGATCACTACGTCCCGTGCGACGCCCACCACGGTGGCGCGGTTCTCGCCCCGGCGAATCACGCGGCCCATCGCCGCCTCGGGCGAGCCCCAGATCTGACGGGCCAGGGCCTCGTTCACCACCGCCACGGCGGGCGCCGTCGGGCCCTCCCGCTCCATGAACGCGCGCCCCATCACGAGCGGAATCCCCATCGTTCGGAAGTAGCCGGGGCCTACGGAGTTCGTGCCCGCCCACCAGTTCGCCTCACCGGCGGGTGGCTCGACCCCCTCGGCCTCGAACCCCGCCGTCCACTTGCCGCCTCCCAGCGGCAGCATGCGAGCGGTGGTGGCCGAAGCGACGCCCGGCAGCGACTCGGTCCGCCGGAGTATCTCCTGCACGAAGCGGATGCCCTCCTCCTCATCGTAGCCCGCGTTCGCCAGGTTCATCGTCACGAAGAGCCGGTCCGCCGAACCGTACCCCAGCTCCACCGCGCGCGCGGCGGTCAGGCTGCGCAGGAACAGGGCGGCGCCGCTGACCAGCACAATCGACAGCGCGAGCTGCGTCACCACCAGAGCGGCGCGCGTCCTCGAGTGGCGACCCAGCGTCCCGCTCGTCTTTAGCACCTCGACTAGGTCCTCGCGCGTGGCCAGCCAGGCCGGCATCAGGCCGAACAACACCGCGGTGCCCAGGCCCAGGCCGATCGTTAACGCCAGAACCCGCACGTTCGGGTTGAACTCGATCGTGAAGCGGATGGGCATGAGCGCCGCCGCCAGGTCCGCCGACCAGGCGGCGATCACCAGGCCCGCCGCCGCGCCGGCCACCGCCAGCACCACGCTCTCCGTCAGCAGCTGCCGGATCAGGCGGCTGCGGCCGGCGCCGAGCGCCAGCCGCACGCCCAGCTCCCGGCCCCGTCCCGCCGCCCGGGCCAGCAGCAGGATCGCCAGGTTGGCGCAGGCGATCAGGAGCACCACGAAGGCGACGGCCGCCAGCAGACCCACGCCCTCGATCAGGCTGCCGCGAGTGTCGGGCGCGTAGCGGTAGTCACTCGCGACCCAGACGCCCCGCCCCTCGTTCCACTCCGGGTACAGCTCCTCCATCGTCCCTGCGAGCGCGTCCAGCTCAGCGCGCGCGGCCTGCACGCTCACGCCCGCCGCGAGCCGGCCGACGCCATGCAGCCAGACGATGTCGTCATTCTGGGTGCGCTCGATGAACGCGAGCGTTTCGGCCGGGTTCAGGACGGGGAACATATGGATCGGCACCCAGATGTCGGGCGGCATCTCGACCGGGCTCAGGCCGCGGAACTCCGGGGGAGCGACCCCGATCACCGTGAACGGGTGCCCGTTCAGGCGAAGCGTGGACCCGATCGCGGCCGGATCGCCGCCGTAGCGGCTCTGCCAGAACCCGTGTCTGAGTACGGTGACCGGATGCGCGCCCGCCTCCCGGTCCTCCTCGGGTCGGAACTCGCGGCCGAGGACCGGATCCACACCGAGGACGTCGAAGTAGTTGTCGGAGACGTACGTGATCCGCGCCTGCGCCGCCTCCTCACCCATCCGCGCCATGACCAGCTCGCCGGTCGGGTTGTACGCCGCGATCCCATCGAACGTGGTCGCGTGGTCGCGGAAATACTCGTAATCCGGGTAGGCGAGCGGGTGGGAGATGCTCCCATGCTGAGCGCGGGTGATCCGCACCAGCCGGTCCGGTTCTTCCACCGCCGGCGGCTCGCCGAGGAAGAGCGAGCTGGCCAGCGTGAAGATCGTGCTGTTGGCGCCGATCCCCAACGCCAGAATGAGCACCGCGATCGCGCTGAAGCCCGGCGTGCGCAACAGGGTTCGCAGCGCGTATCTCAGATCTCTGCCGAAGAGTTCCATGGGCCGCCCCGATTCGTGGCTCTGTCCTGCCCGGCCGCCGATCCGGCCGGTCGCTCGCAAACGAGCGAGCAAGCGGCATGCCGGTCCCGGCGCGACCCCGATTCGTCGCTATTTCAGGGACTCCCCACTCGGAGCCTACGGACGGCGCCGGCGCGCCTGTTCGGATCCGGAACTCCCGGTCCCAGAAACGGTACCCGATGTGGAATCGTGAATGGCGAATGACGACCCGGTGACGGAACCGGCATGAGCAGCGAGGCCATCGACGGCCGCCGGCGTCAGGTGCAGCGGCTTGTTAGATCAATCATGGGTACAAACCGGGTTGATTGGTAACACTCCAAACCGGGATGATGGGTGACACTCCTTCTAAACTGCACGGCCAACCCTGTGTGGGGAGCCGGAACGGGAGGGATTGCGTTCGCACCACATGCGAGGTTCCCCGTTTCGGCTGCTGATCGGGCGGAGCTCCCGCTTCTCACGCTCCTCCCCCCGACTCCCGACTGCCGACTCCCGACTGCCTGTGTTACAATCATTCCGACCGGACCCCACACCCTCTCCCATTCACCCCGGGGCACCTGAATGCCCGACGCCGCGGTAACGTCCACCACCGCGCTCGACCAGCTCTGCATCAATACCCTTCGGACGCTGGCAATGGACGCCGGGCCGGCGGCCACTACGCGGAGCTAGCCTTCTTCTCCGAGCGTGTGAAGTAGTCGCCGACAGTGATCATCGAGGCCGGAGCGGGCAGGGGCTCCCTCCGCGTGCTGCTCCGCGGCGCGGACTCGACGTGCCCGGCTCGGCCTGTGAGCGGTGCCCGGTCTACGCCGGCGCCGGGCACGCCGTGACCGCGTCGCTCCTCAGCACGCTCCGGGAGCCCCCGCCCGCTCCGGCCTCGCGCCGCGCCAGAAACGATGACACCTTGTGGCCATGTGCCCACCCGCCTCCGGCAGCTGGGATCTCAGCGACGTCCGTCCGCCCTGGGGTGATCGTCCCTCCATCTACGAGCGCATCCGTGCGCACCCCGCGGAGCTGCCCGAGGCACTCGCCGTGGCCGGTGAGCCGCGTGCGGAGGAGCAGGGGAGCTGGCTGCGCGCTCTCTATACCGTGCCTTCGATAGGCTGGTTGCCCAGAACCTGGCTCTCGACGAGATGGCCGCCGAGGACCTGGCCGCGATCGGCGTGCATCGGCCTTCCGCTGGGACGCGGACGGCCGCCGGCATCATGGGGGCGCTGAAACGCGCGATCCGCGACACGAATGACGTCACCGTTCGGAAGCTCTACGACGTCGTCCTGGCCGGTTCGACGATCGAGTACGTCATCGAGTTCCTCCGGCTCCTCGGAAACGACCCAACGTTGGATAGGGAGCGAGCCCACGCCATCGCGAAGTGGTTTGCCGAGGGAGCGCCCGACGTCGAGCCGGTCAGGTGGGCGCTGGCGACGCTCGGCGTGATGTCTCACGACGAACGCGAACTCCTGTCGACCCTCGGGCGACACGAAGCGTTCGCCTTCTACGCCGTGAATGCCGCCCGAGTGTCGGTCAGTGAACCGGACAGGCTCATCTGGGAGCTCGCCAGGCACCACGACGGCTGGGACCGGGTTCACGCCATCATGGGCCTCGCCGGCACCACCGATGCGGAGATCATGTTTGCGAATTCCGCAATGCAGGACGGCTCATCATGGGTCTGCATCGTCTGCCAAACGGCCATGACTTCGTACATGCGGCGGCCATAGAGATAGGTCCCGACTGGGCGCTCCAATTCGTTGATGAAGGAATGCACTTCTTCGTCCGGCTCGGCCCAGTCGAAGTTACCCTTCTTGTCCGCAATGTAGCCGTCAAGCGACATGATCACCGAGTAGATCAGCTTCGCCACAGTGGCCGGCTTGCGCGGAAACTGACCGATGCGAAGTAGCCGGCTAGGGCACAAGCCAACGACTTCCTTTAACGTTCGCGCTCGGCGGGTCCATGCGAGTTAGGTGGCACCCCTCGACCACGGTAGCCAATCAGGCGGCCCACCCAACTCCTAAACCGTACCATCAGCGGAGGCGGTGGTCTACGTTGCTCGCCTGTCTCGGGATTCCAGTGAGTCCGACAACTCGGACAGTGGTGTGTATACGGGAAGACCACGCAACCAAACGCTATCAGGTCCGGACGCTTGCTGACTTCACGAGCACCCTCAGGCGTGAGTAGACCGTAAACGATCCGCTGCGTTTTGCGCGTCGCACAGTGGGGGCAGGGTACCGGATCGTACGGTTCGAAGGTCATCGAGCGGCGCCACCTAACGCAATCTGCACATGACCTGCGAGCGACTCGCTCGACGGGTCCATGTGCCAGCTAGGCCGCTGCGTGTCAGATCGGTCGTGAAACCCAGACAATCCACGCCTGTTAGCGCGCCCTCATTTGGCGCTGACCAATGGCTCCAAGTCAGCGATCTCGGCAGCCCCGTCCGACCGAAGGGCATGCCACAGATCCCAGTCCTGTTGCAAGCCCAACCAGAAGTCCGCACTCATGCCTGTGACCCGCGCGAGCCGGAGTGCGGTATCGGGCGTCACGCTCCGTCTCCCGTTGATGACCTCGTTCAGGCGGGGGAAGGACACTCCGAGCCGGACCGCGAACGCCGACTGGGTGATCCCCAGCGGCTTGAGGAACTCCTCGAGGAGCATCTCACCCGGGTGCGTCGGCGGGCGATGCGTGGGCAGGCGCCGCCGGACGAGCGGCGTTCCCGCACGTCTCTTAGTGGTAGTCCGTGACTTCGACGTCGTCGGCATAGCCGTCCTCCCACCGGAAGCACACCCGGTACTGCTCGTTGATCCGAATGCTGTGTTGACCCTCGCGGTCACCTGCCAGCCGTTCCAGCCGGTTCCCAGGTGGGACGCGCAACTCCGCGAGAGTACGGACCCGGTTAAGCTGCGTCAGCTTTCGGCGAGCCACTGGCCACAGCTGCTTGGGACACGCTCGGCGCGCCCGGCGACTATCGATACCGTTGAACAGATCCTCGGTGGCGCCATCCGAGAAGGAGCGTATCACGCCAAGTATTATAACGCATGCCGTAGCATAGCGCCAGCCCGGTTGGGCGCGCTGCCGCCGATTGGACCTTCGTGAAGCGGCAAATCAGGCAGCGCCGTACTGTGGTGTCGCGCGCGGCCGTACTCGCGCATGGACCCGCCGAGCGTCAACATTTCAAAGGAAGTCGTTCGGTTGTGCCCTGGCCGGCGGCTTGGGGCGGTGGGACTAGTACTCAGTTGGTTGTACTTCAGGTGGGGGGCAGGGCTGCTTCAGGTAGGTTGTGCGGAGCGCTGCCGAACTCGCTCATGTCAAACAGGAACGTTGGGCGGCCGTCTGGCTACTAGGTTTCATGCGTGCATTGATCGTATTTGCTCTTACCCTTGCGGCCTGTGCCCACACTCCGCACGGGGCTCGTTATGCCCTTCTCAGCGGTTCCAATTCCACCGCGCTTGCCCGAAGTGACAGCAATCAGAGTTGTCCTCGCGTGG
>Ga0256864_1000380_pt1 | contig 16538 bp, 13 predicted proteins | sample RVTome_11_FD_187336 | JGI IMG/M metagenome (GOLD analysis project Ga0256864, IMG submission 187336) | Soil microbial communities from uranium-contaminated site in the Upper Colorado River Basin, Wyoming, United States - RVT147D111 HiSeq ... | reverse complement strand
GCCCCGCGCGTTTCACTCGCGCGGGGAGGGGGGCTGGAACAGCCCCCCTCAACCAAGCAGCGCAGAGGCGAACTCCCGCGGCCGGAACTCGACCAGGTCGTCCGGAGTCTCGCCGACGCCGAGGTAGAGCACCGGCAGCCGCAGCTCGCGCGCCACCGCCACCGCCATGCCGCCCTTGGCGGTGCCGTCGAGCTTGGCCAGGAGCACGCCGTCGACCGTCACCACCTGGCCGAAGGTGCGCGCCTGGGCGAGGGCGTTGTGGCCGGTGGTGGCGTCGAGCACCAGCACCGTGCGGCGCGGCCAGCCGGCGGCCTCGCGCTCGATCACCCGGCCGATCTTGCCCAGCTCCTGCATCAGGTAGTCCTTGGTGTGGAGGCGGCCGGCGGTGTCGATCAGCACCTCGCCGGCGCCGCGGGCGCGCGCCGCCCGGAGCGCGTCGTAGACCACCGAGGCGGGATCGGCGCCGGGCTTGGAACGCACCACGTCGACCCCCAGCCGCGCGCCCCACAACTCGAGCTGCTCGATCGCCGCGGCGCGGAAGGTGTCGGCGGCGGCGAGGATCGGCGCCGTGCCGCGCGCCTGCGCCCGGCGGGCGAGCTTGGCGATCGAGGTGGTCTTGCCGACGCCGTTGACCCCGACCACCAGCGTCACCAGAGGGCCGGCGCCGGCGGCCGGCTCGGCCGGCGGCCGCGGCGCGTCGAGCAGGAGGATCGCCATCTCGTCGACCAGCATCTCGCGCAGCTTGAGCAGGTCGGCGGCCTGGCCGGGCTTGACGTCGCGCTGGATCCGCTCGACCAGCTCGAGCGCGGTTTCGACCCCGATGTCGGCGGTGATCAGCGCCTCTTCGAGGAACTCGAGCGTCTCGGCGTCGACCACGTCGCGGCCCTCGAGCGCGGCGCCGACCTTGTCGATCAGCTCGGTGTGGGTCATCAGCAGGCCGCGCTTGAGCTTCGTCCAGAAGCCGCGGCGCTCCTGCTCGTCGGGCTCGGGCAGCTTGCGCCCGGGGGAGATCTCCAGGGCCTCGGCGGCCCGCGGCTCGTGCTCTGTGGTGTCGGTGGTCATCGCGTCGGCCTTCGCCGCGGCCCGATCATACCGGCCCGGTCTTTCTCACGGGGGCTTTTCGAGCCCCACCCCGTGTCGGGGACCTCCGGCCGCGTGCGCCTGGGGGCGCGTGTCCTGTCGCCACTGCGAGAAACGGTCAGGCGGCGCCCGAAACCACCGCCGGGCCGGCGGGCTCGGGCTCGGCGGCGAGGACGGCGTCGAGCCGGTCGAGGGCGTGGTCGAGGCGGCCGGTCAGCCCGGCTTCGCGGGCGCGCCGGCGGCCGGAGGCCCGGTCGGAGGCTTCGACGCACTCCCATACCCGTCGGGACGAATCCTCGAGCACGTCGACCCGCAGCGCCAGGCCGTGGCGGGCGAGCACCGGCTCGATCTCGTCGCGCCGGGCGAGCAAGCTAGCCCGGGTGCGCTGGTAGCCGTGCTCGCACACCGTCTGGCGGTCGGCGAAGCTGAAGATGTTGGTGAAGAACATCCGGTAGTCGTCGCGCCGCGGCTCGAACAGGATCAGGTCGGAGCCCGCGTACTGCTGCCGGTACTTGGCGATCCCGGCCTCCAGCCGCGAGCGGATCAGCGTGCGCACGCTCTGCGCCAGCACGGTGGGCAGCCCGCGGTCGACCAGCTTGCCGCGGCGCATCACGCCCTGTTCCACCGCGCGCTCGGTGTCGACCGGCACGATCGGGTTGATCGCCAGCACCAGCTCGGCACCCGCCTCGAGCGCCACCGACGCGTGGACGGTCTTGAGCAACACGCCGTCGACGTAGTGCCGGCCGTCGATGGTCACCGGCGCGTAGAGGCCGGGCAGCGCCGAGCTGGCCTGCACCGCCTTGGAGATCGGCACGTGGTCGAAGCCGGGCTCGCCGAAGCGGACCGCGCGGCCGGAGTCGAGGTCGGCGGCGACCACCACCAGGCGCTTGCCCAGCTCGCGGAAGTCGTCGGTGCGGCCCGGGCGGCTGAACACCCGGTGGAGGTAGGCGGCGATCCGGCGGCTGTCGAACACCCCGACCGGCAGCGCACGGCCGAGCCGCAGCAGCGGCTCGAAGACGCTGTAGTTGCCGGGCGCCCGCAGGTAGTCCCAGAGGCCGCCGAAGAACAGCCCCGGCACCATCGCCGTCCGCCGGCCCAGCTCGCCGAACGCGGGGACGAAGAAGTTGCCGGGCGCGAACGGGCCCTCGTCGGACTCGTAGGTGGCGATCGTGCGGCACAGGCGTTCGATGCCGATGCCGTTGGCCAGGCAGGCGCCGACGAAGGCGCCGGCGCTGACCCCGACGTAGACGTGGAGGTCGTTGAGGTCGAGCCCGTCGATCGCCTCCTCCAGAGCGCGCAGCGCGCCGATCTCGTAGATCGCGCCGCCGATGCCGCCGCTGGCGAGCGCCAGCCCGATCCGGGAATCGGCCGCGCGGTCGGCGCGGCCGCCCTCGATCACCCTCATCCCACCCATGGCCCCATCCCCCGAAGCCGGCGGGTCAGTTCGCCGGCTTCTCGGTTGCCTTCGCTCGTCCCTTGGCCGTTCCCTTGCCGGTCCCGGTGGCGGGCTTGGCGCGCAGGTGGTCGATCTTCGCGTTCAGCTCCTCGACCCGCCGGGTCAGGCGCTGGATCTCGTCTCGGGTCGGCACACCCATCCGGTGCAGCACCTCGGCGACCCGATCGTCGACCGCGCCCCAGACGCTGTCGAAGCCCTTCTCGACCCGCTCGCGGGCGCCGCGCATCCGCTCCTCGACGCGGCCGCGGACGTCCTTGACCCGCGACTCGACCTTCTCGCGGACCTCGCCCGCCTCCTCCTTGCCGCGGGTCTCCATCGTGCGCCCCTTCTCCACCAGCTCGCGGAACAGGCGGTCTCCTTCGTCGCCGATGGTGGACATTGCGCCGAGGCCCGCCAGCCAGACCTTGTGCGCCGACTCGAGCAGCTCGTGCTGCACCTTCTTGGCGGTGTCTTTGACGTCGCGGGCTGTATCTCTGGCGTTCTCGGTGGCGGTGGTCATAGCATCCTCTCTTTCCGTCTCTCTTTTCGTTCTCTCTCGTTCGATCGTCGTCCGATGTCGGCGTCGAGCGGCTAGCTCCGCTCGGCGGAGACGCCGGCGACCTTGCGGTCGAGCGCCTCGAGGCGTCCGGCCAGCGCCTGCAGGTCGTCGCGGCTGGCGACGCCGAGCCGGTGCAGGGTGTCACGCACTCCGACCTCGACCCGGGACTGCACCCGGCCCGAGAGGTCGCGCAGCCGGCGCGTGGTCTGCGCGAGCGTGCGGTCGATCGTCTTGAGCTGGCGCTTCTCGACCTTGCGGCCGCGCTCGACGAGCGAGTCGAAGAAGCCGCGCCCCTCCTCCTCCACGCGCTTCATCGCGCCCAGCCCGGCCAGCCACAGCGTGCGGCCGCCGTCGCTCAGCTCGCCGCGCAGCGCCCCCAGGCGCCCGTTGCCGTTGCCGTTGCGAACCTCGTGTTCCAGCGTGCTCATCGGTTCTTCTCCCGGCGGGCGCCCGCGCGCTCCGCCCCGTGGATGGTCGTTTCGTCGCTCCGGCCGACCGGTGCCCCGTCGTCCTCGCCGGCGATGCGCTCGGCTTCGAGCGAGCGCAGCGAGCTTTCGAGCTCTTCGAGCTGCGAACGGAGCTGCGTCATCTCCTCGCGGGCGCGGCGCAGCGGACCCAGACGGTCCACCGAGGCCTGCACCAACCGGTCGACCCCGTGCTGGACCCGCTCGCGGCCGCTCTCGACCGCCCGCTCACCCATCCGGACCAGCTCGTGGAGCAGGTCACTGGGCAGCAGCGAAGTCCCCTTGCGCCCCTCATCGAGGATGATCTGGGTCAGGGTCTGCGACGTCACGTCGGCTTCGGTGGCGTTGTCCACCACCCGGATCTCCTGGCCCTCGCGGACCCAGGCCGCGATTTCGTCGAGCGAGACGTAGCGGCTCTCCTCGGTGTCGTACAGCTTGCGGCTCTCGTAGCGCTTGATCAGCCGGATCATCGTGTCCTCACTCTCGGGACGGGTTTCGCCAAACCGCGGCAACCCGCCTTTCAACGACCTCAATATACCGCACTGCGGCATCGCTGTCAAGCGCTTTATGCCGCGATGCGGCATCGCGGCCAAAGCATCTCTGTTTGTAGCATGTTCTCAGCGACCTCGGGATCTGCGCGAGGCCGGCCGGAGGAATGTTCGTCGCGCTGCGGCGCGGCGCTCTTCGCCGCCGTGCGGCATGGCTGCTATCGTCTCGCCCGATGGTGCGCCTCGAGTTCGACCGCGGCACCCTGCTGCTGCGCACCGAGCCGCCGCGGCCGGGCGGCGGCGCGGAGCGCGGGCCTGCCCTCGCTCTCCCCGGCTTCACCCACGACCCGCGGATCGGCGCCTGGCGCGCCCCGGCGCTGCGCTACCGCGACGCCGTCACCGCGCTCCACCGCACCGGCATCGAGTTCGAGGACGGCGCGCGCGGCTACCGCGAGCTGGAGCTGCGCTCGCGCCTCGAGCGCACGCCCTACCCTCATCAATCCGAGGCCGTCGAGGCCTGGTGGACCGGCGGCCGCCGCGGGGTGGTCGTGCTGCCGACCGGCGCCGGCAAGACCTTCGTCGCCCAGCTCCTGATCGAGCGCGCCGGCCGCAGCGCCCTGGTCGTCACGCCGACGCTCGACCTGATGCAGCAGTGGTACGGCGCGCTCGGCACCGCCTTCGACGCCGAGATCGGGCTGGTCGGCGGCGGCTACTACGACCTCCGCCCGCTGACCGTCACCACCTACGACTCCGCCTGGCTGCACATGGAGCGCTTCGGCGACCGGTTCGGTTTGCTCGTGTTCGACGAGTGCCATCACCTGCCGGGACCGTCCTACGCCTTCGCCGCGGAGGCCGCGATCGCCCCGTTCCGGCTCGGGCTCACCGCCACCCCGGAGCGCGAGGACGGCGGCGACGCACGCTACGCCGAGCTAATCGGCCCGGTGGTCTACCGGCGCGAGATCGGCGACCTCGCCGGCCGCTACCTCGCCGACTACGACACCGAGCGGCTGACCGTGCGGCTCTCCCCGGCCGAGCGCGAGGAGTACCGGAGCGAGCGCGCGGTCTACCGCGCCTTCGTCGCCCGGCACGACATCCGCTTCGGCTCGCCCGCCGGCTGGGGCCGGTTCCTGATGCTGACTTCGCGCAGCGAGGAGGGGCGCCGCGCCTTCCTCGCCTACCGCCGCCAGAAGACGATCGCCGAGGCCTCCGAGGCCAAGCTGCGGCTGCTCGGCCGGCTGCTCGAGCGCCACCGCCGCGACCGGGCGCTGGTGTTCACCGCCGACAACGACACCGTCTACCGGATCTCGCGCCGCTTCCTGATCCCGGCGATCACCCACCAGACGCGGGTCAAGGAGCGCCACCGCACGCTCCAGCGCTTCAACGCCGGCGACTACCCGTTCCTGGTCACCTCGAAGGTGCTCAACGAGGGGGTCGACATTCCCGCCGCCAGCGTCGGCGTGGTGCTCTCCGGCAGCGGCAGCGTCCGCGAGCACGTCCAGCGGCTCGGCCGCATCCTGCGCCGCGGCGAGGGCAAGCGGGCGGTGCTCTACGAGGTGGTCGCCGAAGGCACCGCCGAGGAGCTGACCAGCGAGCGCCGCCGCCGTCACAGCGCCTGGAGCGGGCGGCGCTCCGGCGGCCGGGAGAGGACCGCCGGTGCTGACCGCTGACCTGGTCGAGGTGACGGTCCGCAAGGGCGAGGTGCGACCGCGCTGGGTCGACCCCGCCGACCCCGACCGGCTCGCCCTGGCGGCGCGCCTGATCGAGGTCTTCGGCGCCTCCGCCGGCCGCCCGCGCGGCGAGCTGGAGGCCGAGCTGGCCGAGCTGACCGGCACCGGCACCGCGTTTCGCTTCCACCGCGCCCTCGCCCGGCTGCTCACTTCGCGCTGCGAGTTCGTCACCGAGGCCGCCGCCGAGCCCGAGGCGGTGCGCGAGAGGACGTTCGAAGCGGCGGCCGCGGCGTGGCGGGGGGAGGGCAACCTCCACGTCGACCGCGAGGCGGTCCTGGCGGCCGCCGCGGAGCGGCTCGGCATCTCCGCCGCCGAGGCCAACGCCGCCCTCTACGCCGACCTCCAGAGCGAGCAGGTGCTCGCCGCCTGGCAACCGTGCGAGCCGGCTTGGCTGCTCAACCGCTACAACGTCGCGCTCGCCCAGGGGGTACTGCTGCGGGCGACGTCTCTGACCGTCGAGATCGCGGGCCAGGACCCGCGGCGCTACCGGGCGCTGTTCCGGAAGGTGAAGTTCTTCCAGCTCCTGCACCGGGTCGAGGGCGACGCCCGGCGCGGCTACGCGATCCACCTCGACGGCCCGCTGTCGCTGTTCGGCGCCAGCCAGCGCTACGGCCTGCAGATGGCATCGTTCTTCCCTACCCTGCTCCACTTCGACCGCTGGAAGCTCACCGCCGAAGTGGTCTGGGGCCCCCGGCGCCAGAAGCGGAGCTTCCGGCTCGGCGTCGAGGCGCCGCTGGCGCCGATCGGGCGGCTGACCGGCCAGTGGCAGCCCGACGAGGTCGCCTGGCTCCCCGACCGCATCGGCGCCCTCGATTGTGCCTGGGAGGTCACCGCCGACGGCGAGCTGATCGACCTCGGCGGCGAGGGCGTCCTGGTGCCCGACCTGGCGTTCCGTCACCGCTCGACCGGCGAGCGCGCCTGGCTCGAGGTTTTCGGCTATTGGAACCGCGGCGCGGTCGCCCGAAGGCTCGAGCTGGTCCGCCGCCACGGCCCGCGCAACCTCGTCCTCGCGCTGTCGAAACACCTCGCCGCCGGCGAGGAGGAGACGCTCGGGGACGTCCCAGCCGAGGTCTATGTCTACCGCAGTACGCCGTCGGCGCGCCGGATCGTCGCCGCGCTCGACCGGCTGGCGGGCAGCGCCGACGGCCGGGACTGACCCGGCCCCCTCACGCGCGGCCGCCGCGAGAGGCGTTGCCGCCGAGGCTGCGTGACCTCGATCGGCCGCTACTCCAGCTCGACCACCCGGAGCCCCGACGGTGCGGCCGGGTCGGCGGCCAGGGCTGCGCGGCCGGCCAGCCAGTCGAGCGCCGCCGCGCCGGCCAGCTCGCGGCGCCAGCCGGCGAGCAGCGGCAGCGCCCGCTCGGCCGCTTCCTCCCCCGCCTTCGCCCGGCCGAGCCACCAGCGCACCAGCTCCTCGGCGTCGCTCTTGGTGAGCACGAAACGGGGGGCGATGCCGGCCTCGCGGCAGCGCGCCTGGACCAGCCCGGAGACCAGCGGCACCCACGCCTGGGCTCGCTCGGGCAGGGGCGGCGGCGGGCGGGGCGGGGCGAGCGGCTTCTCGGCGCCGGTGCGGACGGCATCGAGCACCGCCTCGCCGTAACGGCGCACCGTGCCCTCCTTGAGCCCGCGCACCGCCTCGAGGTCGCGCCGGGAGCGCGGCAGCCGGCGCGCGATCTCGAGCATCACCCGCTCGGCGAGCAGCCAGCGCGGCGGCGTGTTGGAGGCCCGGGCCTCGCGCTCGCGCCAGGCGGCGAGCGAGCGCAGGGCGCCGAGCGAGCGCGGCTTGAGCCGCTCCCAGCCGGGCACCTTGCGGTACAGCTCCTCGGGATCGGGGCGCGACGCCGCCTGCTCGGCGAGCCGCTGCGACTCCTCGGCCACCCAGCCGAGCCGGCCGCTCTCCCCGAGCCGCCGCTCCAGCTCCGCCCACAGCGCCGGCAGGTGGCGGACGTCGTCGAGCGCGTAGCGGAGCTGGCGCTCCGCCAGCGGCCGGCGCAGCCAGTCGGTGAACTGCGGCCCCTTGTCGATCGCCACCCCGAGGAGGCGATCGGCCAGCCCGGCGTAGCCGACCTGGTCGCCGAGGCCGGCGAAGGCGGCGGCGATCTGGGTGTCGTAGAGCGAGCGAGCGACCACCCCGAAGCGCTCGGCGAGCAGCGCCAGGTCGGCCTGCGCCGAGTGCAGCACCACGGTCACCGCCGGGTCGGCGACCAGCTCGGCGAGCGGCCGGACGTCGACGGCCAGCGGATCGACCGCCGCCACCTGCGGTGCGCGCGGGCCGCCCCACGCCACCTGGACGAGCCCCGGCTCGGGCAGGTAGCGATCCTCGGAGACGAACTCGAGGTCGAGGAAGAACCGGCCCGCGGCGCGCAGCTCGGCGGTCAGGGCGGCGACCCGGGCGGGGTCGGCGATCGGCTCGGGCGGCAGGCTGCGGCCGCTGCGCGAACCCTCGGCTCCCGGCGCGCCGCCCGCCGCGCCGCCCGGCGAGGAGTCGACCCCGCGCGGGGGCGCGCTCAACGCTTCCCCGCAGCCTCGCGGGCGGGCTTGTCGAGCGCGGAGATCTCGGCCGCGGCATCCGCGTCCGGGCGTGGCCAGGAGACCGGATGGGCGGCCAGCGCCCGGGACAGCCGCTCCCAGGCGGCGCGGTTGGCGACCGCGCCGCCGCTCTGGGTGCGCCAACCGCGGCGCCGCCAGACCGCGAGCCAGCGGGCGGCGCCGTCGCGCAGGTAGTCGGAGGCGGTATGGATCGCCGCGGCGGCACCCGGCGGGAGCGATTCGAGCGCCTCGGCGGCGGCGTGCAGGATCAGCTCGTTGGCCGAGGCGCCGGGCCGGGCGCCGGTCAACAGCTCGCCGTTGTCGCCGGCTGCACCGCCACCGGCACCGGGAGGGCGGACGCGCGCCGCCCAGCCGCCCCGGCCGGAGGCCTTCAGGTAGACGTCGAAGCTCGGCTCGGTCGCGTTGGCCGCGGCCGACGCCGCCGCGGCCGCCCCACCGGCCTCCGCCCCGCCGCGCCGCCGGCGGGTCGCCTCGGCGCGGGCGAGGGCATCCGCACGCTCGTTCCAGCGGTGGCCGGCGTGGCCGCGGACCCACTCCCAGCGCACCCGGTGCGAGGCGGCGAGCGCCGCCAGCCGGCGCCACAGGTCCTGGTTGGCGACCTCGCCGCCGTCGCGGCGCCGCCAGCCGTCGGCGGCCCAGCGCGGGAGCCACTGGGTGATGCCGCGGCGCAGGTACTGCGAGTCGGTGACCAGCCGCACCTGCGCGTGATCGCCCGCCGCCTCGAGCGCCCGGATCGCGGCGGTCAGCTCCATCCGGTTGTTGGTGGTGAAGTCCTCGCCGCCCGACAGCTCGCGGGGTTTCGCGCCGGGCCGCAGCAGCACCGCCCCCCAGCCCCCCGGACCGGGGTTGGGGCTGGCGCCGCCGTCGGTGTAGGCGTGGATCTCGCCACCGCCGCTCACGCCCGCCACCTCGCCACCTACTCCCGTTCGAGGTAGGTGTAGCCGGCCAGCCCCTGCTCGTAGATCCGCAGGAGCTGCTTGGACTCCTCGCGGGTCATCCGCCCGGCGGCGAGCGCGTCCTCGGCGGCGCGGCGCATCCGCGCCACCAGCTCGGTGCGGCCGTAGCGCACGTAGCGCAGGACGTCGGTCACGGTGTCGCCCTCGACCACCTCGTCGATCCGGTAGCCGCCCTCGGGCGCCAGCGAGACGTGCACGGTGTGGGTGTCGCCGAACAGGTTGTGCAGGTCGCCCAGGCTCTCCTGGTACGCGCCGACCAGGAAGATCCCGAGGTAGTACGGCGCGCCGTTCGGCGAGTGCAGCTCGAGCATGCGCTTGACGTCGCGGCGGTCGATGAAGCGGTCGAGCTTGCCGTCGGAGTCGCAGGTGATGTCGACCAGGGTGCCGCGCCGGGTCGGCTCCTCGTCGAGGCGGTGGATCGGCAGCACCGGGAACAGGTGGTCGATCGCCCAGGCGTCGGGCAGCGACTGGAAGAGCGAGAAGTTGCAGAAGTAGGTGTCGGCCATCGCCAGCGCCAGCGGCTCCAGCTCCTCGGGCGGCTCGGGCAGGTCGCGGATCAGCTCGAGCACCCGGCGGCAGGTGGCGAGGTACGCGTCGTCGGCGAGCGCCCGGTGCTCGAGCGTCAGGTGGCCGAGGCTGAACAGCGCCAGGCACTCCTCACGGAAGACGACCGCGTCGTGGTAGGTCTCGAGCGCGTTGGCCTCCTCCAGCTCGTGGTAGTCCTCGATCAGGTTGCGCAGCGGCGCGGCGGCATCCTCGGGCGGCTCGGCGAGAACGTCCGGGCGGCGGCTCTCGGCGACGTCGAGGGTCTCGACGATCAGCGCCGCGTGGTGGGCGACGGTGGCGCGCCCCGACTCGGAGACCAGCGTCGGGTGTTCGACCCCGGCCTCGTCGCACACCTCCATCACCCCGAACACCACGTCGTTGGCGTACTCCTGGAGCGAGTAGTTGATCGAGGAGCCGAAGTCGGTGCGCGAGCCGTCGTAGTCGACGCCCAGGCCGCCGCCGACGTCGAGGTAGCCCATCGGCGCCCCCATGCGCGCCAGGTTGACGTAGAGGTGGCTGGCCTCGCGCAGCGCGTCCTTGATCGCGCGGATCGACGACACCTGGCTGCCGATGTGGAAGTGCAGCAGGCGGAAGCAGCCGAGCAGCCCCGCCTCACGCAGGTAGCCGACCGCGTCGACCATGCCGCGGGCGCTCAGCCCGAACTTCGAGCGGTCGCCGCCCGACTGCTCCCAGTGGCCGGAGCCGCGGCTGGCCAGCCGCGCCCGCACCCCGATCGTCGGCTGGACGCCGGTGCGCTCGGCCAGCCGCCGGATCAGCTCCAGCTCCGAGCGCTTCTCGACCACCAGCACCACGGTCAGCCCGAGCTTCGAGGCGAGCAGCGCGGTCTCGACGTACTCCTCGTCCTTGTAGCCGTTGCAGACGATCAGGCCGCCGCCACCGCCGCCGGCGCCGCCGCCGACCATCGCCATCGAGGCGAGCAGCTCCGGCTTGCTGCCGGCCTCCAGCCCGTAGCCGTGGACGGCGCCGTGCTGGACCAGGCGCTCGACCAGGAAGCGGTCCTGGTTGACCTTGATCGGGTAGACGCCGCGGTAGCGGCCGCGAAACCCGTACTCCTCGATCGCGCCGGCGAAGGCGCCGTGCAGCTCGTCGAGCCGCGCCCTGATGATCTCGCCGAAGCGGATCAGCAGCGGCAGCCCGATACCGCGCTCGCTGACCTCGTCGACCAGCTCCTTCAGGTCGATCGACTGCGTCCCCGGCCCGCCCGGGTGGACGGCCAGGTTGCCGCGCGGGTTGATCGAGAAGTACTCGTTGCCCCAGCCCTCGACGTTGTACAGCTCGGCCGAGGACTCGGTGCTCCAGGGTGCCAGGCGCTCGGTCTCGATCATCGCGTCGACCTCCCGCTCGGGGACGGCGTGCGGCCGGCTCGGAGCACCGGCCGCGCCTGCGGACACGGTCCGCTCCGAGCGGTGCGCAGGCTACCACCTCGGGGGCGGCGCGCAAGCCTCGCGGGCGGCACGCTCGGGCCGCCCGGCCGCAGGGACGCGGAGCCGCCGTCGAGCGATTACTCGAGCAACTCGACCCCGCCGCGCCGGTCGGCGAGATCGACGTCGCCCGGCAGGTGGAGGCCCGCCACCCACAGCACGCGCTGGCGCTCGAGGTCGGCGCGCAGCCGGCGCGCCTGCTCGAGCAGGGTCTCGAGCGAGTCGACGTCGCGTGGCGTGCCCCAGCCGGCGGCGGCGAGGTCGCGGCGGCGCGCCCGGTCCTCGTCGTGGTTGCGGACGACCAGGCGGGCCTTGCGCGGCACGTCCCCCTGGCCCTTCCAGAAGGCGCGCCGCTCGTCGCCGCGCATCGCCTTCCAGCTCTTCTCGACGTACCAGACCTCGAGCGGCACCCGCAGCCGGGCGAGGAAGCGTTGCGCGACCTCCGGCGGGAACGGGCTCGCCTCGTCGGGCGCGGGGCCGAGCACCAGGACGACCGCCCGCGGCCGGTTGCCGGAGGCGGCGTGGATGCCGGCCACCGCCACCGCGCGGGCGACGTGCTGGCCCGGCCGGCCGGCGGCGGGGCCCGGGTGTCCGGTGAGGACCCAGGCGCTGCCCCCGTGCTGGGAGGTGAACGGCTGGGACAGCGGGAAGAGGTCGTAGGGCGTCGCGCCGGGCGCCGGTGCGGCGACCGGCAGCATCAGGAACATCCGATCGTCGCCGCGCAGGCCGCTCCTCGAAAGCGACCTGGCCGCGGGGCTCCGCGGGATCGAGAGCGTCCTCGACCCGCGAGGGGAGCCGTTCTCGGGAAGTCGGCGGGGGCCGGGTCTCTCCTGGCGGTACGCGGGAGCCCCCTCGCGCTCGCGGAGGTCCCACCCCATGCTCATCAGCGGATCACGGGCGCTGCGCTCGACCACGAACACCAGGTCGGCGCGCTCGTGTTCGACCGCCAGCACCGGCAGCGGCTCGCCATCGACGGTAACCAGCCCCTCGGCGTCGCCGCGGCCGCGCAGCGCCCGCTCGGAATCGACCCGCACCGCGACCGCGGTGTTCTCGGTGCTGATCGCATCGCCGAAGTCTCCACCGAAGGCGACGTCGGCGCGCGCCTGGGCGCCGCCGGCGAAGCTCAGCTCGGCCGACACCACGTGCAGCGCGCCAGGGTCGTGTTCGGGGAGCGGAATCCGCCGCGGGTCTTCGACGGGTACCGGCTCGCCGTCGAAGAAGACCTCGACCGCGGCCGGCTCGGGGTCGTGGACCGCCTGCCACGCCAGGCGGACCGCCTCGGCCCGCCCGTCGTCCGCGCGCTCGAGCACGGCCCGCGCCTCGGCGCGCGGCAGCGCCAGGTTGACCGTCTGGCGTGTGCGGGCCAGCTCGCGACCGCTGGCGCCGTAGGCCACCGCCTCGAGCAGGTGCGGCGCCGGTTCGTCGCCGAGATCGCATTCAAAGAACCACGGCGGCTCGGCGTCGCTCGCGACCGCCGCGCCATCGAGCAGCAGCTCGACCCGCGCCGCCGGCGGCGGCGCCACGACCTCGATCACCTGGGCGCCCCAGGTCAGGCCCAGGAACAGCGTGGCGAACGTGATCATCCAGGCCTCCGTCCCCGCCGGCGGGCGGCGTCGTCCGTGATCGAGGGCGCCCGGAGCCTCCGGGCCGCCGCGGGCCTGTGCGTGCCGAGGAAGCGAAGCAAAATCGAAACCAGGTGCGGCGGCGGCGCGAGACGACCAGCCCGCCGGCCGCTCTCACCTCGCGCCGTGGCCGGGCGTCCGGCGGCTGCCGGCGCCGCGCCATCCGCGCGGTGGGCAGGTCAGACCGCCGCCGGGGCGTGCGGCGTCGGCGGCGGCGGCAGCACCTGCCGCAGGTAGGCGTCGAGGCCGCGCGCGGGGTCCCAGTCGCGCGGGTAGCCGAACGAGACCTCGTGGAAGAGCACGCCGTCGCGCCAGTGGCTGGCGCGGACGTGGAGGTGGCCGTGGACCGCGGCGACGGCGCCGAAGCGGGTGTGCCAGGTCTCGCTGCGCCGAGTGCCGCACCAGATCGAAAAGCGCGGGATCCGCCGCAGGGTGAGGAGGTCCTCGCGCAGCGGCCAGTGGTTGACCAGAACGAGCGGGCCCTCCTCCGCGGCCGCCCCGAGCCGCCGTACGCTGGCATCGCAGCGCACCGCGCACCAAGCCGGCAGCGAGGGATGGGGATCGGTGTGGAGCAGCAGCTCGTCGGCGCACACCAGGCCCGACTCGGACGCCCAGGCGACGGCGTCGGCCGCGGCGACGCCGTCGGGGCGGAAGCTGTAGTCGTAGAGGGTGAAGAGCAGCGCGATCGTGCACCGCGGGCCGGGCCCCGGCCAGTGCGGCCAGGGGTCCTCCGGGGTCGCCACGCCGTGGTCGCGGCAGGCCTCGACCAGGCGGCGGTAGCGCTCCTCCCCGCGCGGCCCGTCGCGTTCGCCGGGCGGCGTCCACAGGTCGTGGTTGCCCGGCACCCAGAGCACGCGGGCGAAGCGCGCGGTCAGCCGCTCGAGCGCCCAGCGCAGCCGCTCCTCCCCCTCGGCGACGTCGCCGGCGACGATCAGCCAGTCGTCGGGATGCGCCGGCAGCTCCTCGAGCGCGCGGCGATTGGTCTCGTGAGCGAGGTGGAGGTCGGAGATCGCGAGCAGCTTCACGGCGTCGGAGCGGATCCGCCGCCGGCCCGATCGCCGGCGCGGGCGCCGAGGATAGCGCGCGAGCGGGAGGGGGCATGCGCGCTGCTCAGTCCGCACCGCCCGCAAGCCGCGCCGGGGCGCCGGTCGCCAACGACACCTCGGTCGGCAGGTGGTCGCCGTCGATCCACAGGATGCGCTGCCGTGCGATCCGGTCGCGCAGCGCGCGGGTGGCGTCGGTCAGGTCGCCGACGACGCCGATGTCCTCCACCGGCTCGCCCCATCCGCGGCGGGCCCGCTCGAGGTTCTCGTGGCGCCCGGGAGGCGGCGGCTCCCCGGCGGCGACCGCCTCCACGCGCCGCCGCCTCTCGGCCACCCGCTCGTCGCGCGTCAGATCGGAGACGTCACGCTGGACGTACCAGATCTCCAGCGGCACCCCCAGCCGCTCGAGGAAGCGGCGGACCCGCTCGCCCTCGCCGGGCTCGACCGGCGGCGCCTCGGGCCCGATCGTCAACAGGACGGCGCGCGGCCGCGCGGCGGTGACCGCCAGCATCCCCGCCATCGCCACCGCCCCGGGCAGCTCCTGGAGCGAGAACGCCTCCGGGTCGTACCCCTCGTTGACCAGCCAGTGGATCAGGTTGCCGCGCGCCCCCGGGAACGCCGGCGACATCGGGTACAGGGCCTGCCGGGCGCCGGCGGTGATCAGCTTCCGGGGCGCGGGACCGATGAAGAACAGGCGATCGTCGGCCCAGTCGCCGTAGATCAGGGGGTTGAACAGCTCGATCTGCATGTCGGCGGTCAACATCGCCATCTCGCGCCGGGAGCTGCGCTCGCGCACGATCACCACCTCGGCCGGTCCGTGCTCGACCGCCAGCACCCGCGCCGGCCGGCCGTCGACCAGCACCAGTCCCTCGGCCTGCTCGGTGCGACGCAGGCGGCGGCGCCCCTCGACCTCCACCGCCACCGCGGTGTTGTCGGTGTCGATCTCGCGGCCCAGCTCGCCGCCGAACACCCGCTCGGCGCGCGCGACCTGGCCGCTCGGGAAGTACAGCTCGGCGGTCACGAAGTGGATGTCGTCGAGGTCGAGAGCCGGGAGTGGCACCCGCTCCGGAATCGCGTCGAATCCGTCGACCTCGGTGAGCGTCTCGCCGTCGAGCCAGAAGACGAGCCGCTCGGGCGGCGAGTGGTCGACCGAGTGCCAGCTCAGGAGAGCCGCCTCGGGCTGCCCATCCGCAGCGCGCTCGAGCGCGACCTCGACTCCGACCGCACGCGGGATGAGGTTGAGGTCGCGGGTGGCGCGGGCGACCTCCTCGCCCTCGGCGTCGAGCCCGACCGCGGTCAGCCGGTGCGGGGTCGGGTCGGCGCCGAAGTCGACCTGGAAGCGGAAGGGCGCGTGGGTGTCGTAACCGACGCGCTCGCCGTCGAGCAGCAGCTCCACCCGCTCGACCGGCGGCTCGACCGCCAGCTCGACGGTCTGGGTGCCGGTGAACAGGCCGAGGAAGAGGGTCAGGAAGGTGATCATCGCCGGTTCCTCCAGTCGCTCTCAGTCCGCCCCTCCCGCCGGACGCGCCGGAGCGCCGGGCGCCAGCGACACCTCGGCCGGAAGGTGGTCGCCGTCGATCCAGACGATCCGCTGCCGCGACACCCTCTCGCGCAGCGCGCGAGTGGCCTTGACCAGGGCCTGGAAGGTGCCGACGTCGACCACCGAGTCGCCCCAGGCCTGGCGCGCCGCCGCCAGCAGCTCGTCGCGTGCGGGGCCGGGGGGCGGCACCGGCTCCACGGCGTCCTCGGCGGACTCCGGGGGCTCCGGCCCGTAGTGCCACTCGACGGTAAACGAAGGCGACTCGCGCTGGACGTACCAGACCCCCAGCGGCACCCGCAGCCGCTCGAGGAAGCCGCGCACCCGCGCCGTCTCCTCCGGGTTGATCGCTCCCGCTTCGGGTCCGAGCACCAGGAGGACGGCACGCGGGCGGGCGGAGTTCGCGGCGACCATGCCCGCGACCGCGGTCGCCTGGGTGTTGTCCTGCGGCAGCACCTTGCGACCTGGATCGTAGGGCTCGTGGGCGAGCCAGTAGATCAGGCCTCCGCGCGATCCCGACAACGCTGGCGAGTGCGTGAACAGGGCCTCGGCGGGGTAGTCCGGGTCGAGCGGCCGCGGCGCGGGGCTGACGAGGAAGAAGCGGTCGTCGTTGCGGCCCCCGAAGGCGACGCCGCGGAGGTGCCAGTCGTGCTGGCGCGGCGCCATCACCGCCAGCTCGTAGAAGGCGCTGCGTTCGCGCACGATCACCAGGTCGGCGGCGCCGTGCTCGACCGCCAGAACCCCCGCCGGGACGCCGCCGACCCGCAGAAGCCCCTTGGCCTGCTCCGGGCGGCGTAGCTGGCGGCGGCCGTCGACTTCGAGGGCGACCGCGGTGTTCTCGGCATCGATCTCGCGGCCCCTCTCGCCGCCGAACACCCGCTCAGCGCGCGCGATCCCGCCGCCGGGGAAATACAGCTCGACGGCCAGGAAGTGGATGTCGCCGTCGAGCGGGGGCAGCGGCACCCGCTCGGGAGCGCCGGCCGGGTCCCAGCCGGCGGCGAGCGGCTCGCCGTCGAGCCACAGCGCGATCCTCTCGGGCACCTCGCCCTCCGCCGACTGGCAGCGCAGGCGGGCAGCCCGCGGACGGCC
>Ga0256864_1000376_pt1 | contig 16689 bp, 15 predicted proteins | sample RVTome_11_FD_187336 | JGI IMG/M metagenome (GOLD analysis project Ga0256864, IMG submission 187336) | Soil microbial communities from uranium-contaminated site in the Upper Colorado River Basin, Wyoming, United States - RVT147D111 HiSeq ... | reverse complement strand
CAGGATCGCGAAGTAGAGGGTGCGCACGGCGCCGGTGCCCTGGAAGCGCACCGACCCGACCTGGTAGTGGTAGACGAGGTAGGAGGCGAGGAAGACCACCGACAGCGCCACCGCGGCGAGCATGCAAGCGCGGTGCACCGGCACCCGCCGGCGACGGATCGCCAGCCAGCCGGCGACCAGCAGCACGGTCACCACGCTGTTGATGCCGGCGTTGAAGGCCGGCAGGATCGTGTAGTCGAAGCCGCCGCTCACGGCAGCCGATGATACGGCAGCGCCCGGCCGGTCCGCCCGCTGCCGCTCGCCGGACCAGCGAGGCACCCGTCTCGGGCGGCGCCGGCGGGGTCGCCCTCGGCGTAGCCGGCGACCGCGCCCCGGCGCCCGGGGTAGGAGCCGACCTCGCCGCTGCGGCGCAGCAGCAGCACGTCGCCGCCCGAACGCGGGAGGCAGGTGACCACCGCGGTCGGAGCCACTACAGCAGCCCGTCCGCGCGCAGGGCCGCCAGCGCCGCCTCGAGCGTCGCCTCCGGCGGGCCGGAGGTGTCGAGGCGGGTGACGCGTTTCTCGGTCTCGGCGCCCGCCGGCTCGAAGCGGCCGGCGACCGCCCGGTAGACCTCCCAGTAGGCGTCGGAGAGGCCGCCGCGCCGGGCCGCCAGCCGCCGCCGCGCCTCCTCGTCGGTCACCTCGCAGAGGAAGACCCGCGCCGGCACGCACCAGGCGCGGGCGGCGTCGAGGAAGGATCGGCGCTCGGCCTCGCGCCAGAAGGTGGCGTCGACGACCACCCGGCCGCCCTCGAACAGGTGCCGCTCGGCGCGCTCGCGGCAGACCGCATAGGTGCGCTCGTTCCACTCCGCGGTGTAGATGCCGCGGTCGACCGGCGCCCGCGCCGACTCGTAAGGGTCGATCCCGGCCAGCTCCTTGCGCACCGCGTCGCTGGCCAGGACGGTGAAGCCGGCGGCGCCGGCCAGCCCCTCGGCGAGCCGGCTCTTGCCGCTCGCCGGCGGGCCGGCGGCGAGCGCCAGGCAGGGGCGCCCGGCGGGCGGCGCGAGCAGGCGCAGGGCGAGCAGGAAGTGGGCGCGGGCGCGCTGCAGCTCGCGCCAGCGCTGGCCGGCCGGCACCTCGTCGGCGGCGAGCGTCATGCTCTCGACCTTGCCGCGGGTGACCGCGCGGTAGGCGGTGTAGTGGGACATGAGACCGCGGCCCGGCTCGTCGCTGGAGGCCGCGAAGTAGGACTCGGTGAACGCCTCGGCGAGGTCGTCGCGGCCGTGGAATGCGAGGTCCATGGCCAGAAACGCGGCGTCGGAGACCGGGTCGGCGTAGCGGAAGCGCTCATTGAACTCGATGCAGTCGACGATCGGCAGGTCGTCCGGCGGCTCGCGGCCGGGCAGCGAGTAGACGTGGTCGAGGTGGAGGTCGCCGTGGGTGTCGCGGGTGACGCCGCCGGCGGCGCGCTCCTCGATCAGCCCGCGCCGGGCCTCCAGCTCGCGCCCGGTCAGCTCGGCGAGCCGCCGCCACACCGGCTCGGAGACGGTGGCGCCGGTGAAACGCTCGGTCTGCTCGAAGTTCTCGCGCGCGTTGCCGGCGACCACCTCGAAGCGGCCCCAGCGGTCGACCTCGGGGCCGGCGGCGGCGCCGGCGTGGAAGGCGGCGAGCCGGCGGGCGACCTCGGCGAGCAGCCCCGCGTCCAACTCGCCGCGCCCGAGCAGCGCCTCGAAGGTGCGGCCGGCGGGCAGACGCACCATCGCCACCGCCCACTCGACCGGCTCGCCGTCGCCGCCCAGCCGCAGGCCGCCGTCCTCGAAGCGGGTGACCGGCTCGACGCCGAGGTAGACACCGGGCGCCAGCCGCCGGTTGAGCCGCACCTCGGCGTCGCAGACGGCGCGGCGCTTCGCGAGGGTGGTGAAGTCGAGGAAGCCGAGGTCCACCGGCTTCTTGACCTTGTACGCGCGCTCGCCGGCGAGGAAGACCACCGAGATGTGGGTCTGGACGACCTCGACCGGGTCGGCGGGGTGGGGGTAGGCGGCGGGCCGGGACAGGCCGGCGATCAAGGCGCCGAGGCCCCCGGCCTCGTCCCCTCCCGGCGGCCCGTCGCGGCGGCTCACGCTCCGAGCCGGCTCGACCCGGCCCTGGTGCGCTCTCGCCTCGCCCGGAGGGCGGCGAACAGCTCGCGCACCGGCTCGAAGCCGCCGTCGGGGAAGTTGTCGGGGTTGTCCCAGAACTCGCCGAGGCCGCCGGCGCCCCACGACTGGTAGGCGCTGACCTTGATCATGAGCTGGAGCTTGTCGCAGGCCTTGACCAGCCGCGCCTCGGCGGTCTCGCCGGCCTCGTAGTCGGCGTACAGCGCGCGCGCCCGTTCCGGCAGCGGCGCCAGGATCTCGGCCATCGCCGCCCGCTCGGCCTGCTTTTTCGCGCCCTCGGGCAGGTAGCGGGCGGCGGTGCGCGGCAGGTCGCCGAGGCGCAGCTCGGCGAGGTCGTGGACCAGCGCGATCTCGACCGCCCGCGCGACGTCGACCCCGTCGACCTGCGAGCCGAGCGACCAGACCAGGAACACCACGTGCCACGAGTGCTCGGTCACGCTCTCGGCGTCGGCCACCCCGCGCAGCACCCAGCCGGTGCGCGGCACTCGATCGAGCCCCTGCAGCTCGAGCACGAGGTCGAGGAGCGTCTGGTTGGCTTGCAGCGTCGTCCCTCCCCTCTGCCGGCGGCGCCGATCCTATCCGCACGCAGCCCGCCACCGCCCGCGATCCGTGCGGCTCGGTCGACAACGCCGCAGGAGCGGATAGAATCGCCGCTCCGTACCCTGTCACCTTGCCACGGGGGGATCCGCCATGGGCCTGATGGACTTCATCAAGGGCGAGCTGATCGACGTCATCGAGTGGACCGACGACTCGCGCGACACCCTCTCCTGGCGCTACCCGGACGAGGACAAGGCGATCAAGAACGGCGCCCAGCTCATCGTCCGCGAGTCGCAGACGGTGCAGTTCGTCTACCTCGGCGAGTTCGGCGACACCTTCGGGCCGGGCAAGCACACGCTGACCACCGACAACATCCCGATCCTGACCCGGCTCAAGTCGTGGAAGTTCGGCTTCGAGTCGCCGTTCAAGGCCGACGTCTACTACCTCACCACGCGGCTGTTCACCGGCAACAAGTGGGGGACGTCGAACCCGCTGATGCTGCGCGACGACGACTTCGGCATCGTCCGCGCGCGCGCCTTCGGCACCTACGACTTCCACATCGTCGACCCCAAGCTGTTCCTCAAGGAGGTCGCCGGCTCCGACCACAATTTCCGGCTCGACGAGTTCGCCGACACCATGCGCTCGCGCATCGTCAGCGTGTTCTCCGACGCGCTGGCGACCTCGCGGGTGCCGGTGCTCGACGCCGCCACCCGCTACACCGAGCTGGGCGAGGCGCTGCTGCCGCTGATCAACCCGGTGGTCGGCGCCCGCTACGGGCTGGAGATCACCAGCTTCATCGTCGAGAACGTCTCGGTGCCGCCCGAGGTCGAGGAGGCGATCGACAAGCGCTCGAGCATGGCCGCGATCGGCGACCTCAACGCCTTCGTGAAGTACCAGGTGGGCAAGGGGATGGAGAGCGGCGAAGGCGCCGGCGCCGGCGGCATGGCGAGCGAGCTGGCGGTCGGCCTGTCGATCGCCCAGCAGCTCATGCAGCAGCAGGGCATGGCCGTGCCCGGCGTCGGGGTGGCCGGCGGCGTGCCGGGGGTAACCGCGGGAGCCGCCGGCGCCGCGCCCGCCCTCCCCGAGCTGCTGACCCCGGCCGACGCCGCGAAGGCGCTCGGGGTCAGCGAGGCCGACGTGATGAGCGTCCTCGAGTCGGGCGAGCTGAAGGGGAAGAAGATCGGCAGCGCGTGGCGCATCCCGCGCGCCGCCCTCGACGCCTTCCTCGCCGCCTGACCGCCGACGCCGCGAGATCCCGATGCCCGAGGTCACCGCACTCGCCAAGCATCCCTGCCCGGCCTGCGGCGCCCGGGCCGAGTGGCACCCGGCCGAGCGGCGGCTCGTCTGCCCCTACTGCGGCACCTCGGCGCCGCTCGAGGTCGGTGAGGCCGGCGAGGTGCGCGAGCTCGACCTGGTCGCCGCCCTGCGCGACCTGCCCGACGAGCAGCGCGGCTGGCAGACCGAGCGGCGCGCGGTGCGCTGCCGCTCGTGCCAGGCGGTGTCGGTCTTCGATCCCGCCCACGTCGGGCGGCGCTGCGACTTCTGCGGCTCGCCCGAGCTGGTCGCCTACGAGGAGATCAAGGCGCCGATCCGGCCCGAGAGCGTGCTCCCGTTCGCGGTCGGCGAGGGCGCGGTGCGCGACAACCTCAGGCGCTGGTTCGGCGCCCGCTGGTTCGCGCCGGGGGCGCTCAAGCGGCGGGCGCTGGTCGACACGGTGCGCGGCGTCTACCTCCCCTACTGGACGTTCGACGCCCGCGCCCGCTGCCCGTGGACCGCCGAGGCCGGCCACTACTACTACACGACCGAGACCTACCGCGACGCCCAGGGGAAGAGGGCGACCCGCCGGGTCCGGCACGTGCGCTGGGAGCCGGCCGCCGGCGTGGTCGAGCACTTCTTCGACGACCGGCCGGTGCCGGGCACGCGCGGCGTCGAGCGCCGGCTGCTCGTACGCGTCGAGCCGTTCCCGTTCGATCGCCTCCAGCCCTACGACACCGGCTTCCTCTCCGGCTTCGTCGTCGAGCACTACCAGGTCGTGCTGCTCGACGCCGCCAGCGACGCCCGCCAGGCGATGGTCCGCGAGCTGCACTCGATGTGCGCGCGCGCGGTGCCCGGCGACACCCAGCGCAACCTCGAGATCCGCCCCGAGTTCAGCGGCCAGACCTTCAAGCACCTCCTGGTGCCGGTCTGGCTGCTCCGCTACGACTACGGCAAGCGCTCGTTCCAGGTCGTGGTCAACGGCGCCTCCGGCCGGATCGCGGGCGACTACCCGAAGAGCGGCTGGAAGATCCTGCTCCTGGTGCTCGCGGTGCTCACCGCGCTCGTCTTGCTGGCGCTCCTCACCCAGGGCGCCTGAGCGCGCGACCCGGCGAGCGCCGGCCCTCAACATCTTAATACTGATCGTTAGTAATCCGCGGCAAACTCCGGCCGTTCTATCTGAAACATTTTCACCCCTTGCCATTCGCATTCGAGGGGTGTATGGTCCCGCAACATTAAGGCGGTGCCACGGAAAACCCGCGGTCGGGGCGGCCTCGGGGTTTCTGATTGATTCTAAAGGGCACCGATTTGAATTTGGCTATGGCGGAGATCGAAACATGGCAAGAGTTCTCGTTGTCGATGATGCACGGGAAGCGATCGAGTTCATCGAAAGCGCGCTGAGGTCCGCGGGGCACGAGGTCAGCACGGCGCTCGACGCCCGGGGCCTCGAGAAGCGGATCGAGGCGGAGCGTCCGGACCTCCTCCTCCTCGACGTCGTCCTGCCGGAACGCAACGGGTTCCAGGTCCTGCGCGCGCTGCGCAAGGCCGAGGGCACCCGTGAGCTGCCGGTCATCCTGGTCAGCTCGAAGAAGGAGCCGACCGACGTCGAGTGGGGGATGCTCCAGGGGGCGACCGCCTACCTGACCAAACCGTTCAGCGCCGACCGCCTGCGCGACCTGGTCTCGCGGCACGCCTGATGGCCGCGGTCGAGGAACCCCGCGCGGCGGCTTCGACGCCCGCCGCGGAGACGGCCGTACTGCCGCGGTCGCCGCGGGCGCTGGTGTTCCGTCTCGGCGGCCGCGTGCTCGCCGCCGCCACCGGCGCCGGCGGCCGGGTGATCGAGATCGAGTCGTGGACCCGGGTGCCGACCGGCCCCGCGCACCTGCTCGGTCTCGCCAACGCCCAGGGCGCCGTCCTGCCGGTGGTCGACGCCCGCCCCCTGCTCGGGCTGCCGGTGGCCCCCTGGCCCTGGCCGCTGCGCGCGCTGGTCGCCGGCGGCGACGAGCTGCGGGCGGCGCTCGCGGTCGAGGAGGTCCTCGGTTTCGAGCCCTGCCCGAGCGACCGCATCGAGCCGCTGGGCGACGGCCTCCCCGGAGGCCTGCGCGCCCACGGCCGTGGCGAGCTGGCGCTGCCGCGCTGGCGCGCCGTTCTGATCGACCTGCCGCGGATCTTCGCGGCACTGAGGGTGAAACGCGCGAGCTGAGGTGATGGGCGGGTGGGGCGGTCGCGCGTGCGATTCGCAACCGGGAGGAGAATGACGATGGAAGCCCCACTGCAAGAGGTTCAGGGCGTCGAGGGGAACGCCGAGAGCGAGGCCCCGGTCGGGGAGGTTCCGACCCCGAAGCGCAGCCGCCCGAAACCGGTGCCGGCGCCCAAGCCGGCGCCGAAGTTGCGGGTCCGCGGCCCCGGCCTGCAGGCGAAGATCATCCTCCTGATGGTCGTTTCGCTGGCGGTCCTGGCGCTGATCTCGGCGTTCGCCACCTCGACCGCGCTGCAGACGCGGATGATCGCCGAGGCCGGCTCCAAGGGCGAGGCGATCGCCCAAGGCCTGGCCAGCTCGGCGGCGCCGCTGCTCGCCGCCGGCGACTCGCGGACCCTCGAGGCGCTGGTCGGCAGCTTCGAGCAGATCGCCGGCGTCACCTATCTGGTGGTCTACGACCGCTCCGGCCGGCCGATCGCCAGCTCCTACCCCGGGAGCCTCCCCGAGCCGCTCGCCGGCGCGCCGCCGGCGGAGCCGGGGGCGCGGCGGACGGTGATGGTGACCGAGCCCGGGGGCACGCTCCAGACCAGCGTGCTCGACCTCGGCCGGCCGATCGCCGGCGGCGGCGCGGTCCGGGTGGGCATGAACCAGGACGCCATCCTCGAGCAGGTGCGCGGGCTCAACCTCAACCTGCTGGTCATCCAGGCGATGGTCGCGCTGGTCGCCGTGCTCTTCACGGTCATGTTCTCGGCCCGGCTGGTGCGCCCGATCCGGGCGCTGGTGAAGGTCGCCGGCAGCGTCGGCCGCGGCGACCTCTCGCGCACCGTGCGGGTGGCGTCGACCGACGAGGTCGGCCTGCTCGCCCGCACCTTCAACGACTCGATCAAACGCCTCCGCGGGCTGGTGGTCACCGAGGCCGAGCGCGACGAGGAGCGGCAGCGCCGCGAGGCGCTGCAGGAGAACATCCGCGGCTTCCTGCGGGTCACCCGCGAGATCGCCCAGGGCGACCTGCGCCGCCGCGGCGAGGTCACCGAGGACGTGCTCGGCAACGTCGTCGACTCGATCAACCTGATGGTCGAGGAGATCGCCTCGACGCTCCAGGGCGTGCGCGAAGCCGCCGACACGGTGTCGGCGAACGCCGACCAGGTGATCCGCGCCACCGACGAGATCGGCGTCAGCGTCGAGTCCCAGCTCGCCTCGACGCGCCGGGTCGCCGAGAGCGTCGCCGAGGTCACCGGCTCGGTGCGCGGGGTCTCCGAGCGCGCCGAGGCCTCCTCCGGCGCCGCCCGTCAGACGCTCGAGGCGGCACGCACCGGGCAGCAGGCGGTCGGTGACAGCCTCGACAGCATGCAGCGGATCCGCGGCGAGGTACAGGGCATCTCGCGCCGGATCAAGGGGCTCGGCGACCGCTCGCTCGAGATCTCCGAGATCGTCGACACCATCTCCGGCATCTCGTCGCAGACCAACCTGCTGGCGCTCAACGCCGCGATCGAGGCCTCCGGCGCCGGCGAGCAGGGCGCCCGCTTCGCGGTGGTCGCCGACGAGGTGCGCAAGCTGGCCGAAGAGTCGGCGGCCTCGTCGAAGCGCATCGCCGGGCTGATCAAGACCGTCCAGGCCGAGATCCTCGACGCGGTCGGCGCCATGGAGGCGGGGACCGTCGAGGTGGAGACCGGCTTCCGGCTCGCCCAGCAGGCCGGCGAGCGGCTGGAGCGGATCGCCGAGATCTCCAGCACCTCGGCCGAGCTGGCGCAGCAGATCTCGGGCCAGACCGCAGGCCAGGTCGAGAGCATCGAGCAGGTCGCCGCGACGGTGAAAGCGATCGCCGACCTCGCCCTCCAGACCGACCAGACGGTCGCCGGCGGGCGCCAGACCGCCGAGCAGCTCCGCGAGCTGGCCGCCCGGCTCAACCAGAGGCTGGCGAGGTTCGAGCTGCCGGCGGCCTCCTAGGCCGTCCCGGCGCCGATCCGGTGATCCCGATGAGCGAGCACGAGCACCCCGTCCCGGCCGGCGAGCCGCGCGACCAAGACCCCGGGCAGTTCCTGCCCGAGGGCTGGGACACCGTGCGCGCGATCGCCGCCGGGGTCGAGGCGCTCGGCGGCGACCGGCCGGGCGAGGCGCTGGAGTCGCTGGCGCTGCTCAGCCACCGGCTGGCCGGCTCGTCGGCGCTCTACGGCCTCGAGGCGGTGGCGGCGATCGCCGGCGCCGTGGAGCGGGCGGTGGCGGCGATCGCCCGCGGCGACGAGCGGGCGCGGGAGCTGGGCACGCCGCTGCTCCGTGACGCGGTCGGAGCGCTGCGCGACGCCCTGGCGGCGGTCGGCCGGGGAAACGGCGGCAACGGCCGCTCCGCCGGCGGGCTGCTCGACCGCCTCGCCGCCTTCGCCCCGCCGGCCCCTGAAGGTGGTGCAAAGGCGCCAGGCGCCGGCGGCGATCCTCTCGCGGCGGCGTTGCGCGCGTTCGCCGCCGAGCGCCCCGAGGACCTGGAGTTCTTCGGCCCCGAGGCGCGCGAGCAGACGGAGGGGATGGCCGACGCGCTGGCGCGGCTGGCCGCCGGCGGCGGCGACGACCGGCGGCCGCTCGAGGAGCTGTTCCGGCTCACCCACACGCTCAAGGGCGCGGCCTACATGGTCGAGTGCGAGCCGGTCGGCGACCTCGCCCACGCCATGGAGGACCTGCTGGTGCCGGCGCGGGAGGGTGTGATCGAGCTGCGCGGGCCGGCGCTCAAGGTCATCGAGGACGCCGCCGACGTCCTCCAGCGCATGCTCGCCGCCCTCGACGGCGCCGCGGTCGAGCTGGAGGGGCCGTTCGCCGAGGTGCGGGCGCGCCTGGGCCGGCTGCTCGCCGAAGCGCCGGCGGCGGACGGCAGAGAGGCGGACAGGGCCCCCCGGCCGGTGACCGCTCCGGCGACCGCGGAGACGCCCACCACTGTCCCAGCGGCGTCGGAGACGCCCGCCACCGTCCCAGCGGCGTCGGAGACGCCCGCGGCCGAGACGCCGGCAGCCGGCATGCCGGTTCCCGAGGCGGCACGCGAGCGGACGATCCGGGTCGGCCTCGGCCGCATCGACCAGCTGATGAGCCTGGTCGGCGAGGCGGTGGTCGCCGGCGCCCGCCTCGAGCGCCGGCTCGAGAGGCTCGCGCAGGTCGAGCGTCAGCTCGAGGTCAGCCGCGAGCGGATGGTGCGCGCCGCCGAGGAGATCGAGCGCCAGCACGCCGATCCCGCCGCCCGCGGCGAACAACCCGCCTCCGCCGGCCCCCGGCGCCTGCCCGCCGCTTCGCCGGCGGTGCAGCTCGGCGACTTCTCCGAGCTGGAGCTCGACCGCTACGACCACCTCGACCTGCTGCGCCGGCAGATCGCCGAGATCTCCTTCGACCTCGCGGAGAGCCAGGCCGAGCTGGTCGCCCTCGGCCGGGGCCTCGGCACCGAGGTCGACCGCACCACCCGGCTGCTGCGCGGCCTGCGCTCGGCGGTCGGCCGCACGCGCATGCTCCGGCTCGAGCCGCTGTTCCAGCGCTTCCGCCGCCGCGTCGACCGCGCCGGCCGCGACGAGGGCAAGCGGGTGCGGCTGGAGCTCGCCGGCGGCCACGTCGAGGTCGACACGGCGATCGTCGAGCGGATCGCCGACCCGCTGCTCCACCTGATCGGCAACGCTCTGACCCACGGCGTCGAGAGCCCCGGGGAGCGGCGCGCCGCCGGCAAGCCGGAGGAGGCGACGATCGCCCTGCGCGCCTACCTGCGCGGCGTCTTCGTCGACCTCGAGGTCGAGGACGACGGCCGCGGGCTCGACCACGACGCGCTGCGCCGGCGGGCGGTGGCGCTCGGGATGGCGAGCGAGGAGGAGGCGGCCCGGCTGTCCGACGCCGAGGCGCTGGAGCTGATCCTGGCGCCCGGCTTCAGCACCGTCGAGGAGGCCACCGGCGCCGCCGGCCGCGGGGTCGGCATGGACGTCGTCCGTACCGCGGTGGCGGAGCTCAACGGCCAGGTCCGCATCGAGACGCTGCCCGGCCAGGGCACCCGCATCACCCTGCGGCTGCCGATCACCCTGGTGGTGTCGACCGCGCTGATGCTGCGCGCCGGCGGCGAGACCCTGGCGCTGCCGACCCTCAACGTCCGCCGCCTGGTCTCGGTGGCGCCCGGCGGCGTCGAGGCGCGTGACGGGCGCGAGTGGGTGGCGGTCGAGGGCGAGAGCGTCGAGCTGATCCGGCTGGCGGCGGCGCTCGGGCTCGACGACGCCGGCGATCAGCCCGGCGCCGGTGCCGGCGACCCGCTGCCGCTGGTGGTGGTCCAGGCCCCGGGGCGCCCGGTGGCGATGGCGGTCGACGAGCTGATCGGCATCGAGGAGGTGGTGGTCCGCGGGCTCGGCGGCTTCCTCGCCGGGCTCCCCGCCTTCGGCGGCGTCACCGTCGGAGTCGACGGGCGGGTGGTCCTGGTGCTCGACCCCGCCGGTCTGCTCGGCCTCGGGATCGCCGCCGGCCGCCGCGCGCTCCCCGCCGCACCGGCCGCCGAGGCCTGGGCCAGGCCGCGGCCCGCCGGCGCGCCGGTGCTCCTGGCCGACGACTCGATCAGCGTGCGCAAGGTGCTCGGCCGCCAGCTCGGCGCCGCCGGCTGGGAGGTGGTGGTGGTCGCAGACGGCGAGCAGGCGCTCGAGGCGCTGCGCGAGCGCACCTTCGCGGCGCTGATCACCGACATCGAGATGCCGCGCCTCAACGGCTTCGAGCTGCTCGACCTGGTGCGCCGGCGGCCGGAGACCCGCGAGCTGCCGGCGATCGTGCTGACCAGCCGCGCCGGCGCCAAGCACCGCGAACTGGCCCGGCGGCTCGGCGCCACCGCCTACCTGAGCAAGCCGGTCGACCTCTCCGCCCTGCTCGCCGCCCTCGGCGCGGCCTCGGCGGCGGACGGCGCGGCGGCCGCCGGCGGCGGAGGGGCGTCATGACCGCGCCGGCCCCGGGCAACGGCCGGCCGCCGCGGGCGACCGCGTTCGCAGTCGGCGGCGTCGAGTACCTGGTCACCGGGCGGGTCGCACGCTCGCTGCCGGCGCCGCGGCCGCTGCCTCCGCGCTTCGAGCATGGCGGCGAGGAGTTCCCGGTGGTCGACCTGCCGGCGCTCTTCGGCTCGGCCGAGGAGCCGGAGTGCGGGCCGCTGCTGCTGCTGGTCGAACGCCGGACCGGGGAGACGGCGGACGGAGGCACGGTCCGGCGGGCACTGGTGGTCGAGCGGCTGGTCGGCACCGAGGTCCTCGATGCCGACGCCGTGCAGCCGGTGCCGACGGTCTACCCGGAGGACGAGCGGCGGCGCTGGCGCGGGCTGCTGCCGCGCCCGGACGGCCGGCTCGCCGTCGTCCTGCGGCTCGAGGGGCTGGCCGGCGGCGGCGCCCCGGAACGCGAGGGCTAGCCGATGCTGCCGCGCCAGGCCCGCCCGCCGCAGCCGAAGAGGCGGATGTACGTCGCCTTCCGCGCCGCCGGGCGCCGCTGGGTGCTCCCCGCCGAGGAGGTCGCCGGGGTGGCCGAGCTGGGGCGGGTGACACCGTTGCCGACCGCCGATCCCGCGCTCGCCGGCCTCACCCTCCACCGCGGCCGCGCGGTGGCCCTGCTCGCGGCGGACGGCGGCGACAACGGCTCGGCGCCGGTTCGCCACCTCATCGCGCTGCGCGCCTGCGGCGAGGGAATCGGACTGACGGCGGACGAGCTGATCGGCCTCGAGGTCGTCCACGGAGACGGCGTCCCCGCCGGCTTCGAGCGGTACGACCTCGACTCGACGCTGGAATCGCGCCGGCGGGACCACGCGCCGGCCGCGGCGCCGGCCGCAGCCGAGGCCGCGGAGCCGGCGGCGGCGGGAGCGGGCTCGTGAACCGCCGGCTCCTGCTGGTCGAGAGCCGCTCCGGCACCGCAGGTGCGCTCGACGCGCTGCGGCGCAGCCTGGCCGCCGACGGCTTCGAGGTCGAGGTCGCCCCCGACGGCTTCTACGCCACCCAGGTACTCGAGCGCCGGCGCCCCGCGGCGGTGCTCGCGCCGGTCCGCCTGCCCGACATGGAGGCCGCCGAGCTGGCGCAGATCCTCTCCTCCGACCCCGAGCTGCGGGCGGTGCGCCGGATCCTGGTGCCGCTGCCCGGCGAGCCGCTGCCCGACGCCGCCACCGCCGCCCGGTTCGACCTCGTGCTGCCCCCGGAGACGACGCCGCAGCAGGCGGCGTTCCGCATCCACCTGGCGCTCGCCCCCGAGCCGGCGCCGGCCCCCGGCGCGATCGAACCGGGAGCGCCGCCGAGCCTGAGCGGGACGCTCGGGGCGGTCGACTTCGCGCAGCTCGCCCAGCTCCTCGCCGAGAGCCGGCTGGCCGGGGTCCTCGGCGTCGGCATGCCGGGCGAGGAGGCGTTCGTCTACTTCGACCGCGGCGAGGTCGTCCACTGCGCCTGGGGCGCCCTGCGCGGGCGCGAAGCCTTCCGCGAGATCCTGCGCGGCGCGCTGTCCGGCGGCGCACCCTTCCGCTACCGGCGGCTCGGCCTGCCCGAGGCGTTCCGCGTGCCGAAGACCCTCGGCCTGCCGGCCCAGCGGCTCCTGCTCGACTCCGCGGTCGAGCTCGACCAGTCGACGGCGGGCGAGCCGCCGGCGCACCGCGGAGGCTCCACCGGTGCTTGAGCGGCGCGCCCAGCGAGCCGCCGGGATCGCCACCGTCGTGGTGGTCGACGACAGCGTCAGCGTCTGCCGCGCGATCGAACGCATGCTCGCGCCGCGCGGCCACCGGGTGGTCGCGCTCTACTCCGGCGAGGAGGCGCTGGCGGCGCTCGCCGACGAGCGGCCGGACCTGGTGGTCTGCGACGTCGTCCTGCCCGACGTCGAGGGGCTGGCGATCTGCCGCTTCGTGCGCGAGAGCCCGGCGCTCGCCGGCACCGGGGTGCTGCTGATCTCGGGTCTGGTCACCGAGGAGGTCCGCCGCCAGGCGCGCGCGGCCGGCGCCGATGGCCTGCTGAGCAAGCCGTTCCGCGCCGACGCCCTGCTCGCCGAGGTCGACTCGCTGCTCGCCCGCACCCTCGGGCCGGCCGCCGCGGGACCCCGCCCGCGCCGCGACGAGCGGCCGGCGCCGGCGGTGCTCGCCGAGCTGGAGCGCCTCCCGGGCCTGCGCGCCGGGAGCTGGCGGCTCGCCGACGGCCGCCGCGGTCGCTTCCCGGTGGCCGCGGGCGCCGCCGAGGTCCCCGATCCCGAGCTGATCCTGGCGCGCCTGCGCAGCTTCGCCGCGCCGCTCGGGGTCGGCACGCCGGCGACGCTGCTGATCGAGGGCGAGGATGGCGACATGCTGCTCGTCGGCCACCGCGAGCGCCACGGCACCCTCTGCCTGCGCCTCTCCGAGGCGGCGACCTTCGGCAAGGCCCGCTACCTGGTGCGCAAGTTCCTGCACACCCTCGACGATCCCGCGGCCGCGGCCCGACCCGCGGCCGAGGTCCCGAACCTCCATTCCCATCGAGGAGACCCGTCATGGACACCCTGAGCGCGACCTACAACCCGGTGCTGGTGAGCCTGTCGTTCATCATCTCTGTGATCGGCTCGTTCGCGGCGCTGCGCCTGGCCAAAGTGATCCCCGTCCACGAGCCCGAGGACCGCCTGCCCTGGGTGCTTGCGGCCTCGTTCGCGCTCGGCGCCGGCGCGATCTGGTCGATGCACTTCATCGGCATGCTCGCCTTCGACATGGGGATGCCGGTGTCCTACGACGTGCCGATGACCGCGCTGTCGCTGGTGCTCGCCTGGATGGTGTCGGCCGGCGGCTTCTGGATCGCCAGCCGCGGCGAGCCGAGCATCCTCAAGATCGTCGGCGCCGGCACCGTGATGGGGTGCGGCGTTGCGATCATGCACTACACCGGCATGGCCGCGATGCGGATGTCGGCGGAGATGACCTTCGACACCACCCTGGTCGCGATCTCGGTGGTGATCGCGGTCGTCGCCTCGAGCGCGGCACTGTGGCTGGCGCTCAACCTGACCGTTGCCTGGCAGATGGCGGCCGCGGCGGTGGTGATGGGGATCGCGGTCACCGGCATGCACTACACCGGCATGGCGGCGGCGCGGTTCAGCCACGACGCCACCCGGGCGGCGGCCCAGGTCTCGTCGGTGTCGACCGACTTCCTCGCCTACACGGTGTTCCTGCTCAGCCTGATCATCATGGTGCTCGGCATCGCCTTCGGGCGGGTGGAGATGGACGACGACCTGGTGCTCGAGTAGCGGACACGCAGCGGACGGGCCGACCGCGGGAGCAGGGCCGCCGAGCGGCGCGGGACTGCCGGCACCCACGCGGCGGTCAGCCTCGCCGCAGGAGCACGGCCGTCGAGCGGGGGGCGACGGCAAGTACGGGCTCGGCGACAGGTTCCTCCGTGCCGGGCTCGGCGGCGTCGCGGGGAGCGGCTAGGGAGGTGTCGACCGCGCGCCGCCATCCACCGCCTGCGGGGGGCTCGAAGACGCGCTCGGAACCGGCGGCGTTGACCGCGAGGAACAGCTCCTCGCCGCCCGTCGCGGTCTCTCCCTCGCTGAGGTGGCAGGCGAACGCCCGCGGGTCGGCCCCGGCGGCCGGCTCGGCGCCGGACGGGCCGTCCGGGAGGTGCCAGGCGGCTCGCCCGCCCCAGGGGGCACGGGCGAGCCAGGGGCGGGCGCGCCGGAACGCGATCAGCCGGCGGACGAAGCGGTGGACCTCGGCGAAGCGCTCGCGGCGCGACCAGTCGAGCCAATTGCTCTCGTCGTCGCGGTCGTAGGGATTGTGGTAGCCGAGGCGGGTGTCGAGGAACTCGTCCCCGGCGTAGAGCATCGGCACCCCGGCGGCGAGCAGCACCAGGTAGAGGAGGTTCTTGGCCTGGCGGACGCGCAGCGCGATCACCTCCTCGGGCGCACCGTCGTCGCCCTCGAACCCGTGGTTGGCACTCCGCTCGCCGGCGCCGTGGCCGCCGTCGTGGTCGCGCGGGCGGTCGTAGGAGAGCAGGTCGTAGAGGTTGAAGCCGTCGTGGCAGGCGGCGTAGTTGACCGGCAGCCCGGCACGGCGGTCGGGGAAGAGGTCGGGGCTGCCGGCGAGCCGGAGCATCGGCTCGCGCCCGAGGCCGGCGTCGCCACGCACGAACGAGCGCATCGCGTCGCGGAAGCGGCCGTTCCACTGTGACCAGCCGTCGCCGGGGAACGCGGCGCCGAGGCCGTAGACCCCGAGGTCCCACGGCTCGGCGACCAGGCGCACCCCGGACTCCGCGGCGAACGCCTCGATGTCGCGGAAGAGCGGCGGGTCCGGGTCGGGCCGCCCCCCGGCGTCGCGGGCGAGCAGGGTCGCGAGATCGCAGCGGAAGCCGGCGACCCCGATCTCCTCCGCCCAGTAGCGCAGGCTGTCGAGGATCAGCCGCCGCGGCGCCGGCCGCCCGCAGGCGAAGACGTTGCCGGTGCCGGAGTCGTCGCGGTAGCGCCGCGGATCGTCCGGGTCGTGCAGGTAGTAGCCGGCGTCGTCGAGGCCGCGGAACGAGTAGGTGGGGCCCTCCTCGTCGCCCTCGGCGGTGTGGTTGTAGACGACGTCGAGCCAGACCTCGATCCCGGCGCGGTGGAGCTCCGCCACCGCCGCCGCCAGTTCACCGGCCGGATCCCCGCCGGGGGCACCACCGCCGGCCGCGAACCGGCGCTCGGCGGCGAAGAAGCCCATCGGCATGTAGCCCCAGTAGTTGCGCTCCTGGGGGTCCCACTGGAAGACCGGCATCAGCTCGACCGCGGTGATTCCGAGGTCGAGGAGGTACGGGATCTTCTCGATCAGACCGCCGTAGGTGCCGCGACCCTCCGCCGGCACCTCCGGGTCGCGCCGGGTGAAGGCGTCGACGTGCAGTTCGTAGACGACCAGCTCGGTGGGATCGCGGGTAGGGGGCGGCGGCGGCTCCCGGCGCCGGGGACCCTCGCGCCCCGGCAGCACCCCGAGGGGCGCCCGGCCGGCGGTCTCCTCCCCCCGCCGCCGCGCCGCCTCGCGCGAGAAGCCGGGCGGAAAGACGATCTCCCGGGCGTAGGGATCGAGCAGCGGCTTGGCGGGGTCGAAGCGGTCCGCGGCGGGATCCGCTCCCCCGGCGGGAGCCCGGGCCGGCGCCCCGGCCGACGAGGCCGGCCCCGCGACCCGGTAGGCGTAGCAGCGCGCCGCGGCAACGATCTCGTCCGCCAGCACGCAGCTCCACACCCTGGCGGAGCCGTTGAGCACCAGCTCGGCGTGCTCCGGCTCGAGCGCCGCCCGGTGGCACGGCCGCTCGAACTCGCCCTCGGCGTACAGCTCGAGCGTGACCGCGGCCGCCCCGTCGGAGACGACCGCGAACTCCCATCCGTCCTCCGGCAGAGGATGGACTCCAAGGCGACGCACGGCGCGGAGAATACCCCGCCCCGCACCGGCGCCGCACCGACTCGCGGCCCTACGCGACGAGTTCCTTGCAGGGGTCGCGGCGGCTCACGGACACAGTACCCCCTCGCAGACGCTCGGCCCCATCTGGATGCCCTGGCCGATCACCTGGTTGGCGGGGGTTGCAGGGTCGTCGTTGCCCTGAAAGACGTTGTTGCCGTAAACCACCGTGAACACGACCCCGGCCTCGAG
>Ga0256864_1000375_pt1 | contig 16694 bp, 16 predicted proteins | sample RVTome_11_FD_187336 | JGI IMG/M metagenome (GOLD analysis project Ga0256864, IMG submission 187336) | Soil microbial communities from uranium-contaminated site in the Upper Colorado River Basin, Wyoming, United States - RVT147D111 HiSeq ... | reverse complement strand
TGGCCCTGGCCGAGGAGGGGATACGTCTCCGGGAGGCTGGGATTGAGGCTCCCATCCTGATCCTGTCGGAACCCGACCTGGCGTCGATCGACTCTCTGGGCAGATGGGACCTGACCCCGACGGTGTACAGCGATCGCTTCGTGTCGGCCCTTGACGGGAGCGGCCATCGCCTGGGGGTTCACGTCAAGCTCGACACCGGTATGCATCGTGTCGGGGTGGACCCGGCCCGGGCGGCATCGCTGTTCGAATCCGTGGCCAGGGCCCGGAATCTGACGCTGGAGGGGGTGTTCACCCACTTCCCCGTCGCAGACGAGGACCACGAATACACGACGGCCCAGATCGATCGTTTCCGGGAGGTCGTGGACGGGCTCGACGTCCAGTACCTGCACATGGCCAACTCGGCGGGCGCCATCCTGTTCCCCGAGTCCCGAGCCGACTTCAGCAGGGTTGGGCTCAGCCTTTACGGGCTTCATCCGGCCGACGCCACGAGGGGCATGATCGACCTCAAGCCGGCGATGAGAGTGGTCAGCCGGGTGGCATATCTCCGCCCGTTGCCGTCAGGTTCACGTCCCAGCTACGGGAGGGTTCGGAGCATCGAACCGGGAGGGCCGGTGGCCACCATCCCCATGGGCTATGCCGACGGCTATGCCCGGCGGCTGACCAATAACGGATCGGTGTTGATACGCGGCCGTCGCCACCGATTCGCCGGAATGGTGACCATGGATCAGATGGTGGTCGCCGTGGACGACGGTGTCGAGCTCGGTGACGAGGTGGTCTTGATGGGGGACCAAGGTGACGATTCGATAACCGCAGACGAGCTCGCCGAGATCCTGGGGACGATCACCCACGAGATCGTGTGCAGCTTCGGGCCCCGAGTCCCCAGGAGGTATATCGGATGAATCAGACGATCACCGCGGTTCCCGGTATCGAGGTCGGCCACTGGACCGATCGGCAAGGCATGACCGGATGCACGGTTGTGGTGCTACCCGAGCCAAATGTGGTTGCAGTCGAGGTGAGAGGTGGCGCCCCCGGGTCCCGGGAGACCGCCCTCCTCGAGCCTGGCATGAGAGTGGAGCAGGTTCAGGCGATTCTCCTCACCGGGGGAAGCGCGTTCGGGCTGGCGGCGGCCGACGGCGTGGTGCGAGCCCTCGAGGCCGATGGCCGGGGCCATGACACCGGAGTGGTGAGGGTTCCCATCGTCCCCGCCGCCGTCGTCTTCGATCTGTTCCCCGATCCGGCGGTGAGGCCGGGACCGGATGCCGGGGAGGCGGCCTACCGCTCGGCAAGCGACGATCCGGTGGAGAACGGCCTGGTCGGAGTGGGGACCGGGACCACGGTCGCCAAATGGCGGGGACTCCAGCACATGCGTCCCGGCGGCGTCGGGTCCGGGTTGAGGAGCGATGGGGAGCTGACCGTTGGGGTGATGGTGGCGGTCAACGCCGTGGGTGACGTCTTCACCCTCGCCGGGGAGTCGCTGACCGGGGGGGAGCACGAGCCGGGACCACCTGCGCTGATCCCGATCACCGAGACCAACACCACTCTTGGCGTGGTCGCCACCAACGCGAGTCTGACCCGGAACGAGTTGTCACGTCTGGCGATTCGCGCTCACGATGCCTACGCCGTCTGTATCCGCCCGGCCCACACCAGATTCGACGGTGATGTCGTGTTCGCCGTCTCCTGTGGCGACGTCGAGGCAGATGTCGAGTCGGTGGCCGAGGCCGCCTTCGGGGCTACTGCCGCCGCAATAGAAAACGCGGTGCGAACTTCCGCGAGCTGATACGCGGTTTGCCACAATGGGGGCTGCGTGCCTGACCCATCCCTTCTGATCGAGCTCCGTGACCGCGCCATGGCTTGCTACGACTGCGAGTTGTCGGCGACACGGACCAATGTGGTCTTCGGAACCGGCGATCCGGATGCCGACCTCATGCTCGTCGGCGAGGCGCCCGGTAAGAACGAGGACCTCGAAGGCGAGCCGTTCGTAGGAAGGGCCGGGCAGCTACTCGACTCCCTCCTGGACGAGATCGGGCTCGGTCGTGACGATGTGTACATCGCCAACGTGATCAAATGCCGACCGCCGGGGAACCGGGATCCCCTGCCCGGCGAGATCGACGCCTGCAAGGGCTACCTCCGGGAACAGATCCGTCTGGTGAGGCCGAGGGTCGTCGTGACGTTGGGAAATTTCGCGACCAAGCTCCTGCTCAACACCGATGTCGGCATAACCAGGCTCCGCGGTCACCGCCACGACCAATGGTGGCTGGGGAGCACTCTGATCCCCACCTTCCATCCAGCTGCCGCATTGCGGGGCGGTGACCGTGTCACGGATCAGATGAGGGAGGACTTCTCCACCGTCCGGGCGACCCTCGACGAGGCCGGGATGTCAGCCGCCGACCCCACCCCGCCGGATCAGGGTCGGCTGGAGTTATCCGGATGATCGAGATCCATTGCCCCACCGAGTCTGACACCCGGGCGGTCGCCAGGAAGCTCGCCGCGTGTCTGGCACCAGGCGATGTCGTCGTGCTCGCCGGTGGGCTCGGCGCGGGCAAGACCCTGTTCACTTCGGGTGTGGCGGCCGGGCTCGGCATCGACGAGCCGGTGGTGAGCCCGTCGTTCGTCCTGGTGAGGAGATACGACTCCGGATTCCTGCCTCTGGTCCACGTCGACGTGTACCGGCTTTCCTCCGCCAACGAGTTCGACGATCTCGATGTGTTCGGGATGGCGTCCGACGGTGTGCTGGTCATCGAATGGGGTGACGCCGTCGAGTCGCTCCTGCCTCGTGAGCACCTCCGGGTGATGTTCGAGGTGGGCTCCGACGAGTCACGCGATCTGCGCATCGTCGGGACCAGCGCATGGGCGGAACGCGGCCTGGAGGGGCTTTTGTGAGGCTCCTCGCGATCGAGACGGCCACGCCGGGCGCATCGGTCGCCCTCGTCGAGGACAAGACGACTCTCGCGGCCGCCTCTCGCATCGATCGGATGGGGCATGCGACGTTCCTGGTCCCGGCCATCGACTTCTGCTTCGATCAGGTCGGGTGGTCGCCCACCGATCTCGACGCGGTGATCGTCGACGTCGGGCCCGGTCTCTTCACCGGGATCAGGGTCGGGTTGGCCACCGCCCAGGGGCTGGCCGCAGCGTTGGGGATACCGGTGGTGCCGGCAACATCTGTCGATGCCATCGCATTGGAGGCCAGGACCGGGCATCGGACGATCTGGGCCGTCGTCGATGCCAGACGAGGCGAGTTCGCGGTGGCGCGCTACCAGCCGGTCCCAGGAGGTGTGGTGCGGGAGTCGATGACCGAGCTGGTCAAGCCCGACGTCCTGCGGGCCCAGCTGGAGTCGCATCCCGATGAGATTCTGGTGGTGGGCGACGTCAACGCCCTCCCCGACGACGTGCTTCGGGGCATCCACCGCGCCAAGACCGGCCGGCCGCGTTACCCCTACGCCGTCGCCCTCGCCGAGGCGGGCCGGGGGATGTTCGAGCGGGACGAGTATCCGGCACCAGAGGACCTCAGGCCGATCTACCTGCGAGAACCGGACGTGACCATCAACTGGGAGAAGCTTCGTCAGGAGGGCCCATGGGGGCGGTCATGATGGTGGTGGTGCGTCCGATGGCCGAAAGGGATCTGGAACGGGTGGTGTCCATGGAGGCCGCCTCCCAGCCGACTCCTTGGAGCGAGAAGATCTTTCAGGACGAGCTCGCCGCCCCGAACCGGGCCTACCTCGTCGCAGAGGGCGAGGACATCATCGGATTCGGCGGAGTGATGGTGGTCGATGGCGACGCCCATGTGACCAATCTGCTGGTGGCCTCGGAGTCACGCCGAGCCGGGACCGGGACTTCGCTCATGGTTGCCCTGGTCGAAGCCGCGCTGGAGATGGGCGCCGTCAACATCACCCTTGAAGTAAGAGAGCGCAACGAGGCGGCGAGACGCCTCTACCGCAGGTTCGGGCTGGCACCGGTGGGGCTGCGGAAGGGCTATTACGGAGACGACGACGCGCTGATCATGTGGGCCCACGACATCGACAGCGAGGAGTACCGCCGGCGCCTCTTCGAGCTTGCTCCGCACCACCCAGAAACGCACCACACATCATGAATCCAACCATCCTCGCCTTCGAGAGCTCATGCGACGAGACCGCAGTCGCCGTGGTCAGGGGGCGTGAGGCACTGTCCAACGTCCTGTCCTCACAGGTGGACCTCCATGATCGTTTTGGAGGAGTTGTCCCCGAGGTCGCGGCCCGGGCCCACGTCGAGTCGATTCGCTCGTTGACCCACCGGGCATTGCAGGAGGCCGGCGTCCATCCCGCCGATCTCGACGGGATCGCCGCCACGGCCGGGCCCGGTCTGGTCGGCGCCCTTCTGGTCGGACACTCGTTCGCCAAGGCCACGGCATGGGCCCGCCACCTGCCCTTCGTTGGCATCGACCACATGGAAGGCCATCTCATGGCCCCCCGGATCGAGTTCGAGGATTTCGAGCCGCCGGTGGTTGCCCTCCTGGCATCCGGCGGGCACTCGCAGATCGTGCACGTGACCCAGTGGGGTGAGTACGAGACGCTGGGATCGACTATCGACGATGCGGCCGGGGAGGCGTTCGACAAGCTGGCGCGGGTGATGGGCCTCGGCTTTCCCGGAGGTCCCGCCATCGACTCCGCTTCCGACGACGGCGACCCGGCCGCCGTCGAGTTTCCCAGGGCGGTGCCCGATCGCCCTTACGACTTCTCTTTCTCCGGGCTCAAGACGGCGGTGACCAATTTCATCCATCGGGCGGCTGGATCCGACGATCTGCCTCCGTTGGCTGACGTCGCCGCCTCGATACAGGAAGCGATCGTCGACGTGCTGGTGGAGAAGACCTTCCGCGCCGTGGACGACACCGGCGCCGGCATCGTCGGAGGCGGGGGAGGGGTCATGGCCAACCGGCGGCTGCGGCATCGCTTCGCCGAGGAGGCCGACAAGAGGGGCGTCTCGCTCGCCTTACCCGAACCGGCTCTCTGCACCGACAACGCGGCGATGATCGGCGTCGCCGGTGCCCACTGGCTCAGCGAAGGGCGGATCACCGACTGGGCGGAGAACGTCGATCCGGGACTGGTACTGGGTACCTAGTACTTGGTACCAAACCTGAGCGCGTCTCGCTCATATCCTGATTAGCACTCTCACGGCCCGTTTGCTAACGTCCTACTAGCAAACGACTTGGTCGACTGCTAATCGTCGGGTCGATTGTTCGACATCCGCTGGATATTTCGGCGGTGGACAATCATTCCCGAGTACATGGAACGAGCTTCAAGGAGGAGCTAGGTATGAAGCTGCAGCCGCTTGGTGATCGAGTGGTGGTCCAGCCGACGGATGAGGCTGAAGCCCGAACCCCGTCGGGTCTGGTCATCCCGGACACCGCTAAGGAAAAGCCGCAGATTGGAGAGGTCATCGCCGTAGGCCCGGGTGCCCGCGACGAGGACGGCGACCGCATCCCGATGGATGTCTCGGTCGGCGACAGAGTCCTCTACTCGAAGTTTGCGGGCACCGAGGTCAAGCTGGATGACGGTGAGTATCTCGTCCTGTCCGAGCGCGATCTCCTGGCCGTCGTCAACTGAGGAGAAGACTTAAATGGCAGCGAAAGAACTACGTTTTAACGAGCAGGCCCGCAAGAGCCTGCAGGCGGGTGTGGACAAGCTCGCCGACACGGTGAAGGTGACGCTCGGTCCCAAGGGCCGCAACGTCGTCCTCGAGAAGAAGTGGGGCTCGCCCACGATCACCAATGATGGCGTGACCATCGCCAAAGAGATCGAGCTCGAGGACCCATACGAGAACATGGGGGCGAAGCTCGCCTACGAGGTGGCCAACAAGACCGACAACGTGGCCGGTGACGGCACCACGACGGCGACCGTGCTCGCCCAGACGATGGTCCGCGAGGGTCTTCGTCAGGTAGCGGCCGGAGCCAACCCGATGGAGCTCAAGCGGGGTATCGAGTCCGCGGTCGAGGCTGCGGTCAAGGCGATCGGAGAGCAGGCTCGCGAGATCACGACCACCGACGAAATCGCTCGAGTTGCCGCCATCTCGGCGAACAACGACATGTCGATCGGCCAGGTCATCGCAGATGCCTTCGACCGGGTCGGCAAAGACGGCGTCATCACCGTCGAGGAAGGCCAGACCTTTGGTCTCGAGCTGGAGTTCACCGAGGGCATGCAGTTCGACAAGGGCTACATCTCCCCGTACTTCATCACCGATCCCGATCGTCAGGAGGCCGTGCTCGACGAGCCCTACATCCTGATCGCCAACCAGAAGATCAGCTCGGTCAACGATCTGGTGCCGGTCCTGGAGAAGGTGATGCAGCAGGGCAAGCAGGTCCTGGTGATCGCCGAGGACGTCGAGGGTGAGGCCCTGGCGACCCTCGTCGTGAACAAGATCCGCGGCACGTTCGCCTCGGCAGCCGTCAAGGCCCCCGGTTTTGGCGAGCGTCGCAAGGCGATGCTTCAGGACATCGCGACCCTGGCTGGTGGCACCGTGATCTCCGAGGAGGTCGGTCTCAAGCTGGAGAACGTCACCCTCGAGATGCTGGGCCGAGCCCGCAAGGTGGTCATCTCCAAGGACAACACCACGATCGTCGACGGCGACGGGAATGAGACCGACGTCAAGGCTCGCATCAAGCAGCTCGAGCGTGAGATCGAGAACACCGATTCCGACTGGGATCGGGAGAAGCTCCAGGAGCGTCTCGCCAAGCTGTCGGGCGGCGTGGTCGTCATCAAGGTCGGCGCGGCCACCGAAGTCGAGCTGAAGGAGAAGAAGCACCGCATCGAGGACTCCGTCTCTGCCGCACGGGCTGCGGTTGAGGAAGGGATCGTCCCCGGTGGCGGTGTTGCCTTGCTCCGTGCCCAAAGCGCGGTCGACAAGGTGCGCGGCGGCACCAACGACGAGAAGGCCGGCCGTTCGATCGTCCGCCGCTCGATGGAGGAGCCGCTTCGGCAGATCGCGATCAACGCCGGTTTCGAAGGCGGCGTCGTTGTCGAGCAGGTGCGTGCCGGCGAGGGAGCCTTCGGCTTCAACGCCCAGACGGGTGTGTACGAGGACCTGTTCAAGGCTGGTGTGCCGGATCCCGCCAAGGTGACCCGGTCGACCATCCAGAACGCGGCCTCGATCGCCGCTCTGTTGCTCACGACCGAGGCTTTGGTCGCCGAGCAGAAGGAAGAGGCGCCCGCCATGCCCGGCGGCGGCCACGACCACGGCGGCGGGATGGACTTCTAGCCCACCCCACCAACCAATCCAAAGAAAGGGGGCCCATCGGGGCCCCCTTTCTGCATTCCTAAGGAACGCGGCGTCAGATATGGACGTTCCGGCGTTCAGAATTCTCCAGAGCGGTCCTCACGGAGGTCACTACATACGAGGGCCGTTTGGTGATGTCCTCCCAGGTGAACCGCAGCACCGTCCACCCCGCGAGTTGAGCGAGGTTGTCCCGATTCCTGTCGGCCTGAAAGGACCTCGGGTCGTTGTGCCAACGAAAGCTGTCGCCTTCGACAATGAGCTCGGCGTCCCTGTATACCAAATCGACTCGCCCATTCATGTGTCTCAGCCAAGGTGGTGTCCACTGTGTCTGGGGTAGCGGAATCCCGGCCGACGTCAACAGGTCGATCAAGCGCATCTCGAGGGTCGAATCGGTCACGAGATTCATGTCGAGCCTCAGTTCGAGGATCCTCCGTAGCTTTCGAATCCCCGGTTTCCCACGTCGGGCGAGTTGACCGAGTAGATCCCAGACCTCTCGGTATGTGGCTATCCCCATGCGGTTGGCGTCATCGACGAGTCTCTGAACGAGTTTGCCGGGGGCCACCGCGGCCAGGTCGATGATCGTACGCGGCGCCGTGGTCACCGGGACACCGTATCTCGTCCCGGTGTGCTCGGGCACGAGATCCGTGAGTTGATGGACGACCACGCCGGCGAATCGGTTGCTGCGCCGGATCGGAACCGAGACGACTGGTCGAAGGTCCTTGAGACCTTCGAGCCCATGCAGTCGCGCGGCCGACTCGTGAGATGCCACGGCGTCGAGGGCGTGAGTCGCCGCGAGGAGCACGGTCAGCTCGTTGGTGAGTACCCCAGCTGTCGCCACGATTCCGTGCCCGACGACTACCAGTGCACCATCCAGAACGCGGCGGCGGATCGTGCTCGGAGACATCCCAAGGGCGATCGCCTCGCGCCGGGTGACCACGCCATGGTTCCTCGCCGCGTGCTCGAACACCTTCCTATCCGCACCAGGCATGCGACCAGAGTGCCGCGGTGCCGCCCCGATGGGAAGAGGCGCGTTCCGCGCGGCGGAAGCTCCATATCTGACGCTGTGTTCCTTAGGTTCGCGTTAAAAGACCTCGGAGGCGAGGTGGTCGAGACGGGCGATGACCACGTCGGGGCCTAGTGAGGGGAGGGTGAACACGGCCCGGTCCACCCCGGCCTGCGCCAGGCGGTCGACGACTTCCAGCTTGGCCGAGTAGGCGGTGATGGTGAAGCGCGCCGGGTCGCGGCCGGCGTCGGCGACCGCCTCTCTCACCCGCGCCACCTGGTCGACGATGTCGTGGCGGGTCGCCAGGGGCATCCACCCATCGCAAAACTCGACCATGTCGGTCGTCGTCCTGGGCCCGGCGGCGGCGCCCATCAGGATCGGGGGGTGGGGGCTCTGCACGGGTTTCGGCCAGGCCCACGACGGTTCCAACACGAGCCGTTCACCCTGGAAGGCCGCCTCATCCATGGTCCACAGGGCCTTCATGACCAGGATCTTCTCCCGCATCAGTTCCCGGCGCTCCGCGTAGCTGACGCCATGTTGGGCCATCTCCTCCTTGTTCCAGCCGTAACCGACGCCAAACAGAACTCGGCCTCCGGACAGATGGTCGAGGCTCGCCACTTCCTTGGCGGTCCAGATCGGGTCGCGTTGCGCCATCAGGGTGATCCCGGTACCGAGCTTCAATCGCTCGGTGACCGACGCGGCGTACGCGAGCGCGACGAAGGCGTCATGCGACCGCCAGTACTGCTCGGGCAGCGGGTTTGCGCCCTTGACGCCGCCCCAGGGAGTCTCCCTCGAGGTGGGTATGTGCGAATGCTCGGGGAACCAGAGTGAGTCGAATCCTCTCGCCTCCACCTCCCGGGCCAGGTGATCGGGTCGAATTGCCGTATCGGTGGGAAAGATGAAGACTCCGTATTCCATACCCTGACGCTAAACGATGACACTTCTAGATCTGATTCGCGACGAGATCACCCGACTGGGGCCGATGCCGTTCGAACGGTTCATGGAGCTGGCTCTCTACGACGACGCCGGCGGATATTTCGGATCAGGTCGCCTCAAGTCGGAGAAGTCGGGTGATTTCCTGACCTCACCCGAGGTGAGTTCGCTGTTCGGGGAGACATTGGCCGTCTACGTCGAGCGGGAGATGGCCAGGGTTGGAGAGCCCTTCTCGGTGGTCGAGGTCGGCGCCGGATCTGGCTCGCTCCTTCGGCCGCTCCTGCAGAGTGTCGAGGTGCCGGCGACGGCCGTCGAGGCCTCCCCGGCCGCCAGGGCGGCCCTGGCCCGATCGCTGCCAGGAGTGAGTGTCGGCGAGCGGCTTCCCGACTCGATCCGGGGGGTGTTGATCGCCAACGAGCTCATCGACAACTTTCCGATGGCCTTGGCCCAGCGGTCAGGGGCGGTCTGGCGTGAGCGTCGGGTCGGCGTCGACGATGCCGGCCTGGTCTTCGTGGACGCCGAACCCCGACCCGAGGTCGACTCCTGGCTGTCCCGGTTCGCCGGCGCCGTACCGGAGGGAGGGTGGGTGGAGGTTCAGCTCGCGGCAGCCGCATGGGTGGCCCGGGTCGTCGACATCCTCGAGGCGGGATCGGTGGTCATCATCGACTACGGAGATTCCGCCGAAGGTCTGCTTCCCCGCCGCGCCGACGGGACACTGCGCACCTACCGGGCGCATCATCTCGGCCCCCATCCGCTCAACGAGCCCGGGGAGACGGACATCACCGCAGACGTCAACTTCTCCGCGCTGGCCGTTATCGCCGAGGAGCACGGCGCCAGGGTCGACCTGATGCGGCAGGATGACTTCCTGGCGGATCTCGGCCTCCGTGACCGTCTGTCACAACTCCGGGAATCGGCCCTCGCCGCAGCCAGAAGTGGCGACATCATGGGGCAGCTGCGGATCAAGTCGGCCTGTACCGAGGCCGAAACGCTGCTCCATCCCCGGGGCCTCGGGGATTTCCGGGTTCTGGTCGCCTCCTATTGAGCCGGGAACCGCTGGCCGACGCAGTCCGTCATAATCAGAGAGGTGAATCATGAAGATCAAGCTGACATTGTTGATTGGCGGGCTCCTTCTGGCTGCCTGCGGTGAACCGGCCGATCAGGGCGCAGACACCACTCAGCCGGACGACACCACCACGACCCGCCCTGCAGAGGTCACGACCACCGTGGATACCGAAAATCTGGAGCAGGTGGCGGTACAGGCCCGAGCCCAGCTCGCCCAGGAGCTGCAGACTTCCGAAGGCAACCTGAAGCTGGTCTCGACCCAGCCGGTGACCTGGCGGGACGCTTCGGTCGGTTGCCCCGAGCCGAATCAGGGTTATGCCCAGGTGCTGACCGAGGGCTATCTGGTGGTCTTCGAGTACGACGGCGACCAATACGAGGTCCATCAGGCGGTCGACAGTGAGCCAATCGTTTGCTTCGAGCCGGCCTCCGAGGGTTTCATCCCGCCGACGAAGAAGGCACCGGAGATCTCAATTCCACCGCCCATCGACTGAGACCTTCTCCACGAAGAAACCCCCGCCGAGAGGCGGGGGTTTCTTGTCTTTCACCCGGTACCTCCCGGGCAGTGGGTTCTACTTGTTGACGTGCACCTGCATGAAGTTGCCACCTCCCGAGATGCCGACGACCCGGATCGTGGTTCCGGTCCCTGGCAACGGGACGCTGGCCCAGCCGAGATGGCCCGGGGCCGCCCCTGCCGGGAACCAATAGTCCTCGGTGTCGTCGAACAGCGGGTTGGCCGGCAGATCGCCATAGCAACCCTCGACGCTGTTCATGTGGAGGCAGACCTCATCGGTCCGCTGCAGACCGAACGTGGAGTCATACGACAGCACCCTGGGTCGCCACACCTGCCCGTTGTCGGGGCGGAGCAACAGGTCAGGATGGGCGTCTACCGGCAGGTAGAGGCCACCGCATCGTCCACTGGCGCAGTTGTCTCCGACATTGTTGTCCGGGAAGGACTCGTCGTAGTACCACACCAGGAGCCCGTCCTGATACGGAAAGTGCTCGACCCAGTTCTGCAGATCCGGGTTGTCGAGGAACCCGAAGTTGTACGGGCCGGTCCTCAAGCCGTCGTCGTAGCCGCGGTAGTTGCGGTATTCGGCGAAGTAGGCGTTGAAGAAGGACAACGTCACCGTCGACCCGGTCCGGATGAACCCGTCGTAGTCCCAGCCAGGATCGGTCTCCGCATCGTCGAGCGGCTGGTCGGTGATGGCGATGTTGTCCACGAAGAACCCCGGGTTGGCAACCGCGACATCGGTCCAGTACCTGAACCCGATTGTCACCGTCTGGCCGGCAAATGCCGACAGATCGGCCGTTAGGTCGACCCAGGCCCCACCAGAGTTGTCGGTGATCCCGTCCCCGAAGTTCTGGCCGTTGGGGTTGGTGTTGGTCGACAGGTTGGTCGCCACCGGATTCCCATTGACCGTCAGGTAGGCATAGTCCCAGTCGGTCTCGATGTCATACCTCACCTTGGCGGTGAGCGACGGCGAGCCGGCCGGGAGGGTCACATCCCGGGTCATGGTGTTGTCGAGGTCGTTCCCCGCTCCGGAGAAGTAGAAGAAGTCACCGTCGAAGGGGTCTCCGACGGGGAAGTCCACGAACTTGTCCGGGAGCAACGCCACGACCGTCTGGGCCTTCTTGGTGTTGGCCGTCACCGGTCCCAGCTTGATCGATGCCTTCTGGCCGTATCCGACCACTCTGTAGTTGGACCAGCCGAGGAGGATCTTCTCGTAGGAGCTCATCGGGATCGGCTTGGAGCCGATTCCCTCCGAAGGCTCACCGGTGCTCCCGTAGGAGCCACTGGAGTACAAAGTCCAGAATCCGGTCGAGTTCTCGGCGCCACCGGTGTTGCCACTGGTGTCGTAGAGGTCCGGCAGTCCGAGATCGTGGCCGAACTCGTGGGTGAACACGCCGATGCCGCCGTTCTCCGGCTCGGCGGTGTAGTCGCCTATCCAGTAGTCGGAGTCGCCGATCCGGACGCCGCCGAAACCGCTGGGGCCGACGCCGTCGGGGCCGTTCGCCGAGAAGTAGGCGTACCAGCGGTGGCTCCAGATGGCATCGCTGCCCTGGGCTCCGCCCCCGGTCTCCTCACCCTCTCCGGCATGCACCGATTGGAAATGGTCGATATAGCCATCCGGCTCGTCGAAGTTCCCGTCGCCGTCCATGTCGTAGCGGTCCCAGACGTCGAACTGGGACAAATAGTCGTTGATGTCGGCGGTGCTCGCACCGTCGAGGACCTGGCTGTTGTACCAGGCGTCGATCGAATGGTTGACGAATACCCAGGTCTGGGCGCAGACGATGCCGCCGCAGTAGTTGCGGCCATACGCCGCCGCGTTGTAGGGCACTTCGACCCAGTCGGTGACGTCACCGTCGACGGTGTAGCGGTTCGACGACTCCTCGATATAGAAGTTGGTCATCGAGACCGCGCCTGGAGCATCCGAGAACAGCAGGTTCTCGTAATAGTCCGCGCTGAAATCGTCGGTCCAGATGGTGGCGTTGTCCACGGTCCGGTCGGGCTCCGGGATCTCATTGTGCGAGGGCCCGGGTATCCCGCTGAACAGGATCGGAGCGGGATGGTCGTCCGGACCGAATTCACCGAGAACGGTGAAGATCAGGTCTTCGCCCTCTCTTTCGAGCTCGACGAACTGCCCCCTCGCCACCTCGGCAACCGGCTCTCCGTCATGTTTGCCGTTGACGGCCTGGACGACGCCCTGCGCCGTCAGCTTGGCCTGGAGATCGCCGGCGGGATGGCTGGGGTTGTCGGTATTGGCGCCGATGTTGAGCAACGGGCCGTCGACGAAAGGCACCAGGTTGCCGGTGCTCCCGTTCGTCCCCGTTGCGGTGTTGGGCGTGATGCCCTCGGTGCGGGCGCCTGCGGGCGCCGTCAAGGCGAATGCTGTCGCCAGCACGGCGAACAACACGAGAAGCTTCCTTCTCAAAATAACTCTCCCTGTAGCTTCGCTTGCACTGGTGGGGAACGCAGCGGCGTCCTCCTCACTGTCGGTGACTCTACACCACCCGTGGCGACGGTGCGTCGGGGAGACGCCAGGCCGCAACGGAAGGTGAAGGGAACACCAGCCCTCCGAGCCTACCTTCTCGAGAGAGTATGAGAACCAAGAGAAGGGGCCCCTCGTCGAGGTGCCCCTTCCTGATGCTTATCGTCTTCGCTATCAGGTCGGGGGCGCCTTCAGCTTGACGACTATGTATCCGCTGGTTTGGTCCCCCTCATTGACAAGGATCCGACACTGTCCGGAACCAACCGTCGAGGAGGTTGGTAGGCTTCCGCCCCAACTCTGAAAGGGAGGAGATATGAGGACCCGTTTATCGCGGCTGACCACCTTGGTCGCCGTTCTCGCGCTGGTGCTGTTGACCATTGCACCGGCTTCTGCTGTGACCAACGGTGAGTTGGACGGAGATGACCACCCCGCGGTGGTGCTGATTCTCATGGAGGTTGGGGGAGCGCCGGCATTCAGATGCAGCGGCACCCTGATCTCGCCGACGTATGTGCTCACTGCAGGACATTGCACCAACAACTTCCCGGGTGATCCGTATACGGGTATGCGGGTGTTCACCGAGTCGGATGTTGAATCCGGAATTGGTGTGACCAACAACTATCCCTTCGCCGGTCCCAACGCGGTGGAGGCGAAGAGGTGGGCCGCGCACCCCGCGTATGAGACGGCACCGTTCTTTGTCAACGACGTCGGCATCATCGAGCTCGAGGAGGCGATCGTCCTCGACGCGTCCGATTATGGCCAGCTACCGGCGATCAACTCCCTCGACGCCCTGAAGGGCGGTAAGAAGGACTTCTTCGACTCGGTTGGCTACGGCCTCCAGGCCGCCCAGCTCAACAACCCGACGCCACAACAGCACACGGTTGCACAACGGGTGCGGATGATCTCTCATCCCAAGCTGATCCAAATCAACACGCCCGGCTTCGTGGGGTCCTTCTCGATGTTGCTTTCCAACAACACCAAGACAGGCGGCACCTGCTTCGGCGACTCCGGAGGTCCCAACTTCTTGGCGGGCACCAATGTTCTCGCCGGAGTGACCTCATTCGGGTTGAACGCAAACTGCGGCGGCACCGGAGGCGTGTTCCGTACAGATCGTCAGAATGTCCAAGACTTCATATCCGATTTCATCGCCGCCGGCTGACGCGCAATGATCTGACGTTTGGAGAGGGGGCGGCTACGGCCGCCCCCTCCCTGATACAGCGGGCGCCCTCGTAGAATCCCGGCTATGAACCAGGTAAAGACAGCCGGTCTCCTCGCAATACTGACCGTGTTCGTCGTATTGGTCGCAACGTGGCTGGGACTGAGCCCATGGGCCGCGCTGGGCTTTGCCGCCATCTTCAATGCGGCCATGTATTTCTTCTCCGACAAGATGGCGCTTGCCTCCTCACGGGCTCGACCCGTCACCGAGGCCGAGCTTCCTCGTGTTTACGCGACGGTGCGCCGCCTCGCCCTGCAGACGGGGATGCCGATGCCGTCGATCCATGTCATCGATTCGCCACAGCCGAATGCGTTCGCAACCGGTCGGAGCCCGAAGAAGGCGGCGGTCGCGGTGACGACAGGGATCCTCGACATCCTGACATCCGAGGAACTCGAAGGCGTCCTGGGTCACGAGCTGGCCCATGTCCGGAACCGGGACATCCTGATCAGCTCCATAGCCGCCATGCTCGGGGCGGCCATAGCCGTTCTGGTTCGATTCGGTTTTTGGTTTGGCGGCGGCCGGCGTGACAACCCGTTGGGGGCGATCGGCACGATCATCGCTCTCATAGTGGCTCCTCTGGCCGCGATGCTGATTCGTTTCGCCATTTCGCGGACGAGAGAGTTTCAGGCCGATCGGTCCGGGGCGGAGATCACCGGTCAGCCGCTGCAGCTGGCTCGCGCCCTGGAGAAGATCTCCATCGGGACCGAGAGGATCCCGATGAAGGTCAACGAGTCGACGAGTCAATTGTTCATCGACAACCCGCTCAAGTCGGTGAGAGGGCGCGGGGTCTCCCGTATGTTCAGCACCCATCCCCCAACCGAGGAGCGGATCAAGCGTCTCACCGACATGGCGATGGGGATCAGCTGATGTGGCCTGAGACCGCCCTGGGTCGAGCGAACCATCCTGGTAGCGCGATCCTGGATAAGCGCTAGTTTGTACGGTGAGTCGCATGGGGAGCGAGGGGTTGGGATTGGAATTTCGCAGCGAGCACGATGTGGCGGGATCGAGGCATCCGACGCCGGTTCAACCGGCTGCCCAGGGTAGGAACGACAGCGGGCACGAGCAGCTTGACGCCCGGTCACAACCAGTGGTGTTCATCGCGGGGATCGGCCGGTCCGGCAGCACCCTGCTCGATCGCATGCTGGGACAGGCAACAGGATGGTTCTCGGTAGGGGAAGTCGTCCATCTCTGGACCCGGGGCCTCATGGCCAACGAGCGTTGTGCCTGCGGCGTGATATTTCGCGACTGCCCGGTGTGGTCGGAGATCGGCAAGCACGCTTTCGGCGGGTGGGAGCAGGTCGACCCGACGGCGATCAACCACATGCGTCTTGCCGTCGAGCGCGATCGGCACATTCCCCTTCTCCTCTATCCACGACTCAGACCAGGATTCCTCGAAGATGTCATGACTTACACCGAGCTCATCAGCCGCGTCTACGAGGCGGCGCGTGTGGTGACCGGGGCGTCCGTCATCGTCGATTCGAGCAAGCACGTCCCTGCAGCTCTCGCTTTGCGTCTGAATCCGGGACTCGATCTGCGTGTCGTCCATCTGGTGCGGGACAGCCGGGGAGTCGCCTACTCGTGGTCGAAGGCTGTGAGCCGCCCCGCGACCTCGGGTGAGACCCTCATGACACGATGGTCACCAGTGGAAACCTCGCTGCGTTACCTGGCCTACAACACCTTGCTTTCCCGGATCTTCGCCGACGAGGCGCTCCAAGTCAGATACGAGGATCTAGTCGCCAACCCGCGGGCGATAGCCGGGAGCATCATCGAATGGCTGGGCTTGGGCCCGGACGGGTTGGAGTCGATCAAGGCCAACGGTTCGGTTGCTTTCGGCACCAGCCACGGGATCAGTGGTAATCCGATGAGATTCACGACCGGCCCTGTCGATCTGGCCGTGGACGACGAGTGGATGCGATCGATGTCCGTTGCCGACCGGTTCCTGGTGACCCTGCTCACATTTCCCAGCTTGATGAGATACCGGTACCACCTCCGACCCGAGGTGCGGAGAGCACCGGGATCCTGACCTCCATGGACCGCGCCCGGCAAGCGGCGGTGTCCGTGGTCATCGCCACCCGAAACCGTCAGGAGCTCCTGCGCGAAACGCTACGTGCCATCTTCTCCCAGGAAGGAGACAACGAGATCGAAGCGCTCGTCATCTTCGACCAGAGCGAGATCGACCCATCCCTGGCGCGGGATTTCCCGGATGACCGCCTCCGACTGATGAACAACACGCGCACTCCAGGTCTCGCCG
>Ga0256864_1000371_pt1 | contig 16794 bp, 14 predicted proteins | sample RVTome_11_FD_187336 | JGI IMG/M metagenome (GOLD analysis project Ga0256864, IMG submission 187336) | Soil microbial communities from uranium-contaminated site in the Upper Colorado River Basin, Wyoming, United States - RVT147D111 HiSeq ... | reverse complement strand
CAACGACATCGGCTTCCAGCAGAACGCCGACGAGACCGAACAATGGGCGTGGGTGCAGCGCCGGTGGGTGCAGCCCGGCAAGGTGTTCCGCAGCTTCTACCTGAACTTCAACCAGTGGTCGGGCTACAACTACGGGTGGGACCGCATCTACGCCGGCGGCAACGTGAACTTCAATTACACGTTCCCCAACTACTGGGGCGGGTGGGCGGGCATCAATCGCAACGTGTCCGCCCTCGCCACCGGCGCCCTCCGCGGCGGACCGGCGCTGAACCGGCCGGGCGCGTGGAACGCCTGGGTGGGGTTCGAGTCCGACGACCGCAAGCCGATCCGCGGGTGGGTGGAAGGCTGGTGGTGGGGGCAGGACGAGAGCGACTCGTGGGAGTGGGGGCTCGTGCAGAACCTCTCGTGGCGCCCGGCGTCGAACCTGGACCTGCAGGCCTCGCCGCGCTACGAACGGTCCCGCGATACGTGGCAGTTCGTACAAACCGCGACCGTGGCCGACGACGAGCACTTCGTCTTCGGCGTGCTCGACCAGACCACGTGGAGCATGACGTTCCGTGGGAACCTGACCTTCACGCCCGAGCTGTCGCTTCAGCTGTACGCCGAGCCGTTCATCTCCACGGGCGATTACGTGGGCTTCCGGCAGGTGGCGCAGCCGCGAACGGGTGACTTCAACGACCAGTTCGACGACTTCGCTGCCGACCGCTTGATCGAGAACGACGGCAACGTCGCGATCGACCTCGACCGTGACGGGACGGGGGAGATCGACCTCGGCACACCCGACTTCACGTTCCTCTCATTCCGGTCCAACGTCGTACTCCGCTGGGAGTACAAGCTCGGCTCCACCATCTTCTTCGTGTGGCAGCACGGCCGCAGCGACTTCAACAGCAACGACCGGTTCAGCGTGCGCCGCGGCTTCACCGACCTGTTCCAGGCCGACGCAGCGAACACGTTCCTCGTCAAGGTGAACTATTGGCTGAGCCTTTGAACTGCAGTGAGGAGTGAGGAGTGAGAAGTGAGGAGTGGTGCGGCGCGTGCCGCGGGTCCGCGGCACGCGCCGTTACGCCCCCTGACGCCACAAGCCATCCGCAACAAGCCAAGTAAGCCATAAGCCACTGGCCATACGCCATACGCCGGCTAGGGCTTGACAGATGCCGCCGGCTGAGGTAATCCTACCGACCAACCGGTAGCCTACCGACCGTTCGGCAGCGAGAGCTAAGTTGTTATGCGACCAGGAGTAACGCCAATCAACGCCGGCGCGAGCGGCCGTGAATCCGCGGGACACAGCCCCAAGACGCGGCATCGCGAGATCCTCCAGACCGCGGCGCGCTTGATCTGTCAGGACGGCTATGAGGCGACCTCGATCCAGCGCATCGCCGAGGCGTGCGGGCTGACGAAGGCGGGTCTCTATCACCACATCCGCAGCAAGGAGCATCTGCTGCTCGAGATCATGAACTACGGGATGGACGTCTTCGAAGAGCAGGTGCTCTCGCAGGTGCTCCCGATCGCGGATCCGGTCGAGCGGCTCAAGACGTGTATGGACAAGCACGTCCGGCTGGTAACGCGCGGCCGGGACAAAGAGATCACCATCATCCTGCACGAGCACGCCACCCTCACCGGCGACGCCCAGGCCCAGATCAACGCCCGGAAGAAGCGCTACGTCCGCTTTCTCGAGTCGTCGTTCACCGAGGCGGTGCGCGACGGTCGCATCCGACCGATCAACCCGAAGGTCGCCGCGTTCGCCTTTCTGGGAATGGTGAACTGGATCTACAAGTGGTTCCGTCGCGACGGCGCGGTGCCCGAGGAGCAGCTCGCCCGTGAGATGCAGGATCTGTTGTTCGGCGGTCTCGAACGGGGACCGAGATGAAGCCGAGGCAAGCGGTCGGCATCGCGGGCTACGGCGCGTACGTGCCGCGCTTCCGGGTCCAAACGGCGGCGATCGCCGCCACCTGGCGCCCGCGGGGAGCCGCGGGCGCCCCGGTGGCCGAGAAGTCGGTCCCCGGCGCCGACGAGGACGTGGTAACCATGGCGATCGAGGCCGCACGGACGGCGATCGGACGAGCCGGGATCGATCCGTCCTCGATCGGCGCCGTCTGGGTCGGCACCGAGTCGAAGCCGTACGCGGTCAAGCCGTCGGCGACCATCGTCGCCGAGGCGCTCGACATCACACCGAGCGTGGTCGCCGCGGACATGGAGTTCGCCTGCAAGGCGGGGAGCGAGGCCATGCAGGCGGCGGTCGCGTTCGTCGGAGCCGGTATGGTGGAGGGCGCGCTGGCGGTCGGCATGGACACCGCCCAATCCAAGCCCGGCGACGCGCTGGAGTACACCGCCGGCTGTGGCGGCGCGGCATACGTCTTCGCGCCGGCCGAGCAGTCGTTGGCGACGGTGGAGGCCTCGCTGTCGTACGTGACCGACACGCCCGACTTCTTCCGGCGGGAAGGCGCCGCCTATCCCGAGCACGGCGGTCGCTTCACCGGTGAGCCTTCCTACTTCCACCACACCCTGGCGGCGTCGCGCCGCCTGCTCCAGGAGCTCGGCGCGTCAGCCGGCGACTTCCGGTACGCGGTGTTCCACCAGCCCGTTCCCAAGTTCGTGCATCGGGTCGCCGCGGAGCTGGGGTTTTCGCGCGAGCAAATCCACGACGGGCTGCTGGCCCCACGAATGGGGAACGCCTACGCAGGCTCCTCCCTGGTGGGGCTGGCCGCGATCCTGGATGTCGCGGAGCCCGGCGATCGGATCTTCTTCTGCTCGTACGGATCGGGCGCCGGGAGCGACGCCTTTTCGTTCGCCGTGACCGAGCGGATCCGCCACCAGCGCGCCGGCCCCACCGTCCGTGACTATCTCGACCGCCGACGCGAGATCACCGACTACGGTCACTACCTGAGGCTGCGACGGAAAATTCGGATATCATGAGAGACGTCTTCATCATCGGAACGAGCCAGACGCCGGTTGGGGAGCACTGGCATCTGGGCCTGCGGGAGCTCGGCGCCACGGCGATTCGCGACGCACTGGCGGACGCGCAGCTCGAGCGCGTCGACGCGCTCTACGTCGGCAACATGCTGAGCGGCTGCGTCAACGGGCAGGAGAACCTGGCGACGCTGCTGGCCGACGCGGCGGGTCTGCTGCCGGCGGAGGCCTGGAAGGTCGAGGCGGCGTGCGCGTCGGGAGGAGCGGCGGTGCGAGCGGCCGCACTCGCGGTCGCAGCCGGCGCCCACGAGATCGCCATGGCCGTCGGCGTCGAGAAGATGACCGACGGACTGGGCGGGACCGTTTCCGCCGGCCTGGCGACCGCTTCGGACCAGGACTACGAGGCCGGCCACGGCTTCACCTTCGCGGCGCTGTCGGCATTGCTGATGCGGCGCTACATGCACGAGACCGGCTGGGCACGCGAGGATTTCGCACCCTTCGCGGTGACCGCGCACCGCAACGCGGCGGCAAACGAGCACGCGATGTTCAGGGAGCCCATCAGCGCCGAGGACTTCAGTCGTTCGCCCATGGTGGCGTCGCCCATCTGCGTACTCGACGCGGCGCCGATTTGCGACGGCGCCGCCGCCGTGGTGGTGTGTTCGAAGGAGGCGATCGAAGCACACCACGAGCCCGTGCGGATCGCCGCGTCGGCCGCGGCGACCGACACCATGGCGCTCGGGACGCGAGACGACCTCCTGACGCTCCGCTCGGCGGCCGCGTCGGCGTCGCGCTGCTTCGAGGCGACGGGCATGCAGCCGCGCGACATGGACCTGTTCGAGGCGCACGACGCCTTCACCGTCATCACCGCCCTCTCGCTCGAGGCGTGCGGCTTTGCCCCACGGGGGGCAGCGGTGCGATTGGCACGAGACGGCTGCCTCGAGCCCGGGGCATGCATCCCGATCTCGACGTGTGGCGGACTCAAGGCCCGCGGCCACCCGGTTGGTGCGAGCGGCACCTACCAGATCGTCGAGGCCACGCTGCAGCTCCGCGGGCGGGCCGGCACCAACCAGCTGCACGACGCCCGCCGAGCGTTGACGCAATCCATCGGCGGTCACGGCTCGGTGGCCGTGACCCATATCCTGGAAGCGTAGGGTCCCATGGATCTGCCTCGCTTTCATCGCTTGCGCTCGGCCTATTACCGGCTGGAAGGCCAGGCCTGCGCATCGTGCGGCGCGTTCCAGTTTCCGGCGCGGATGGCGTGTCGAGCCTGCGGGGGAACCCGGGTCGAGCGCCGCGCCCTGTCGGGTCGCGGGACCGTCCACAGCTACTCGGAGATCGCGCAGGCGCCGGAGGGCTTCGAGCCTCCCCTCCTCATGGCGCTGGTGCGCCTCGACGAAGGTGTGATCGTCGCGGCCCAGCTCACGGATATGGATCCCGAAGACATCGACATCGGCATGCCGGTCGAGATGGTGACCCGTCGGATCAGGGAGCACGGACCGCAGGGCTTCCTGGTCTACGGCTACAAGTTCCGCCCCATGGTCTCGCGGAGCGCGGCCTCATGACCCCTCCGCGCTGGGCGACGCTGCAGGAGGCCGTGGCGACGATCCCCGACGGGGCGAGCATCGCGCCGGGCGGGTTCATGCTGGGCAGAGCGCCGATGGCGCTGATCTTCGAGCTGGTACGCCAGGGGCGCAGCGGCCTCCACGTCGTGTCGCTGCCCAACCCGCTGCCGGCGGAGATCCTGGTGGCCGCCGGCGCCGCGTCACGCGTGGAGTTCCTGTTCACCGCCATCAGCCTGGACGGCGGCGTGCATCCCATGCCCTGCCTCAAGCGAGCGATCGAAGGCGGCGCGATCGATTGGCAGGAGCACGACGGTTATCGGGTCGTCCAGCGTCTGCGGGCGGCGGCGATGGGCCTCCCCTTCCTGCCGGTGCCGGACGCCGACGCCTCGGCGCTCGCGCAGCGCTCGCCGCCGCCTTCGGTGACCGATCCGTTCACCGGCGCACAGGTACCGGTGGAGGCCGCCTTCCACCCGGACGTGGCGCTCCTCCACGCGCGCGCCGCGGATCCGCGAGGCAACCTCTGGATCGAGGATCCTACCACGGACCTCCCCATCGCCGGGGCAGCGCGCCGGATCGTGGCCACTGTCGAGGAGCGGGTCGAGCAAGTCCCCAGTGCGACTGTCCCGGGCTTCATGGTCGACGTCGTGGTCGAGGAGCCCTTCGGCGCGTATCCCACGGGATGTGCGGGTCTCTATCCTGCCGACGAAGAGCATCTCGCTCGGTATCTGCGCTGCGCGGAGGAAGGCGACGAGGCCACGTATCTCGACCAGGTGGTCCGCGGCACGCGCAGGCACGCGGAGATCGTCCGGCGGGCGGCATGAACCCGTCGCGAGACCGGAACGGCGTGGCGTCCCCGGCCGAGACCGTGGTGGCCGCGATGGCGCGCGAGATTCGTGACGGCGACGTCGTGGCCACCGGCGTGGCGTCGCCGCTGCCGATCCTGGCCATTGAAGTGGCCCGCCGCACGCATGCCCCGAACCTGACCTATCTGGCGTGCGTCGGCTCGCTCGACCCGCGGATCTCGAGCCTCCGGCTCTGCTCCGAGGATCTTGCGTATCTCGAGGGGCGCTCCGGCGAGGTCACCATCCCCGACCTGTTCGACCATGCGAGGCGCGGCCGGGTGGACGTGATGTTTTTCGGCGCGGCCGAGGTCGACGGCGGCGGCGATACCAACCTGACCGCCGCCGGCAGCATCGAGCGTCCGCAATACAAGTTCCCGGGGGTCGCTGGGGCGGCGACGTTGAGACGATGGGTGCGCCGACCGGTCCTGCTGGTCAGCCGCCAGAGCCGGCGCAACCTGGTGCCCAAGGTCCAGATCGCCTCCACCAGCGATCCCGGCCGCCGCACCCGCTTGCTGACCGACCTCGGGGCGTTCGAGCTCGGCACCGGAGGCGCGGAGCTGCTGGCCCGACACACCTGGGCGGACGTGGAGACGATCACGGAGCGCACCGGCTTCTCCTTCGTCGTCGCGGACGCGCTGCCGGTCATCGATCCGCCCGAATCCCGCTACGTGGAAGCCATTCGGGCCATCGACGGTGATCGCCTGTGCGAGCGGCTGCTTTGCCCCGGGTGAACGAGGAGAGATCATGGAAGCGGTAGTGCTTCGCGAGTTCGGCTCGCCTGACAATCTCATACCGGAGCACGTGCCGGATCCGACCGTCGGGCCAGGCGAAGTGCTGATCCGGGTGCAAGCCTGCGGCGTCTGCTACCACGACGTCATCAACCGGCGCGGTAATCTCCCGCGCACCAGCGTGCCCGCCATTCTCGGCCACGAGGCGGCGGGCGAGGTCATCGACGTCGGACCGGAAGTCGAGGACTGGTCGGTGGGTGACCGCGCCGCTACCCTGCAGCGACTTTATTGCGGTGAGTGCAGGCATTGCCGCGCCGGACGCAGAAGCCTCTGCAAGCGCGATACCCGCTTCTTCGGAGAAGAGATTCCCGGCGGCTACGCCACCTTCATGACCGCCCCCGTCGCCGGCCTCGGCCGGATTCCGGCCGACGTGGATTGGCCGGTTGCCGCAACGACATGTTGTACGAGCGGCACCGCGGTCCACGTCGTGCGCACCCGCGCCAAGGTGACGAGGGGCGAGTCGGTGTTGATCACCGGCGCCAGCGGCGGTGTGGGCCACCAGGCGGTGCAGCTCGCCCGTCACGACGCTGCGCACGTCATCGCGGTGACGTCGAGCGAGGCCAAGGCGGAGGCGCTGCGCGAGGTCGGCGCACACGACGTCATCGTCTCGCCCGATCTCGAGTTCTCACGGCAGGTGCGGGAGATCACCGGCGGCGAGGGGGTCGACGTGGTGCTGGAGATCGTGGGCAGCTTGACGTTCGAACAGAGCCTCCGCTCGCTGGCGCCGGGCGGACGGCTCGTCGTGGTGGGCAACCTCGAGACCGTGACGGTGACGGTCAACCCGGGACTCTTGATCGTCAAGGAGCTCGAGATCCTCGGCGCGTACGCCACCACCGAGGCGGAGCTGCGCGAGGCCTTCTCCCTGATCCAGAGTGGCGCGCTGCGTCCGGCCGTCTCCGAGATCCTGCCGTTGCGTGACGCCGCGCGCGCCCACGAGCGGCTGGAGCAGCGAGCGGTCACCGGCCGGCTGGTGCTGGACTGCAGTGAGGAGTGAGTGAGGAGTGAGGAGTGAGGAGTGAGGGGTGAGACGTGAGACGTGAGACGTGAGAAGTAAGACGTAGGAATTGGATGTTGCGCGATGAGGAAGCTTCTTACTCCCTACTCCTTACTCCTTACTCCTCACTTCTTGCTTCTCCCCGCAGTCCTGACCACATCGGCCAACAGCGCGACGAGCAGCGGATCGTCGTTCGGCATCCGGGTGCGGTGGAGGCGCACATCCAGCTCCTCGGCGGCGCGCCGCGCGGCCACGTCGAGATCGTAGAGCACCTCGAGGTGGTCCATCAAGAAACCGATCGGCGCCACGAGCACGTCCTTCCCGCCATTGCCGATTTGCCGGGCGAGAACGTCTCCGAGAGCGGGGCCGAGCCACGGGACGTTGCCACCGCCGGCGCTCTGGTACGCGAAGCTCCAGCTCCGCGCGCCGCAACGCTCGGCGAGCGCCCGGGCTGTGGCCTCGAACTGTGCGGGGTACGGATCACTCCCGTCCTGGATCCGCGCTGGGAGGCTGTGATTCGTGAAGATCACCCATGGCTCCCGCTCCGGGACCGAGGCGAGCGCGTCGTCGATCCGTCGGTGCCACAGCTCGAGGAACAGCGGGTGCAGGTGCCAATCCGGCGCGAACCGCCACTCCATCGGCGTCTCGAGGCCCTCGTTCACCTCGCGCACCAGCTTGTAGTACCCCTCCGTCGAGAGCCGCGAGCGGAACGGCGCGAGCGCGACCGCGATGCCGCGGTGCACGCCCCGCCCCGCCAGCGCCCGCACCACGTCCTCGACGTGCGGCGGCGAGTGCTTCATCGCCATCACGACGTCGTACATGTCGGGGAACGCCAGATCGAGCGCGCGCTGCACGGCCGCCACCGTGCGCCCGGTGACGTCGTACAGCGGCGAGCCGCCCACCGCCTTGTACCGCGCCTGCAGGTGCTTGATCTCGTCGTCGGTGGGATTGGTGCGCCGGTAAAACTGCAGAATGTGGGTGAGATACGCCCGGACGTCCGCCTTCTTCGTCGTGGGCGCGCTCCCGTACGCCATGAGGAGCACGGCGGTCTTGGGATCGGCTGGCATGAGCGGAAGGTAACGCGAACGGCCCGGAAACGAGATGAGGGATGGAGGGCGAGTACGGCACAGCGCGCGGGAGCGGCAGAGCGACCGCTCCTCACTCCTTACTCCTCACTCCTCACTCGCGGCTCCTGCCCCCAGGTAGATCGCACACAGAGCCAGCCCCGCCCCCGCGGCCTCGAGCGCCGTGGTCGGGCGTCCTAGCAGCAGGACGTCCCACACGAATGCCAGCGTCGGCTGGAGCAGCAGGACGAGGCCGACCCGCGACGCCGGCATCGCCGCGATGCCTCGCGCCACCAGCACCCAGCCCAGCATCTGGGGAACGAAGCCGTACGCGGCGAGGATGAGCCACGTCGTGGCATCGGGGACGGCGAGGCTCTCGCCTTGAAGCGGCGTGGCGATACCGAGGAGCACGATGCTCCAGAGCGAGATCACGGCGATGGTGGCGAGCGCGGTGACGCCCTGCGCCTTCGCGCGCGCCTGGCGCAATAGGAGCAGATAGCCAGCGTACGCCACGGCCGTCAGCAGACCGAATGCGATCCCGGAGCGGCGGGCGGGCTCGAGCGGGCTCCCGTCGAGCCCGACGAGGAGCACGAGGCCAACGAGCGCAACGGGGACGGCCACCAGGAGACGTGGAGTCGGGCGTTCCCTCAAAACGAGGACGCCGAAGCCACCCAGGATCAACACCTGGAAGTTGGCCAGAATCGTCGACACCCCCGGCCCGATCAGGGAAATGCTGTGATGCCACAGGACCAGATCGAGGGCGAAGGCGGCCGCGCACGCCGCGGCCACGAAGAAGGATCGCCGCCCGCTCCAGAGCCGTCGACCGGTCAGCAGCGCCAGGGCGGTGAGTCCAATCCCCCCAAACAGCATCCGGTAGAACGCCGCCGCCGACGGGCCGATGTCGGCGAGCTTGACCAACACGGGCGCGAAACTGAGCAGCACCGCACCGCTCGCGAGCAGGAGGAGCGCCTTTCCCGGCGTGAGTGGCGCGGTGTGACCGGTGATAGTCGCTCGGGGTATCGAAATGGGAGTTGGGAAATGTGCTCTCGCCTGAGGCGCTGGTAATGTCCGACGCCGTCCAGCGACACCCGTGCCCCGCGCTCTGTGCGACGCGCGCGGTGAGGAGAAGATAACCATGATTACCAAGAGATCCATATCGACGGTACTGCTCGCCATACAGGTGGGGCCCTCCTGCTCGTCGTTGCCGAGCGAGCTGGAGCCGTTTGACGGCGATTTTTCCTACACCGCGTTCGACGACGAAGGAACGCGGGTGCTGGATGGCACGCTGCGCCTCGAGGTGAGGTCTAACGGCAGCCTCTCCGGATCCTGGGAGATCAAGCGCGTCGCCGGCACCGATCCGGAAACGGTCGTCGGCCCGCAGGTAGGCGAGGGCGAGCTGGTCGGCAGCATCGAGGAGGGGCAGCTGATTGTGAACCTGAATCCGGGCTTCGCGGACAACAACGTCGGCCTGGTGGGCGTCGTCGAGGACCAAGCGATCATGGGCACGTGGAGCTACGTGACGTTCGCCGGGCCTACCGCCGGGGGCGATTTCACAGCCGAAAAGCTTCGCTGAGGCCGGCGCCGCGCCCTTCCTTCCGCCTTCACGCCGCCGCGATAGATTATCGGCCCACACGCTGCCACGCACATCGCCGCCCCTTCAGGAGAGACCGATGCCGCGATTCCCGTCCGCCGCCGTCGTGCTCACGCTCACCGCCGCCCTCGGCTGCGCCAAGGGCCAGGCCGAAGGGCCGTCGCCGCAGCGGGCCGGCGGCCGCTCGAATGGCCAGCAGGCCGAGATCAAGCCGTACGGCGAGGTGATCACCGACAAGGCGGTCACCGACTCGGGCCTCTTCCACGTTCATCGGATCGACGAGAAGCTGTTCTTCGAGATCCCCGACTCCATCCTCGAGCGCCAGATCCTGCTCGTCAGCCGGCGCGCCCGCACCGCCTCGAACATCGGCTACGGCGGGATGAAGAACAACACGCAGACCCTGCGGTGGCAGCGGAACGGCAAGAAGTTGCTGCTGCGGATCGTGTCACACGAAAACGTGGCCGACGATTCGCTCCCCGTTTTCCAGGCGGTTCAAAACGCCAACTTCGAGGCCATCGTCCGGGCGTTCGACATCGCGGCGTTCAACGACGACTCGACTACGACCGTGATCGAGGCCGGCGAGCTGTTTACCGAGGACGTCCCGGTGCTCGGGCTCGGCCGCAGCATGCGGAATCAGTACAGCATCCGCAGCCTCGACGGCGACCGCACGTTCATCCAGTGGGCCAAGAGCTTCCCACGCAACGTCGAGGTGCGCCACGTGCTCACCTACAACGCCCAAGAGCCGCCGGACAACGAGTCGACCGGCACCATCTCGATCGAGATGCACCAGTCGATGATCCTCTTGCCGGACTGGCCCATGCAGGCACGGCTGTGGGACGAGCGGGTGGGGTTCTTCCGGGTGGAGCAGGTGGACTACGGGCGGAGCGACCAGAAGACCGTTACTCGGCGCTACGTGACTCGCTGGCGGCTCGAGCCGAGCGACACCGCGGCGTTCCTGCGCGGCGAGCTGGTCGAACCCGTGAAGCCGATCGTCTACTACATCGACCCCGCGACGCCGGCCAAGTGGCGGCCCTACCTCAAGCAGGGCGTCGAGGACTGGAACGTCGCATTCGCCGAAGCCGGGTTCCTGAACGCCATCATCGCACGGGACCCGCCGTCGCCCGCAGAGGACCCGGAATTCAACCCTGAGGACATTCGCTACTCGGTGATCCGCTGGTTCCCTTCGCAGATCCAGAACGCCTTCGGGCCGCACGTGCACGATCCCCGAACGGGGGAGATCCTGGAGAGCGACATCGGGTGGTATCACAACGTCGCGAACCTGCTGCGCAACTGGTACTTCATTCAGACCGCCGCCGCGAACCCCGAGGCCCGCGGCGTCACGTTCGACGATGCGGTGATGGGCGAGCTGATCCGCTTCGTGTCGGCGCACGAGGTCGGCCACACGCTCGGCCTGCCGCACAACATGAAGGCCAGCGCCTCGTACCCGGTGGACTCGCTGCGCTCGGCGAGCTTCACCTGCGAGATGGGCACCGCCCCGTCCATCATGGACTACGCGCGCTTCAACTACGTGGCCCAACCGGAAGACGAGGGCGTCTGTTTCATGCCCAAGATCGGGGTGTACGACAAATGGGCCGTCCGCTGGGGCTACCGTCCGATCATCGAGGCCGACACCCCCGAGGCGGAGCGCGCGATCCTCGATGCGTGGGTGCGCGACCGCGCGGACGATCCGATGTACCACTTCGGCGACCCGAGCGGCGTGGATCCCACCTCGCAGACCGAGGCCATCGGGGACGACGCGATGCGAGCGAGCGAATTCGGTATCGCCAACCTGCGCCGTATCGTCCCCAACCTGATGACGTGGACCCGCCAGGACCTCGAGGACTACGCCGAGCTCGAGGAGCTCTACGGCCAGGTCATCGCCCAATGGAACCGGTACATGGGCCACGTGGCCACCAACCTGGGCGGCGTCACCCGGACCCGGAAGACCTACGGCCAGGAGGGCCCGGTGTACGAGTTCGTGCCGGAGGACACCCAGCGCCGGGCCATGCAGTTCTTCGCCGAGCAAGCCTTCACCCCGCCCACGTGGCTGGTGGACGAAGATATCCTGCGCCGCGTGGAGGACGTCGGCACCGTGGAGCGCATGCGCCAGATCCAGGTCCGCGCGCTGAACCTGGTGCTCGATCCCGGCCGGATGCAGCGGCTCATCGAGGCCGACGCGCGCGTGGGAAGCACCACCTACAGCCTCGGCGAGATGCTAGGCGACCTCCGCGGTGCCGTGTGGAGCGAGCTGTCGTCCGGCTCGGCGATCGGCACATATCGCCGGAACCTGCAACGCGGATACCTCGAGCGCATGGAATGGCTGATGACCGAAGAACCGCCGCGGCCCACCGGCTTCTTCGCCGCGTTCGGGACGCAGGTCGACGTCTCCCAATCGGACATCCGCGCGTTCGTGCGCGGCGAGCTGGAGACGTTGCGCCGCGAGATCCGCGCGGCGCTCGCGCGGAGTCCCGGGCGCACCACGCGGCTCCACCTTGACGACGCGGTCTTTCGGATCGGCGAGATACTGGAACCGAATCGGTGAGAAGGAAGCAAGAGTGAGAGCTTGTGAAGGAATCGGTCGGCCACAACGGGGCAGCGGGGGCGAGGCGAGTGGGGCTCCCTCCGCGCGCGGCGGTGCGGGTGGACTCGACGGACTCGACCGGCCATCGTGGACGGGCCTCGGACTAGGGATCGTCGAGTTCGCCGTGACCACACCGCGCCGCCGCGCACTCCAGGAGCCCCACTCGCCCCGTCCACTTCCTCACTCCTCACTCCTCACTTCTTACTGCAGTCAGGCTCACTCTCGCATCATTGAAGCACGCCCCACCCCCGACCTCGCCGACGTGCGCCGGGCACAGGGCGGTGGCGGTCTGGCCGTTGAGCGATGATTTGCGCCAGGCGCCCTTCGGGATCGACACGACTCCCTCGCGCACCCGGCCGCTCACGCGCGCCGGACACACCACCTCGCCCAGCTCGTTGTACACCCGCACGACCTCACCGTCCGTCACGCCGGCGGCGGCGGCGTCCGACGGGTGGATCTCGACCCGCAGCGTCTCGAGGTTGAACTCCCCAAGCGTGCTCGAGACCGTTCGGTCCGAGGCGGGGCTCACGAGAGCGAACGGGTGCGGTGACGAGATGGGCTCGTAGCGGTAGGGGGTGGATCCCAATACGACCGGCGCCAGATGCGCGCGGCCGTCGGGCGTGCGCGGCTGGACGGTGGCGAACTGCACGGGGCCCGCCTCGCCGCCGAACCCATAGGCGTGCGCCGCGCCGGACGCGGCTCCGGGATCGGGCGCGGGCCCTCCCGCGACGGTCAGCGCCCCCCACACCTCGCGGAACGCGGTCTCGGCATCCCAGTGGAACGGCGGGTCATCGAGACCCATCGCGCGGCCGAGCGCCGCAAACACGTCGAGGTTCGAGCGGGCTTCGCCGGCCGGAGACATCACCGGCCGGACGTCCCCCAACACGTAGCTCCCGTATCCCAACCGCAGGTCCCGGTGCTCGAGGAACGTCGTGGCGGGCAGCACGATGTCGGCGTACCGCGCCGTATCCGTCATGACCTGGTCGAACACCACGGTGAAGAGGTCGTCGCGGGAAAGGCCACGGATCACGCCGTTCTGGTCGGGGACGGTGGCGACCGGATTGGCATTGTAGACGAACAGGCCTTTCACCGGCGGTGCAAATCCATCACCGAGCACGTCGGCCAGCTGCGTCATGTTCACGACGCGCGTATCCCACGGCGGCATCCCCAGGATGCGCCGGTCGACCTTGGCCGCCCCGCTGTTGCTGAGCGTGTAACCGCCGCCACGAACGCCGAACTTCCCGAGCAGCGCCGGCATGGCGAGCAGCGCGGCCACGGCCTGACCCCCGTTTCGGTTCCGCTCCAGGCCCCAGCCGCAGCGCAGCACAGCCGGCGCGCGCGTCGCGTACTCCCGGGCCAACCGTTCGATGGCGCCGGCCGGCACCCGGGCCTCCGCGGCCGCCCGCTCCATCGACCACTCCGAGGCGGCCTCGAGGAGCGTGCTCACGCCGGTGGCGTGCGCGCCGAGGAACGCCTCGTCGAGCATCCCGCGGGCCCGCCACCAGGCGATCATCGCCAGCGCTACCGGCAGGTCGGCGCCGGGGAAGACCGGCAGGTGCAGGTCGGCCTCGTTCGTCGTGAAGTTGCGCGCGGGATCCACGACCGCGATGAACGCGCCGCGACGCTTTGCGCCGCGGAGGTAGGGAATCAGGTGAATGTTGGAGACCTTGGGGTTGGCGCCCCAGATCACGATGCACGACGCGCGCTCGTAGTCGGCGAACGCCACCCCGGGCATCTTGCCGTACATGGCCTGCGCCACCGCGCCCGTCGGGGCCGCGCAGAGCGTGCGCGCCAGTCGCGACGCGCCGAGCCGCGCGAAGTAGAGGTCGTCGAGCAGACCATCCGACAAGGCGCCGTTCGAGCCCCCGTAGCGGTACGGCAGGATCGCCTCGGCGCCCCAGGTCTTCGTGATCTCGCGGAAGCGACCCGTGATCTCGCCGATGGCGTCGTCCCAGGTGATCCGCTCGAACGTCCCCTCGCCCTTCTCACCCGTGCGTCGCAACGGGTAGAGCAATCGGTCGGCGTGCGTCACCCGCCGCCCGAAGCGCGCTACCTTCGTGCAGATGAAGCCGGCGGTGTCCGGGTGGTCACGGGTGCCGCGGATGCGTTGGATCTGCCCATCTTCGACGTGCACCTCGAGAGCGCAGGTGTCGGGGCAGTCCATGGGGCAGGTGGTGGCGGCGGTGTGGGGACGCATATGACATGAGGAAGATAATCGACAGGCAGGAGAGAGCATGGCGCGCGCGGCACGGGGGAGCGCTGCACCGTGCCCGCTCCGTGCCCCGCGCCCCGCGCCCTTTGACTAATTGACCTCCACCCGCACCCGATTCCGAACGCTCTCCCGTACCTCGACCCGGATGTTCTCTTTCAACCGCTCCATCCGGACCCGGATGTCGTTACACGCCTCGAGGCCGACGCCCTGGTCGCCCATGTGCAGGCACGGCACGTCCGACCCCTCCAGGTAGAGCGCGCGCTCGCCTTCTCCCTCCAGCACCAACGTCCCGAACTGCACGAGACCGGTGGCATCCTCCTCGCACGTCAGCACGTGCTTCCACCCGTCCAGCGGCCACGTGTCGTCGAACGCATCCGGATCGACCCGCACGAGGCACGACGCGCCATCGGCGAAACGGAACCCGTCCGCCGGAGCGACCGTGAGCCGGAGACTATCGACGGTGCCGGGCGCCTGGCGCAGTACGACCACTCGGTCGAGGCGTCCCAGCCGCCGCCCGTCGACGTGCAGCGTGGACACGATCGGCATTCCCTGTACGTCCATCGTCAGCGGCCCGGGCTCGTCCTCGAACGCATCGATCCACTGCTCCACCCGATCCTTCAACTCCATCCCGCGTCCCACGCCCCAATACACGCCGAGCCCGCCGAGCAACACGAGCGGGGCACCGAGCATGATGACGATTTTCCGCGTGGTCGACATGATTGGCACTCCAGACGTCGGGCCCGAAAGGTAAGCGATGCCGGGCTCTACGCGCCGGCGCGGCGCGGGGTTTCATGAATGGCCCTGCGCGTTACACTCTTGCGGCCCTTGGAGCTTCGCTTTTTCTTTGGGGGGGTCAGGAGTGGACGGCCCGCAGTGACGATCCATCCAGCGCGATCCGTTGTCACGTCTCAAGCCATTGGGGCACAAGATGTTGGGGGATTGTTTGCCGGTTGCGCAACGGTTCGGGCGGGGGTGAGGAGTGAGCGGTAACGAGCCCACAGCGCCCCGCTCCCGCCGCCTCCTGCTCGCCGACGCGGACGCGTTCTTCGTCGCTGTTGCGCGCCTCGATGACCCGGAAGGGGCCGGGCGGGCGCCGCTCCTCATCGTCGGCGGCTCGGCCGAGGGACGGGGCGTAGTCACCTCCGCCTCCTACGAGGCGAGGATCTACGGCGTGCGCTCTGCCATGCCGATGGCCCAGGCGCTCCGCCTCTGTCCGGGAGCAACCAGGGTCCCCGTCCCTCGTGCGGCGTGCGTGCGGCGCAGCCGAGAGATCCGTGCGGTCCTCGAGCGGTTCACCCCGGTCGTCGTCCCGGCAAGCATCGACGAGTTCTACCTCGACCTCTCGGGAACCGAGGCGCTCTACCGTCGGGAAACGCTTGAAGGCACCGCGCGCCGCATCCGGGAAGCGGTGATCGGCGAAACCCGCCTGGCCGTCTCGTTCGGGGGCGGCACCTCGCGGCTGGTCGCCAAGCTGGCGGCGGAGCGCGCCAAGCCGGCGCCCAGCGGGACGGGGAGCGGCGTTTACGTCGTGCCTCCCGGGGGCGAGGCGGACTTTCTCGCCGAGCAGGACCTCGCCGCGATCCCGAGCATCGGACCCGCGTTCCAGCAGCGGCTGGCCGCAAAGGGGCTGCGCCGCGTGCGGGACGTTCTGCCGTACCCGGAAACGCAGCTCGTCGCGTGGTTCGGGCGCGGCACGGGGCGGTGGCTGCATCGCGTCGCCCGCGGTCGGGACACGTCCTCACTCACGCGGCGGCCACACTCGCGATCGATGGGACACGAGGAGACGTTCGCCACCGACATCGACGCGGACGAGGCCCTGGAGCGCGAGCTCGCGCGCCTGGCCGCGCAGGTCGCCCGCGAGGTCCGCGCGCACGGCTTCCGCGCCCGCACCGTGACGGTGAAGCTGCGCGATGCCGATTTCACGACGCGCCAGGCGAGCAGGACGCTGCCGCAAGCCGTCGCCGCCGACGCGCCCATCCGCCGCACGGCCCTGAGCCTGCTCCGCCGCCTCCGCACCCGGCGCCGCACGCCCGCCCGCCTCCTCGGCGTCTCCGTATCGGGACTCGAAACGGACGCGGGCGGTCAGCTCGCGTTGTTCGACGCCCCGGCGCCGGAGGTCGAGACCGAGCGCGAGCGAACCCTCGCTCGGACGCTCGACACCATCAACGCCCAGCGCCGGCGGATCAGGACGGGACGGGAACTTCAGTAAGGAGTACTTCCGTAAGGAGTGAGGAGTCGGTTTACCGGCGGAGT
>Ga0256864_1000365_pt1 | contig 16980 bp, 14 predicted proteins | sample RVTome_11_FD_187336 | JGI IMG/M metagenome (GOLD analysis project Ga0256864, IMG submission 187336) | Soil microbial communities from uranium-contaminated site in the Upper Colorado River Basin, Wyoming, United States - RVT147D111 HiSeq ... | reverse complement strand
TCACCACGTCCTCGCCCGCCTCGACCAGCGTGAGCAGGCGCGAGAGCTGGGTCTTGGCCTCCTGGACGTTGACGACCGTCATGGAGATAACCTAGACCAGACCACTGGTCTGGTCAAGTTCGAGTCCGCGAGGGGATCGTCGAGCGTCTGGGAGCCCGCGACGACGCCGTTTCACCCGCTCAGCAGCTTGAACGCCTGGTTCCAGTTGCCGCCGTGGACGCCGGCGAGCACCCACGCCATGCACATCGCCTCGAGGTAGCGCGAGCCCTCGATCCCGCCGATGTCGACCACGCCCCAGCCGAAGTCGTCGAGAATCGCGCCGACCGTCCGCTTGGCGCCGGCGTCGTCGCCGGCGATGAACATGTCGGGCGGGCCGCCGGGCAGCTCGGGCCGGAACATTAGCGCGTTGCCGACGGTGTTGAACGCCTTGACCACGTGCGCGCCCGGGAGCTGGCGCTGCACGCGCTCGCCGCCCGAGTCGTCCCCCGCGACCGCCAGCTTCGGCGGCATCCCGCCCGAGAAGTCGAGCGGATTGGTCGCGTCGATGACGACCTTGCCGCGGAGCCTCTCCGGACCGGCGCTCTCAAGCACGGCCTCGTTGGCCACGCCGAGGGTGGCGAGGACGGCGATCTCGCTGAACGCGGCCGCATCGGCGAAGGTGCCGGCGGACGCCTGCTTCCCCATCTCCCGCGCCCAGGCGAGCGCGTCCTCGTTGGTGGCGCTGCGCGATCCCATCTCGACCTCGTGGCCGAGGGTCACGAAGCCCCTGCCGAGTGCCCGGCCGACGTCTCCGGTTCCGAGGATTCCGATCTTCATGAGCCTCACCTCCTCTGAGCGAGCCGAGTCTATCGGCTCCGGGCGGACGGACCGGGGCGAGCGGCGGCGGGCGGTGACCTCTGTCACCATCGACGCCGGGGGTAGGGTCGCGGCCGGTCGGGTTTCCGCCCGCGGAACCACGAGCGCCGCCTGCCGACCCGGCCTCCGCTCGACCGGCAGGAAGGAGCCGGCAGACCGCGACCGCCCGGCTGGCGGCGCTGTCGGCGTCGCGCTCCGGCCTCGAACCGGCGGGCGGGCCTTGGCTGTGAGATCCGGGCGCTCCGCGGATCAACCGCGAACCGGCCGCAGCGCCGGAACCCCGAGCAGGACCGCGCCGTCCCGCGCCTCGACGTCGAGCACCGCGCCGCGGCCTTCGAACACGTAGGTGCGTCCCGAGAGCGGGGCGCGCACGGTCAGCCGGGTCGGGCCGGTGTACTCGAAGCGGGTCGGCGGCGTGCCGCTCCGGTGCGCGCGGGCGATGCGGGCGGCCCCGCGGCCCGGCGAGCCGGCGCCGGCGCTAGAGCCGGTCGGGTGGTAGGTCGCTTTCTGTCCGCAGCACATCCTCGGGCTCCTCGTGGTAGAGCGCCGGCGGCGTCGCCTCGGTGCGCTCGGTCGCTCGCAACAGCAGGATGGCGCCGGCCGACAGGGCCGGCCACAGCAGCAGCCGCTCGGCGAGGCCGGCGCCGATCGCCCAGGCGAAGGGGGCGGCGACCCACAGGCTCAGGCAGTAGAAGCAGCCGAGCAGGCGGCCCCAGAACCTCTCGTCCCCGCCCGCCGCCTGGCGCAGCCGACGACACAACCCCCACGGTCCGTCCTCCGCCTGCAGCAGGTGGGTCAGGCGCCAGACGCAGAGGACGCCGAGGAGGAACCAGTACCAGCGCATGCCCGTTCTCGCCGGCGCGGGGCGCCCGGCCGGCCCGGCGGCTCGCGCCGCCGCCGGCCGGGCTCCGGCGCTGCCTCGTCAGGCGTCCACCACCGAGATGGCGCGCGACGGCCAGCTCCAGCGGTACCCCTGGTTGACCCACCAGTCCTGGGTCGACGCGGCGTCGAAGTCCTGGGGGTTGAAGGCGCGGCTCCAGGCGCGGATGCCGAGGGTGTAGCACCCCGGCGGCCGGAACGACGGCAGCACGTAGGTGTTGACCTGGCTGACGTTGTTGTCGGCCGGACCGGTGTGCCAGTGGCGGTAGGCCTCCGCCCCGCCGTCGAGCGGCACCAGGCCCCCTCCCCCGCAACCCGCCTGGACCAGCGCGGCGTTGCGCAGATGGGTGGCCGCAGCCGTCCACACCACGCGCAGGTGGATGTCCTCGCCGGCCGGCCGGTGGATCACCGGGCAGGTGTTCGGCGGCGCCGGCAGGACCACCGTCGAGTTGGCGTCGTTCCACGGGCCGACCGCCGTCGCCGGCCGCCAGCGGACCTCGACGAAGGAGGCCGCCGGATGGCTGTTGTCGACCTCGAACACGCGCTTGGCGCTGCTGCCGATCGGGTTGATGGCGCCGCCGACGAGGCGGCCCAGCTCGAGCTCCAGCCGGTAGGTGCCGTTGGGCCGGCCGGCGGTGTTCCAGGGCAGCAGCCAGTTGGGATGCACCAGGTCGCCCGCGGCGAGGATCTGGTACCAGCCGTCGGCGTCGGGCACGAACGGGATCGGCGCCCCGGGGCCCTGCCGCGGGGCGACCCAGGTGACCCCCTTGATGATCGTCTGCGCCCCCCACGGATCGGAGGGCAGGGCGCGGTACTCCTGCTTGATCCGGTAGTGGGTGGCGTTGCCGAGCCGGACGCAGCCGTGCAGGTTGAGGTTGCCGGCGTACGGCGCGTTGGCGGGCACCGCCGACGCCACCCCCTCGCTCGGCGGCGGCGGGTAGTCGCCGGTGGCCGTGGGCCGGTTGACGCGCAGACCGAAGCCGTCGGCGTCGTCGTGGTAGGCGGGCTCGAGGTCGAGATAGCCGGCCGCCTCGATCGACGGCACGTTGCCGCACGGGATCTCCTTGACCGGCCCGCAGTGGGGCGTGGCGACGGCGTCACCCGACGCCTCCAGCGTCACGTCCGGGATGAAGCCGGCGTTCCAGCGGACGTCGAAGAAGCCCTCCGAGTAGATCACCTCCTCGACCCCGTCGTCGTCGTAGTCCTGGGTCACGCGGAAGGTGATGTCGGGGACGTCGAACACGGTGTGCCAGACGCCGATGACGACGTCCCGGCAGCGCAGGAAGGGGCCGACGAAGCGCCGGGCGTCGATCCGCTCGAGCGAGACGTCGAGACCGGCGGCGGCGGTGAGCTGGCGCAGCCGTCCGCCGTCGAGTTCCTCCTTGCCGAGCGGCGGCGGCGAGCCGGCCGGGAACAGCGGCTCGTCGAGCGCCGCGTCGAGCGCCGCCGAGCCCTCGCCGAGGAAGCTCGCGTCACGGGCCGCCTCCAGGCGCTCGGCGGCGCGGTCGCCGGCCAGGTCGCGGATCCGCTCGATCGCCTCCGGCACGATGCGCGTGAACGGCGGCGGGTCGGGCAGCGGCGGCCGGCCCAGGGGCGGATCGAACTCCAGCTCGAACACGTCGCGAAGGTGTGGGAGGAAGGGATGCCAGTAGCAGATGCGCGCCCGGCGCCAGCGCAGGATGCGGTCGATGTCCCAGAACGGGAGGAAGACGCAGAACCGGCCGCAGGCGTCGGTGCGCACGGTGGCGATCACCTCCCGGCGGCAGCCGAGCGGGTACAGCCACACCCAGGGGAGCGCGGGCGGGAAGTAGCCGAGGAAGCCGCAGTCGGTGTCCTCGACGTGGACGGTGGCGTTGGGCACGCCCTGCAGCTCGCCGGTGACCGGATCCCGCTTAACCACTTGGCCGCAGACCCGGCGGAAGATCGTCAGCTTGGGATCGATCTTCCAGCGCAGGGCTTCGTGAACGTCGGCGATGGTCTTGCCGGTGATCGACTTCGCGTCCACACCCGCCAGGCCGGCCAGGTACTCCGCTCGCCGAGCGGTCAGCGGCAACCGGTCGGGGTCGAGGTCGAGGAGCTTGCTCTCCCGGGGCGAACGCCTCCGAGCGGCCTTCGCGGGGGTCTTCTTCGCGGGCTTCTTCTTCGCCATGGCGCCTCCTGCACTGGTCGCGGGTCGAGAAGGCGCACAGCGCGCCCCTCTTCTGGCGACAGTGGCGAGAGAGAACCCCGAGCCGTTACACACCTCCTTCAATAGTGTGATGGGTGGCAACGATGTCCGCGAAGAGCCCGTGACGGCGGCGCTCGAATCAGGGGCCCGCAGCCGCCCGCGTCCGGCGTCCGGAGGGGTGGCTCCCGGTCATCGTTGGGAGGACCCACCGTCGCCGGCCGTAACCGGCTACACTCAATCAACCCAGCGTCTCGCGGCAAAGGAGGAGCCCGTTGAGGTCCCGTCTCCGTCACACCGCAGCGGCTCTCACGGTTGTGGGTGCCCTCGGCTGCCAGGAAGCGCCGCCTCCGCCCCCCGTCCCTCTGACCGTGCTGGCGACTGCGAGCCTCGAAGAGTTCGCCGTCGAGGCGGCCGAGGCTTTCGAGGCGACGGCCAACGTGACGATCGAGGTCCGGAGCGGAGGAACCCACGAGCTCGCGGCCGAGCTGTCCTCGGCGGGCTCCGCCGACCTCTTTCTCGCCGCCGGGCTCGACTGGATGGATCGCCTGGAAGAACAGGGACTGATCGTCCCGGAGTCCCGCTGGGAGGCGGTGGGGAATCGCATGGTCATTCTCGGTCGCGAGGAGGCCCGCTACCCGCCCGTTCGCTTCGTGGACGTGGCAACCCTTGGATTCCGGAGCATCGTCGTGGCCGACCCGAGCCGGGAGCCGGCCGGACGCTACGCCCGGCGGTGGCTACAGGACATCGGACTGCGAGGCGAGACCGTCTGGCGACAGCTCGAGCCTCGGCGCGAGACCGTCGACAACGTCACCGAGGTCGTCCGGGCCGTCGCGAGCGACCCCTCGACCGTCGGCGTGGTGTTCGCCACCGACATCGGCCACGTTCCCGGTGGCCACGTGCTGTTCCGCTCCCCGGATCTCGGGATCCGGTACTCCTTCGCCCTCGTCGATAGGGCGGACCGCCCGCCGGAAGCGCGCGAGTTCCTCGACTTCCTGCAGAGCCCGGCCGGCGTCGACCTGCTGCGGATGAACGGCTTTCTCCTGGAGCCGTAGAGCGCCTAACCAGGTCGTCCGACCATGTCAGGATTCGGGCATGAGGACGATCGTCGTTTCCGAGTTCCCAGGGGCCGGTCAACCCCGGCGCCGATGTCTGCATGTTCGGCCAGGAGGTCAAACCCGGAGACCTGGGCGATCGCCAAGTCGGACCTCTACATGAAGTCGGCCGACGGCCGCGACGCCGAGAACATCGCGTACGGCAGCGTCCTGTCGAACGACCGCCACGCCGGCACCGGGTTCGACTACCTGATCGCCAATCCCCCCTGCGGCAAGGACTGGAAGAGCGACGAGCAGACCGTCCGCGTCGAGCACGACCGCGGCGACGCCGGCCGCTTCGGCCCGGGCCCGGAGCCCGTCTTCCTGCGCTGGAAGAGCCTCGAGAAGGACGAGCAGTGGAGCGGGCTGGCTGCGTCGCTTACCCACCCGCTCCACCGCAGCCGGCTAGAAGTGGAAGATGACGTGATCGAGGTGAGTGCAGTGCCATCCGATGATCGCCCAGTAGCAGGCCTTCCCCTTCACCTTCACCTCCCGCTTGGTGAAGTCGGCGACCACGCACACGTCGGCCTTGGCCACGGCGACGTTGGCCTTGGCACAGAGCTCGGGCTTGGCGGCGCTGAGGTTGCCACAGGCGATGTCGTGACCCACCAGCTTGATGCACGCGTGGATGTCGGTACCGTTGTAACTGACGCAGACCTCGAGCACATGATGCCATCCCCAGCAAGCGTGCAGGTCGTTTTCCAGCGTCGGCGTGTCACCCAGCTCGGGCAGCAGATCCTCGTTCTTCACGGTGATCGTCATCGTAGCCTCCGCGTGGCTCGCCGCTGGCACCGACGACGCTCCGGTAGACAACCCCACGGCGCCACACGCGACGTGAAGGCCGGAGGACGGCGGTCCACCCGCCCGGAACCACTCGTCTAGGCGTGTCGTGGAGGCTCTAGACCTTTCAGGCCTCGACCGTCACCTCGGTCCGCACCGAGTTGGCGATGAAGCAGTTGTGGTGCGCCTTGGCGTGGAGCTGCGCCAGCTCGTCGTCCGAGGGCGCTCCGTCGCCACCGAAGCGCACCCGCGGGCGGAGGACGACGCGGGTCACGGCGAGCTTGCCCTGGGCGTTCTTCTCCAGGAAGCCGACCGCGTCGTCGTCGTAGGAGTCGACGACCAGGCGCTTCCTCGCGCAGACGGCGAGGAAGGTCAGCATGTGGCAGCTCGAGAGCGCCGCCACCAGCGCCTTCTCGGGGTCGACGCGCTCGGCGTCGCCGCGGAAGTCCGGCGCCGCCGAGGCGGGGACGCGGACGCCGCCCTCGAAGGTCCATTGGTGGTCGCGGTTGTAGGCGTCGTAGTCGAAGGAGTCGCTGGTGCGGCGCCAGGCGACGGTCGCGCGGTGCTCGGACATCGGGTTCACCTCTCTGAGGAGTCGTTGATCGGCGTCCCCGGCTCTACGAGCACGAACGCCTCGGTCCGGCGCACGAACGAGGTCAGGTAGCCGCTGCAGTCCATCACCCCGTCCAGCCCCTCGGGGTGGCTGCCGTTGCGCGCCAGGGAGCCGAGCTGCGACGGGTAGGAGCGCACGGCGCGCAGCTTGACCGCCTCCTCGCCGCGCCAGAGGCGCTCGGGGAGGCAGAGCTGGCGCTCGGGACCGTAGTCGGCGTCGTCGGGCAGCGCCGCCGGCCACTCGGGGCGGAAGCGGTAGGCCGCCACGGTGGCGACGCGGTCGGGATCGCGCAGGTTGCACTCCTCGGTCATGCACTGGCACAGCGGCGACCGGGGCGCCGGGTACCAGCAGTCGGCGTGCGGCGCGTCCTTGGGCGTGTGGGCGTGGATGACCGCGTAGGCGACGGCGCGCGGCTGCGGCAGCTCGGAGTTGAGGCCGTGGACGAAGCGGCCGAGCGCGGCGTGGTCGCCGTGGCCGTCGAGCCAGTGGGTGGTCGCGAGCAGCGTCCGCTCGGAGGTGGCGGCCAGCTCGGCGTTCAGCACCTCGATCAGCGTGGCGGCGCTCAGCTCGGTGACCGGGCCCTCGCCGTAGCCGCCGGAGCAGGTCGCGCAGGTCTCGGCGCAGTGCGAGAAGTCGGAGCGCCGGAGCCGGTTCTCGGGCTCGAGGGCGTCGAGGTTGCGCCACGCCGCGGCCAGCCCGGTGTCGGGATAGCCGAGGAACTCCGGCGGCGGCAGGCCGAGGACGGCGGCGGCCGCGGTGCTCTCGCCCCGCCGGACCTCGGCGAAGCTGTCGACCTCCGGGGTCGCGAAGTTGGAGAGGTCGGCGGCGCCGCAGGGCGAGCCGCGGAACGAGCTGGCCTTCCAGAGACGGCAGGCGCCGCAGTAGGCGTCGCCGTCGGTCACCACCACCGCCCGCACCGGCTTGCCCTGTTCGAGGTAGGCGCTGGCCAGGCCGGCGAAGCCGAGTGCCTCGTCGTCGGGGTGCGGGGCGAGGATCAGCAGACCGTCGTAGGCGGTGAGGACGTCGTCGGCGCACTCCGGCTCGGCGGGCGGGGCCGGTTCCTCCATCGCCGGCACCGTGCAGTCCGGCTCCTCCGGCTCGGCCTCCACGGTCGGCTCGACCTCCGTGGTCCGCTGCGCGGTGGCGCAGCCGGAGACGAGTCCGGTGAGTACCGCGAGGGCGACGGCGGCTACGGCGGTAGCGGGCGTGACGAATCGGCGGTCGGTCTCGATCGGCATCGCGGCTCTCCTCTCCCCTATCGCCCTTCGACGTTGATTCCCGAGTAGCGGAAGACCGGCGTCTCGCCGTCCGCGAGCGCGTGGGCCGGGAACGTCCCGCGGATCTCCCGGCGCTCGCCGGGGACGAGCGAGACGTAGTTGTCGTCCCAGTAGATCGGCGCCGCCAGGCGGCCGGACTCGCTGCCGATGACCGCCAGCTCGACGAAGAACGCCAGGCGCTCGCCGGGATTGGCGATCGTCACCACGATCTCCCGGCCGTCCCCGTCCGCGGCGGGCGCGAATCGGTGCTCCAACTCGAGGGCCGCGGCCGGCAGGCGTGTGAACCCGCTGAGGTCGGCGTAGCGCTCGACCGGGGTGACGTACCACTCGCTCGCCTCCCAGTCGAGCACGTCCGGCTCGGCCGGCAGCCAGTAGAGGTTGCCGGCGAGCAGCTCGCCCTCCCCGCGGACGATCCGCAGGTCGAGGAAGACCGGCTCGCCGCCGCCGGCCGCCGCCGGCAGCCTCAGCACCTCGCCGCGGGTGTCCGCCGCCAGCTCGAGCGGCTGTGACTCGTCGAACACGACCTTCGATCGCAGGTCGTACGCACGCACCCGGACCGTGGCACCCGTCACCGCCTCTGCGCCGTCGTTGACCGCCACCACCGCGCGCGTCCCGAGGTCGTAGGCGACGTGCAGCGGCCGGTTGGCGATCCGCGCGCCGTAGAACGCTCCGTTGGGCACCAGGTACCAGTCGTAGAGCTGCCAGACGATCTTCGGCCACGCCCCGTTGAGCATCCACTGGATGACGCCGGTGGTGCGCGGGCGGCGCAGCGAGAAAGCCTCGAACATCGCGCGCATCGCCTCGTAGTTGGCGAGCTGCGCCTTCTCCGCGAAGTCCTCGATGCCGGCCGGCTCGCCGTAGCGCGCGGCGAGGGCTTCGGCGTAGAGGTCGATGTCGCTGAACTGCCCGCGCGCCGCGCGATAGCTCCACGTCTCGTCGATCGGCCAGCGCTGCTCGGCCGGCAGCATGCGCTCGAGGCTCCCGAGCGGCGGCGGCTGGGGCCCGGGACCGGTCTCGGTGTTGAAGCCGAAGGCGCCGCCGCGCTCGCCGTCGAGGTACCAGTAGTTCGGCGGCACCCAGTCGTAGGGACCGTTCATCTTGACGCCGGTCGGGCCGCTGACCTCGCTGGTGCGCGTCGAGCAGGCGGCGAGCGGCGGCCGGGTGGGATCGATCACGGCCAGCATCTCGCGGTAGCGGCGCTCCAGCTCGGGCCGCGGCAGCATGTCGCTGGCGAGGTTCCAGACCACCACGCTCGGGTGGTTGCGCAGCCAAACGACCTGGTCGTGCAGAGAGCGGGTGACCAGGTCCATCTCGGCCGGCGTGTCGATGCCGCCGAACTCCTCGTCCACCGGCTGGCCGAAGTAGTTCTCCCACTCCCACTGGCAGCTCCAGCCGGCCCAGACCATGATCCCGTAGCGGTCGGCGAGGTCGAACAGCTCGTGCGACGAGCCCCAGAAGCCCTCGAGCCGGATGGTGTTGAGGCCGAGGTGGCGGACGTAGCGGATCTGGTCCTCGAGCCGCCGGGAGTCGTCGGCGAGCAGGAGGTCGTCGACCCAGCCGCCGCCGCGGACGAGCACCGGCTTGCCGTTGACCGTGTAGCCGCGGTGGCCCTCCGGAGTCAGGTAGTCGGCGACGTGGCGGATGCCGAAGTCGACCTCGCGGCGGTCGGAGACCCGACCGTCGACCTCGACGCCGAGGTCGAGGCGGTAGAGGTGGGGCTCGCCGAGCGGGCGCGGCCACCACAGCCGCGGCGACTCGAAGCGGAGCTGCGGCAGCTCGGCCGCGGTCAGCCGCAGCGCCCGGGTCTCGCCGGGTTCGAGCGCGACCCGGTGCTCGAGGCCGATCTCGCCGATCCGCCCGCGCAGCACGGCGTCGACCGGACGCGTCGAGTGGTTGGTCAGCGACCCGCCGAGCGAGAGGTAGGCCGTCGCCAGGGTCCTGAGGTCGAGGTCGCTGCGCACGTGGAGGTCGTCGAGCGAGACCGCGCCGGTCCGCCGCAGCGTCACTCCGCGCCACAGGCCGAGGTTGCGGTCGGGCGGCTTGGGGTTCCAGTCGACGAAGCCGATCGTCGGATCGCCGGGCCGCGGCGGGTGGACCTCGACCGCCAGGGCGTTGCGCCCGGCGACCAGGTGGGGGGTGACGTCGAGGTCGAAGACGCGGTAGGCGCCGGCGACCTCGTCGCTACCGGCGATCCGCTCGCCGTTGAGCCAGATCTCGGCGCTGTAGTTGATGCCCTCGAACACCAGCCGCGCCGACTCCGGCAACGACCCGTGGAGGTCGAACTCGTTGCGGTACCACCAGGGGACCGAGAAGCGGGCCTCGTCGATCGACTCGAGGTTGCGGCCGGCGTAGGGATCGGGGACCTCGCCGCTCGCGACCAGCGCGGCGAGCACGGTCGACGGCACGGCGGCGGGCGTCCAGCCGGCGGCCTCGTAGCCGAGCCGCGACAGCTCGGCGCCGCCGGCCGCGAGCCCTTCCGAGGAGCGGAGGCTCCACCCCTCGGCCAGGGCGATCGAGGTCTCTGCGGCGGGTTCGGCGGCGCGCTCGGCCGTGCCGCCGCAAGCGCCGGCGAGCACCGCCAGGAAGAGCGCGGGCACGGCGGGCGCGATCCTCGAACGTCCTGCCTGCAGGCACTCTCGGATCATCGCTTCGACCTCCTTCGACCTCGTTCGACCGGGCGGCGCAGCCTAACCTATCGGAGGCGCCCACCCGGTTCAACGAGGCGGCGGCGGATCCGCCGGCGATCTGTCAGGATCGCGGCCGTGAGCCTCGCCTCGGAGATTCACGAGCAGCCCGCCGTGCTCGAGCGCCTGCTGCGCGAGCAGGCGGCCGCGGCGCGCGACGTCGCGCGCGCGGTCCGCCGGCGCGACATCGACTGGGTCCTGATCGCCGCCCGCGGCAGCTCCGACAACGCCGCCCTCTACGCCAAGTACCTGTGGGGCTGGCACAACCGGCTGCCGGTGGCGATGGCGGCGCCGTCGCTGTTCACCCTCTACGGGACGCCGCCACGCCTCCGCGGGGCGCTGGTCGTCGGCATCTCGCAGTCCGGGCAGTCGCCGGACATCGTCAGCGTGGTCGAGGAGGGGCGCCGCCAGGGCGCGCTGACCCTGGCGATCACCAACGACCCCGCCTCACCGCTCGCCGCCGCCACCGAGCTGCTCTTCGACACCGCCACCGGCCCGGAACGCGCGATCGCCGCGACCAAGACCTACACCGCCCAGCTCCTGGCGATCGCGATGCTGGCGACCGCGCTGAGCGAAGACCGGCGGGCCGCGGCGGAACTGGCCCGGGCGCCCGAGCTGGTCGGCGCGGCGCTGGCGCTCGACTCGACCATCGCCGAGGCCGCCGCCGGCTACCGCGAGATGACCCGGTGCGTCGTCCTCGGCCGCGGCTTCAACTACGCCACGGCCTACGAGTGGTCGCTGAAGCTCGAGGAGCTGACCTACGTGGTCGCCGAGCCCTACTCCTCCGCCGACTTCCGCCACGGCCCGCTGGCGATGGCCGGGCCGGGCTTCCCGGTGCTCGCCGCGGTCCCGGCCGGCGCGGTCCACGACGACGCGATGGCGTTGCTCTCGCTGCTGGTCGCCGAGCGCGGCGTCGACCTCGTCGCGATCAGCGACCGGCCCGAGCCGCTCGCCCTCGCGCGCACCCCGCTGCCGCTGCCCGCCGACCTCCCCGAGTGGCTGAGCCCGCTCGCCGCGATCGTGCCGGGCCAGCTCTTCAGCTACCACCTCGCCCGGGCGATGGGCCTCGACACCGAGGCGCCGCGCGGGCTGGCCAAGGTCACCCAGACCTGGTGAAGGCGGCGCGCGCCGCGGCGGGGCCGGCATCGCCGCGGTCGCCGGCAGCGGTACGATCGGCCCGCGATGCGCGTCGACCCCGCCACCGGCCTGCTCGCCGGCGTTCGCCACTTCCCCTCCCCCAACCAGACCGAGCGCCCGGCGGGCGCCGCGATCGAGCTGCTCATCGTCCACGGCATCAGCCTGCCGCCCGGAGAGTTCGAAGGGTCGTGGATCGACGCCCTGTTCACCAACGCCCTCGACCCGGCAGCGCACCCCTATTTCGCCACCGTCGCCCACCTGCGGGTCTCGGCCCACGCGCTGATCCGGCGCGGCGGCGAGATCGTCCAGTACGTGCCGTTCCACCGCCGCGCCTTGCACGCCGGCGTGTCGGCGTGGCGGGGACGGGCGGAGTGCAACGACTTCTCGATCGGCATCGAGCTGGAGGGCGCCGACGACGTGCCCTACACCGGCCGGCAGTACGCGGCGCTGGCCGCGCTGACGCGGGCGCTCGTCGCCGCCTACCCGGGCCTGTCGCCCGAGCGAATCGTCGGCCACTCGGACGTCGCGCCCGGGCGCAAGACCGATCCCGGCCCCGCGTTCGACTGGGCGCGGCTGCGGCGGGAGCTGGCGCCGATTCGGTAGGTGGTCACCCCAGCGGCTGGTAGAGCGCCGCCGCCGCGCCCGCCGGGTCGCGGATGACGCAGTAGCGCCCCTGGCCGGCCATCTCGCGCGGTCCGGAGATCACCTCGCCGCCGTGGGCGAGGCAGGCTGCGATCGCGGCGTCGAGGTCGGCGACGGTGATGTAGACCAGCCAGGCCGGCGGCAGCCCGGCGTTGGCGCCGCGGGCGTGGCAGATGCCGGCGAGCATGTCGCCGCCGCCCGGCGGGTGGACGCCGTAGTCGCTGTAGCCGCCCATGTCGACCTCGGAGGTCTCCCAGCCGACCACGGCGCGGTAGAAGTCGCGCAGCGGGGCGGCGTCGGGGACGGAGAGGTCGCACCAGCCGATGGTGCCCGGGCGTGGCTTCGGGTGCTGTTCGCTCACTGCTGATCTCCTCCGGATCGCCGCCCGGCGGCCGGGCGTCGGCTGGATTGCCGAATCGAGCCGCGATTGTAGCCGCCGGCCGCCGGCGGCGGGGCCGGCCTCAGTGCAGGTAGCCGAGCGCCCGCAGGCGACGCTTGGTCTCTTCGAGGTCCGGCGGCTCGAGCAGGCGGCCGTCGCCGGCCGGCCCGAGCTCGTAGGTCGGGACCTGGAAAGACCGCACCGGCCGGCGGATCACGCGCCGGTGCTGGCGGCTCGCGGTTCCCGGCATGTCCGCGGCCAGCGGCAGGCCGAGGGCGTACAGCACGATCGGCGCGACGTCGTAGACCGACAAGCCCGCAACCGGCCTGTTCCGCCGGAAGGCCGGCCCGCGGGCGACGAAGATCCCCGGCGGAGCGTGCGTGTGATGGTGGTGCTCGAAGTCGAAGCCGTGGTCGGAGACCACGATCAGGTTGAAGTCGCCGGGCCCGCCGAGCATGGCGAGCAGCTCGCCGAGATGGGCGTCGGTGCGCCGGTAGGCGGCGACCACCGAGGGGGGCAGCCCGAGCCCGGGGAGTCGCGGCTCGCGGGCGGCGCGGTGCTGCGCGGCGTCGACGCTGTAGAAGCCGGCGGCGACGAAGCCGGGGCGGTAGGCGGCGATCAGGCCGAGCAGCTCGGCCACGGTGTCGGCTCCGGGGCGCGCGGAGGTCGCCGGGGACGCGAGCGCGGCGCGGCGGAGGGCGTCCGGAGGGTAGATGCTGCGGTCGTCCGGGAGGCCGGAGCCATCGCCGCTGACCGGCTCGTCGCCGGTCAGCTCGTCGAGCAGGGTGACGCCGGTCGCGACGTTGAAGCCGTTGACCTCCTCCGCCGGCCAGGTCACCCGCCAACCGTAGACGCCGACCCGCATCCGCTCGCCGGCGATCTCCCACAGCGCACGCGCCCGGCGCAGGTTGCTCGAGTACGGCACCTGGATCGCCGGCGCCCCGGGCAGCCGCTCGACCGAAGAGACGACCCGGAAGTTGAGGCCGGTGTGGAGCGGGAAGTGCCGGATCGGCCGGTCGAGGCCAGGGAGGTCGAACAGGACGAAGTGGTGGACACCATGCTCCGAGGGCGGCTTGCCGGTCGCGATCGTGGTCCAGATAGCCGGCGACAGGGTCGGGTAGAGCGTCTGCAGCTCGCCGGAGACTCCCTGCCGCTTCAGCTTCGCGAACGTCGGGAGCTTGCCCGCCTCGATCAGCGGTGCCAGCGCGTCGTCCGGATCCGCGCCGTCGATGCACAGAAGCACCAGCGGCACCCGCGGCGCCGCGCGAGCGGCGCTGAACGGCTGCGCCACGGTCACGCCCACCGCGGCCCGCGGCTCGTCGGGGTCCACGAGGAGGAGCCGGGTCGTCCACCAGGCGGCGAGCACCAGCCACAGGCCGAGAGGCACGACGATGAGGGGCAGGCCCCTCCGGGCGAGCCGGCGGCTCAGGCGGTCGATCGACCAGCCGGCGATCACCGAGGCCGCGAGGACCGCCGCAGCGAGCAGCGCCGTCTCGACCGGGCCGCCGAAGAGCGCGTTGGTCAGAAGCGTCCGGTGGAGCCCGCTGTCGGGGAGGAGCAGCGCCCCGGCGACCGGCGTCACCGCCAGGGCGTAGACCGAAAGCCGCGCAGCCGACTCCGCACGGGGGGGGCCGGCCGCGCGCCGGATCAGCGCGACGACGATCGCCGCGACCAGCGCCGCCGCCGCCCCGACCGCCCCGTAGACGCTGGCGAACCAGCCGACCAGCACCAGCGCGTCGGCTCCGCTCGCGAGCAGCTCGGGGTTGCCCTCCAGGGTCAGGGCCGCGATCCACAGGCCGCAGGTGCCGAAGCCGGCGAGCGCCGCGGGCAGCATTCTGCGCAAGGTCATTACGGCGGAGGGATCGTCGTGCGGGGGGCGTGCAAAAGGTCGAGAGTAGCGTCCAACGACTATACTTCGTGCGTCTCCGGGGGAAAACGCGCGTGCCGGCACCGAGGCCTCGGCCCCACTTCGCCCGCCCGTTGACGGCGCCGCCGCTGGTCTGGGCGGGCGTCGTGGTCAGCCTGCTCGCCTGCGCCGCGATCAGCGCCTCGCTGCTGATCGCCGCCGGCGCCGAGCGGACGTCGGAGACCGCCGAGTCGTTCCGCCGCCGGCTCGAGCTGCTGCGCATCGAGCGCGACCTGGTGTTCGCGACCGACCGCATGGAGGCGGCGGCGCTGCTCCACCTGGTCACCGGCGAGCACGCCGACGAGCTGGGGCGCACCCAGGCGGAGTTCTCGCGCCAGCTCGAGACCACCGGCGGCGCGCTCGAGGCCTTCCTGGCCGCCGGACCGCCGGGCGGTGAGGCCGCCGGGCGGCTGATGGGCGCGCTGGCGTCCTTCCGGCTCCGCCACCCGCGGCCGGCCACCGCCGCCGAGTCGCTGCGCGCCGCCTCCGACCTGCTCGAGGCGCTCGGCTGGGTGGCGCTCGCCTTCCCCGACGGCAAGTGGTTCGACTTGTGCGACCTGGTGCACGACCTCCAGATCGCCTCGAGCTACGGCTTCGACCACGCCGACGAGTACTTCGCCCAGTGGTGGCAGCTCACCCGCCCGCCGACCGAGCCGGCCGTGCGGGCGCAGATCGAGAGCCTGACCGCCTACCTCCGGGCGCTCGACTCCCAGTCCGGCGACGGCACCACCACCCGCTGGTTCGTCGACCGGGTGCTCGACCTCGACCGGGCGCAGGCGCTCGACCCCGCCCTCGGCGAGCTGGTCGCCGAGCTGCGCGGACGGCCGGGCGCGGCGACCATGCGGGCGACCGCGCCGTTCCTGCTCCACCGCTCGTCGGAGCCGGGGCCGCCGCCCGGACGCCTCTACGAGGAGATGACGGTCTACTCCGGACAGCTCCTCGACGGCGCCCAGCGCGCGCTCGAGCTGGCCGACCGGCGGATCGCCGCCGAGGTGCGGCGCGAGAACCGCCGCGGCGCCGCCGCGCGCGCCGCCGCGCTGGTGTTCAGCCTGATCGCCGCCGCGGTGCTGATCGGTCTCGAGCTGCGCCGGCGCCGCTTCAACCGCCACCTGCACAAACTCGCCGAGACCGACGGCCTGACCGGCCTCGGCAACCGCTACGCCCTCGACGCCTACCACCGCCGGCACCTCGCCGACCCGCGCCAGGGCGGCTTCGCGCTGATCCACCTCGATCTGGACAACTTCAAGGCGATCAACGACTCGTTCGGCCACCAGGTCGGCGACCGGGCGCTGACCGCGTTTGCCGCCTGCTGCCGCCGCGCGGTGCGCGCCGGCGACACCGTCGCCCGGGTCGGCGGCGACGAGTTCGTGATCGTGCTGCGCGGCCTCGCCGACCCCGAGCAGGGCGCGCGCGAGATCGCCGGGCGGATCCACGACGCCCTTGCCGAGCCGGTCGACCTCGGCGGCCGGCGGCTGCGGCTCCAGGTTTCGATCGGCATCGCCACCGCGACCGGCGCCGCCGACCTCGAGGAGATGATGGTCGAGGCCGACCTCGCGCTCTACGCCGCCAAGGAACGGGGCTGCAACCGTCACGAGGTGTTCGCCGACTCGCTGCGCCGGGCGCTGGTGCGCGACCTGCCGCACGCGCTGGCCCACGGCGGCATCGGCTGCGCGTTCCAGCCGATGGTCGATCTCGCCACCGGCGAGGTGGTCGGGCTGGAGGCGCTGGCGCGCTGGCCGGCGGCGTGGCCGGCGGACGGGCCGCACGCCGCGGCGGTGCCGGCACGCAAAGTGATCGAGGTCGTCGAGTGGCTCAACGAGACCCCAGCGCTGCTGCGCTGCATGCTCGCCCGGGTCGAGGCGGCCTACGAGGAGACCCGGGACCTCTTCGCCGGCCGTTTCTGGCTCAACCTCTCGCCCGCCGACCTCGCCGTCTCGGAGGCCGCGGAGACCTTGATCGAGACCTTCCACGCCGCCGCCATGCCGCTCGACCGCCTCGGCGTCGAGGTCACCGAGAGCCTGCCGATCGTCGACTTCGAGCAGGCGGTCGAGGTGCTCGAGCGGCTGCGCGCCGCCGGACTGGCGGTGGCGATCGACGACTTCGGCAGCGGCAACACCCCGCTGCGCCACCTCACCCGCTTGCCGCTCGACGTCGTCAAGCTCGACCAGGAGGTGACCGCCCGGGTCGACTCCGAGCGCTCCAACCGGGTGCTGGTCAGCGCGGTGCGCTTCATCTGCGAGGCGCACGGCATGACGCTGCTCGCCGAAGGGGTCGAGACCGAGCGCGAGATCGGGGTGCTGCGCGAGATGGGCGTGCGCCAGGCCCAGGGCTACGCGATCACCCCGCCGCTGGCGCTCGGCGAGCTGGTCGAGTACCTGGTCCGGGTCCAGGCGCGTCCACAGACGCGGCCGGTCCCCCGCCCGCTGCGCCCGCGCGCCTCCTGATCCCGCGCGCCGGCCGGGCGCTCGCTCACGGGTAGTAGCCGCGCAGCGTCTTGACCTCAAGGCCGCCCTTGACCTCCACCCGGACCTCGCGGTAGGCGCTGCCGCTGCCGGTCGACTGGTAGACCA
>Ga0256864_1000364_pt1 | contig 17020 bp, 18 predicted proteins | sample RVTome_11_FD_187336 | JGI IMG/M metagenome (GOLD analysis project Ga0256864, IMG submission 187336) | Soil microbial communities from uranium-contaminated site in the Upper Colorado River Basin, Wyoming, United States - RVT147D111 HiSeq ... | reverse complement strand
CTTCTGACCGCTCACCGTTTACCGCTTACTTCTGACCGCTCACCGCTTACCGTTTACGGCAGCGCATGCTGCTATAATGCATTGATTCCTTGGAAATAGAAGACATGCAATACCAGACCGACGACATCCGCATCAAAGAGGTGAAAGAGCTCGTGCCGCCGTCGCACGTGCTGCGCGAGCTCCCGCTCTCGGAGGCTGCAGCAAAGACGACGTACGAGGCGCGGCAGGCGATCCACCGCGTGCTGCATGGCGCCGATGACCGCCTGATCGTGATCATGGGGCCATGCTCGATCCACGACGTCAAGGCGGCGCTCGACTACGCCGGAAGGCTTCGTGGTGCCCGAGACGAGCTCGCGAACGATCTGCTCATCGTGATGCGCGTTTATTTCGAGAAGCCGCGCACGACGGTGGGCTGGAAGGGGCTCATCAACGACCCCCGGCTCGACGGCAGCTTCAGCATCAATGAAGGGCTGCGTATTGCCCGCCGGCTGCTGCTCGATCTCAACGAGAGCGGCATGCCCGTGGCATGCGAGTTCCTGGACATGATCACGCCGCAATACGTCGCGGATCTCGTCGCGTGGGGCGCCATCGGGGCGCGCACGACGGAGAGCCAGGTCCATCGCGAGCTGGCCTCGGGGCTGTCGTGCCCGGTCGGGTTCAAGAACGGCACGGACGGCAACGTGAAGATCGCCATCGATGCCATACGCGCCGCCCAGGCCCCGCACCATTTCCTGTCGGTGACGAAGGGCGGCCATTCGGCGATCGTCTCGACACTTGGCAACGAGGACTGCCACATCATCCTGCGCGGGGGCGTGAGACCCAACTACGACGCTGCGAGCGTGGACGCGGCCGGTCGCATGCTGGCCGAGGCTGGCATTCCCGCGCGGCTCATGGTCGACTTCAGCCACGGCAACTCGAGCAAGAAGCCCGAGAAGCAAATCGAGGTGGGGGAGGAGATCGCCCGCCAGATTGCGAGCGGCGATGCACGGATCGTGGGGATCATGGCGGAAAGCCATCTCAAGCCGGGCCGCCAGGATCTGGTGCCGGGCAAGGAACTCGTCTACGGAGTGAGCATTACGGACGGCTGCATCGGCTGGGAGGAGAGCCGCAAGATGCTCGATGTGATGGCTGCCGCGGTGCGCAGCCGGCGGCTGAAGGCCGAGGCGGAACAATGACCGGTTTGCCCCGCATCGGCGCAGGCGGGCGCGCGCCGGTCGTGGGATAATGGGCCCCGGATCCCCGGGGAGGACGGCGGAACGACAACGATGGCTCAGTACGAAACGGATGCCGCGACCGGCCGGGCCGTCCTCGAGAATCTCGAGCGCGTCGGCAAGGGCACGGCGATCGCCGAGACCATTTTCGGACTGGTCGGCAAGTCGCCCTTCTTCGCCGAGTTCTCGCGCGAGGACATCTCCATTCTTGCAAGCTATATGGACGTCTACCGCGCCGAAGCGGGGCGGACCATCATCCGCGAGCGCGACGGCGGTGATTTCATGCTGCTCGTCGTCGAAGGCCACGTCGACATCTTCAAGCGCACCATGCGTCACGAGATGCAGCACATGACCACCGTTGGGCCGGGAATGACGCTGGGGGAGATGTCGATGATCGACGGCGAGCCGCGGTTTGCAAACTGCATCGCGACCGAGCCGGTCGTGTTCGCGGTCCTTCACCGCGACGACATGGCGAAGATCATTCTCGATTACCCCAGTCTCGGCTCAAAGATCCTGGTGAAGCTCGTTTCCATGCTCTCCGCGCGGCTGCGACACACCAGCGCCAAGCTGTTGCAACTGATGGACAAGTATTGACAGTCCATGAAACGTCAAACGTGAAACGTAAAACGGGAAACGTGGATCGTAATTGTGAGTGGTGCCAGGCTTCTCTCCGCGTCTCTGCGGTTCAATATTGAAGTCATCGTCCTGGCGGTTCGACATTGAATGAGCTTTCTTGGCGTGCTTGGCGTCTTGGCGGTTAAGGTCTAGAGCCGCCTCTCTCCGCGTCTCCGCGGTTCAGGTTTTCTCCTGGTTTCTTCTCGGGCTCTCGGCGTCGTGGGCCGGCGTCGAGCTGCGGGACGATCGCGGCGTGTTCGTGCGCCTTCCGGCTCCCGCGCAGCGGATCGTGACGCTCGCCCCCAATCTTGCCGAGCTCGCGTATTCCGCAGGCGCCGGGCGCCATCTCGTTGGCGTCGCGCGCTTCAGCGATTATCCGGAGGCCGCGCGGCACGTGACCGAGGTGGGCGACGCCGCCCGGGTGGAGCTCGAGCGCATCTTGGCGCTCAGGCCGGATCTTGTGCTCGCCTGGAAGAGCGGAAACCAGGTGGGCGACATCGAGAAGCTGGAGCGACTGGGACAGGCCGTCTTCGTTACCGAACCGGTGCGGCTGGCGGACGTCCCGCGCCTGGTTCGCGCGATCGGCGCTCTGGCAGGAACCGGCGGCGCCGCGGAGCGCGCTGCGCGGTCCTTCGAGGAAGAAGTGCGGTCGCTGCGCGAACGATATGCGCGGGCTCGCAAGGTGCGCGTTCTCTACGAAGTCTGGCACCGCCCGCTCATCACCGTGAGCGGGGGCCACATGATCAATGATGTCATCGCCCTTTGCGGCGGGTTGAACGTGTTCGCCGCAGCCCCGGGGTTGACGCCCACCGTCTCGCTGGAAGCGGTCGTCGCGGCGCGCCCGGAGGCGGTGCTGGGCGGGGCCAGGACGGGTGGCGAGGCCGAGCTCAGGCGTGATTGGCGCGAGGCGCCCGTCGACGCGCTGCGCACGTTGCCCGTGTTTTACGTGGATCCGGACCTGATCCAGCGGCAGACGCCGCGCATACTGGAAGGCGCGCGGATCGCTTGCGCCGCGCTGGAGACCGTCAGAAACCGCAATTGAACCGCCGAGATGGCATGCTCGCCTCCCCCGAAGGGGCGGGAGGCGTCCATGCCATCTCGGCGGTTCGATTACGAGGCCGGGGGCTTCACTTCGCGGATGAGGAGGCCCGTCGTAGAGACGCGCAGCTCGAACTCCGCAGGGCGCGTAACGGGGACGAACGTGGCTGATCCGTACTCGGCGTCGAGGAGCGGAGAGAGGAACTCATAGCGGCGCCGCAGCCCATAGAGGTCCACGGGCCGCTCCGGACCGAGCGAATGGACCGTGCGGGTGCCCGCGCGCTCCTCGTTGATCGCGTGATAGCGTCCTGCAACGCGATCGAGCTCATAGGCCGTGTGCAGCCCGAGCGCGTTTGCGAGCGGCTTCCACTTGAGGACATGCGCGTCGACGTAGATCTCGTCTCCCGCAAGCTCGTAGGTGGCCTGGCGCCCGTCGGGGTAGCGGAACGTCGCGCTGAAGCGCTGCGCGCCCGCGGGCCGGACGAGGATCCTGGCCGCGACTTCCTCGTGGGTGAGGGCGCGGTAGCCCTGCATGCCCACCGCAATGCTGCCGGCGAACGCGCCCAGGGCGATAAGGAGCAAGCCGAACACCATGCGGCCGGCGAAGCGCAGCAGTCGCGCGCGCCAGAGCGCGGCGAGGCCGGCCAGGACGAGGATGACGCCGAGAACTCCGCACGCAGCGGCGATGATGAAGAGCGGAGAGGCCAGGAGCTCGCCGACGTTCACGCTGACATCCCGTGCGCCTGCGGGCGCGGCATGCGCGATCGGCCTGGGGAGCTGGCGCTATTTGGCAGGGGCGGGAGCACCGCGCTGGTAGATGATCTTCCTGGTTCCGCCGTCACAGCTTCCGACCACATGCTGATCCCTGACCTCGGCATTCGGGACGATGGTCAGCGTGAAATGCTTCACCCCGTTCTTCCGGACCTTGGCCGCGATCTCTTCCTTGAGCTCCTCGCACGGCTTCCGCTGGGCGTACGCGGGAGCGGCCGCCAATGCCAGGACGATGACAGCGATCAGCGTTTTCATCACGGTCTCCTCGTCGCTTCGGGCTCACGTCGCGCCGGCAGCGCGCTTGCGCGGCCGCGGGTTCACTCCGACATGATACGCCGGGCAAACGCGGGAGGCAGCCGGCGTCGAACGAGACGCGGGGGGGACCGTCTGCGCATTGAAAAGATGCCGCCGGCAGCGCTCACCGGTCACGAATCACAGCTTGACGCACAGTCCCTTCATGACCACGGGCCCCGTGGGCTTGCCGGTGGGCGATCCGCCCTCGGGCTCGACGCTCATGGCAATGCCCCATGCGCTGTGGATTCGCGCAGCAAGCTCCGGCTTGAGTGGCATCATCTGATCGACGTCGGTCGTGATGAGCCCGAGGGAGACCGGGTTGCCTCCTGGCCTCGGCAGCATCCAGAGCTCCCACGCCGTGCCGGGTGCCATGACGGGATGCTCCTGCGTCACCTTGATCCGGATGTGCGGGCGCTCGCGCATGGCCTGCATCGAGGGCCAGGACACGGTCATGGCCGGCTGTCCCTGCGTGTCGTTCATGACCGCGACCATCGACATCGGCGGTTCGGCCTCCGGCGCGAAGCCGGTTACGATCGCGAGCACCAGCGCAAACGCGGCGCCGGTCGCCGCCAGCCCACGCCACAGCGCAAGGCTTTCCCACCAGCGCGGCTTGCGCGGCTCGCCCGTCAGGCGCTGCGCCAATGCGTGCCACACGCGTGCTGGCGGGGCGATATCCGCCCCCGCACGCGCGAGCGGCGTCAGCTTGCCTTCCCAGTCCGCGACCAGCGACCTCAGGCCGGCGTCGTAGCGCATGAGTGACTGGAACCGCGCGCGTGCGGCACCCTGGAGCGTTCCCAGCACGTATTCAGCGGCGAGCTTGTCGCGCAGCTGCGGGTTGTCGTATTTCATGAGTTCTCAGCCCCTTGCAGGCAGCCCTTCAAGCGTTCCAGCCCGCGCCTGACCCAGGTTTTCACTGTGCCGAGCGGCTCCTTCATGTGTCCTGCCACCTGAGAGTGGCTCATGCCGTGAAAAAACGCGAGCATGATGCTCTGGCGCTGCCGGCCTTCGAGCAGCTCGAGGCACCGCGCCAACGCTGCTGCGTCGCCCGCGGCCATCAGCTGCTCGACCGGCCCCGGCTTCTCGTCTCGCCACGCATCGACGGCGATCTCGTACTCGTCCCCGGTCGCCTCCTGCTGCGGGCGGCGCAGCCAGTCGAGACACCGATTGCGCACGATGCTCGTCATCCACGTGAGCGGCGCGCTCTTTCCGACGGCGTAGTCGCCCGCATGGTTCCACACGCTCATGTAGCACTCCTGCAGCACCTCTTCGGCCCAATCCTGCCGTCTCAATATACGTAGCGCGACACCAAACAGTTTCGGGGCGGTCAGTGCATATAACTCGCTGAATGCACGTTGATTTTTAAGCGCACATTGCCCCAGGAGCCCGGCCAGCTGCGCGGCCTGCGCATCTCGGGACGACTCGCTCATCGATTCTTCCCCTGCTGCCACAGCACATCGGGGCGCCCCGCTTCCCGGTTGAGTGCGCGAGCCACGACGAACAGGAGGTCAGAGAGGCGGTTGAGATACTGCGGTCCGGCCGCGGCCACGGATTCACGAGAGGACAATGCGACCAGCCGGCGCTCGGCGCGGCGGCAGACGGCTCTCGCGACGTGGGCGAGCGCGGAAGGGCTAGAGCCTCCCGGGAGCACGAAGTCCGCGAGCGGCGGAAGGGCGGCGTTATAGCGCTCGAGCGACGCCTCGAGCCGCGCGACGTGCGCTGTGGACATGATCGTGTGGCCCGGGCGGCTCAGCTCCCCGCCGAGGTCGAAGAGGTCGTGTTGCACGCCGGTAAGGCAGTTTCGCATGTCCTCGGGCAGCGCTTCGGCAAGGAGCGCGCCGAGGACGCTGTTCAACTCATCGACCGCCCCGATCGCCTCGATCCGCAGGGAGTCCTTGGCGACTCGCGATCCGTCGGCAAGGCCTGTCGTGCCGCCGTCCCCTGTGCGTGTATAAATCCTGGTCAGCCGATTGGCCATGCGCGAGAACCCCGGCCCATTATAGCGGGGCGGCACAGACGCGGCGCCCGTCGCCGTTCCCCGGATGGCGTCGATCCATCTCCTTTATCATGGCGCCATAACGACGAGTCCCGGGGCCCCATGTCACTTCCTCCCCTTCCCGATGCGCACGGCGTGGCCGTGATGGCGGTTGTCGTCATCGCGCTCGCGCTGTTTGCCTCCGGCCGGATCGCGCTCGAGACCTCTTCGCTCGTGGTTCTCGGCTTGCTGGTGGTCGGATTCGAGCTCTTTCCCTACAGCGCCGGCGGCGCGACGCTCCATCCGGCCGAATTCTTCTATGGCTTTGGCCACGAGGCGCTGGTCGCGGTCTGCGCGCTGATGATCCTCGGCCGCGGGCTCGAATCGACCGGCGCGCTGCAGCCGCTGGCGACGGCTCTCGCGCGGCTGTGGACACGGTGGCCCGTGTTCTCTTTCCTGACCACGCTCGTGTCCGCGGCATTCTTCAGCGCTTTCGTCAACAACACGCCGATTGTCGTTCTGCTGCTGCCGATCCTGGTCGGCGTTTCGCTGAGGAGCGAGGTGCGGGCATCCTCGGTGCTGATGCCCATGGGCTTCGCGACGATCATCGGCGGCATGGCCACCACCATCGGCACCTCGACCAACCTGCTCGTGGTATCGGTTGCCGCCGACATCGGCGTCAAGCACTTCGAGATGTTCGATTTCGCGCTGCCCGTCGTCGCGGCCAGCGTCGTCGGGTTCGCGTACCTGTGGCTCGTCGCGCCACGCTTGCTGCCCGAGCGCACACCGCTGCTCAAGGACACCTCGCCGCGCGTCTTCGAGGCCTTGCTGCATGTGGAGGAGAAGAGCGCGGCCAACGGGATGACGATCGATGAGCTTCGCGAGAAGACCGGGAAGAAGATTCGGGTGCGCTCGGTCGAGCGCGAGGGCGGGCTGGTGGTGTCCCCGCTCTCGGGCCTCAAGGTGCGCGCCGGCGACCGCCTGCGCGTCCGGGACACCCCGGACGAGCTGAAGGAATTCGAGCGCCAGCTGGGCGCCAAGCTGCACAATGTCGGGGACGAGGCCGGGCCCGTCACCGAAGAGCATCCGCTGTCGGCCGAAGACCAGCAGATCGCGGAGATCGTGGTGACCGAGGGCTCGCCGCTGCACCGTCGCACCCTCGCGGAGCTGCGCTTCGTGGATCGCTTCAACCTGATTGCGCTCGCGCTCCATCGCTCCGGGGCGGAGAGCCCCCCGGCAAGCGAAATATCCGACATCCGCCTGATGAGCGGCGACGTCCTGCTGGTGCAGGGGCCTGAGAAGAGCATCGCGGCGCTGCGCACGACGGGGCGGCTGCTCGTGCTCGACGCAACCGCCGACCTGCCCCGCACGCAGCGCGCCCCGGTGGCGCTCGCGATCATGTTTGGCGTCGTTGCCGCGGCCGCGCTCGGCGTTGTTCCGATCGCCGTCAGCGCGCTCGTCGGGGTGATCCTGATGCTCGCAACGCGCTGCCTCGAGTGGGACGATCTGACGTCCGCGTTGAGCGTGCAGGTGGTGATGATCGTCGTGGCGAGCCTCGCGCTCGGGCTCGCTCTCATGCGAACCGGGGGCGCGGATTACGTCGCAGAGCTTTACGTGGCCCTCGCTTCGGGCCTGCCGCCGGCCGCCGTGATGAGCGGGCTCATGGCCGTCATGGCCGTGCTGACCAACGTGGTGTCGAACAATGCCGCCGCCGTCATCGGCACGCCCATCGCGGTCAGCATCGCCCGCCAGCTCGATCTCCCGCTCGAGCCTTTTGTTCTGGCGGTTCTCTTCGGAGCGAACCTGAGCTTCGCGACGCCGATGGCGTACAAGACCAATCTCCTCATCATGTCGGCGGGAGGCTACACGTTCTCCGATTTCCTGCGCGCCGGCATACCGCTCACGGTGATCATGTGGGCGGCGCTGTCGGGTGCGCTCGTGATCCTCTACGGATTGTAGCCGGCGCCCTTCCGCGCGACTCTGGTAACATTCAAGAAAACCGCGGACGCTGGTCGTGACGAAGGGCGATCTCTATTTGAAGCTGGGCGTTTCGGGCGCGATCTCGGCCTCGCTCTATTTCCTCCTCTACTTCTACGAGCGCGAGATCCTCGAGAGCTTCACGCAGACGGACGGGCTCTATCCCGCGCTGCCCATCATCGCGGCATTCGTGTTCTCGTTCGCGCATGGCGCCTTCACCGCCTATTTCTGGGAGGCCCTTGGCGTGACGCCCAGGCGCCCGGAAGCGTAATGCCGCATGGAACAGATCGCGCCCCATTTCGTCGAGCTTGCCGCATCCAACGTAGTCGGGCTGCTGCTGATCGGGTTCGTCGGCGGCCTCGTGAGCGGGTTCATCGGCTCCGGGGGTGCGTTCGTGCTGACGCCGGCGATGATGAGCATCGGCGTGCCCGCAGTCGTGGCGGTCGCGAGCAACATCTGCCACAAATTTCCCAAGGCGCTGGTCGGCGCGTACAAGCGCCACCAGTTCGGCCAGGTCGACGTCAAGCTGGGGCTCGTGATGTCCGCCTCGGCCGCGGCCGGGGTGTGGGTGGGCGCCGATGTCCAGAACGCGATCAAGGAGAGCTTCGGCGAGGCCGGCTCCAATCTCTACGTGAGCCTGGCGTTCGTGATCGTGCTGGTCCTGGTGGGCAGCTTCGTTCTGCACGATGCGATCGGAAGCCTGCGCTCCGACGCGCGCGGCGCGCAGGAGGTGACCTCGCGCCTCGCGCGATGGGTGCAGTCGATCGAGATCCCGTACACGATGATGCATTTCAAGACGTCGAACGTGCGGGTCTCGGCCCTTTTCACGATTCCGCTTGGCTTCGCGACCGGCATGCTGGCGGCGACGATCGCGGTCGGCGGCTTCATCGGCGTGCCCGGGATGATCTACGTGCTCGGCGCGCCGGCGCTCGTCGCGAGCGCAACCGAGCTCGTGATCGCCTTCGTGATGGGTCTCGGCGGCACCATCAAGTACGCGCTGCACGGGCTGGTCGACATCCGGCTCGCGCTGATACTGCTCGCGGGGTCGCTTTTCGGAGTACAGCTTGGCGCGATCGGCACGACCTACGTCAAGCCCTACGTCATCAAGCTCGTGATGGCCGCGATCATGCTGATCGTCGCGGTGAGCCGGGGACTCGTCGCGCCGGTTTACCTGGCGCAACTCGGGGTCATCGACCTCGGCGGGGCCATGATGAGATGGCTGCCCATGCTGAGCTTTGCATTCATGGTGCTTGCCTTGTGCGTGGGTGGATTCATCATCGCCGGCGCGATGCTGCGCGGGCACCGGGCGATGCTGCTCCAGGGCAAGCCGCAGGCCGTGGAGATCAAGTGACGCGGGTGCTCTAGGGAACGGCGCGCGAGGAAGCCCGCGGTTCGCCGTTGGGCAGCTCGTCCTGGCATTCCCGGAAGATGCGCACGGTGCAGTGGCGGCAGATCTCCGAATCGAGGCGGCGGTAGATCGCCGACACCGGGCGCGTCTTTACCGGGAAGATGTTCTCCTCGGGAATGTCCTCCAGGTAGCCGCCGCGCTTGAGGAACGCGCGCACCGCGTCCTTCATGCGGTAGAAGTAGAGCCCGCCCCCCATGCGCTTGCGGCGCCGCGCCTCGTGCGCGAGCATCTCGGCGCCGGCCATGTCCACAAAGTTGATCCCGCTCGCGACGATGAGCACGTGCTTCTGCCGGGGATCGAATCTGTCGATCTCCTCGAGATGTCGCTGCACATGGTCGACCGCGCCGAAGAAGAGCGAGCCGTTGACGCGCACCATTTTCAACTGCGGGCAGTCGGGCAGCCCGCTGTCCGCGGTGAAGTGGTAGCTGTCGGGGGCCGGATCGGGCTTGACGTCCAGCAGGAGCGGGCGCGATGTCCGGGTGAGATAGATCATCAGGGACATCAGCACGCCGGCGTAGATCGCGAATTCGAGGTCGCCAACGAGCACCGCGAAAAACGTGATCGCCATCACCACCGTTTCCTGGCGGCTGGTGCGGAACACCGCGCGAATGTACGCTGCGTCGATCAGGCTGTAGGCGACCATGAACAGTATGGCGGCCATCACCGCGAGGGGAAGGTAGGCAACAAGCGGCGCCACCAGCAGCAGCACCGCGACGAGAAACACGGCGGAGAGGGCCGCCGCCAGCGGCGTGCGGGCGCCGGCTTCGTAGTTCAACCCGCTGCGGTTGAACGAGCCGCTGCTTGCATACGCGGAGAAAAAGCTGCCCACGACGTTCGACAGCCCCTGGCCGATGAATTCCTGGTTGCCGTCGATGCGCTGGCCGGACTTGACGGCGATCGAGCGCGCGATCGACACGGCCTCGGTGAGTGCCAGTATGGTCACGGCAAATGCGACGGGAATGGTCTTCTTGAGCGTGTCGGCTGTCAGGTCCGGATACGAGAGGGCGGGCAGGCTCCCCGGTACCGCCCCGACGGTGGCGATGCCCGTTGTCGCATTGCCGACAATCTGGTCGAGCGCGACGGCGCACGCCGTGCCGAAGACCATCGCCGTGATCATGTAGGGAAAGGCCGGGAAGAAGCGCCGGGAGGCGATGGCCGAAGCAAGCGTTAGCGCGCCGACCGCCGTTACATACGGGTTGATCGTGCCGGCCGCCAGCGCCAGGTGATGCCAGGTGGCGGTGAACGAGGCGCCGCGCGGAATGCCCACTCCGAAGAAGTTATTGACCTGCGCCGCGACGATGAGGCACGCGGCGCCTGCGGTAAAGGCGACGATCACCGTATGCGAGATGAAATTGACGAGCGCGCCCATGCGCGCGAGACCCATCGCGAGCTGAAAGAGGCCCGTGAGAAAGGTGAGCGTCAGCACGAGCTTGATGTACTCGGGCGAGCCGGGTATTGCCAGGGTGCTGATGCTGGCAAAGACGAAGATCGAGATGACGTTGGTGGGGCCCGACACGAGATGCCACGATGAGCCGAACAGCGCCGCGATGATCGCCGGAACGATGGCCGCATAGAGGCCGTATTGCGGCGGCAGCCCGGCGAGCGTCGCAAACGCGACGCCTTGCGGGAGCACGACAACGGCTCCTATGATCCCCGCGAGCGCGTCGGCCCGCAGTGTTTCGCGATTGACCTGCGGCCACCAGCGCAGGAGAGGGAATGCGCGGATCGCCCAGGCGCGGGGGCCGCGCGAGGACGGTGTCACGCCGTGACCGGGAATGAATTCATGCGGCGATTATCCGGCACGCCGCGCTCCGGTGGCAACGCGCCGCCGGGAATTTTTGGGTTAAAATCCGGCGCCGAAGCCCATTGAGAAGAAGGCCCGATGATGAACGTTCCCAACCTCATGGCAGGCGCGCTGGCGGCAATGTCCCTTGCCTTTGCTCTCCCTGTCTTCGCTGCCGAGACCGGGGATGCGGCGATGGGCGCCGAGAAGAAATCGATGTGCGCCGGGTGTCACGGCATTCCCGGCTACCATACCGTGTATCCCGAGGTATACAAGGACCGCTCACCCCTTACGGCGTCTTATGCTTGAATTCGCACAGGTCACGGATCATGCATGAGGGGCACCGCGGCTTGCGCGCGGTGCAGACGTAACGCCCGTGCAGGATCAGCCAATGGTGCGCACCAAGCCGGAACCCGTCCGGCACGACCTTCATGAGCTTCTGCTCGACTGCCAGCACATCCTTGCCCGGCGCGAGCCCGGTGCGGTTCGAGACCCGAAAAATATGGGTGTCCACCGCGATCGTCGGCTCGCTAAACGCCGTGTTGAGTATGACGTTCGCGGTCTTGCGCCCGACGCCCGGCAGGCGCTCGAGCGCTTCGCGCGTGCGCGGCACCTCGCCGCCGTGTTCCCTCACCAGCAGCTTGCACGCCTCCCAGAGATTCTTCGACTTGGTGCGGTAGAGACCGATGCGCCGGATTTGGCGCTCGATTCCCTTGCGTCCCAGGCGCACCATCGCGGCAGGCGACGGTGCAGCAGCGAAGAGCCCCGGCGTCGCAAGGTTTACGCTCTTGTCGGTCGCCTGCGCCGAGAGTATGACCGCCACCAGCAGCTGGTATGGCGTGGAGAACGCGAGCTCGCTGCGGGGATCCGGGTTCGCCGCCCGCAACCGCTCGAACAGGCTTTGTATGGACGAAGGCTTCACGCTGGGGCGATTTGCCGGTCGGGAAAGCAGCGAATTCTACCCGGTTTCCGCGTCGTTAAACGGCGGAGGCTTGCCGGGGCTGCGCCGGCGATCAGGAATGTGAGCGCAGCTGCACGGGCGCCGGCCGCGGCCAAGCCGTAACGACTTCACCGTAAAGGCGCTGAGGCGAAAAGAAATTCACGCAAAGGGAAAAATCCTTTGCGCACTCTCTGCGCCTCTGCGTCTCTGCGGTTAAATCTTCAGCGGCTTCGGGCGCGAAGGCGCTGGCGGGCGCGTTCCATCACTCTGGCGATCGTCGCGCGTTTGCGGCGCTCGTTGGCCCTGGCGGCCGAGGCCGCCATGCGCTCCTGTCGATCGCGCTCCAGGCGCCTCTCTCGCGCCAGGTAACGCTGCTTGTAGCGGGCAGCGCGTTGCAGCGAATTCTCCTGCCCGGTCGGCATTGCAGCCTCGACCATCGCGATGCAGTCGACGGGACAGACCGGCAGGCACAGCTCGCAACCGGTGCATTCCGCGGCGATCACCGTGTGCATGACGTTCACCGCGCCCACAATCGCGTCGACGGGGCAGGCCTGGATGCACAAGGTGCAGCCAATGCACGCCGGCTCGTCGATTCTGGCGACGGCGGGCGGCTCGTAAACGCCGTGCAGGGGCGTGACCGGACGCCCCGTCAGTTCTGCGAGCGCGCGCAGCGTCTCGGACCCGCCGGGCGGGCAGCGGTTGATATCGGCGCGTCCGGCGGCGACTGCCTCCGCATAGGGGCGGCAGCCCGCATATCCGCACTGGCGGCACTGCGTCTGCGGCAGGAGGGCGTCGATGCGATCGGCGAGCGCGTCCATCGTTAGAACTCTAACCGCCGATGAACGCAGATGCACACAGATTATTCAGTTATTGAACCGCCAAGGCGCCAAAGGAAGCAGAAGCTGAGACACGAAGGACACCAAGGACACGAAGGTTGACCGATCATGAAAACCGGGCACCGCACGACGATTGACAACGAGAGACACGAATACTCATACTGCCGCTGACTGGAAGCACGTACAAGAGAACAAGCAGGCGCCGCCCGAGGTGGCGAGTCGTCATCCCGGATGAGAGCGCGACTGTCGTCGCGGCGGCGCGGATCGGGCGGGATTCGGGGCGAGGAAGACCGGGCGCCGGCTGTGCGAATCCTGGCTCGGCACCGGGATTTACGCAGCTAGGGAGGAGGCGCACATGCTTCGCAGACTGCTGGTAGCGATCGTTGTTCTGTTTCCTGTGGCGGGTTACGTCTCGGCCCAGGCGTTTCCCACGCGTCCCGTCACGCTGGTATCCCCGTATCCGCCAGGCGGCGCGGCCGATCTTACGGCCCGGCCGCTCGCCCCGGCCCTGGAGAAGGTCCTGAAGCAGCCCGTGATCGTCGTCAACCGCACGGGCGCCGGCGGCGCGGTGGGCACCCAATTCGTGTCGCAGGCCCCGGCGGACGGCTACACGTTGATCATCACCGTATTCTCCATCTGCACGATTCCGGAAGCCGACCGCGTGGCGGGCCGCAAGCCGCGCTTCACCCGAGAGCAGTTCGTTCCAATCGGCCGGCTGAATGCCGATCCGCTGCTCCTGATCGTGCACCCGAGCACGCCGTGGAAGACCGTGAAGGCGCTGGTGACCGACGTCAAGCAGCGGCCGAACGAAATTCTCTTCGTCTCCGCCGGGCCCTACTCGGTCGCCCACATGGGGATGGAGGTCTTCCAGCAGGCGGCCGGAATGAGGTTTCGCCACCTGCCGACCACCGGGGGCGGCCCGGCGATGACCGCGATCGTGGGCGGACACGCGTTCGTGTCGGCGCTGTCGACCGGGGCAGTCACCCCGCAGGCGAAAGCGGGGAAGCTCCGCATTCTCGCCAACACGGGCGCGAAGAGGCTCGCCGCCTTTCCCAATATCGCCACATTGAAGGAGCTCGGTCACGACGTGGAGGTCTACCTGTGGGTCGGGATGTTCGCGCGCAAGGAAGTGCCGGCCAACGCGCTCAATGTCATCCGAAAGGCAGTGAAGCAGGCTGCGGCAGATTCCCAGTTCACGAACGCGTTGAGCAAGATGCAGATGCCGGCCGACTATATGGACGCGCCCGAGTTCCAGGCATGGTGGGACAGGGACTGCGCCAGGCTTGCCGGCGCCATCCGGCGCATTCCGCAGCCCAAGTAGCCCGGGCGCCCCCGGGGGAATGAAAGGCCGAGCGTGCGGTCGATGACGATCGACCAGGTAGCGGGAGCATTCTTCGGGGCACTCTCGCTCTTCGTCCTCTGGGAGACCCGCAAGATACCCTTTGGTTTTCTGGCCGAGCCCGGGCCGGGCGCGATGCCGACGCTCCTCGCCTTCACGCTGCTCACGTGCAGCATCGCGCTGGTAATCGGAGGGCGCTCCAGTAGACGGGCGGCCGCCGTGCAGTGGACGGAATGGCGGCACGCAGTCTTCATTCTGGGTACCTGCGCTTTCATGGCGCTTGCGCTCGAGCGCCTCGGATACCGCCTCACGATTTTCATCGCGCTGCTCACGCTGGTCAGCGTCCTCGAGAAGAAGGGGTGGATCGCGGGAGTTGTCTTCGCGGGCGGCTTCTCATTCGGCACTTATTATCTGTTCAATGCGCTGCTCAACGTGCCCCTGCCGCTGGGCCCACTGGGGCTGTAGCCTGCGGTTCTGGCCGGATGGCAAGCGGCAATCCTCGCGCGTGTAACAGGATCGGTTGGCGGGAGCGGCCCTGATGATCGAGATACTGCAGAACCTCTCAGCCGGCTTTGCAACGGCGCTCTCGCCGGACGTGCTGGTGTACGCGTTCGCGGGCTGCCTGGTGGGAACGCTGGTGGGCGTTCTGCCCGGTGTGGGGCCCCTCGCGGGCATCAGCCTCCTCCTGCCCGTCACCTTCGGGCTGAACCCGACCAGCGCCATCGTGTTGCTCGCCGGCATCTACTACGGGGCGATGTACGGCGGCTCGACGACCTCCATCCTGATGCGCATTCCCGGCGAGGCGGCCTCGGTGATGACATGTATCGACGGCTATGCGATGACTCAGAAGGGACGGGGCGGCGCCGCGCTGGCCATCGCTGCGGTGGGTTCGTTCGTAGCCGGGACCTTGAGCATCGTCGCGCTCATGCTGCTCGCGCCGCCGCTTGCCGAGTTCGCGCTCCGCTTTGGCCCGCCCGAACATTTCGCGCTGCTTGTCCTCGGCCTGCTGGTGCTCGCGTACATGACCAGCGGACCGATCACCCGCTCGCTCACCATGGCGTCGCTCGGCCTGCTGCTCGGCATGGTCGGCATGGACACGATGACAGGCTTGTTCCGCTTCGAGTACGGGTTGTCCGAGCTGGGCGACGGCCTCGGCATCGTGCCGGTGGCGGTCGGCCTCTTCGGAATTTCCGAGATCCTGCTTTCCGCGGGGCGGGCGACAAAGGTCGAGGTGCGCGCGCCCCGCCTCAGGGAATTGCTGCCCAACCGGGAGGAATGGCGGAGAAGCGTCGGGCCGATGGGCCGCGGCACCGTCCTGGGATTTCTCATCGGGATCATTCCGGGACCGGGCCACATCATCTCGTCGTTCGTCTCCTACTCGATCGAGCGGCGCATTTCCAGGCATCCGGAGCGCTTCGGCCAGGGCGCCGTCGAAGGCGTCGCCGGCCCCGAGTCGGCGAACAACTCGGCCACGTCCGGCGCGTTGGTGCCGATGCTTGCGCTGGGCCTGCCCTCGGGTGCGGTGCCGGCCATCATGCTCGCGGCGATGATGATCCACGGCATTGCCCCGGGCCCCTTGCTCATCCAGGAGCAGCCCCAACTCTTCTGGGGCGTCATCGCGAGCATGTACGTGGGAAATGCCGTGCTGCTCGTCCTGAACCTGCCCATGGTCGGGCTCTTCGTGAATGTCCTGCGGGTTCCGTATTCGTACCTGTATCCGTCGCTTCTTGCCTTCGCGACGCTGGGTGTGTACGCCGTGAACAACAGCGTGGTGGATGTGTGGATCATGGCCGGCGCAGGAGTCGTGGGCTACATCCTGCGAAAGCTCGACTACGAGATCGCCCCGATCATCCTGGGGCTCGTGCTTGCTCCCATGCTCGAGCTCAATTTCCGGCAGTCGCTCGCCATGTCGGCTGGAAGCTATTCAATCTTCTTCACGCGCCCGATTGCAACCACCATGTTGCTGATCGCGCTCGCGCTCCTGCTGCTGGGCATGCGCGCGCTCTTCGTCGGGCCCGCGGGCTCGCGCGGGCTCTCGGCCCTCGAGACCGCCGCCGGGCCGGAACAGAAACAGCTCTAGAACGCCGTTCTCCGGGACTCGACGCGAACGGCGGGCGCTCCGCCCTTCGTCCTCGACCGCTGATGCGGGTGTCATCCGCTGTCGTCACCTGCGGCTTATATCGGGTTTTCGCAAAGCGCGCGAACGCACTCGGTCACCAGCTTCGGTCCCTGGTAGATGAGCCCCGTGTAGAGCTGCACGAGCTGCGCTCCGGCATCGATCCTGCCCCGCGCGTCGTCCGCGCTGAGGATTCCGCCGACCCCGATGATCGGCACTTCGCCGCCGAGAGCGCCGGCGAGCTGCCGGATGACGGTAGTCGCGCGGGGCGCGAGCGGCGCACCTGAGAGGCCCCCGGGCTCCTCCGCGTTCGCGACGCCCGCGACGCGATCGCGCGCGGTGGTGGTATTGGTCGCGATCACGGCCTCAACCGAATGCCGGCGCAGCGCATCAGCGATCGCGCGCACTTGCCCGGCATCGAGATCCGGCGCGATCTTGACTGCCAGCGGCACATGCTTCCCGTGCGCGTCAGCAAGCTGCCGCTGCTCCGCTTTCAGCGCGCCCAGCAGCTGATCGAGCTCGTCCGCCCGCTGCAGCTCCCGCAGGTCCTCCGTGTTGGGCGAGGAGATATTGACGGTGATATAGCTCGCCAGGGAATAAACCTTGCGCAGGCACGCGACATAATCGTCGGCTGCGCGCTCCATCGGAGTATCAGCGTTCTTCCCGATATTGATGCCGAGCACCCCGCGGTACGCCGAGCTGCGCACGTTTTCAACCAGC
>Ga0256864_1000362_pt1 | contig 17096 bp, 12 predicted proteins | sample RVTome_11_FD_187336 | JGI IMG/M metagenome (GOLD analysis project Ga0256864, IMG submission 187336) | Soil microbial communities from uranium-contaminated site in the Upper Colorado River Basin, Wyoming, United States - RVT147D111 HiSeq ... | reverse complement strand
GGTGGCGACGGGGCGGATCGAGCGGGGGAAGGTGAAGGTGCAGGGGGAGGTGGAGCTGGTGGGGTTTGGGGCGAACAAGAAGACGGTGGTGACGGGGGTGGAGATGTTCCGGAAGCTGCTGGACGAGGGGCAGGCGGGGGACAACGTGGGGTTGTTGTTGCGGGGGGTGGACAAGGAGGAGGTGGAGCGGGGGATGGTGCTGGCGCAGCCGGGGAGTGTGACGCCGCACACGCAGTTTGAGGGGGAGGTGTACGTGCTGACGAAGGAGGAGGGGGGGCGGCACACGCCGTTTTTCAAGGGGTACCGGCCGCAGTTTTACTTCCGGACGACGGACGTGACGGGGAACGTGGAACTGCCGGCGGGGGTGGAGATGGTGATGCCGGGCGACAACACGAAGATGACGATCGACTTGATCACGCCGATCGCGATGGAAGAGGGGCTGCGCTTCGCGATCCGGGAGGGCGGGCGGACGGTGGGGGCGGGTGTCGTGACCAAGATCCTGGAGTAGCAGAGCGGCAGGAGGGCGAGGTGAGCACGCTGCCGCGGTGGAGAGAGTTGGTGAAGGGTGGGGCTGCCGCTGGCGGGGATAGGGTGGCGGCGGCGTGGCTGCCGCCGGTAGGGACGGGCGGCGGTGGAGCGGCTGCCGCCGCGAGTATGTCAGTGACGGCCCGACAGAGCGACGAGGCGAGCGATGCCGAGAGACAAGGTCATCCTGGAGTGCACCGACTGTAAGAGTCGGAACTACCACACGACCAAGAACAAGCGGAAGCATCCGGACCGGATGGAGACGCGGAAGTTCTGTCCGAGGTGCGGACGGCATCAGCCGCATAAGGAAACGAAGTAGCCCGATGGACCTGACGCTGATCGTCGGCCTGTCGGTGGGCGCGATGGCTGTGGCGGCGCTGGCGGTATGGCGGCAGCCGGCGCTCGCCTTCGCGCAGCGCTCCGCGGCGTTCCTCCAGGAGGTGCGCGGCGAAGTGCGGAAGGTCTCGTGGCCGACCTGGGAGGATCTGCGGAAGTCCACCGTCGTGATCACCATCCTGATCATCGTGATCGGGATCATCATCGGGCTGATGGATTGGTTTTTCTCTTGGCTCCTGATCGGACTCCTGGGTCGGGTATTCGGGTGATCGAAACGGCGATGGAACACAGGTGGTACGCGATCCAGACGACCGCCGGACATGAGAACAAGGTCCGGTCGTTGATCCAGCGGCTCATCGACCAGGATCCGCGCGAGCCCGAGGAGCGGCCCATTCGCCAGGCGCTGGTCCCCACCCAACAGGTGGTGGAGATCAAGAACGGCAAGAAGCAAACCGTGGAGCGCAAGGTGTTCCCAGGCTACGTGCTGGTCGAGATGGAGCTCAACCAGGAGACCACGCACCGGATCAACAGCGTTCAGGGCGTCATCAAGTTCGTGGGTCAGGGATGGACGCCCCAGCCGCTGCGGCAGGACGAAGTGAACCGCCTCCTCGGCATCGAGATCGAGACCGAAGACGAGGAGCCCAAGGAGGACATTCCGTTCCTCCCTGGGCAGGTAGTCGAGATCACCGAGGGGCCGTTCTCCGAATTCAGCGGCACCGTGGAAGAGGTGATTCCCGACAAGGGGAAGGTTCGCGTGAGCGTGAGTCTCTTCGGACGGCCGACGACGGTGGAGTTGGATTATTTGCAGCTGCGGGCGCACTAGCGCAGAGCGGCAGAGCAGAGCGGCAGGAGCGCCGGAAGCGGCAGCGGACGGGACCAGCGCCCTACCGCTGGTTGGGTGGGTGGGAGATGGGGGGCTGCCGCCGGTGCGGGGTGGTGTGTGGTTGGGCTGCCGCTGGGGAGGGGCCGAGGGGCGAGGTGAAGGCTCGGCTGCCGCGCGGGGCGGACGATGGGCTCGGGAAATGAACCGCACACCACGGCGTACGTGGGAGCGTTGGTCAACGCGTTGAAGGAGGCACCATGGCACCGCCCAAAAAGAGAGTCGCCGCGTTCGTCAAGCTGCAGGTGTCGGGCGGACAGGCGACGCCTGCGCCGCCCGTTGGAACGGCGTTGGGCCCGCACGGCGTGAACATCATGGAGTTCTGCAAGCAGTACAACTCGCGGACCCAGAGCCAGACGGGCACCATCATCCCGGTGGAGATCACGATCTACGCGGATCGGTCCTTCACGTTTATCACGAAGACCCCTCCGGCTGCCGTCTTGTTGAAGAAGGCGGCGGGGCTCGAGAAGGGGTCGGCCATGCCGAACCGGGACAAGGTCGGTAAAGTGACCCGGGAGCAGCTCCGGCAGATTGCGGAGACCAAGATGCCCGACCTGAACGCGGGGAGCGTCGATGCGGCGATCCGCGTGATCGGCGGCACGGCCCGTTCGATGGGGCTCGAGGTGGAGGGCTGATGCCGGTCGCGGGGAAGAAGTTTCAAGCGGCGGCGACCAGCGTCGAGCGCCAGCGGCTGTATCAGCCGTCCGAGGCGGTCGCGGCGGTGAAGCAGGCGTCGTTCGCGAAGTTCGACGAGACCGTGGACGTGGCGGTGAATCTGGGCGTTGATCCGCGGCACGCCGACCAGATCGTCCGCGGAACGGTGGTGCTGCCGCACGGCACCGGGAAGACGGTGCGGGTGCTGGTGCTGGCGCAGGGGGACAAGGCGAAGGAGGCCGAGGCGGCCGGCGCCGATTTCGTGGGGCCGGAGTACATCGAGAAGATCAAAGGCGGCTGGCTGGATACCGACGTCATCATCGCCACGCCCGACATGATGGGCCAAGTGGGGGCGCTGGGCCGCATTCTGGGTCCACGCGGACTCATGCCGAACCCAAAATCCGGCACGGTGACGATGGACGTGACGAAGGCCGTGCACGAGGTGAAGGCGGGTAAGATCGAGTTCCGCGTCGACAAGACCGGCAATCTCCACGCGCCGGTGGGAAAAGTGTCGTTCTCGGCGGACAAGCTGACCGAGAACGTCGCCGCGTTCATGGATGCGGTGGTCCGCGCCAAGCCGGCGGCCGCGAAGGGCACCTACATCCGTTCCGTGACCCTGTCCAGCACCATGGGGCCGGGGGTCCGCATCGATCCGGCGGGGTACCGATGAACAAGGAACAGAAGGCGGCGATCGTCGACGGGATCACCCGGCGGCTCGCGAGTTCGCCGAGCTTCTACGTGGCGGACTTCGCGGGGATCCCGGTGCAGCCAATGACCGAGCTGCGGCGCAAGTTGCGCAGCGCCGGCAGCGAGTTCGTCGTCGTCAAGAACACGCTGGCGTTGCGGGCGTTCGAGGCCGCGTCGGTGTCCGGATTGGAGGCGATGCTGAAGGGTCCCACCGGCCTGGTCTTCGCCGGGGGCGACCCGCTGACGGTCGCGAAGGTGCTGGCGGAGTTCCAGAAGGATTTCGAGCAGCTCACGGTCCGGACGGGCATCGTGGAGGGGCGGACGGTGACGTCGGCCGAGGTGACGCGTCTCGCCACGCTTCCCCCGCGGGATCAGCTCCTCGGCCAGCTTGCCGGCACGTTCCAGGCGCCGCTCCAGGGGTTCGTCGGGGCGTTGGGCGGGCTCTTGTATCAAGTGGTGGGCGCTCTCGAGGCCCTGCGCGCCCAGCGCGCCAACGGATAACATCAGGCGGAAAGCGAGACGATGATGGCAACCAAGACACTCAGTAAGGACGATATCCTCGAGGCGATCGGCAGTATGTCCGTCACGGATCTGGCGGACTTGATCGAAGCGTTCAAGGAGAAGTTCAACGTTACGATCGCTGCGGCGCCCGTCGCCGCCGCGGCGGGCGCGGGCGCGGGCCCTGCGGCCGCGGCCGAGGAGGAGCAGACGGAGTTCACCGTGGTGCTCAAGGCAGCCGGCGCCAAGAAGATCCAGGTCATCAAGGCGGTACGGGAGGTGACCTCCCTGGGCCTGAAGGAAGCCAAGGACCTGGTCGACGGCGCCCCCGGCAACGTGAAGGAAGACATCTCCAAGGAAGAGGCGGAAGCCATCAAAAAGAAGCTCGAGGAGCAGGGCGCGACCGTCGAGCTGAAGTAGACCCGGCCGCCGCGGCGCCGTCCGGGCGCCCGGTGAGTCCGATGGTCTTCTTTGGCGAGACGGTATGTACGGATTCGACGACACGACTGCAGGCACTCATTCGCCCCGCCGTGGGCCCGGCTCGACCCGCCGGACCGCGACGGCCGGGGCTCTTCGTGCTGCGTGAGGTTACCCGATGAGTAGTGCGCGCGTTATCTCGTTTGGGAAGTTGAAGGCGGGCATGCCCATGCCCAACCTGCTCGACATCCAGACCCGGTCCTTCCGCTCGCTGCTGCGCAGCGAAGACGGAGGGGAGCGGGCCGACGTTTCGCTCGAGCGGGTCTTCCAGGAAGTGTTTCCCATCACCGACGTGAACGGGAACTACTCCCTGGAGTTCGTGAAGTTCGCCCTCGGCGAGCCGAAGTATACCGTCGAGGAGTGCATCGAGCGCGACATGACATACTCCGCGTCGCTCAAGGCCACCCTCCGCCTGGTGGTCAACGAGACGCTGGAGGGCGGCGTCACGCGCCCCAAGAACATCATCGAGAAGGAAGTCTACCTCGGCGAGCTGCCGATCCTGACGCCGCTGGGCACGTTCGTGATCAACGGAGCCGAGCGCGTGGTCGTCTCGCAGCTACACCGCTCGCCGGGCGTGGTGTTCGAGGAGACCGTGCACCCCAATGGCCAGCGGCTCTACAACGCCCGCATCATCCCGTTCCGCGGCTCGTGGGTCGAGTTCACGCTCGACATCCACGACGTGGTCTACGTGCATATCGACAAGAAGAAGAAGTTCCCCGCGACCGCGCTGCTGCGGGCGCTGGGATACGGGACGAACAACGACATCCTGCGGCTGTTCTACGCGCACAAGGACCTCGATCTCTCGCGCGAGCTCGACGAGCGCACCTTGCGGCGCGAGGTGCTGAACGCGCTCCTGGCCGACGAGGTGTCCGATCCCGAGGACAAGGACGGGGAGCCGTTGGGGCGTGAGGGCGACGAGATCACGCCCGAGCGGCTCAGCGCGTTCCGCAAGGCCGGCATTTCGCACGTGCGCGTCTACGCCCGCTACACCACCGTCGACCTGCGCGACGAAGAGCGCCCCACGACCGTCCGGGAGCGTCCCGAGGCGGTGGTGCTCGCGTTCGACGTTCCGGATCCCGAGACGGGTGAGGTCCTCGCGGAGGCGGGCAACGAGGTCACCGATGCGTTGCGCAAGAAGCTCATCAAGGCTGATATCTACAAGGTCGATGTCCTGATGAGCTCGGCGCGCGGCGAGTCCCAGATCATCAAGAACACGGTGGCCAAGGACCCGACGGCCTCGGAAGCCGAGGCGCTGGAACAGATCTATTCGCTGCTCCGGCCCGGCGAGGCGCCCAACCTCGAGACCGCGCGCGCCGCGCTCGAGCGACTCTTCTTCAACCCCAAACGGTACGACCTGGGCCGCGTGGGCCGCTACAAGATCAATCAGCGGCTCAAGGTGAACATCCCGCCGGATCACACGGTCCTGACGCGGGAAGACTTCGTGGCCATCATCCGGTACCTGCTCGAGCTGTCCGAGGGCCGCGGCTACACCGACGACATCGACCACCTGGGGAATCGCCGGGTCCGCACGGTCGGCGAGCTGATCGCCAACCAGTTCTCGGTGGGACTCTCGCGGATGGCGCGGCTCATCAAGGAGCGGATGAGCATCAACAACGATCCGGAGAAGATCACGCTCGACGACCTGGTGAACGCGCGCACCGTGAGCGCCGTGATCCAGGCGTTCTTCGGGAGCTCGCAGCTGTCGCAGTTCATGGACCAGACGAACCCGCTGGCGGAGCTGACCCACAAGCGCCGCCTCAGCGCGCTCGGACCGGGCGGCCTCACCCGGGAGCGCGCGGGCTTCGAAGTTCGCGACGTGCATTACTCGCAGTACGGGCGGATGTGCCCCATCGAGACGCCGGAGGGACCGAACATCGGTCTCATCACCAGTCTCTCCACGTACGCGCGCGTGAACGATCTGGGGTTTATCGAGACCCCCTACCGCGAGGTCAAGCACGAGTTCGTCACCAGGGACATCCGGTGGCTCTCGGCGTCCGAGGAAGAGGAGTACGCGGTGGCCCAGGCCAACGCGCCGCTCAACGAGCAGGGGGGCTTCGTCAACGAGCTGGCGCTGTGCCGGAAGCGCGACGACTACCCGATGCTCCCGCCGTCGCGCATCGACTTCATGGACGTGGCGCCCGAACAGCTCGTCTCGGTTGCCGCGGCCCTGATCCCGTTCCTGGAGCACGATGACGCCAACCGCGCGCTCATGGGGAGCAACATGCAGCGGCAGGCGGTGCCGCTCCTCTTCCCGCAGGCGCCACACGTCGGTACCGGGCTGGAAGACGACGTGGCGCGCGACTCAGGGGCGGTGGTCATCGCCCGCCGGGACGGCATCGTGAGCAAGATCACCGCCGACGAGATCGTGGTGGACACCGGCCGGAAGCGCCGGACCGACGGCGACACGCCACTCGCCCGGCTCATGCAGCACGATCGCTACCGCCTGAAGAAGTTCTGGCGCACCAACCAGGACACGGCCATCAACCAGCGGCCGCTGGTGAAGCTGGGGCAAACGGTGACGGCCGGACAGGTGATCGCCGACGGCGCCGGCACCGAGGACGGCAGCCTCGCCCTCGGCGCCAACGTGCTGGTGGCGTTCATGCCGTGGTACGGCCATAACTTCGAGGACGCCATCGTCATCTCGGAACGGCTGGTGAAGGACGACACCTTCAGCTCGATCCACATCCAGGAGCTGGAGCTGCACGTCCGCGACACGAAGCGCGGCCAGGAGGAGATCACCCGCGAGATCCCGAACGTCTCCGAGGAGGCGTTGGTGGATCTCGACGAGCGGGGCATCATCCGGATCGGCGCCCACGTGAAGCCGGGCGATATCCTCGTCGGCAAGATCACGCCCAAAGGCGAGACGGAGCTGTCGCCGGAAGAGAAGCTCCTGACGGCGATCTTCGGCGAGAAGGCGAAAGACGTGAAGGACTCGTCGCTCAAGGTCCCGCCGGGGATGGAGGGGGTGGTCATCGACGTGAAGATCTTCTCGCGCGTCGAGGATCAGGTGGTGGAGAAGGACCGCGGCGAACGTATCGGCGAGGTGCGACGGCTCGAGAACGAGGAGAAGTCCCGCATTTCTGCCGCGCTGTTCGACGAGCTCGGTGAGCTGCTGCAGGGCCAGGAAGTGGCCGTGATGCTCAAGAACGGCAGCGTCGAGGAGTATCTGTCCAAAGGCACGAAGCTCACCAGGACGAGCCTCGAAGAGGTGGATTTCGCGGATGTCGACCTGAAGACGCTCCGCGTGGCCAATAAGGCGCTGAACGAGGAGATCCGCGCGGCCATCGACGCGGCGAATCGCGAGCGGGCCCGGATCGAGGAGAAGGCGGAGGACCAGATCGACAAGATCCTCCAACCCGACGAGCTGCCGCCCGGTGTGATCCAGCTCGTCAAGGTGTACCTCGCCCAGAAGCGGAAGATCGCCGTGGGTGACAAGATGGCGGGCCGGCACGGCAACAAGGGGATCATCGCGCGGATCGTGCCGGAGGAGGACATGCCGTTCCTCCCCGACGGCTCCCCGGTGGACCTGGTGCTCAACCCGCTTGGCGTGCCGAGCCGCATGAACGTGGGGCAGATCCTGGAGACCCACCTCGGGTGGGCCGCCCGGCTGCTGGGGTTCACCGCGGAGACACCGGTCTTCCAGGGAGCCACCGAGTCCGAGATCGGCATCCTGCTGCGCGTTGCCGGAGTCGGGTGGGCCGGCCGGACGCTGCGGCTCGCCGGCGTGCCGCCGTTCCCGGAGGTGGATGTGATCGACACCCTCCTCGCCGATCTGCGGCGACTGCCGGCCAAGAACGGGGGGCGGCCGGGCCTGGGCTCCGTGACCATGGACGATCTGGGGAGCCGGTCGCTCGACCAGAGCACCCGGGGCCTGTTCCATGGGATCCGCGACTACCTCGAGTCGGCGGCCAAGGAGATCGCCGAACGGCGGCGCGCGGAGGCCGAGCGGCAGCTGGAGGCGCACACCGCCCGCCTGGAGGCCGCCGGCGAGGAGCTGGACAAGGCCGAGAAGGCCGCCCTCAAGGCGGGGGTCAAAGAGGCGGAGAAGCTCAAGGCGCTGTCGACCGAGGAGCAGTTGCGGGCGAACGGGTTGCCGGCGCTCGCGGGCATGCTCGGCCCCAAGAGCGGAGCGGACGTGGATGCGGCGGCGGTGGAGCTGATGCGGGTCGCGGGCCTCACACCCGGCGGGAAATGCCGCCTGCGGGACGGCCGCTCGGGCGAGTGGTTTGCATCCGAGGTCACCGTGGGGTCGCTCTACATGATGAAGCTGTCGCACTTGGTGGACGACAAGATCCATGCTCGTTCCATCGGGCCGTACAGCTTGGTGACGCAGCAGCCGCTGGCCGGGAAGGCGCAGTTCGGCGGCCAGCGCTTCGGCGAGATGGAGGTGTGGGCGCTGGAGGCGTACGGCGCCGCCCACACCCTGCAGGAGATGTTGACGGTCAAGTCCGACGACGTGAATGGGCGGAGCCGGGTGTACGAGGCAATCGTCAAGGGACAGAACCTGCCCGACCCCGGGATTCCGGAGTCGTTCAACGTCCTCGTGAAGGAGCTCCAGGCGCTGGGCCTGAAGGTCACGCTGGGCGTCACCGAGGACGGCGAGGAGTAGGAGACAATCAATGATTGACTTCCGTAGCGCACGCGAGACGCGCGGCTCGACCTTCGATTTCATTCAGATCCGCATCGCCAGCCCGGAGGAGATCCGCGGGCCGCGCGATCCGAAGGAACGGGAGCGACTCGCCCTGCAGGGCCAGCGCTCGTGGTGGTCGTGGGGTGAGGTCACCAAGCCCGAGACCATCAACTATCGCTCGTTCAAGCCCGAGAAGGACGGCTTGTTCTGCGAGCGGATCTTCGGGCCCGTGAAGGACTGGGAATGCCACTGCGGCAAGTACAAGCGCATCCGCTACCGCGGCGTCGTCTGCGACCGCTGCGGCGTGGAGGTCACGCTGTCCAAGGTGCGGCGCGAGCGCATGGGGCACATCGAGCTCGCGGTGCCGGTGGCGCACATCTGGTTCTTCAAGACGCTGCCGAGCCCCATGGGGAATCTGCTCGATTTCACCCTGCGGGACCTCGAGCGCATCATCTACTACACGAACTACGTCGTCATCGACCCGGGCGAGCAGGAGGTGAAGGAACGGGAGCTGATCGACGAGGAGACCTACCTCGAGCTCCGCACCAAGGCCAAGACCGAGAAGGACACGGCGTTCTACGCCGATATCGGGGCGCCAGCGGTGCGCGAGCTGCTGAACCGGCTCGACGTGGACAAGCTGTCGGAAGAGCTGCGGCAGCACATCGGGAACGAGACGAGCCAGCATCGCAAGAAGCAGATGCTGAAGCGGCTCAAGATCCTGGACGCGTTCCGCAACTCGGGCGAGTACGGCGAGCGGAACAACCCGGCGTGGATGATCCTGGATGTCATCCCGGTCATCCCACCCGATTTGCGTCCGCTGGTGCCGCTCGACGGCGGGCGGTTCGCCACGAGCGATTTGAACGACCTGTATCGCCGGGTGATCAATCGGAACAACCGGCTCCAAAAGCTCATCCAGCACCGCGCGCCGGAGGTGATCCTCCGGAACGAGAAACGGATGCTGCAGGAAGCGGTCGACGCGCTGTTCGACAACGGGCGGCGTTCCAAAGCGATCCGCGGGCGCGGCAAGCGGCCGCTCAAGTCCCTCTCGGACATGCTCAAGGGGAAACAGGGGCGGTTCCGGCAGAACCTCCTGGGCAAGCGGGTGGATTACTCGGGGCGGTCCGTGATCGTGGTGGGGCCGGAGCTGCGGCTACACCAGTGCGGCTTGCCGAAGACCATGGCGGTCGAGCTGTTCAAGCCCTTCATCATCCACAAGCTCGTCGAGAAGGGTATCGCCGAAACCGTCAAGCGGGCCAAGAAGATCGTGGAGCGGGAGAGCCCCGAGGTCTACGAGATCCTCGAGGAGATCATTCACGACCATCCGGTGCTGCTCAACCGCGCGCCCACGCTGCACCGTCTCGGCATCCAGGCGTTCGAGCCGGTGCTGGTGGAGGGCAAGGCCATCCGCATCCACCCGCTGGTGTGCGCGGCGTTCAACGCCGACTTCGACGGCGACCAGATGGCGGTGCACGTGCCGCTGTCGTTCGAGGCGCAGCTCGAGGCGCGGGTGCTCATGATCTCGAGCAACAACGTGCTCAAGCCGTCGGACGGGCGGCCGGTGGCGGAGCCCAGCCAGGACATGGTGCTGGGGTGGTACTTCCTCACGAAGACCCCCGATGGGTTCGAGGAGCGGCTCAAGACGGCCCCGCGCATGGGGTCGCTGGCCGAGGTCGAGACGGCAGTGGCCTGCGGGTGGCTGACCTTGCATTCGCCGGTGCACTTCTGGTACCAGCCGCCTCCGGAGGCCGAGGACCAGAGCCACGAGTGGATCGCGACCACCGCGGGGCGGGTGCTGTTCAACAGCATTCTCCCCCGAGAGCTGATCGCGAAGTTCGGCTTCCAGAACGGCACCACGCCCAAGCGCAAGCTGTCGGAGTTGGTGTTCGAGGCATACCGCACGGCGGGACTCTCCGAGACGGTGCAGTTCCTGGACCGCCTGAAGGAGTTCGGCTTCCGCTACGCCACGGTGGGCGGTGTGTCCATCGGGGTCGAGGACTTGGAGATCCCGCCGGAGAAAGCCGAGATCCTGAAGGACGCGACGGCGCGGGTGGAGCGGTTTCAGAAAGCGTACGCCACCGGCCAGATCACCTTCGGCGAGCGATACAACAAGGTGATCGACGCGTGGACGCACGCCAACAACGATATTGCCGAGGCGATGGTGAAGAACCTCGCCAGGGCGCAGGGCGGCTTCAACCCGGTCTACATGATGTTCGATTCGGGCAGCCGGGGCAGCCGCGATCAGATCCGCCAGCTCGCCGGGATGCGCGGTTTGATGGCGAAGCCGCAGAAGAAACTCACCGGCGGCATTGGTGAGGTCATCGAGAGCCCGATCCGGTCGAACTTCCGGGAAGGACTCAGCGTGCTCGAGTACTTCATCTCCACGCACGGCGCGCGGAAGGGACTCGCGGATACCGCCCTCAAGACGGCGGATGCGGGATACCTCACGCGCCGGCTGGTGGACGTCGCGCAGGACGTCACGGTCACGGAAGAGGACTGCGGCACGATCTTGGGACTCGAGATCTCGGCGCTCAAGGAGGGTGAGGACATCATCGAGCCGCTGCGTGAGCGTCTCGTGGGCAACGTGGCGGCGCAGGACGTCGAGGATCCGCACGAGCGCGATGAGCACGGCGATCCCAAGATCCTGGCCGCCGTGGGCGACCTGATCGACGAGGACACGGCCGCCGCCATCGAGGACGCGGGCATCGAGAAGCTCAGGATCCGCTCGGTGCTCACCTGCGAAGCGCGCCGCGGGATCTGCCGCATGTGCTACGGCCGCAACCTGGCCACCATGAAGATGGTAGACCTCGGCGAGGCCGTCGGGATCCTCGCCGCGCAGTCGATCGGGGAGCCGGGGACGCAGCTCACGCTGCGGACGTTCCACATTGGCGGCACGGCGGCGCGTATTGCCGAGCAGACGTCGCGCACGACGAAGCTGGAGGGGACCATCGAGTACGGCGACCGCCTCGTAGTGGTCGACGTCGAGGACGACCGCACGGTCGTGACCGGCTACGACGGCGAGCTGATTCTCAAAAGCGCCGACGGGCAGGTCCGCTCGCGGTTCCAGGTCCCCCTCGGTGCGACCTTGGCCGTGGAGGACGGGCAGCAGATCAAACCGGTCCGCGGCGTCGATCCGATGACGGGCGAATCGAAGATCGTGAATCCGCTGCTATTCACGTGGGACCCCTACAGCAACCCGATCATCGCCGACGTAGCCGGGAAGGTGCGGTTCGTCGACATCGTGGAAGACGAGACGGTCCGCGAGGAGCTGGACGAGATCACGGGCCTGCGCCAGCGGGTCATCGTGGAGGACCGGGACAAGAAGCTCCACCCCCACATCGAGATCGTCGTCAAGAAGGGGGACAAGGAGCGCAAGATCAGGGATTACGTCATCCCGGAGGGCGCCCAGCTCGCGGTGGAGGATGGGGAGGTGGTGCCCGCCGGTCGGACGCTCGCCAAGATCTCGCGCGAGGCGTACAAGACGCGCGACATCACCGGCGGCCTCCCGCGCGTTGCGGAGCTGTTCGAGGCGCGGCGGCCCAAGGATCCCGCCACGATTTCGGAGATCGACGGGACGGTGAAATTCGGCGACATCAAGCGCGGCAAGCGCGAGATCCTCGTGCATCCCGAGAGCGGCGATGAGCCGCAGCTCTACGAGGTGCCGGCCGGCAAGCACCTTCGGGTCCACGAAGGCGACAAGGTGCGGGCGGGCGACCGACTCACCGAAGGTCCCGTGAACCCGCACGACATCCTGCGGATCAAAGGGCCGCGCGCGGTGCAGGAGTATCTCCTCAACGAGGTCCAGGAGGTGTACCGCCTGCAAGGCGTGAAGATCAACGACAAGCATATCGGCGTGATCGTGCGCCAGATGCTGCAGAAGGTGCGGGTGCTCGACCCGGGCGACACCGACTCCCTCGAGGGCGAGCACGTGGACAAGGCGGTGTTCCGGGAGAAGAATGAGCGCGTGATCACCAAAGACGGCACGCCGGCCACCAGTGAGCCGTTGCTCCTGGGGATCACCAAGGCGTCGCTGACGACCCAGTCGTTCATCTCGGCGGCGTCGTTCCAGGAAACGACCCGGGTGCTCACGGACGCGGCCATCCGCGGCTCCCGGGACGACCTCCTGGGGCTCAAGGAAAACATCATCATCGGGCACCTGATCCCTGCGGGGACCGGCATCTACCGGTATTCGGAGATCGAGATCGAGCCGCCGGAGGGGTTCGAGCCCCCGCCCGTACCGGAGGAGGCGGCCGCGGAGGGCGTCCCCAGTCCGTTCCTCACGCCGGCCAAAGAGCACGCGGAGGCCGAGGCGTAACCGCCTGCCCGGTGCCTGCTTGACCGGCGCCGGATACCCCTCTACATTTGTTAGTCTGTAGCAGATCCGGGGCCCCCTGGGGCCCCGGATCGCCCAGTTGCCCAACAAAGGTCATGCCGACGATCAACCAGTTGGTCCGCCAAGGGCGGAAGCGCGTCCTGAAGAAAGAGAAGGCGCCCGCGCTCCGGGGGAATCCCCAGAAGCGCGGTGTGTGCACCAGGGTCTATACCACCACCCCCAAGAAGCCGAACTCGGCGTTGCGGAAGGTGGCGCGCGTCCGGCTGACCAACGGGTTCGAGGTGACCAGCTACATCCCGGGCGAAGGGCACAACCTGCAGGAGCACAGCATCGTGCTGATCCGGGGCGGCCGGGTGAAGGACCTCCCGGGCGTGCGGTACCACATCATCCGCGGCACGCTCGACGCCGCCGGCGTGAACGACCGGAAGCAGAGCCGGTCCAAGTACGGCGCCAAGAAGCCAAAATGAGCCGGCGTCAGCGAGCCGTACGGCGGCCGGTTCCGCCCGATCCGCGCTACGACAGCCAGACGGTGTCGAAGTTCCTGACCAAGCTGATGATCGGCGGGAACAAGGCGGTGGCAGAGCGGCTGTTCTATCAGGCCATGGACATGATCGAGCAGCGGACCAACCAGCCGGGCGTGCAAGTGTTCAAGCAGGCGGTGAACAACGTCAAGCCGATGCTGGAGGTCAAGAGCCGTCGCGTCGGCGGCGCCACGTACCAGGTGCCCGTGGAGGTGCGGCCGGAGCGGCGGACCTCGCTGGCCATGCGGTGGATCATCCAGTACTGTCGGGCCCGCGCCGAGAAGACGATGGCCGAGCGGCTGGCTGCGGAATTGATCCTCGCCTCCAAGGGTGAGGGCAGCTCGATCAAGAAGAAAGAAGACACGCACCGGATGGCCGAGGCGAACCGGGCGTTCGCGCACTATAGATGGTAGGTGACGTCAGATGGTAGGTGACGTCGTAGGTTCGTAGGTCGTAGGGTCTTAGGTCTTAGGTGGGGTGCCGGAAGCGATGTGGTAGTTGAAAACGCCCAAGACCCAAGACCTAAGACCTAAAGTCAACAACAGACTCCGGGCCCGCCCCTCGGGGGCGGATTCACCCGGCGGCCCAGGGCACTCCCGGCCGATTGCGGTGCGAGACCTGTCCAGCGCGCTGGATGACGGTCGCCCCGCATTTTGACTGCCCGCGCAGCGGAAACAACGACGCGACTCGCGACACGTGATTCTCGATAAAGGCACCATGCCACGAACGACGGCGCTCGAGAAGATTCGGAACATCGGCATCATGGCCCACATCGATGCCGGGAAAACGACTACGACCGAGCGCATCCTGTACTACACGGGTCGGACGTACAAGCTCGGCGAGGTGCACGAGGGTACGGCGACCATGGATTGGATGGAGCAGGAGCAGGAGCGGGGGATCACGATCACGTCCGCCGCCACGTTCTGCCAGTGGTCCCGGTTCGACGACCTGTTCCAGATCAACATCATCGACACCCCGGGCCACGTGGACTTCACGGTGGAGGTGGAGCGCTCGCTCCGCGTGCTGGACGGCGCCGTCACCGTGCTGGACGCCGTGGGAGGCGTGGAGCCGCAGACCGAGACGGTGTGGCGGCAGGCGGACCGCTACCACGTCCCCCGGATCGTTTTCGTCAACAAGATGGACCGCGTGGGCGCGGACTTTGATCGCTGTCTGTCGATGGTGCGGCAGCGTCTCGGCGCCAGGGCGCATCCGGTGCAGTATCCCCTCGGCGCCGGCGAGCTGTTCACCGGGCTCATCGACATCGTCCGCCAGATCGAGGTGGTCTACGACGAGGACTCGCTCGGGGTGAAGTGGGTGGAAGGGCCCGTGCCCGATGTGTTCGTCGAGCGCGTGGCGCAGATGCGGCACGAGCTGATCGAAGCTGCGGTGGAGCACGACGAAGAGCTATTACCCAAGTACCTCGACGGCGCCGAGCTCACCGAGGACGAGATCCGGCGCGCCATCCGGAAGGCCACGGTGGCCGGGGTGCTGGTGCCGGTGTTTTGCGGGGCCGCGTTCAAGAACAAGGGCGTGCAACGGTTGCTCGACGGCATCATCGACTACCTGCCGAGCCCCCTGGAGGTGCCGCCCATCAAGGGCCATCTCCCGCATCACGACGAGACGTTCGTAGAGCGGCGGGCGTCTGACGAAGAGCCGTTCAGCGCACTGGCGTTCAAGATCGCGTCGGACCCGTACGTCGGCAAATTGACCTTCTTTCGGGTGTACAGCGGCGTGCTGAACGCCGGCTCGTACGTCTACAACTCGTCGAAGGATCGCAGGGAGCGCGTGGGCCGGCTGCTCCAGATGCACGCGAACAAACGGGAAGAGATCGCCGAGGTCCGGGCGGGCGACATCGCGGCCGCGATCGGGCTCAAGGAAACCCGTACCGGTGACACGCTCTGCGACGAGGACGATCCGATCATCCTCGAGGCGATGCGGTTCCCGGAGCCCGTGATTTCGGTGGCCATCGAGCCCAAGACCAAGGCCGACCAGGACAAGCTGGGCACCGCGCTCCGGAAGCTCTCGGAGGAAGACCCCACGTTCCACGTGCGGAGCGATGCGGAGACCGGGCAGACTATCATCTCCGGGATGGGCGAATTGCACCTGGAGATTCTGGTAGACCGCATGAAGCGCGAGTTCAAGGTCGAGGCAAACGTGGGCCGCCCGCAGGTGGCCTACCGGGAGACCGTGCGCAACCGGGTGGAGGACGTGGAGGGGAAGTTCGTGCGCCAGACCGGCGGCCGGGGGCAGTACGGCCACGTGGTGATCAACCTGGAGCCCACCGAGCCCGGCCATGGGTTCGTGTTCGAGGACAAGATCGTGGGCGGCGTCGTTCCGCGCGAGTACATCGGGCCCGTGGAGCAAGGGATCAAGGAAGCGCTCGAGAACGGCGTCCTCGCGGGATACCCCGTCGTGGATGTGAAGGTGGAGCTGGTCGACGGCAGCTACCACGACGTCGACTCGAGCGAGATGGCGTTCAAGATCGCCGGGTCGATGGCCTTCAAGGAGGCGGCGAGGGCGGGCAGGCCGGTGCTGCTCGAGCCCGTCATGGACGTGGAGGTCGTGACGCCCTCGGAGTACATGGGCGACGTGATGGGCGACCTGAACGGCCGGCGAGGGCGGATCGGCGGCATGACGCAACGCGGGGAGGCGCAGGTCATCGCCGCCAGCGTACCCCTGGCGGAGATGTTCGGCTATTCCACCACGCTACGCTCGATGAGCCAGGGCCGAGCCATCTACTCCATGCAGTTCTCGCACTACGCCGAAGTCCCGAAGAGCAAGGCCGAAGAGATCATCAGCACCATCAAGGGATAGGAAACGCATCATGGCCAAGGCGAAGTTTGAGCGGACGAAGCCGCACGTGAACGTGGGGACGATCGGGCACGTGGATCATGGGAAGAGCACGTTGACGGCGGCGATCACGCTGGTGCAGTCGAAGAAGGGGTTGGCGGATTTCATTCCGTTCGACCAGATCGACAAGGCGCCGGAGGAGAAGGAGCGGGGGATCACGATTTCGACGAGCCACGTGGAGTATCAGAGCGCGGCACGGCACTATGCGCACGTGGACTGTCCGGGGCACGCCGACTACGTGAAGAACATGATCACGGGGGCGGCGCAGATGGACGGGGCGATTTTGGTGGTGAGCGCGGCGGACGGGCCGATGCCGCAGACGCGGGAGCATATTTTGCTGGCGCGGCAGGTGAACGTGCCGTACGTGGTGGTGTTTTTGAACAAGGTGGACATGGTGGACGACCCGGAGCTGCTGGAGTTGGTGGAGCTGGAGGTGCGGGAGCTGCTGAGCAGCTACGAGTTTCCGGGAGACGAGACGCCGGTGATCAAGGGGTCGGCGCTGAAGGCGTTGGAGAATCCGGACGGGGCGGAGGCGAGGTGCGTGCAGGAGTTGCTGGAGGCGCTGGACAGCTACATCCCGCTGCCGGAGCGGGATGTGGACAAGCCGTTTTTGATGCCGGTGGAGGACGTGTTTTCGATCACGGGGCGGGGGACGGTGGCGACGGGGCGGATCGAGCGGGGGAAGGTGAAGGTGCAGGGGGAGGTGGA
>Ga0256864_1000360_pt1 | contig 17138 bp, 13 predicted proteins | sample RVTome_11_FD_187336 | JGI IMG/M metagenome (GOLD analysis project Ga0256864, IMG submission 187336) | Soil microbial communities from uranium-contaminated site in the Upper Colorado River Basin, Wyoming, United States - RVT147D111 HiSeq ... | reverse complement strand
TCCTCCTCCGGCCCGCCGACGCCGACCGTCGCCGAGTCGCCCAGGCAGACGACGCGCAGCACGCCGGGCCGCCCGAGCGCGTAGTCGCCGGCGTCGCGCATGCCGGCGTTGTTGGTCACCACCTCGGCGCCCCGGAACCGCCGGGTCGTCCGCGGGATCATCGTCCGCCCCACCAGCGGCTCGGGGACCGGCCGGTAGAGGCCCGGCGTCTCCTTGGCGAGCAGGCGCAGGTAGCGCTCCCGGTCCTGCTCGGAGAGCCGGGTGGAGGCGAACAGGATCAGGCGGTCGACGAAGACCGCCGCCAGCTCGGCGCGGAAGGCCCAGGCGAGGACGAACAGCGGCGCCGCCGCCACCGCGACCACCAGCAGCTTGAGGAGCAGCTCGCGCGGACCGCGGGCGCGGCGGCTCGGCTCGGCGTCGGCGCTCATCGGAAGGTGACGCGAGGATAGCAGCCGTCGCGAACGGGCAGGACCGGCGATTCTTCGTCTTTCAGAGACGCCGCAGGGACCGGAGGGCCGGCCCCGCGCGGTGCGGCCCTCCCCGACCTCACGCTCCCGCCGCCTGCCCTGGACGCCCCCACCGGGATTCGACATAGAATCCCGTATGCTCGACCAGCGTAGCGACGACCGCACACCCGAATCCGTCTTCCCCGTCGCCCTCACCTTCGACGACGTCACCCTGGTCCCGGGGTACTCGGAGGTCCATCCCAACCGCGTCGAGCTGGCCTCGCGGCTGGTCCGCGGCATCGACCTCAACGTGCCGATCGTCTCGGCCGCCATGGACACCGTGACCGAGGCGCGGCTGGCGATCGCGATGGCCCAGGAGGGCGGGATCGGGGTCGTCCACAAGAACCTCGCGATCGCCGCCCAGGCCGGCGAGGTCGACAAGGTCAAGCGCAGCGAGTCGGGGATGATCGTCGACCCGGTGACCATCCGCCCCGACGCCCGCATCCGCGAGGCGCTCGAGGTGATGTCGCGCTACAAGATCTCGGGCGTGCCGGTGACCGACGACGGCGGCCGGCTGGTCGGCATCCTGACCAACCGCGACCTGCGCTTCGAGGAGAACCTCGAGCGCCTGGTCAGCGAGCTGATGACCCGCGAGGATCTGGTCACCGTACCGCCGGGCACCACCCTCGAGCAGGCCAAGGCGCTGCTCCACAAGCACCGCATCGAGAAGCTCCTGGTGGTCGACTCCTCCGGCAACCTGACCGGGCTGATCACGGTCAAGGACATCCAGAAGATGATCGACTTCCCGAACGCCTGCAAGGACTCGTTCGGGCGGCTGCGGGTGGCGGCGGCGATCGGCGCCTCGGGCGATGACCTCGAGCGCGCGGCGGCGCTGGTGGCGGCCAAGGTCGACCTGCTGGTGCTCGACTCCTCGCACGCCCACAGCGCCGGCGTGCTCGCCGCGGTCGCCGCGGTCAAGGAGCGGTTCCCGGAGACCCCGCTGCTGGCCGGCAACGTCGCCACCGCCGAGGGCGCGCGGGCGCTGATCGAGCGCGGCGCCGACGGGGTCAAGGTCGGCATCGGACCGGGCTCGATCTGCACCACCCGGGTGGTCACCGGCGCCGGGCTCCCCCAGGTCACCGCGATCCTCGACTGCGCCCGCGCCACCCGCGAGGCCGGCGTGCCGCTGGTCGCCGACGGCGGCATCAAGTTCACCGGTGACGTCACCAAGGCGCTCGCCGCGGGCGCCGACGCGGTGATGATCGGGTCGCTGTTCGCCGGCACCGAGGAGAGCCCGGGCGAGACCATCCTCTACCAGGGGCGGCAGTTCAAGGCCTACCGCGGCATGGGCTCGCTCGGCGCGATGGCGCGCGGCAGCGCCGAGCGTTACTTCCAGGGCGGCGACAACGGCGAGCTGGGCAAGCTGGTGCCGGAGGGCATCGAGGGCATGGTGCCGTCCAAGGGGAGCCTGCACCAGGTGCTGCTCCAGCTCACCGGCGGCCTGCGCGCCGGCATGGGGCTGGCCGGCTGCGCCTCGATCGAGGAGCTGCGCACCAGGGCGAGGATGATGCAGCTCACCGCCGCCGGCCTCAAGGAGAGTCACGCCCACGACGTGGTGATCACCAAGGAGGCGCCGAACTACTGGGTCGACCGGTAGCCCGGCCCGTCGGGCGGCTCAGCCCGCGAAGATCTGCAGGTCCGTCCCCACCGCGTCCGCCATCGCCAGCGCGCTCGCCAAGTCGGGGTGGCGGACCACCACCCAGCCGTCCGACAGGAGCGACTGCTTCCAGTTGCGCCGCGGCGCGCCGACCGGCAGCAGGTCGACCGCGACGACCCCCGGCCCGAACCGGGCGAGCAGGTTCTGAAGCCCTTCGATACGGTGGATGCGCCCCTGGCCGCGGGCGCGCTTGAAGACGACGACGCTGTTGTAGCGGCGCACCACCGGCTGGGTGAAGCTGCGGTGGGCGACCGCCTCGGCCCAGCCGCGATAGAGGTCGAGGTCGCAGGCGAAGTTCATCGTGTCGACGGTGCGCGCGCCCGGCGGCCGGGCGCCGATCTCGCCGAACACCGCCTCGCCGTCGGCCTTGAGGTACCACTCCATGTGCGAGAAACCGGTGCGGAAGTCGAGGGCCTCGAGCACCGCGCGACCCATCGCGCGGCCGCCGGCGAGCTTGCCCGCCTCGACGTTGCGCAGCGCCACGGTCTGCGGGCTGATCCACTCGACGGTGCGCGCGATCAGCGGCCGCGGGCGGTACCAGCCGACGTTGAAGTAGGCGATCTCGCCGCCGATCGACACCGTGTCGAACGTGTACTCCTCGCCCTCGACGAACTCCTCCACGCTGACCTCGGGGACGTGGCCGAGGCGCGGCAGCACCGCCTCCAGCTCGCCCGGGCTCTCGACCCGGTGGGTGTCGGCCGAGCCGGCGCCGGCGATCGGCTTGACGATCAGGGGATAGCCGATCCGCTCGGCGGCCTCCCGCACCGCGCGGGCGGTGGCGGCGCGGGCGTGGCGCGGGGTGCGGATTCCGGCGGCGTCGAGCACCCGCTTCATCGCCTCCTTGTCGCGGAACGGCACGGTCTCGGCGACGGTCATCCCGGGCAGGCCGAGCGCCTCGCGGACGCGCGCGGCGATCAGCATTCCCGGCTCCCACAGGCACTCGACGCGGTCGAAGCCGACCTGCCGGTGGGCCCGGCGCGCCTCGGTCACCACCGCCTCCTCGTCCCAAAGGGAGGCCAACCGCAGGTAGCCCGACAGCGCCCGGCGAACGCCCTCGGGCAGCGACTCCACGGGCTGGTCGCCGAGCCCCCAGACGGTCGCCCCGACCTCGGCCAGGCCGCGGCTGAACAGCGGCATCTCGCCGGGGAAGCCGGGGGAGAAGAAGAGGATCTTCATTCGAGGTCGACCCGGATCAGCGACACCAGCCGGTGGAGCGCCCGCTCGACGACCTCGGTCTCGGCGTGGCGCACGATGACGTAGCCCTCCCCCTCGTAGGTGCCGGCCGCCGGCTGGCCGGGGCTGGGGAGCTTGGCCTCGACCACCAGCTCGCCCAGCTCCTTCTGCGCCTCTTCGAGGCCGCGCACCGCGGCTACCCGCTTGCCGCGCCCCTGGCCGCGCAGGAACGCCGCGCCGGCGGCCCAGCGGCGCTCGGGCGGCTCGAACTCGTCGAACAGCATCAGGCGCGCCCAGGCGGCGAACAGGTCGAGGTCGTGGGCGTAGGAGATCAGCGGCACGATCTGCGCTCCCGGCGGCCGCGCCGCGACCTCCGACACCGCGATCCGGCCGTCGCCGAGCCGGAACCACTCGAGGTGCGACAGCCCGGTGCCCATGCCGAGCACGGCCACGGCGCGGAAGGCGACCCGGCGGACCTCGTCGTAGCGCGAGTCGTCGACCTCGCGCGGCAGCAGCACACACCACTGGATCCACGGGTTCTCGAGCGTCTCGAGCGGGGTCGGCAGGTATCGGGTCAGCGAGTGCCAGACCGGCTCGCCGCGCACGAAGACGCTGTCGAACGAGTGCTCGGCGCCGCGCAGGAACTCCTCGAGGAGCAGCGGCCGCTCCGGCGCCGGCCGAAACAGCGCCAGCGCCTGGCCGAGGTCGGCCGCGCCTTCGAGCCGGTGGGTCGACTTGGCGCCCGCCCCGGCCGGCGGCTTCACCACCAGCGGGAAGCCGACCGCACGAGCGAAGGCCTCGGCCTCGGCCGGGTCGCTGACCAGCTTGTGGCGCGCGCACGGCACGCCGGCGGCGCGCAGGACGTCCTTCATCCGGCCCTTGTCGCGGAAGTTGTGCGCCGCCGCCACCGACATGCCGTCGATCCCGAGCTGCTCGCGCGCCTCGGCGAGCGGCACCTGGAGGTGCTCGAGGACGCCGAGCAGGCGCTCGGGCGGCCCGCCGAGGTCGCCCGCGAGGTCGGCGGCCGCGGCAGCCAGGGTGCACGAATCGAGGGCGTCGCCGACCTGCCGGTAGCCGGCCAGCCGCCCCGCAACCGCCGCCGGCAGGCGCTCGGCGGGCTCGGCGCTGATCACCGCCAGCCGCACGCCGGGCAGCCCGGCGGCGGCGCGCAGGAAGCGGACCGTGGTGTCGAGGTGGAACGGGGCGACGAAGACCGCGCGGCGCACCGGCGCACTCTATCGGATCGCCGGCTATGATCTGCGGCCGATGGAGCCGGCCCGTCCCGGCCGGCGACGCCGCCGGAGCCGCGCGGGCCGCCGCCTCCCGGAGAGCCCGTCATGAACGCCGCGCCCCTCGACCGCCCGGAGCCCGCTCCGCCCCGCCGCCCGTCCCGCTCGCGGCCGCGCCGGCTCGGGCGCGCGTTCGGGATCCTCGTCGTCGTGCTGCTCGTCGCCGCCGGCGCCGGCGCGCTGTGGCTGCGCCATGAGCTGCGCGCCAGCCTCCCCCGCCTCGAGGGCGAGCTGGCGGTGGCCGGCCTCGGCGCGACGGTGACGGTCGAGCGCGACGCCCTCGGCATCCCGACCGTCCGCGCGGCCGGCCGGCGCGACGCGGCGTTCGCGCTCGGTTTCCTGCACGCCCAGGAGCGCTTCTTCCAGATGGACCTCCAGCGCCGCCGCGCCGCCGGCGAGCTGTCGGAGTTGTTCGGCGCCGCCGCGGTCGACGCCGACCGCGAGCTGCGCATCCACCGCTTCCGCGACCGCGCCCGGCGCTTCCTCTCCGGCAGCCCGCCGGGGCTGGCAGCGCTGATCGAAGCCTACGCCCAGGGGGTCGAGACCGGCCTCGCCGACCTCGGCGCGCCGCCGTTCGAGTACCTCCTCCTGCGCACCGAGCCCGCTCCCTGGCGCCCCGAGGACACCCTGCTGACCGTGCTGGCGATGTACAACACGCTGCAGGGCGAGCTGATCGAGCGCGAACGCGGCTACGGCCTGATCCGCGACCTCATGCCGGCCGAGATGGTCGACTTCCTGCTCCCGCCGGGCAACTCCTGGGACGCGCCGCTGACCGGGCCGGCGCTGCCCGTCCCGCCGCCCCCGGGGCCCGAAGTGTGGGACCTGCGGACGCTCGGCGCCGAGCCGCCGCCGGAGCGGGCCCGGCGATTCGAGATCTCCGAGATCGAGAGCGCCGAGACGATCCCGGGCAGCAACGCCTGGGCGGTCGCCGGCGGGCGCGCGGCCGGCGGCGGCGCGATGATCGCCAGCGACATGCACCTCGACCTCGGCCTGCCCAACATCTGGTACCGGGCGGCGCTGGCGTGGACCGGGCCGGACGGTGCGGAGCGCCGGGTCGACGGCGTCACCCTGCCCGGCGTGCCGGCGGTGGTCGCCGGCAGCAACGGCCGGATCGCCTGGGGCTTCACCAACTCCCAGACCGACACCGCCGATTTGGTGGCGATCGAGGTCGATCCCGCCGACCCCGGCCGCTACCTCACCCCCGGCGGTCCGCGGCGGTTCGAGGTGGTCGGCGAGACGATCCGGGTCGCCGGCGGCGAGGACGCTCCGTTCGAGGTGCGCGAGACGATCTGGGGGCCGGTCGTCGGCGCCGACGCCTCCGGCCGCCCGCTCGCCTCCTCCTGGCTCGCCCACCGCGACGGCGCCGTCGGCCTCGAGCTGATCGGCCTCGAGGACGCGGACACCATCGACGAGGCGATGGCGCTCGCCAACCGCGCCGGGATGCCGACGCAGAACGTCCTGGTCGCCGACGCCACCGGACGGATCGGCTGGACGATCGCCGGCCGCCTGCCGCAGCGGCGCGGCGGCTACGACCCGCGCTTCCCCGCCTCGTGGGCCGACGGCACCGCCGGCTGGGACGGCCTGATGCCGCCGGCCGAGGCGCCCCGCCTGCGCGATCCGCCCGAGGGCCTGTTGTGGAGCGCCAACGCCCGCCCGGTCGGCGGTGAGGAGCTGGCTGTGCTCGGCGACGGCGGCTTCGTCACCGCCGCCCGCGCCGGGCGCATCCGCGATCGCCTGCGCGCCCTCCCGGCGGCGACCCACGCCGACATGCTCTCGATCCAGCTCGACGACTCGGCGTTCTTCCTCGAGCGCTGGCGCGACCTGCTGGTGGCGACCCTCGACCGCGCCGGCGGCGCCGGCCCGCGGCGCGCCGCCACCCGCGCGCTGCTCGACGACTGGAGCGGCCGCGCCAGCCCCGGCTCGATCGCCTACCGGCTGGTACGCACGACCCGCCAGGTCCTGGCCGAGGAGCTGTTCGCGGCGCTCACCGCACCGTGCCGCGAGGCCGATCCGGGGTTCGACTACCTCGACGTCTACCCGCGCTACGAGGGCCCGCTGTGGCGCCTGGTCACCGACCGCCCGCCGCACCTGCTGCCGTCCCGTCACGCCTCCTGGGACGCCGCGCTGCTCGACGCCTTCGACCGCGTGCTCGACGCGTTCGAGCAGACCGGCGTCCCGCTCGAGGAGATGACCTGGGGCCGGCGCAACACCATCGCTCTCCGCCACCCGCTGAGCCCGGCGGTGCCGGCGCTCGGGCGCTGGCTCGACACCGAGCCGGTCGAGCTGCCGGGCGACAACTACATGCCGCGGGTGGTCACCCCCCGCTTCGGCGCCTCCGAGCGGTTCGCGGTGTCGCCCGGCCGCGAGGAGGAGGGCTACTTCCACATGCCCGGCGGGCAGAGCGGCCACCCGCTCTCGCCCCACTACCGCGACGCCCACCCGGCGTGGGTGAACGGCGAGCCGACGCCGTTCCTCCCCGGGCCGGCGGTCCAGACGCTCCACCTGACGCCCGTCCGCTGAGACCGCTCAGGCGGTCCGTTTTCGAAAGCGCGCCGCAGCGAGGCCGAGCAGGACCGCCCCCATCGTCGCCAGCGCCAGGTGCTGCGGCCACAGCTCGGCCGGGCCGGTCCCCTTGAGGAAGATCCCGCGCACGATTTCGAGGAAGTGGCGCAGCGGGTTGAGCAGGCTCAGCCAGCGGAACGCCGCCGGCATCGAGCCGACCGGGAACAGGAACCCCGACAGCAGGATGGTCGGCATGAAGACCAGGAAGCTGGCCATGAACGCCTCCTGCTGGGTCTTCGACACGGTCGAGATCAGCAGCCCCACCCCGAGCGCCGGGAGCAGGAAGAGGATGCCCGCGAGCAGCAGCAGCGCCGGGCTGCCGGCGAACGGGACGTCGAACCAGAACACCGCGACCAGGGTGATCAGCACCAGGTCGAGCAATCCGATCAGCGCGAACGGGATCGTCTTGCCGGCGATCAGCTCGAGCGGCCGGATCGGCGACACCATGAGCTGCTCGAGGGTGCCGATCTCGCGCTCGCGCACCACCGCCAGCGAGGTCAGCAGCATGCAGACCAGCATGAGGATCGCCCCGACCACCGCCGGCACGTTGTAGTTGCGGCTCTCGAGCGCCGGGTTGAACCAGGCGCGGTCGCGCAGCTCGACGGGCCGCGCGGTGAGGGGCGCCGGCGGCGGAGCCATGGCGGCAGCCGGGACGACGGCGCCGGCGGGGATCCCGGCGGCGACCTCCGCGGCGTGGCTGGCGACGATCCTCTCCGCGTAGCCGAGCGCGACGGTGGCGACGTTGGAGTTGGTGCCGTCGAGCAGCACCTGCACCTGAGCGTTGCCGGCGGCGAGGTCGGCGGCGTAGCCGGCCGGGATCACCAGCGCGACGGTGGCGTCGCCGCGGTCGAGGGCGGCGACCGCGTCGGCCGCGCGCTGCGAGGTCCCCGCGAGGTCGAAGTACCCGGCCGCGGTGAACGCCTCGACCAGCTCGCGCGAGGCCGCGGTGTGGTCGCGATCGACCACGAAGGTCGCGGTGTGGCGGACGTCGGTCGACACCGCGTAGCCGAAGACGACGAGCTGGATCACCGGCGCGACCAGCAGAAGCCGGTAGAGCCGCGGGTCGCGCCGGAGCTGGAGGAACTCCTTGGCCACCGTCACCCGCACCCGGCGCAGCGAGGCGGGCGGGTTCACGCCAGCTCCTTCTTGAAGCTCGCCACCGCCAGCCCGACGCCGGCGACGGCGAACGCGAGCATCAGCAGCGCCTGGGTGTGGAGCACGCCGACGCCCACCCCCTTGAGGAAGATCCCGCGGGTGACCACCAGGAAGTAGCGCGCCGGCACCAGGTAGGTGAGGAGCTGCAAGGCGCGCGGCATCGCCTCGATCGCGAACATGAACCCGGAGAGCAGGAACGCCGGCAGGAAGGTGGCGACCATCGCCGCCTGGGTCGCGAGGATCTGCGAGCGGGTGACCGCGGAGATGAACATCCCGAGCCCGAGCGCGCCGAGCAGGAACAGCAGCGAGAGCGCCGCCAGCAGGAGCAGACTCCCGCGCAGCGGCACCCCGAACAGCCACACCCCGAGCGCGGTCGAGACCGCGACGTCGGCGAGGCCGATCGCCAGATACGGCAGGAGTTTGCCCGCCACCACCTCGAGCCGAGTCACCGGGGTGGCGGCGAGCTGCTCCATCGTGCCGCGCTCCCACTCGCGGGCGATGGTCAGCGACGTCAGCATCGCCGCGACGATCATCATGATCACCGCCACCAGTCCCGGGACGATCATGTTCTTCGACTCCAGCTCCTCGTTGAACCAGACCCGGGTCTCGGCGACCAGCGGCGGGCGCGGCGGTTCGGCGCCGTCCGCCGCGCGCCGAACCGCCCACGACGCCACCACCCCGCGCGCGTAGCCGAGAACGATCGTCGCGGTGTTGGCGTCGCTGCCGTCGACGATCGCCTGCACCCGCGCGGTGCGGCCGGCGCCGAGGTCGGCGGCGAAACCGGGCGGGATCACCAGCACCGCCTGCACGGTGCCGCGGTCGACCAGCGGGCGGATCTCGCCGGGGCCGTCGAGGACCGCGGTGAACGAGAAGTAGCCGGAGGCGCGGAAGGCGTCGAGAAGCTCGCGGCCGGCGGCGCTCTTGTCCTGGTCGAGCACGCCGGTGCGGACGTCGCGCACGTCCCAGGAGATCGCGTAGCCGAACAGGATCAGCAGCAGCACCGGCAGCAGGAAGGCGAGCAGCAGGCTCCGGGTGTCGTGCGAGAGCTGGCGCACCTCCTTGCGCGCGATCGCGAGCAGCCGGCGGAGGCTCATACCGTCATCCCCTCACCCCGCCACCGCCCCGCCGGCGGCCTCGACCAGGGAGACGAAGACGTCCTCGAGCGACGGCTCGACGGTGCGGACGTCGCTGACGCCGATCCCCGCCTCCTCGAGACGCGCGCGGACCGTCCGCCCGCCCTCCCCGGCGTTCTCGACCGCGGCGTGGACGGTGCGGCCGTAGAGCCCGGCGGCGACGACGCCGGGGGCGCCGCCGAGGATCTCCGCGGCGCGCGGCGGGTCGTCGCACTCGATCTCGAGCACCGCCTCGCCGAGGTTCGCCCGCAGCCCGGCCGGCGTGTCGAGCGCGATCAGCCGGCCGCGGTTGAGCAGCGCCAGCCGGTGGCAGTACTCGGCCTCCTCGAGGTAGTGGGTGGTGACCAGGACCGTCGTGCCACCGGCGGCGAGCACGTAGATCAGCTCCCAGAAGCTCCGCCGCGACACCGGGTCGACGCCCGAGGTCGGCTCGTCGAGGAACACCACCGCCGGCTCGTGGAGCAGCGCGCAGCCGAGCGCCAGCCGCTGCTTGAAGCCGAGCGGCAGCTCGGCGACCGGCCGGTCGCGGGCGCCGGTCAGCCGCGCCATCTCGAGGATGCGCTCGCGCCGCTCGTCGAGCCGCTCGCCGCAGACGCCGTAGAGGCCGCCGAAGAAGACCACGTTCTCGGCCACCGTGAGGTCGGTGTAGAGGCTGAAGAGCTGTGACATGTATCCGATCCGCTCCTTGATCGCCTCGCCCTCGGTGGCGGCGTCGAGACCGGCGACCCGGGCGCGCCCGGTGGTCGGGGCGAGCAGGCCGGCGAGCATCCGGATGGTCGTCGTCTTGCCGGCGCCGTTGGGGCCGAGCAGGCCGAAGACCTCGCCGCCGGCGACCTCGAAGCTGACGCCCTCGACGGCGACGAAGTCGCCGAAGGTCCGGCCGAGGTCCTCGACCTCGATCGCGGGCTCGGTCCTGCGGCCGGGGTCGTCCGGCGAGCGGGCGGGCGAAGGCTCGGCGGTCACGGCGCCTCCGCGTGGACGGTCGCCTCGCTAGGCGTCTCGTAGTCGGCCTCGGCGGCGGCGACGCGCTGGATGAAGACGTCCTCGAGCGAGGCCGCCGCCGGCCGCACCCGCACACCCTCGATCCCTTCGGCCGCCAGCGCTTCGGCGAGCGACCCCGGATCGCGGTCCGCGTCGTCGAGCACCACCCGCACCCGGTCGCCGAACGCCACCGCCTGGGCCACCCCGTCGAGCCCGCGGGCGGCCTCGCGCGCGCGGCGGGGATCGCCGGCGGCGACCTCGACCACCCGGCCGTCGAGCCCTGCACGCAGCGACCGCGGCGTATCGACAGCGAGCGCCCGGCCGCGGTGGAGCAGCGCCAGGCGGTCGAAGCGCTCGGCCTCGTCGAGGTAGGCGGTGGCGACCACGGCGGTCGCCCCGTCGGCGACCATCCGGTGGACGATCAGCCAGAGGTCGCGCCGCGACACCGGGTCGACGCCGAAGGTCGGCTCGTCGAGCAGCAGGATCTCCGGCTGGTGGATCAGCGCGCACGAGAGCCCGAGCTTCTGCTTCATGCCGCCCGAGAGCTTGCCCGCCAGCCGGTCGCGGAACGGCTCGAGCCCCGAGAACTCGAACAGCCGCGCGAGCCGAGCCTTCAGCTCCGACCGTGGCACCCGGTAGAGATCGGCGTAGAAGCCGAGGTTCTCGATTACCGTCAGGTCGGCGTAGAGGCCGAAGCGCTGCGACATGTAGGCGGTGCGCCGCTTGACCGCCTCGGGATCGGAGGCGACCGCGGCGCCGGCGAGCACCGCGTCGCCGTCGCTCGGCGGCAGGACTCCGGCGAGCATGCGCAGGATCGTGGTCTTGCCCGCGCCGTCGGGGCCGACCAGCCCGAACAGCTCGCCGCGCTCGACCTCCAGCGAGAGGGCGTCGACCGCGGTCCGCTCGCCGAAGCGGCGGGTCAGGCGGTCGAGGCGGATCATCGGCTCGCCGGCCGCCACGCCTCAGTCCTCGGGAGGCGGCCCGGCGGCCTCGGCCTCGCCGTCGAGTGGAATCGTCACGTCGACCGGCAACCCCGGCTTCAGCTCGTGGTCCGGGTCGTCGAGCACCCGCACCTTGACCGCGTAGACCAGCCGCACCCGCTCCTCGAGGGTCTGGACGTTCTTCGGAGTGAACTCGGCCTCGGAGGCGATGAAGAAGACCTCGCCGGGATAGCGCCTGTCCGGGTAGGTGTCGGAGGCGATCTCGGCGGGCCCGCCGAGCCGCACCGCGCCGATCCGGTCCTCGGGCAGGTAGATCCTCACCCAGCGGTCGCCGCGGTCGAGCAGGGTGACCACCGGCGCGCCCGGCGCGACCACCTCGCCGGGCTCGCGGTGGCGGACGGTGACCACGCCCGCGAACGGCGCCTCGATGGTGCGGTCGGCGAGCGTCGCCCCGGCAGCGGCAAGGGCGGCCCGCGCCTCCTCGACCCGCGAGCGGGCGGCGTCGATCTGCTCGCGGCTCGGGCCGCGCCGCAGCAGCAGCGCCTGCTGCTCGGCCTGCACGAGCTGGGTTGCAGCGACCTCGCGGGCGGTCTCGGAGCGGTCGAACTCCTCGCGGCTGATCGCCCCGCCCTCGAACAGCAGCCGCGCGCGCGCGAGATCGCGTTCGGCAGCGGCGAGCCGCTCGCGGAAGCCCGACTCCGCGGCAGCAGCCGCCGCCACCTCTTCGCTGCGGAACCCGCCCTCCAGCTCGGCGAGACGCGCCTCGGCCGCGGCCATCGCCGCGGCCGCCTGCTCCCGCCGCGCCTCCGCCTCCTGCCGGTCGAGCACCGCCAGCTTCTCCCCCGCCGCGACGTCGTCGCCCTCGCGCGGACCGACCGACGCGATCCGGCCGCCGGCGCGGAAGCCGAGCTGGGCGTCGGTGGCCTCGACCGTACCCGACGCGACGATCGCCTCCCGGTCGCCGTCGTCGTCCCGCAGCCAGAGCCAGAGGCCGGCCGCGATGGCGACGGCAAGCACCAGCACGACGACCGCGATCCGCCGGCGCTTCGTCATCGGCGCTCCTCCACCGCCGTGCGTCCGGAGGGCTCGCTCCGGGACCGGTCGGTCACGGCGCCTCCACCAAGGTCCGCTCCACCCAGCCGGGATCGAGCGCGCCGGTAACCCGGGCCAGATCGACCTGCGCTCCCTGCTCGGAGTACCGCGCCTCGGCGAGGCCGGCGCGGGCGGCGAGCAGGTCGGCCTCGGCATCGAGCAGGTCGGCCTGCACGCCGGCGCCGACCTCGAGCCGGAGCGCTTCGACCCGCGCCACCTCCTCGTAGCTCGCCACCGCCTCGGCCAGGCTCTCCACCCGCGCCCGCGCCTCAACGAGGTCGGCGAGCGCCCGGTCGACCGCGTCGAGCACCGCATCCTCGGCCAGCCGCAGGCGCTCCTCGGCGGCCTCGTGCTCGGCCACCGCGCGGGCGACCCGCGCCGCCACTCCGCCGCCGTCGTAGAACGGCACCCGCAGCTCGACGCCGACGATCCACTCGCCGGCTTCGTAGCCGTCGGAGCTGGCGAATTCCTGGTGCTCGCCGGAGGCGACCAGGCTCGGCCGGCGGGCGCTGTCGGCGACCTCGATCGCGGCCGCCGCGGCGACGATCTCGTGGCGGGCGCGCTCGACCCGCGGGCTGGCGTCCCGGGCTTGTCGGGCGAGTGCCTCGCGGTCCGATGCCGCGTCCTCGGCCAGGCGAACCGGGATCAGATTCCCGGCGCGCGTTCGCTCCGGCTCGGTACTGACCAGCCGCGCCAGGTCGCGCTCGGCGGCATCGAGCGCGGCCGCCAGCCGTACCCGCTCCGCCTCCGCCGCCGAACACGCCGCCTCGACCCGCCGCCGCTCGACCTCCGCCGCCCGCCCGATCTCTTGCCGCTGCTCCACCCGCCGTCGCTCCGCCGCCAGCGCCTCGAGCCGCCGGCCGTGGGCGTCGAGCACCTCGGCCAGCCCGAGGACCCGCAGATACGCTCCGACCGTCCTGCCGATCAGCTCGTGTACCGTGGATTCGACGGCGGCCGCGGACGCCCCCGCCAGCGCCCGCGCCCGCTCCCCGCGCGCGGTCCGTCCCCCGCCGTCGTAGAGGGTGTAGAGCACCGTCAGATGGGCTCGCACGAGCGTCCGATCGAACTCCGGAAACAGACCCGGCCCGAACCCGTGGATCGGCGTGATCGGCACCGGCTCCTCGTACTGCCGCGCCGACGCCCCGACCCCCACCTGCGGCCGCCACGCCGCCTCGGTCTCCGCCACCCCCGCCTCCGCCGCCCGCCTCTCGGCCTCGACCGAGGCGAGCGACGGGTGGTGCGCGAGGGCGAACGCGACCGCCTCACCGAGCCCGAGCCGCGACTCGGCCGCGGGCATCCCGACGACCGGCGGAGCAGTCAGCGACCAGGCCACCGCCACGAGCCACGCAGCCGCCGTAAATGGTCCAGGCGGGCAGACGGGAGATTGTTCAAGCCGGGAGTTCATTGCTCACCAGCTCTCTCGAGACTTCTGGCGGCACAAGAACCGCGCCGTACAGTCGATGAAGGAGGCCGAGTTGTCCGAGACCGGCGAGGGCGATGATCGGAGTCGAATCGACAACGACCGGGCGCTCAGGTGAGGGCATTCGCAACGTCCCGATCGAGTTCGTTCGGATCGTCGCTGAAGGGTGAGACCTTGAACCTGGCCAGCGCGTAGAGGAACTGGTCCCGCGGGAGTCCCGCCAGCCCCGCCGCCCGACCGGTGGAGATCCGGCCCAGTTCGAACAGCTTGACCGCCGGCAGCAGGCGGGCCTCCTCCTCAAACCCCTCCGGGGTCTCCTTGAGCGAGAGAAGCAGGTCGTCGGGGTGGGGGATGGTGAGAGTCCGCTGGCCCATGAAGCTCTCCGTCGTTAGCAGCACGCTCGCTGAAGCGACCGCCGGCGCCGAGCGAGCGATCGCAGGCTAGCATAGGGTCCGTCGCTCACTCGAGGGGCGAGCCAGCACCGACCTCCTCGAACCCAAGGAGATCGCCATGCCGATCGATCAGAAGATCAACTACCTCGAGCTTCCCGCCCGCGACCTCGACGCCGTCCAGAGGTTCTACGAGGGCGCCTTCAGTTGGTCGTTCACCGACTACGGCCCCGGGTACCGCGCCTTCAACGATGGAACCATCGACGGCGGCTTCTACAAGTCCGAGGCGTCCTCCTCGACGCGCAACGGAGCGGCGTTGATCGTTCTCTACGCCGAGGATCTCGAGCGCACCCGCGTCACGGTGCTGCGCAACGGCGGCACGATCGTCAAGGAGACCTTCCCCTTCCCCGGCGGCCGCCGCTTCCACTTCGCGGATCCGAACGGCAACGAGCTCGCCGTCTGGTCCGATCGGTAGGCGAGCGCCTCGGACCCGCCCTTGCCCCCACCCGCCCCCGCGGTAGGATGCGCAAGCGCCTCCAAGGCGCCGGCCGGAGAGCGAGATGCGGCGATGAAGGGTGTGGTGACGGCGATCCTGGGCGGCGGCCAGGGCACCCGGCTGTGGCCGCTGACGCTGCGCCGCGCCAAGCCGGCGGTGCCGATCGGGGGCAAGTTCCGGCTGATCGACATCCCGATCAGCAACAGCCTGCACGCCGGGGTGGAGCAGGTCTACGTGCTCACACAGTTCAACTCCGCCAGCCTCCACCGCCACATCGCCCAGACCTACCGCTTCGACGTCTTCCGCGACGGCTTCGTCAACATCCTCGCCGCCGAGCAGGGGCTGGACAACCGCGACTGGTACCAGGGGACCGCCGACGCGGTGCGCCAGAACCTGAGGCGCCTGATAGGCGACGGTGTCGAGGACGTGCTGATCCTCTCCGGCGACCAGCTCTACTTGATGGACGTGGTCGGCTTCGTCGAGGGCCACCGCGAGCGGCGGGCCGACTTCTCGGTGGCGGTCAAGCCGGTCGACCGCAAGGAGGCCTCGGCGCTCGGCATCATGCGCATCGACGAGAACGGGCGGATCGTCGAGTTCACCGAGAAGCCCAACGACCCGCAGGTGGTCGACCACTTCGCGCTCGACGCCGAGACGATCGGGCGGCTCGACCTCGACGCCGAGCCGGGGACGCTGCTCGCCTCGATGGGGATCTACGTCTTCCGCGCGTCGGTGCTCGAGCAGCTCCTCGCCGGCACCACCGCCGCCGACTTCGGCCGTGAGGTGATCCCCTCGGCGATCGGCGACCACCGCGTCTACGCCTTCGTCCACAACGGCTACTGGCGCGACATCGGCACCATAGGCACCTTCCACGAGGCCAATCTCGAGCTGGCCGCGCCGCTGCCGGCGCTCAACCTCTACAGCCCCGACCGGCCGATCTTCACTCACCCGCGCTTTCTGCCCGGGGCCAAGATCACCGGCTGCCAGATCTCGCACGCGATCGTCGCCGACGGCTCGATCCTCACCGGCGGCCGGATCGCGCGCTCGATCGTCGGCGTGCGGGCGGTGATCCAGCGCGGCGCCGAGGTCGAGGACTCGATCGTCATGGGGGCGACCGAGTTCGAGGGCGTCGAGCCGCGGGGCGAGGTCAAGCTCGGCATCGGCCGCGACGCGGTGGTCAAGAACGCGATCGTCGACCTCAACGCCCGGGTCGGCGACGGCAGCCGGCTGGTCAACGCGGCCGGGCTCGAGGAGGCCGACGGCGAGGGCTGGTCGATCCGCGACGGCATCATCGTCGTCCACCGCAGCGCCGTACTGCCGCCCGGCACCGTCATCTAGAGGCCCCTTCCCGGTGCGAATCTGCCAGGTCAGCGCCGAGCTGGCGCCGTTCGCCAAGACCGGCGGCCTCGGCGACGTGGTCTCGGCGCTCACCCGCTGGCTCGGGCGCGCCGGCCACGACGTCCGGACCTTCGTGCCGGGCTACTCGAGCGCCGACCTCGGCGCCGGGCCGGTGCACCCGGTCGACTTCCTGCAGGGGATCGAGATCGCGTTCGGGCCGCACCGCTACAGGTTCTCGGTTTCGACCACGCGGCTGCCGGGAAGCGAGCAGTGGGTCTATCTCGTCGAGTGCCCGGCGCTCTACGACCGGCCGCGGATCTACACCTCGGACGACGACGAGCACCGGCGCTTCGCGCTGCTGACCCGGGCCGCCCTCGAGAGCTGCCAGCGGATGGGCTGGGCGCCCGAGATCGCCCACGCCCACGACTGGCACGCCGCGCTGCTGCCGCTCTACCTGCGCACGGCCTACTCGTGGGACCGGCTGTTCGGCACCACGCGCACGGTGCTGACCCTGCACAACGTCGGCTACCAGGGCGTGTTCTCGGCGGCGGTGCTCGGCGAGCTGGGCTTCGGCGAGGTCTCGCACCTCCTGCACCAGGAGGACCTCGCGGCCGGGCGGCTCAACTTCCTCAAGACCGGCATCCTCCACGCCGACGCCCTGACCACGGTCTCGGTCACCCACGCCGAGGAGATCCGGACCCCGCAGTACGGCTTCGGCCTCGACGACCTGCTGCGGCGCGCCGGCGACAAGCTGGTCGGGATCGTCAACGGCATCGACGACGAGGAGTGGGACCCGGCGAACGATCCCCTGATCCCCCACCCCTACGACGCCCGCGACCTCTCCGGCAAGGTGAAGAACACCCGCGCGCTGCTCGAATCGCTCGGGCTCGAGTACCGCCAGGGCACGCCGGTGCTCGGCGTGGTATCGCGCCTGACCTACCAGAAGGGCTTCGACCTCGCGTTCGACGCGCTCCCCGAGGCGCTGGCGGCGCGCGACCTGCGGCTGGTG
>Ga0256864_1000358_pt1 | contig 17200 bp, 11 predicted proteins | sample RVTome_11_FD_187336 | JGI IMG/M metagenome (GOLD analysis project Ga0256864, IMG submission 187336) | Soil microbial communities from uranium-contaminated site in the Upper Colorado River Basin, Wyoming, United States - RVT147D111 HiSeq ... | reverse complement strand
CCCGAGGACTCCGGCGGCCCCGATCGGGTTGGTGATCCGCGGGATCGTCAGTCCGAGGGACTGCAGGAGGATGTTGATCGGGCCGAAGGGGTTGAACTGCCAGACCACGTGGCGCTCGAAGGCGTTCTGGCTCTCGAAGGTGTGGACCGAGTCGACCTTGAAGTCGGGGTCGAGGGTGAACAGGGTGAGGTAGCCCTCGTAGACGAGCGGCGGCGGCGCCGGCAGGTTGGCGGCGATGTCGCGGCAGCCGTAGGCGTTCGCGTTGAGCGACCCGACGTTGACCGTGCCGAGGAAGATCAACCCCCCGCCCTCGACCGCCAGGTACGGGAACACCGGTTGCGTGTTCGCGGACAGGTCGTAGTTGAAGAGGTTGCAGGTGGTGGCGTAGTTGCCCGGCTTGAGGTCCTCGAAGGCGTGGGGGAACGCGAAGGGGCCCGGGTCGTTGAGCAAACGGACGTTGCCGCGCTGGAAGCCGCAGACGACCTTGCACCCGAACAGGTGGATCGTCTGGCCCTCGGCGGGCGCTGCGGCGAGCAGCGACGAGAACGCGATCAGCGCGAAGGCCCCAAGAGCGAGAGCGGGGCGGTGGCGGCGGAGTGCGGTGGGTTTCATGAGACCTCCTTGGAGTGACGTGGAAGGGAAGGGCGCCGCAGGACGGCGAGACCGGCGGGCGGCTCCCCGAGTAGGCCTACCTATACAGTGTCGATCATATGCGTAAACGGGCATGCGTGAAGAAATGTTGTTACGCCGATATGACCGAGTGCGGCGTCGGGGTTGAGAGCGTCAGTGGCTGGCGCGGTCGGCCCGCGCCCGGACGGGCGGAGGGTTCAGTCCGGCAGGAGCCCACGCAGGAGGGGGTCGGCCTCCGCCCGCTGCCGCAGCGGCGGCTCGGTCGCGATCGCCTCCGCGAGTGCCTGGCGGGCCGAATCCCGTTCGCCGGCGGCGGCGAGCAGCCCGGCGAGCCGGTAGCGCGCAACGGCGTACTCGGGTTCGGCCGGTCGGCTGCGGGCGAGCCACGGGCGGGCTTCAGCGGCCCGGTCGAGGTCGGCGAGCAGGAGGCCGAGGGCGCCGGCGTGGGGGAAGGCGTCGGGGCCGGTCAGCTCGGCGGCGCGGGCGAGGTCGCGCGCGGCGCCGGCGCGGTCGCCCGCGGCGTGCTCGGCGAAGGCGAGGCGGATCAGCAGGGCGGGGTCCTCGGGCTCGATCTCGACGGCGCGGCGGAAGGCCTCGAGCGCCCGCCCGGGCTCGCCGGCCAGTCCGAGGGAGCCGCCGAGGTTGACCCACAGCTCGACGCGCCGCGGCTGCCGGCGCACCGCCTCCATCCACTCGGCGGCGGCCTCGCCGTGACGGCCAAGACGGTTGAGCGTGAAGGCGAGGACGCGGCGGGTCTCGGGGTCGTCGGAGTCTACCTCGGCGGCGCGCCGGAGGCGGGGGAGCGCCGCGGCGAAGTCGCCGGCCTCGGCGAGCGCGGCGCCGGAACGCGAGAGCGCGAACGGGTTGTCGGGCTCGGTCTCGAGGACGGCGTCGAACTTCGCCACCGCCTCGCGCTCCCGGCCGCGCTCGACCAGCGACTCGGCCTCGCCGAGCAGGTTCCACAGCGCGATCCGGTCCTTGGGGTCGGGGCGGCCGGGCGGTGGCTCGCCGGCCGGCGCGCGGGTTCCGGCGGCGTAGCCGAGGGCGCGCAGGCGGGCGAAGGTCTCGGGGTCGTCGGAGGTCGCGGCGGTCGCTGCCGGACGCGTCTCGACCTCGCGCAGCGCCGCCTGGAGCGCCCGCGCCCGGCGCCGCTCGCGGTCGATCAGGTTCTCGGCCTCGCCCGGATCGGCGGTCAGGTCGTAGATCTCCGGGCGCGGCGCGGCGATGAGCTTCCAACCGCCGTCGATCACCGCCGCGAGCGGCGCCCAGCGGTAGGAGATCCAGGGCCGCCGGCTCTCGGCGTAGGCCGGCGGAACCTCCTGCTGCCGGCCGGTGAGGAGCGGCGTCAGGCTGATCCCGTCGATGCCGTCCCACGCCGGCAGCCCCAGCAGGTCGAGCACGGTCGGCGCGACGTCGATCAGGCGCGCCGCCGCGGCGCTCTGGCCGGGGGCGACGCGATCCGGCTGGTGGAAGACCAGGGGCACCGCGACCGTGCTCTGGTAGACGAAGAAGCCGTGGGTGGCCTCGCCGTGCTCGCCCAGGCTCTCGCCGTGGTCGGCGGCGAAGACGGTGAGGATCGGCGCGGCCCCGGCCGCGGCGAGCCCTTCGCGCAGCGTGCCGACCGCGCGATCGACCGCGATCACCTCGCCGTCGTAGGCGCCGCGCGGCCCGGGGGGGGCGAGCCCGGTCGGCGGCTCGTAGGGGTCGTGGGGATCGTAGAAGTGGACCCACAGGAACCACGGCTCGGGGGCCGTCCGCGCCCACGCCAGCGCCGCCTCCGCGGTCGCCGCGGCGGGGCGTTCGAGGCGGTCGCCGCGGCCGGCGGTGAACTCGTCGTCGTAGCGGTCGAAACCGCGGTCGAGCCCGAAGCCGGCGGCGAGCGGGAAGCCGCTGACGAACGCAGCGGTCGACCAGCCGTGCCCGGCGAGCGCCTCGGCCAGGGTCGGTGGACCGCCCGCGGCGCCGCCCGCGGGCAGGACCTGGCCGTTGTCGCGCACGCCGTGACGGCGGGGCAGGAGTCCGGTGAGGAGCGAGGCGTGGGAGGGCAGGGTCAGCGGCGCCGGCGACACCGCGCCGGCGAAGCGGAAGCCGCCGTCGGCCAGCTCGTCGAGATGCGGCGTCGGGTTGCGGCCGGCGACCCAGCCCAGGGCGTCCGGGCGCAGGGTGTCGACCGTGAGCAGGACGACGTTCGGCCGTGCGTCGGCGCCCGGTTCGGGAGACCAGCCGGCGAGCGCGAGGCCGGCGAGGGCCGCCCCGAACGCCCGCGCCCGCCAGGGTCCGCGGGCGGAAGAAACGCGGGGAGAAGAAAGCGGCCCGGCGCTCGCGGGAGCGCCGGGCCGGCGAGTACTCGTGGGCTTGCGCCCGCGGATCACGGAACCGAGAGCGGCCAGACCGCGGTGCTGCCGCCGTCGAACCCGTCGCCGAAGACGAGGTCGTTCACCGGGCAGACGTTGCCTTGGGTGTCCGGAGTCAGCAGCGACAGGTCGGTGACCTCCACCTGGTCGAACCAGAACGAGCGGGGCTGGAGGAACGCGTCGGTCGAGTAGGTGACCTCGATCTGCACCGCCTTCCCGGCCCCTACGGCGCCGACGTTGGCGGCCGACCAAGTGCTCGAAGCCCAGGTCGGGAACGAACCGGCCCAGCCGATCTCGCCGGTGTTGCAGCCGGTGAAGTTGCCGCTGCCGCCGAGGACGACGTTGTAGGTCCGGCCGCCCGACGGGTTGACCACCGTGCGGCTGCCGTCACCGCCCTCGAGTGCGACGTTGGCGCGGTCGTACCAGCTCCCGCTGGCCGGGTCGAAACCCTCGATGTCGAAGTTGTTCCACAGCGACAGCGTCGAGGTCGGCTCGAGGAGCATGACCGGCGACCGGATCTTGTCGCACTGATCGGCGAGCATCGACGACGAGTCGATCGAAAACTGCGTCCCGTTGCCGGCGCCGCCCGCCCCGTGATTGGTGCGGTTGAACACCGGATCGACCACCGTCCAGCCGTCGAGGTCGGTCTCGAAGTCCCACAGCCGGCTGGCGAACGCCTCTGGGTTCATCTCCGCGCCCGTGATGGTGAGGGTCTCGGTCCGGACCTGGCCGGGAACCGCGGCCTCCAGTTCGTCGCTGGTCACCTCGATCACGAAGTCGATGGCGTCGTTGGTCGTCAGCGCGTCGGCGCGGATGTCGAACCAGCCGATCGCCGTGTCGCAGGCCGCCACCGAATTGGCGTACTCGAGCGGGATGTCGATCGTGGTCGACGGGTGGCTCGGCGACGTCACCGAGACCGGCCGCACATTGGTGTTGTTGCCGGTGCCGATGTTCGAGATCCCGAAGTACACCCGGACGTTCTCGCAGTTGTCGACCAACCCGTCGAGGTCACCGGTCAGGTCGTCCCAGAACACCGAGTTCGGTACCACGGCCAAGTTGGCGCCGGCGGTGGCGGTGACGCTGGTGCATGAGCTGGCTGGCCCGAAGCAGGCGTCGTGGCTGCCGATCGGGATCACCGTGTAGTAGTACTCGCGGCCGTTCTGCAGGCCGTAGTCCGCGAAGCTCATGCCGGTGGTCTCGCCGACCAGGATCTTGCCGAAGTCGCAGCCGAAGACGCCGTCGGTCCGGAAGATCTGGTACTTGGTGGCGCCGGCGACCGCGCCCCAGCTCAGGAGCGCGCCGCGGTCGAGGGGATCGGCATCCATGATCACCGGCGCCAGGGTCGGCGCGCCGGCGCAGCCGGAGTCCATGACGGCCGGCAGGTTGCAGGCGAGCTCGTGCCGGTTGAAGGCGTCGAAGATCGCCTGCATGTGCGGAGTGCCGTTGGCGAGGTTGGCGTCGTCGTCGTCGGCGGTGAGGTAGTTGAGGTAGCCGCCGGTCGCCGCGCAGCCGCCGAACGGCGGCGAGCACTGGTACCAGGCGCCGACGTTGCCGGCGCCGAGGTAGGTCAGCCGCGCGGCGATCTCGAGCGAGGTGTTGAAATCGTAGCCGTACTGCGCTGGCAGGTCGCGGTTGACCAGGTCGAACAGCGCCTCGGCGTAGATCGCGCCCTCGCAGTGGACGCCGCCACCGCAGGGAGAACTGTCGGGGGTGGGGCAGCTCAGGCAGGTCACGCCCGAACCGGGCACGCACCCGGGTGCGACCGAGGTGACGGTGTGCGGGTTGCCCGAGAGGCGGTTGGCAAAGTCGATGTCGCGCACGCCGTCGCAGACCGTGCACGGATCGCCGTAGCCGCCGCAGGGCACGCCGACCAGGAAGCCGCGCCCGATGCACGAGGTGGCCAGCCGCAGGTAGGAGTACATGTCGGCGATGCCCTCGCCCGGGCTCGAGACGTTCGGGAGGGCGTCGTTGTCGTCCAGGCCGTGGCCCCACTCGTGGTCGAACACCGAGGCCAGCTCACCGGTGTTGGAGCACAGGCCGGGAGCCGAGCGGTAGAAGTTGACGTTGGCGCCGCTCCAGAACGCGTTGCACTGGTCATTGATGTTCATGTTGGCGACCAGCGTCGACGTCAGCCAGGTGTTCGCCGGCAGGTGGCTCTGCGCCTGCGCGATCATCTGGTTCAGCTCGAAGAACCCGGAGCGCGAGGAGTGAGTGTTGCCGGCGCCGCCGAAGCCGGGGGTGGTGCAGTCGGTGCCGCCGCTGGTGCCGAAGTCGATGTTGCCGGGCGCGGCCAGGCTGATCGGTCCGCACTGGTCGGCCATGTGGACGAACTGCCCGCTGAGCGTCGAGGTGACGTTGCCGTCGACGCACGTGGCGACGTTGCCGCCGATGTCGGTGAACAGCGTCGGGCCGCCGAAGGCGACGTCGGCGCCCGACATCGGCCAGCCGGCCTGTTCGACGCCGTCCGGCACGGCGCCGTCGTTCGAGACCGGCAACACGCCGCCTTGGACCTGGCGGGAGGTGGCGGTGCCGTAGTGATTGGTGTCCTCGAACAGCAGCACCTCGCCGCTGATCGCGTCGATCAGCGCCTCCCAGCGGGCGAGCCCGGCGTCGGCGACCTGCGGCCGGACCACCCAGACGAGCCGGTAGTCGAGCCCCTCGCCGACCGCAACGGCGTTGTGCTCGCCGCGCGCCAGCGGGACGTACTCGAGGGCCGGGCCGCGGCCGGTGGCGGTGACCGCGAACGGGGAGACGTGGACGACCACGCGGTCGATCGCCTCGGCCGGGGTCAGGTCGGGCGCCGGCGGCAGCGCGACGTCGCCCCAGTTGTGGGCGCCGAAGAGCACCAGGTTGCCGCCGCTGATCGCCGCGGTCAGGTAGCTGTCGCGCACCGCGACGCCGCCGATCTGACGCGGGGCGTAGATCTGGATGAAGTCGCCGCCGCGGTGGGTGGTGACGCGGCCGGGCTGGATCAGCTCCGCGGGGTCGAGGCGCAGCGCGGTGCGGTTGCTCTCGACCCAGCCGCGGAAGGCGTCCCAGGCCGCGGCGCCGATCGCGTGCTCGCCGACCGGGGCGGCCGCGGCGAGCTGGTCCCAGGAGAGCTGGTTGCCCCGGCCCGGTAGCAGGGGCCGGCTGAGGATCAGGGTGCCCCAGCGGCCGGTTCGCGGGTCGATCCGCGCCTGGTCCGCGGGGACGCCGAGGGCCTGGAGGTCTTGCCCGGCGCGGTCGGCGGCCTGGCCCAACAGGTCGCCGGGGTGCGCGTAGCCGTTTTTGACGTTGAGATCGGGGTGGCGGATCACCTTGTCGTCGATCGGGGCCGGGTCGGGCTGCCGGGCGGCCAGCGCCGGACCCGCCGCCGCGAGCACGAGCGTGGCTGCGGTCAACAAGGTGGCGAGGGTGATCGGTCTGCGCGTCATCAATCTTCTCCCTGGTGGGGTGCGGGCCGGCATGGGACGGCCCGCACGGTCATCCGTGCCGAGATCAGAGCGAAGACAGGGTGGTTGCCGAGAGCATCCCATCCGTGAAAACTGAGGCTAACGAGTAAGGGTAGCATACCCGCGGGGAACTCGCGCAGTGCAATCGACGCATATCTGCATCCGCCTCCGGTTCCGCCGGCGACCCGCTCCCCGGCGCCCGCTGCATCGCGCGGCGGCCGCCGGCCTGCTCCTGCTCGCGGCTTGCGCGCTGCCGGCGGCCGCCGCATCCCGGCCAGAGAGGGCGGCCGACCCGCCGCTGGCGCCTGCCGGGGTGGTTCTGCTCACGCTCGACACCACCCGCGCCGACCACCTCGGCAGCTACGGCGGCGCGGCGACCCCGGCGCTCGACTCCATGGCCGTCCGGGGCGCCCGCTGGCTGCACGCGCTCACCCCGTCGCCGCTGACCCTGCCCGCCCACGCCTCGCTGCTCACCGGCCTCGAGCCGCCCGAGCACGGCCTGCGCGACAACGGCGTAACCGTCCTCGGCGACTCGGTGCCGACCCTCGTCACGGTGCTCGCGGGGCGGGGCTGGGACACCGCCGCCTTTCTCGCCTCGCGGGTTCTCGACCGCCGGTTCGGGCTCGACCGCGGCTTCGACGTCTACGACGACCGGATGGCCGCGGAGGCGCTGGGCGAGTACGGCTATCCCGAGCGCGACGCCGAAGCGGTCACCGACGCCGCGCTCGACTGGCTGGCGGCACGGAAGCCGGCGGCGGGCTCCCGGACCGGCGACGGCGCCACGGCGAAGGCCGCTCGGCCGTTCCTCCTCTGGGTCCACTACTACGACCCGCACGCGCCCTATCAGCCGCCGGCGCCGGCCGGCTCCTCCGACGAGGCGCGCTACCGCGGCGAGATCGCCTACATGGACGCCCAGATCGCACGCCTGCTGGCGGCCCTGCCCCCGGAGGTGCTGGTCGCCGCGGTCGGCGATCACGGCGAGGCGCTCGGCGAGCACGGCGAGCGCGCGCACGGGATCTTCCTCTACCAGGCGAGCCTCCACGTGCCGCTGATCGTCGCCGGGCCCGGGGTGCCGGCGGGGTCGGAGATCGCCGAGACGGTGTCGGCGCGGCGGATCGCGCCGACCTTGCTGCGCCTGGCCGGGGCGGCGCCGCCTCCGGGGATGCCGCCGCCGCTCCCCGGCCTGCCGGGGCTCGGCGAGCCGCCGCCCGCCGAGGCGGTCTACAGCGAGACCCGGATGCCGCTGTCGGCCTACGGCTGGAGCCCGCTCGAGGCTCTGACCGCCGGCTCCTGGCGGCTGATCGTGGCGCCGCGCCCCGAGCTCTACGACCTCGGGGGCGATCCCGGCGAGAGCGCCAACCGCATCGACGACCGGCGGCCGGTGGCGCGGCGGCTGCGCGACGAGCTGGCGGCGCGCAAGGAGGGCTTCGCCGCCCGCCCGGCGGCGCCCGCGCCCCCGGACCCCGAGCTGGAGGCGGCGCTGCGCAGCCTCGGCTACGCCGCCGGCGGCCGCGCGGCGGGCGAGCGCGGCGACGGCATCGACCCCAAGGACGGCATCGCCCTGCTCGACGAGCTGGCGCGCGCCAAGGAGCTGCTGGCGGCCGGCCGCGCCGCCGAGGCCGCGGCCATGCTCGAGAAGCTGGTCGAGCGCAACCCGAGCAACGTGCCGCTGTGGACCAACCTCGGCGGCGCGGTCGGCGCGGCGGGCCGCGGCGAGGCGGCGCTCGCCGCCTACCGGCGCGCCGTCGAGCTGAACCCCGGGCTCGACTTCCTGCACCTCAACCTGGCCGAGGCGTTGTGGCGCCTGGGCCGCACCGACGAGGCGCGCCGCGAGTACCAGCTGGCGCTCGAGATCAACCCGCGCGCCGCCAGCGCCTGGCTGACCCTGGCCGAGATGGCGGCCCGCCGCGGCGCCGCCGCCGAGGAGCGGCGACTGCTCGGCGAGGCGGTGGCGGCGGGCACCGCCAGCGCGGGGATCCTCGCCCGCCTGGGGCAGATCGAGATGGAGGCCGGCGACACCGCCTCCGCCGCCGGCCGCTTCGCCGAGGCGACCGAGCTGGCCCCCGGCTGGGCGATGCTCTGGGTCCTGCGCGCGCAGCTCCTTCTGCGCACCGGTGAGCCGGAGAAGGCGCGGCCCTTCCTCGAGCGGGCCGCCGGCCTCGACCCGGGCGGTCCGGCCGGTGCACAGGCGCGCCGCTGGCTCGGAGGCATCGCCGCCGATCCACCGGGCGGCGGGTAGCTTCCCGCGGGGCGTAGATTTCGGGGCTAGAATCCGTCCGTCCAGTCGGAGACCCGATGCTCGAGACCGTCGCCGCCCCGCCCCCACGCACCCTCCCCCACAGCGAGGAGTCCGAGCGGGCGATCCTCGCCGCGGTGCTGCTCGACCCGCGCATCCTGCCGACGATCACCGGCCGGCTGAGCGCGGAGGACTTCTACTCCGAGAAGCACCGCACGCTCTATCAGGCGATGATCGACCTCCAGGAGCAGCGCACCGGCATCGACCTGCGCACCCTCCAGGCGCGGCTCGAGCAGCAGGCCAAGCTCGACGAGATCGGCGGCGTCGCCTACCTCGCCAGCCTCGACCTCGACCTGCCCGACATCGGCCGCTCCGACGCCTACGTCGAGATCGTCAAGGAGCGCTCGATCCGCCGCCGGCTGATCGCCGCCTCGGGCGAGATCATCCGCGACTGCCTCGACGGCGGCCTGCCCGCCGAGGAGGCGCTGGGCAAGGCCGAGCAGGCGGTGCTCGGGCTCGGCGAGGAGGCGGTCCGGCGCGGCTTCGTCACCCTCGGCGAGGTCTTCCACGAGACCCTCGAGGACCTCGAGGAGCGGCCGGGCTCGACGCTGATCGGCATCTCGACCGGCTTCACCGACTTCGACCGCATCACCCACGGTCTCAACCGCTCGAACCTGATCATCATCGCCGGCCGGCCGGGGATGGGCAAGACCAGCTTCGCGCTCAACGTCTCCCAGCACGTCGCGCTGCGCGAGAAGCGGCCGGTGGCGATCTTCTCGCTCGAGATGTCGCAGCAGGAGCTGGCGCTGCGCGTGCTCTGCTCGGAGGCCGACGTGCCGTTCTCTCGCCTCCGCTCGGGACACCTGTCGCAGAAGCAGTGGAGCCGGATCATCCAGACCGTGCGCGGCACTTCCGACGCGCCGCTCTACATCGACGACTCGCCCAACCCGAGCCTGCTCGAGATCGGCTCCAAGGCGCGCCGGCTCAAGGCCGAGCGCGGGCTCGACCTGCTGGTGCTCGACTACCTGCAGCTCATGCACGCCGGCGGCCGCTACGAGAACCGCACCCTCGAGATCGGCGCGATCAGCCGGGGTCTCAAGCAGCTCGCCAAGGAGCTGGACATCCCGGTGGTGGCGCTGTCGCAGCTCTCGCGCCAGCCCGAGCGGCGGGGGAGCGACCACCGGCCGCAGCTTGCCGACCTGCGCGAGAGCGGCTCGATCGAGCAGGACGCGGACCTCGTGGCGTTCATCTACCGCGACGAGATCTACCACCCGGAAGACGAGGACGTGAAGGGCCTGGCGGAGGTGATCCTGGCCAAGCACAGAAACGGCGAGACCGGCACCATCGAACTGGCCTTCCTCGGCGAGAGCACGAGCTTCCGCAACCTGGCCCGCCATGGGTTCGACTCCGAGACCGCTATTCACTGAGGGGGGTTGTTCCAACCCCCCTCCCCGCGGGAGTGAATCCCGCGGGGGCCCCTCCCCCGAGTCGGCGGCCTTTCGGCCGCCGCACACGCGGCCTTAAGCCGCGCGTCGTCCTGCTGCGTTACGCTGAACCCCGTGAAGACCGCTGACGCCATTGCCCGGACCTCCGCCATCGGGAACTCCGCTTCCGTCGTGCCCATGGCCGCAGGTCCGGAACTGACCGAGGGCGAGCCGGCGGCAGCGTTGCGGCCGGCGTGGGCGGAGGTCGACCTCGACGCGCTGACGTCCAACCTCGCCGGGTTGCGCCGCCTCGCCGCGCCGGCCGGGGTGCTGGCGGTGGTCAAGGCCGACGCCTACGGCCACGGCGCGCCGCGGGTCGCCCGGGCGCTCGAGGAGGCGGGGGCGGAGTGGGCCGGCGTGGCGATGCTCGAAGAGGCGCTCGAGCTCCGGCGCGCCGGCGTCGGGCTGCCGGTCCTGGTCCTCGGCACCGCGCACGAGGGTCAGATCCCGCTTTACCGCCGCCACTGGCTGACCCCGACGGTGTCGAGCCTCGACCAGCTCGAGATGTGGCGCGCCCGGGCGGGCGGCGGGGGAGGCGGCGAGGGTCCGACCGAGGTCCACCTCAAGATCGACACCGGCATGCACCGGCTCGGGGTGCCGGCCGAGGCCGCTGCCGAGGCGCTCGAGCGGCTGCGCGGCGAACCCGGACTGCGGCTGGCCGGGCTGCTCTCGCACTTCGCAGAGGCAAACGAGCCGGAGAGCGCGGCCAGCTCGGAGCAGGAACGGCGCTTCGCCGCGGTCGTCGAGCTGCTGACCGCGGCCGAGCGCGAGCGGGTGGTCGTCCACCTCGCCAACAGCGCCGGGCTGCTGCACCGGCCGTCGGCCCGCCACCGGCTGGTGCGTCTCGGCCTGTCGCTCTACGGGCTCGACCCCGCGGGCGAGGTCGGCGGCGCGGAGGCCGGGCTGGCGCCGGTGCTGTCGGTGGCCGCCCGCATCGTCCAGCTCCGCCGGGTCGCTCCCGGCGAGGCGGTCGGCTACGGCGGCCGCTGGAAGGCGGCGCGACCGAGCGACGTCGCGGTGGTGCCGGTGGGCTACGCCGACGGCTATCCGTGGCGGCTGTCGCTCGCCGGGACGCCCGCCGGCGCGCCGCCGGCGAAGTCCTCCGCGGCCGCTTCGCCGGTCGCAGAAGCGCTGGTCGGAGGCCGCCGGGTGCCGCTCGCCGGCGCGGTGAGCATGGACATGCTGGCGCTCGACGTCACCGGCACCGGCGCCGCCGTCGGCGACGAGGCGGTGCTGCTCGGCCGCCGCGGCGGCGAGGCGATCACCGCCTGGGAGCTGGCGCGCCGCGCCGGCACCATCCCCTACGAGGTGCTGTGCGGCTTCGGCCGGCGCCTGCCGCGCCGCTACCTGCGGGGCGGCGGGGTCGAACCGGGCCCGGAGCGCCGGCCGCCGGAAACGCCCGGGGGGGGCGCGCGATGACCGTCGCCGAACGCGCCGCGCCTGCCTCCCGCGGCGAGACCGGCCTGGCAGCCCGGCTGCTCGCCCCGGTCGAGCTGTTCCTGACCGAGATGGGCCGCCTCGTGCTGCTGCTCGGGCGCACCCTGGCGTGGACGCCGCGGCCGCCCTACGACGTCCGCCAGTTCCTGATCCAGACCGTGCGGATCGGCGTCCAGTCGGTGCCGGTGGTGCTCTTGACCGCGCTCTTCACCGGCGCGGTGCTGGCACTCCAGAGCTTCGCCACCCTGCGGCGGTTCAACGCCGAGGGCTTCGTCGGCTCGCTGGTGTCGCTGTCGATGCTGCGCGAGCTGGGGCCGGTGATCGGCGGCCTGATCGTCGCCGGGCGCTGCGGCTCGGCGATGGCCGCCGAGCTGGGCACCATGCGGGTGACCGAGCAGATCGACGCCCTCGAGGTGATGGCCACCGACCCGGTCCACTACCTGGTGGTGCCGCGGGTGTGGGCGACCACCCTGTCGCTGCCGCTGCTGATCGCGCTCGCCAACGCGGTCGGCATCGCCGGCGGCTACCTGGTCTCGGTGGTCTTGATGGGCGCCAACCCGGTCACCTACATGGACAACACCTTCCAGTACCTCGACCTCAACGATCTCGGCAGCGGCCTGGTCAAGGCGGCGGTGTTCGGGCTGCTGATCGCGATCATCGGCTGCGCCAAGGGCTTCTACACCACCGGCGGCGCCGAGGGCGTGGGGCGCTCGACCACCCGGGCGGTGGTGCTCGCCTCGATGGCGATCCTGATCTCCGACTTCTTCCTGACCAAGATCCTGTTCTGAGGCTCGACCCTCGTCGTGACCGAACCCGAGACCGCGGCCCGCGACGGGGTCAAGATCCGGCTCGCCGGGCTGCACAAGCGGTTCGGCCCGAAGGTCGTGCTCGACGGCCTCGACCTCGCGGTCGCCGACGGCGAGTCGGTGGTGGTGATCGGGCGCTCGGGCACCGGCAAGAGCGTGATGCTCAAGCACATCATCGGCCTGCTGCGGCCCGACGCCGGCGAGGTCACCATCGACGGCGTGGCGATCGGCGGCCTCGACAACCGCGAGCTGACCGGCTTCCGCCGCCGCTTCGGCATGGCGTTCCAGGAGGGCGCGCTGTTCGACTCGATGAGCGTCTTCGACAACATCGCCTTCCCGCTGCGGCGCCAGACCGGCCTCGGCCCGGGCGAGATCGCCGACCGCGTGCGCGAGTGCCTGGAGATGGTCCACCTCGAGGGGGTCGAGAAGAAGGCGCCTTCGGAGCTGTCGGGGGGCATGCGCCGGCGGGTCGGCTTCGCCCGCGCGATCGCCCACGAGCCCGAAATCCTGCTCTTCGACGAGCCGACCTCGGGCCTCGACCCGGTGACCACCGCGGCGATCGACGACGTCATCTGCGGCCTGCTCGAGGGCGTGCGCTCGACCGCGGTGACGATCACCCACGATTTGACCAGCGCGTTCCGGATCGCCGACCGGATCGGCATGCTGCATCGGGGTAGGATCATCGCCATCGCGCCGCCGGAGGAGTTTCGGCGGCTCGACGACCCGCGGGTGCAGCAGTTCCTCGAGGGGCGGGGCGAAGGCCCCCTCAGCGAAGACGGCGGCGGCAACGGCTGAGAGGTGCGGCCGCGGCGCCCCGAGCGGCGCAGGCGGGCGAGAGAAAGGGACTCGATGTCACAGGCGGTCAAGGTCGGGATCTTCGCCACCGTGGCGCTCGTGGTGCTGGCGGTGCTCATCCTCCGCGTCGAGGACTTCAACCCGTTCGCACCCGAGGGCCGGCGCCTGACGGCGATGTTCGACTCGGTGGCCGGCCTCGACGACCGCTCGGCGGTGCGGGTGGCCGGCGTGCGGGTCGGCCGGGTCGACGGCGTCGGCCTCGAGAACCGCCGGGCGCGCGTCGGCCTCCTGCTCGAGGAGCCGATCGGGCTGACCGAGGGGACGAGCGCGCGGATCGCCAACTTGGGTCTGCTCGGCGACAAGTACGTCGAGCTAATTCCCGGACCGCCGGACGCGCCGCCGCTGCCCGAGGACGCGGTGATCGAGGGCATCACCTCGCCGACCTTCGACGACACGATGAAGCAGCTCTCGCGGATCGGCGGCTCGATCCAGCGGGTCACCGACTCGTTCGGGGCCGAGGGCGGCGGCGAGTCGCTCGGCCGGCTGATCCAGAACCTCGAGGCGACCACCGCCGAGATCCGCGAGTTGGTCGCCGCCAACCGCGCCCAGGTCGACTCGACGATCGCCAACTTCGAGCGCGTCAGCGCGGCCCTGGCGCGCGAGCTGCCGGTGCTGACCGCCAAGACCGGGGCGCTGGTCGACCAGATCCACGCGGTGGTCTCCGAGAACCGCGAGCAGCTCGCCGGCAGCATGGAGAACGTCGAGGCGCTGACCGCCGACCTGCGCACCTCGGCGCAGGACCTCAACGTCATCTCCGGCAAGCTGGCGCGCGGCGAGGGCACGCTCGGCAAGCTCCTCAACGACGACCAGGCGCACGACGAGCTGGTCGCCACCCTCGACTCGATCCAGGGCGGTGTATCCACGCTGTCCGACACCCTCGGCCGGGTCGGCCGGCTGCGCCTCGACCTCGGAGCCGAGGGCGCGTGGCTCCAGGACCGCGAGGAGTCGCTGGCCAGCTTCGGCATCACCATCGACCCCGACCCCGAGGACAACAAGCTCTACCGGGTCGCGCTGTCGAGCACCCCGGGCGGCGACGTCCAGGAGAAGACCGTCCGCGAGACCGTCACCCTTCCCGACGGCTCCACCGAGACCACCATCCGCGAGACCTTCACCCGCGAGGACAAGGCGGTGTTCACGGGGCTGCTCGGCGTCCGTCTCGACAACGGCGCCCGCCTGTGGGGCGGCATCATCGAGGAGGACTTCGGCGTCCAGGTCGACTACCCGTTCTTCGACCGCCGCGCCTGGCTCGGCCTCCAAGCCTTCGACTTCGACCGCGAGAACGACCGCGACTTCCACCTCCGCCTCAACGCCCGCTGGTACCTCCACCCCAACGTCTACCTCTGGGGCGGCTACGACGACCCGCTCGAGAGCGAGCTCGACGCGCTGTTCCTCGGCGGCGGCATCACCTGGAACGACGACAACCTGAAGTACCTGCTGGGCTCGGTGCCCAGCGGGGCGTTTTAGTTACTACGCGGCGGTTCCTGCCTGACCAGCGCCGAACGAAGCTCCGCTGCCATCCTCGTCAATTCGTCGGCCCCGCTGAACTCGGCCTTCGCCAGTTGTCGTCCAGCCGGCCCAGGACCTCGATCGCCGGCCCGACAGCCTGCTGAGCCAGCGTGATGGCCGCGGCCAGCAGCGCCTTGGCGACCTGTTCGGCGAGGGCGACCGGTTCGGCGAGGGCGGGTCGCGGGGATCGACAGGCGAGAGTATGATCGCCAGCGGAGATCCCCGGATGACGGTCTACAAGCTTCCGCTCGTCCTCGAGCCGCAGCCGGAGGGCGGCTTCACGGTCACGAGTCCGGCTCTTCCCGAGCTGATTACCGAAGGCGACAGCGTCGAGGAGGCCCCGGACAATGCCCGCGACGCGCTCGCGGCTCTGATCGAGGCCTTCCACGACCTCGGCCAGCCTCTACCGGCCGCGCTTCGACCCTTCGACGATTCCGCTCCGTTGGCGATCGAGATGGCCCTGGCCGTCCCGTGACCTACCGCGACATCGCGCGCCGGCTCCGCGCCTTGGGCTGCGTGGAGCTTCGCCGGCGCGGCTCGGGCTCGCACCGCAAGTGGCACGACCCGGCGACCAACCGGGTCGCTCATGTCCAGGACTGGGGCAGCAAAGACCTGAAGCTGGGCACCGTGCGGGCCATCGTCCGCCAGCTCGGCGTCTCTGGGCCGAGTTCGACCGTGGGTGAGGGGATCGCCAGACCACTTCAAGCGCGGTTGCTCCTGGGGGGCATTTGCTCCGGCCGCTCGAAGCCCTCGGACGAGGTCGGTCTCGGCCTTGGTCGCCGGGGTGAAGATCGGCTCGGGGAGACGGTCGGCGCGCCGGAGGCCGGGGGGGAGCGGCACGCCGCAGACCACTCTTCAGTGCATGCACGACTGCGGCACCCCGATGACCAGCTCTTCTTGGAGCAGCGGCCGGTCGGGGATGCTCATCAGAAGGCGGATCATCTCGGCCCGGCGCTCGCCGTCGCTGAAGAGGTGGATCCTGCCGTGGTAGGCGAAGTCGAGACCGACCCAGAGGTCGGGATCGGAGGCGTGGAGCGCCACCAGCTTGCGCTTGAGGCCGTCGGGTGAGTGCAGGGCCGGGAGGATCAGGGGGTTCGCCGGCGCGCGGGGGAAGTAGCGGACGCCGGAGACGTGGAGGTAGTCGTCGGTCTCGAGGCCGGGCGGACGGGGGACGAGCAGGCTGTTCCAGCGGTCGGCGTCGACGCGCAGGTTGCTGAGCATGGCGAAGCTGTACTGGAAGCCGAGGCCGAGGTAGGGACGGGCCGCGTTGAACAGGCAGAGCGCCAGGAGCGCGAGCAGGAACGCCCGCAGCCGCGCCGGCAGCGGCGCGGGGGCCGGCGCCGGCGGCCGGGCGCGGCGGCGGCGCAGGCGGTGCAGGCGGTGCACCAAGGCCACCGCCGCTGCGCCGATCACCAGCGCGGCGCCGGCCTGAAACACCGCGAACTGCACCCACGACCGCGGCCCCCGGTAGGCAACGGCGCCGGCGGCCACGAAGACCGCAACCAAGGCCGGGAACCACTTGTGGTGCCGCCGCCACGCGTCGCGCAGAGCGGGGCCGGCGGCTTCGGGGAGACCGGCGACGCCGGCGGTCATGATCAGGGCGGAGAAGGTGGTGGCGGTGCTCATGCCGAACTGCAGCACGAGCAGGCCGACGATCAGGCAGCCGAGGGCGGGGGCGAGCCAGAGCAGGATCGCGCCGCCGACCTCGAGCGCGATGATCGCCTCGGGCGTGATCAGCTCGACAGGCGCAGGCGGCAGCCGCCACCACTCAGCGAGGGTAGTCGCGCAGGTGAATGCAGGAGACCGCGGGATCGAAGAAGTCGCGGTTGACCTTGTGGAAGGCGGCGGCGAACAGGGCGACGCTGCCGAGCACGCGGGTGCCGCCGAGCGCCGCCGCCTCGAAGTCGCGCTCGAACGTACGGCGCCGTGCGAGCAGGAAGGCGGCGCAGCCGCTCGCCGGATAGCCGGCGATCAAGGGCCACTCGGCCGCCGGGAACCACAGCGACAGGTGGGTGCGGAGGATGACCGACGCCCAGACGGTCGACGCCCCGAGCGCGGCGGCCAGCACCAGAACCCGCCGCGGTCCGAACGCGACCAGGAGCAGGCCGCAGAGCCCGAGCAGGTGGACGGAGCCGGGAAAGATCTCCCAGTAGGTCCCCGGATCGTGGAGGAGTCGCATCAGGAGAAACTGGACCAGCGCCCAGCCGTAGACCCGCCAGGTCAGGCCACTCCGCCAGCCCCCGAGCGGTTCGATCAGCCATGAGAGCGCCCCGGCGTCGACCCGAGGCGGCCGCGCGGCATCCGGCCCCGGCTCCGTCACCTAGAACGAGACCTCCCGCCCGGTCAGGCGCCGGAACGCCTCGCGGTAGCGCTCGAGTGTCCCCGCGACCACCTCGGCGGGCAGCTCGGGGGGCGGGCTCGCGTGGTCCCAGCCCGAGGCGTCGAGCCAGTTCCGGAC
>Ga0256864_1000357_pt1 | contig 17201 bp, 6 predicted proteins | sample RVTome_11_FD_187336 | JGI IMG/M metagenome (GOLD analysis project Ga0256864, IMG submission 187336) | Soil microbial communities from uranium-contaminated site in the Upper Colorado River Basin, Wyoming, United States - RVT147D111 HiSeq ... | reverse complement strand
GGGCGTCGCCGCAGCCGCGAGCTACGTCCCGGCCGCGCGCGCGACGCGGGTGGATCCGATGGAGGCGTTGCGGACCGAGTAGTTCATACGTCAACGCCCTTCGCCGAAGCTGAGCCCCACGTCACAAGACTTGAGACCTAAGACCTAAGACCCCAAAAGGCTAAAACGAACTGCCCGTTTTCGGGAACCCCAATCCCACCTTCGGACATGCCGCGACGGTTCCGGCCTGCAACAGCCCCGTAACGGCATTGATGGCATTGAATTACGGTGTGTCAGGTGTGGCATCCTGCTTGCTTTCGTGAGATCGGAATCCACCACGCGTCGGGCGCGCTGCCGCTTGGCAGTGACTCGCAGGGAGGGGCGAGCGGGATCTCACAGGCCCGGCCCCGGCGCGTGGAACTGCGCGGTGACCGGTCACCGGTGACAGGCTCGGTTAGCCGCCATCGCCTGTCATCTGAATCCCGGTCACCGGTCACCGGTCACCGTGCCCCGCACACCTCGGAGCGAGATGCTCACCGATCTCCGCCAGACGATCCGGTCCCTGATGCACCGCCCAGGTTTCACCGCGGTCGCCGTCGTCACGTTGGCACTCGGCATCGGCGGCACCACCGCCATTTTCAGCTTGGTCGACACGCTGATGCTGCGGGAGTTGCCGTACCCGGATGCCGACCGCGTGATGACGCTGTGGCAGGACAACGCGAAGGACGGCATTCCGCGGGACGAGTTGAGCCCCGCGAACTTTTTCGACTGGCGAGAGCGGAACCGCGCGTTCGAGGTCATGGCGGCGGCGGATCCCTTCAGCTTCGACCTCACCGGAGACGGTCCGCCGGAGACGCTCTTCGGCGTGCTGGTGACCGAGGGGTTCTTCGACGTGCTTCGCGTGCGGCCGCACCTCGGTCGCACGTTCCTGCCGGAGGACCACGCTCCGGGCAGCGGCACGACGGTGATGCTGACATTTCAGCTCTGGCAGCGGCGCTTCGGCGGCGACCCGGGTCTGGTGGGCGGCGCGCTCAGGTTGGACGGCGAGCCGGCGGTGGTGGTCGGCGTGCTCCCGCCGGAGTTCGAGCTCGGGATGCTGCCCACTGCGGGCGAGCGGGGAGTGTGGGGTGCACGCACGATGCAGGGATGGGAGTCGCAGGCGCGCGGGTCCGTCTGGTGGAACGCGATCGGACGGCTGAAGCCGGGCGTCACCCGCGAGATGGGCGAAGCGGACCTCGACCGTGTGTCGGCCGAGCTGGCTCGTGAGTATCCGGGGACCAACGAGGGAATCGGCGCCGCGGTGGTGCCGCTGCACGAGCATCTCGTCGGTTCCGCCCGCACGGCGCTGCTCGTGCTGCTGGGCGCGGTGGTTGCGGTGCTGCTCATCGCGTGCGTGAACGTAGCCAACTTGCTGCTGGTGCGGGGCGCGGAGCGGGAGGGCGAGCTGGCGCTCCGGTCGGCGCTGGGCGCTGACCGGGGTCGGCTCGTACACCAGCTGCTCGGCGAGAGCGTGGTGCTCGCGTCGCTCGGCGGGGCCGCCGGCGTCGTCATCGCGTTCTGGGGCGTCGATGTGGTCAAGCGCCTCGGGCCCGGCGACATTCCGCGACTCGACGCCGTCACAGTCGATGTGCGCGTGCTGCTGTTCACGTTGGGGCTGACGCTGGCCACCGCCGTCCTGTTCGGGCTGCTTCCCGCGATTCAGTCCTCACGACCACGGTTGCGGGACGCGCTCCAGGAAGCGCGGGCGACCGTGGGGCGCGGGCGCCGGCGGCTGCGCAACGCCTTCGTGGTGGCGGAGACGGCGCTGGCGCTGATGCTGCTGATCGGTGCGGCACTGCTGACGCGCAGCTTCGTGTCGCTCATCAAGGTGGATCCTGGCTTCGCCAAGGACAATCTCCTGGCGCTCCAGGTCTTCTACTGGAACAACGAGGACACGTACGAGGACCGGATCCGGTTCTTCGACGAGACCGTGCGGCGCATCGAGGCGCTCCCCGGCGTGCAGTCGGCGGGCGCGGTGTCGGCGGCGCCGTTTCTCGAGGCGAACATCGGCATTCGCCGCGCGATCGTGGTCGAGGGCGCGCCGGAGCCCCGCCCGGGGGAGGAGCCGCAGGTGTACGTGACGGTCGCGACCCCGGGCTACTTCGGCACGGTGGGCGTTCCACTGTTGCGCGGCCGGCCGCTCACCGACCGGGACGACCTCGGCGCGCCGGGGGTCGCGTTGATCAACGAGGAGATGTGGCGGCGCCACTGGCCGAACCAGGATCCGGTGGGCCGGACGTTCCGCCTCGGCGCCGGTCCCCCAGTCGGTACCGATTCGACGTCGATCGAGATCGTGGGCGTCGTGGGCGACGTGCGGCACGAGGGCTTCGACAGCCCGCCCCGGCCGGAAGCGTTCTTCGCGCAGGCACAGGCCGGCTTCGGCTCGATGACCTATTTCGTGCGGACGGCGGCCCGGCCCGCGCCGATGATCGAGACCGTCAAGCAGGAGATCTGGGCGCTGGCGCCGTTGCAGACGTTCTACCGCACGGCGACGGTGGACGAGCTCGTTTCCAGGACGCTGGCGCCGCGCCGCTTCGTGCTCGTGCTGCTCGGCGCGTTCGCGGCGATGGCGCTCGTGATGGCGGCCGTCGGCATCTACGGCGTCATGAGCTACGCCGTGAACCGCCGGACCCACGAGGTGGGCATCCGCATGGCGTTGGGCGCCGACCACCGCAGCGTGCTCCGCATGGTCGTGGGGCAGGGCATGGCGCTCACCATGGCCGGCGTGGCGGTGGGACTCGTCGCCGCGTTCGCCGGGACCCGCCTCATGACGAGTCTCCTGTTCAACGTACCGCCACGGGACACGATCGCGTTTTCGCTCGGCGTCGCCGTCCTGGCGGGTGCCGCGTTCCTGGCGTCGTACGTGCCAGCCCGGCGCGCCACGCGCGTGGATCCGATGGAGGCGTTGAGAAGTGAATAGGTGATAGGGGTAGGGGTTAGGGGTTAGTGAACCTCCCCCAAACGTCTAACCCTAACCCCTGACCCTTAACCCCCAACGACTGAACTTGCATGCTCAACGACATCCTCTACGCCGTCCGCTCGCTGAAGAAGCACCCCGGCTTCACCACGGTCGCCGTGTTCACCTTGGCCCTCGGCATCGGAGCCAACACCGCAATCTTCAGCGTCGTGAACGCGGTGCTGTTCCGGCCCATCCCGGCGGCGTCGCTCGATCAGCTCGTCGTGATCCGGGAGGATCTCCCGGGGCTGAACCTGCTGAACGCGCAGCTGGCGCCCGCGGAGGTCGTCGATCTGGCCAACCGGACCGACGTCTTTCCGGCCGTCACCGGGTTCCTCACAAGCGACCGGACGCTGAGCGGGTACGGCGAGCCGGCACGCCTGGAGACCGCAGCGACGGTGGGCGACTTCCGCGGCGTCTTCGGTGTCGAGCCGCATCTCGGCCGCTTGTACGACGCCTCGCACTCGATCGAGGGCCCGTTCGACGTCGCGGTGGTGAGCTACGGACTGTGGCAGCAGCTCGGCGGTGGCGACTCGAGCTTCGTTGGGAGCACGATTCGCCTCGACGACGTGGCACACGTGGTCGTCGGGGTGTTGCCGCGGGGTTTCCGCTACCCGCGGGATGTCCAGGTCTGGGTGCCGTTCGCGTACACCGATGCGTGGAAGGAGCCGCAACGCCGTGGCACGCTGATCATGACGACCGTCGCGCGGGTGGGGCCGGGTCTGTCGGACGCGCACGTTGCCGCCGCGCTCGACGCGGAAGCGGCACGCTGGAAGGAGCTGTACTACCCGGGTGCGGAGATCGGCAAGCTGCTCCACGCGACGGACTTCGTGGCGTACCTGGCGGGCCCGCTGCGCACGATCCTGCTCGTGCTCCTGGGCGCCGTCGCCTTCGTGCTCCTCATCGCCGCGGCCAACGTGGCCAGCTTGCAGCTCGTGCGTGTGGCCGGTCGCTCGCGGGAGCTGGCGGTCCGGACCGCCATCGGCGCCGGTCGCGTGCAGATCGTCCGGCAGCTCCTCGCGGAGGCGCTGCTGCTGGCGGCGGCGGGCGGCGCGGTCGGCCTGTGGCTGGGCTCGCTGTCGCTCGACCTGCTGGAGGGGTGGGCCCCCGCGCAGCAGATGTACCTCTCCGACATCCCGCTCGACGGCACGGTGCTGGCGTTCACCGCGCTCGCCGCGCTGGTCAGCGCGGTGGGATTCGGGGTCGTGCCGGCGCTACGCGCCGCCGGCGTGCCGCCGCTGGATGCCATGCGCGAGTCCGGTCGCGGCGAGAGCGCCGGAGTGAAACGCCATCGACTGCTGCGGGCCAGCGTGGCGTTGCAGCTCGGCCTCGCGCTGCTCCTCGTGCTCGGATCCGGCTTGATGGTCCGAACGCTGGCGCAGCTCCTGGGCGCGGATCCCGGCTTCGTCCCCGAGAACGTGACGACCGCGCAGGTCTCGGTGGCCGGCGCGACATACGACACGCCGGCCAAGCGGCTCGCCTTCTTCGACGCGGTCATGGAGCGGCTACGCGCGCTTCCCGGCGTGGACGCGGCGGCGCTCGTGTGGGGGCTACCGTTTTCCGGCCAGGGCGATAGCAGCCCGTTTGACATCCCCGGACGGCCGGCGCGTCCCGGCGAGCCCGAGCGGCACGCGGAAGCGCGCATGGTGAGCCCGGGCTACTTCCGCGCGATGGGCGTTCCCTTGTTGCGAGGGGCCGACTTCGACGGCTCCGAGCAGCCCGGCTCGCCGTTCGTCGCCGTCATCGACGAAACGTTCGCCAAGCAGTTCTTCCCCGATCAAGACCCGGTGGGGCGGGAGATCACCGGCTACTTCGGCGATCCGGCCACGATCATCGGCGTGGCGGGCCGCGTGGATCACCGCGAGGTCGGCGACCGGCCAAAGGCGATCGCCTACTATTCGTACCGGCATCAACCGTGGCTCGGCTGGCGTTCCCTGGTGGTGCGCAGCGAGCTGCCGGTAGGCGCTGTCACCGAGCTGATGCGGACCGCCGTGGCGGATATCGACCCGAACGTTCCCGTCTACGACGTGCAGACCATGGCCGGCCGGATCGAGCGGTCGCTCGGACCGCGACGCCTGGCGATGCTCGCGCTGGGCGCGTTCGCCGTGCTCTCCGCGCTGCTGGCGTCGCTCGGCGTGTACGGGGTGATGCGCTATACCACGAGCCAGCGCACGCACGAGATCGGTATCCGGATGGCCGTCGGCGCCAGGCCGCGGGACGTGCTCGGGCTGGTGATCCGGCAGGGACTCGCGGCGACGACCGTGGGCCTCGTGGGCGGCTTCCTCGCGGCGCTCGCGCTCACCCGCCTCATGGCCGGGATGCTTTTCGGGGTGAGCCCGCACGATCCGGCGACGTTCGTCGCGGCGACGGTCCTGCTGGCGGCGATCGCGGTGCTCGCCACCTATTTGCCTGCCCGCCGCGCGACGCTGGTGGACCCGGTGGAGGCGTTGAGAACGGAATAGGTGACGGGTGAGGGGGAACAGGTGACAGCCCCAGCCGCCACCACCCCTTGTCACCTGTCACCTGTCACCATGCTTGGCTGCGCAACGGAGTCCAACGTGCTCAACGACATCCGCCACGCCCTCCGCTCCCTGAGGAAGCACCCCGGCTTCACCGCCGCGGTCGTGCTCACACTGGCGATCGGACTCGGTGCCACCACCACGATCTTCTCCGCGGTGAACGCGGTGCTCTTGCGGCCGCTCCCCGCTCACGATCCGGGGGGCCTGGTGAGCGTCGCCGAGCGCCGCGCAGACGGGCGCGAGCGATCCTCGCTCTCGCTGCCGGAATACGAGGCGTACCGCGACCATGTCGGCGGGGCCGTGGAGCTGGCGGCGCACCACGCGAGCGATGTCACCCTCACCACGCCCGCGGGGGCGGAGGTCGCGCTCGGGCTCGACGTCTCGGGCAATTACTTCTCGGTCCTCGGTCTGACGCCGGCGGCCGGCCGGTTCTTCGACGAGGCTGAAGCGCGCGGTCCGGGCGCGGCGCCCGTGGCGGTCCTGAGCTACGACGCCTGGCAGGTTCGGTTCGACGGCGACCCGGACGCCGTGGGACGCACGCTGCGGGTGAACGGCCAGGCGCTCACCATCGTGGGCGTGGCCCCGCGGGGGTTCCACGGCACCATGCTGGGGGCGCGTCCCCCCGTGTGGCTGCCCATCGGATTGTACGATCAACTCCACCCGGGGCGGGATGCGTACACATGGGGAAGCATGACGTGGCTTCAGCTGTTTGGCCGCCTCGCTCCCGGAACGACCGCGCAACAGGCTGAAGCGGCGCTCGCCGTACGGGCACGGCAGCACGGGGCATCGCACGAGTACGACGACAATCCGCCGGTCGGCGCGCGCGTCCGAGAGTTCACGACGATTCCGGTTGGGCTCCAGAATGCGGTGACCGGCTTCATGATCCTGTTGCTGGCCACCGCGGGCCTCGTGCTGCTGATCGCGATGGTCAACGTCACGGGGATGCTGCTGGTCCGGGCTGCCGCGCGGCGGCGCGAGGTCGCCGTACGCCTCGCGATTGGGGCGCCGCGACGGATCCTGGTTCGCCAGCTGGCGGTCGAGAGCGTGACCCTCGCGCTCGTCGGCGGAGCCGCGGGGGTGCTGCTCGCGACCTGGCTCACGGCGTTCCTCGCCACGGTCCGGCCGCCCTTCGCCGGGATGTTCGTGCTCGACCTGTCGCTCGACTGGCGTGTCATGACGTTCGCCGCCTCCGCGGCGGTCGTGGCTGGGATCGCGTGCGGCCTGGCGCCCGCTCTCGCCGTGACGCGCGGCGGCGCGCCGTCGGTGTTGCGCGAGGGTGCGCGGGGCCCGGACGGGCGGTCGCGCCTGCGGAGCACCCTGGTCGCATCGCAGATCGCGCTGTCGGCCGTCCTGCTCGTCAGCGCCGGTCTCTTCGTGCGAACGCTGCAGTCCGCGTTGCGCACCGATCACGGACTCGACCCGCGCGGCGTTTTCGTGGCGGAGATCGACCTGCGGCTCGCCGGATACGACGAGGGGAGCGGCCGGGCGTTCTACGACCGGCTCGTGGAGCGCGTTCGCGCGGTGTCCGGCACCGAGGCGGCCGCCCTCGCCGAGGTCGTTCCACTGGGGCCGTCGTGGGAGCAGACCCGGGTGATGGTGCCGGGGCACGAGCCGCCGCCGGGTGAAGCCGGCCATCTCATCTATTACAACGTCGTGTCGCCGGAGTACTTCGAGACCGTTCGCCTCCCGCTGGTATCCGGTCGGGCCCTCACGGCGGCGGATCGCGACGGCCCGCCGGTGATGGTCGTGAACGAGACCTTCGCGCGCCGGTTCTGGCCCGACGGCTCGGCGGTGGGGCAACACGTGCGCCGCGGCCGGCAGGACGGCGTGGAGATCGTCGGCGTGGTGCCCGACGGCCGGTACCGCGCCTTCTCGGAGCCGCCCACCCTGTACGCGTACGTGCCGTTCGGGCAGGAATACGCGCACGGCATGTCGCTGCACGTCCGCACCCGCGCGGATGCGGAGACGTTCGCGGCGGCGCTGCGCGCCGAGATCCGCGCGCTCGACCCCGATGTCGCCCCCATCATGATCGCGTCGCTGACCGAGGTGCTCGAGAGCTCCCTCTTTCCGCAACGGCTCGCCGCTGGGCTCATCGGCGGTCTCGGCGTCCTGGGCCTGGTCCTGGCAGTCGTGGGCGTGTTCGGCGCGCTGTCGTTCCGCGTGGTCCAGCGACAGCGGGAAATCGGCGTACGGGTGGCGCTCGGAGCCAGCGGACTGCGCGTCATCGGACTGGTCGTGCGCGACGCGCTTGGCCTGTTCGGGGTCGGCCTGGTGGGTGGGTTGGTCGCGGCGGGGCTGGTGGCGCGGTTGTTCATGGGACTCCTCCATGGGTTGAGCCCCGTCGATCCCGCGACCTATGTCGCCGTCGCCGCGTTGCTGGGCGTCTCGGTCACCGTTGCGGCTTATCTCCCCGCGCGCCGGGCGGCGAGCGTCGATCCGATGGAGGCGTTGAGAAGTGAATAGCTGTTAGGTCCGAGGTCTGAGGTCCTAGGCGTTGCAGAGGAAGATCAAACGCCAGACCCAAGACCTAAGACCTAAGACCTAAGACCTGAGACCTAGATATGCTCAACGACATCCGCTACGCGCTCCGATCCCTGAGAAAACACCCCGGCTTCACCGTCGTGGCGGTGGTGACGATCGCCATCGGCATCGGCGCCAACACCGCCATGTTCAGCGTGATCAACGGCGTGTTGTTGCGCGCCCTTCCGTACGACGATGCGGACCGGCTGGTGGTGTTGCGTGAGGTCAATCCGCTCCTGGAGCCGGACTCGTTCGAAGTCTCCTATCCCAATTTCCTGGAGTGGCAGCAACAGGCGCGTGCGTTCGACGGTTTGGCCGCCGTCCAGACGAGCCCCGTCACGCTCCGTGGCGGAGACGGGCCCGCGGAGCGGGTATTACTGGGCTGGGCCTCGCGGGACCTGTTCGGCCTGCTCGGCGCGCACCCTGTGGTCGGCCGCGCGTTCACGGATCGGGAAGGGACCGTCGGTGCGCAGCCCGTGGTGCTGCTCACGCATCGAGCGTGGCAGAGCCGCTTCGGAGGCGACCCGAACGCAGTGGGTCGCGTGCTGTCGCTCAGCGGGGAGGCGTTCACGGTCGTCGGCGTACTCCCGCGGGGGTTTGCCTTTCCTGATGACGACGTCCAGCTGTGGGCTGCGATGGAGCGCCGCGCGGATGCGGGTTTCATGCAGAATCGAGCGGTCCACACCCTCCTGGCGATCGGCCGGCTCCGAGCTGACGTGGATCTCGACGAAGCGGTGACCGAGCTCCGCACGATCGCATCGCGGATACAGAGCGCGTATCCCGATGAGGACCCAGGACATAGTGTGGTGGCCGTCCGGCTGCTGGACGCCGTCGTCGGGGATGTTCGTCCCGCGCTGCTCGTGCTGTTCGGCGCCGTCGGCTTCGTGCTCCTCATCGCCTGCGTGAACGTCGCCGATCTCGTACTCTCGCGCGCCGCCACGCGCCGGCGGGAGATCGCGGTACGCGCGGCGCTCGGCGCCGGCCGATGGCGCGTCGTGCGCCTGCTCCTCGTGGAGAGCGGCGTCCTCGCGGTGGTGGGCGGTATCGCGGGAATTGCGGTCGCCGTGTGGGGCGTCGACCTGCTGCTGGCCAGTCTTCCTCCGGAGATCCCGCGCGCGGACGGCGTCGTCGTCGATGGGCGCGTGCTGGGATTCACCCTGGCGTTGTCCGTCGTAGCGGGTCTGGGTTTCGGGCTCTTTCCCGCGCTTGTGAGCGCCGGACAAGATCTGCGCGTCTCCCTCAGTGAGTGGTCGGGCTCCATGGCGCCAGCCGGCGCCCGGCTGCGGAGCGCGTTGGTGGTCGCCCAGATTGCCATCTCGCTGGTGCTGCTCGCCGGCGCCGGCCTGATGATCAACAGCCTGGTCCGCCTCCAGCGTGTCGATCCCGGGTTTGACCCGCGCAATCTCCTGTCGATGACGGTATCACTCTCCGGGTCGCCCCTTGGGGCCGAGAGCGAGGAGACCATCGGGTTCTACGAACGTCTCCCCGAACGATTGGAGGCGCTGCCAGGTGTGGTCAGCGTCAGCGCCGTCAATTCGCTGCCGGTGAGCGGCGGCGATTCGCACGGCACGCTCACCATTGACGGGCGCCCCTTCACGCCCGGCGAGGCTCCGACAGCCAGCTTCCGCCGGATCCTTCCGGGCTATTTCCGCGTGATGGGAATCCCGCTGCTACAGGGCCGCGACTTCGAACCCGGCGAGGGCCAGGGCGAGCCGTATGTGGTCATCATTTCCGAGACCATGGCGCGCCGGTACTGGACTGACGGGGATGCCGTGGGGAGTCGCATCAAGGTCGGGCCCGAGGAGAGCGAGCCGTGGCTCACGGTTGTCGGGGTCGCGCGCGACGTGAGGAACGAGCGTCTGGCGGCGGCAGCCGACCTCGCCACCTATGAGCCGCACCGGCAACGACCGTGGCAGACCATGAACGTGTTGGTGAGAACCGAAAGCGACCCCACCGCGCTCATCCCGGTCGTCAGAGATGAGATCCGGCGCGCGGGCAGCGACATCCCCGTGTACGACATCGCCACCATGCCGCAACGCATTGCCGCGTCGCTCGCGTCCCGGCGGTTCGTCGTCGGCCTCTTGGCGTTGTTCGCTGCCATCGCGTTCACCCTGGCGGCGATCGGCGTGTACGGTGTGATCGCGTTCTCGGTGGCCCAACGAAGACGAGAGTTCGGCGTGCGGATGGCGCTGGGCGCGGCACAGCGCGACGTCGCGCGGCTGGTGCTCCGGCACGGTGTCCGGCTCACCCTGATCGGTACCGCCTTCGGTCTCGCCCTCGCGTTAGGGCTCGCGCGCGCTCTCTCGGGGTTGCTGTTCCAGGTTGCGCCGAACGACCCGCTCACGTATGGCATCGCCGTCCTCGCCATCGCGTGTCTGGCGCTCGCGGCGGCTTACATCCCGGCGCGCCGCGCGGCGCAGGTGGATCCGGTGGAGGCGTTGAGAAGTGAGTAGGTAACAGGTGTCAGGTGTCAGTGTCGGGCAGGAGTTTGCATTACCGATACCAACTACCCCGTCGCTGCCAACCTCACCCAACCCGGATACCTGAAGTCCGGGAACCGAAACCCGAAACCTGACATCCGAAACCTGACACCTGAACCTGAAATCTGACTCCTGCCAATGCTCAACGACATCCGCTACGCCCTCCGATCGCTTAAGCACCACCCCGGCTTCACGCTCGCCGCGGTCGCCGCGCTCGCGCTCGGGATCGGCGCCAATACGGCGATCTTCAGCGTGGTGAACGCCGTCCTCCTCCGGCCGCTGCCGTTCCCCGAGCCGGAAGAGCTCGTCGTGCTGTGGGAGCGCAACCAGGAGCTCGAACGGGAACGCGATCCGGTGGCCGCACCGTCGTTCCTCGACTGGCGGGACGCCAGCCGCACGGTCCCGGACATGGCCGCATGGATGTACTGGAGCTACACGCTCACAGGCGGCGAGGAGCCGATACAGGTCACGACGCCGCGCGTCTCGGCGAACCTGTTCGACGTGCTGGGCGTAGATGCCGCGCTCGGCGGCACGTTCGCCGCGGAGCACGAGCAGCCCGGACGGCATCGGGTGGTGGTGCTGAGCCACGGGTTCTGGCTGAGTCGGTTCGGCGGCGACTCGGGCGTCGTCGGGCGGGCCGTACTGCTCGACGGCGATCCCTACACGATCATCGGCGTGATGCCGGCCGCCTTCCGCTTCCCCGACAACGACCGGGTGGCCATGTGGGTGCCGCTCGCGTTCACGGATGACGAGCGGCAATCGCGGCGTCGCCGCCAGTTCTCCGTCATCGGCCGGCTCGCCGACGGCGTCACGGTCGAACAGGCGCGCGGCGAGCTCGACGGCATCGCTGCGGGCATCGCCGCGGCCTCGCCCGCGACGAACAGCGGGTGGGGTGTAACGATCCAACCCGCGTCCGACCTGCTGCTCGAGGCGAACGGCCATCTCGTCATTCTCCTCGGCGCCGTCACGTTCGTGCTGCTCATCGCGTGCGCCAACGTCGCCAGCCTCTTGTTGAGCCGCGCCGCCGATCGGGACCGGGAGATGGCGATTCGCGCCGCCCTCGGCGCCGGGCGCGGCCGCATCGTCGGCCAGTTCATGATCGAGAGCGTCCTGCTGGGCGTGCTCGGCGGGGCGGTGGGCCTCGTGTTCGCGTTCTGGGGCATCGACCTCGTGCTCGCGCTCAACCCCGGCGACCTGCCGGGTTGGAATACCGTGCGGGTGGACCGGGTGGTGCTGGCCTTCACGGGCGGCGTGTCGTTGCTCACGGCGTTGCTCGCCGGCCTCGCGCCGGCGCTCCAGGTGTCGCGAGCGGCGCAGTCCGATGCGCTCAAGGAGGCCGTGGGTCGCACGACGGGCGGTCGCCGCCGCGCGCGGATGCGCAGCGCCATTGTCGTGGCCGAGGTCGCCCTGGCCGTGGTGCTGTTGGTGGGCGCCGGACTGCTGATCAACAGTTTCCTGCGGCTCACGAGCCGGTCGCCCGGCTTTCGGACCGAGCGTCTCCTCGCCGCGAATCTGTTCCTTGCCGACACCCGCTATCCCGAGGACCATCGCCAGATCGGGTTCTTCACGGACCTTCTGGAGCGGGTAGAAGCGTTGGCCGGTGTGGTGGACGTGGGTGCGGCGAGTGCCCTGCCGTTGAACGCGGTGGGTGGGGCCGATTTCGACCTGCCGATCGCGATCGAGGGCCAGGAGCCGCCACCGCCCGGCCAGGAACCCGAGGTCGACTTCCGGGTCGTCACGACCGACTACCTGCGCGTCATGGGCATCCCGCTGCTCCGCGGGAGGGCGTTCGATGAGCGCGACCGTGCCGGCGCGCCGAACGTGATGATCGTGAACGAAACGATGGCGCGCCGCCACTTCCCGGACGACGATCCCATCGGCCGGCGCGTGGCGTTCCCCTGGGGCGGTTGGCGCGAGGTGGTCGGCGTCGTGGGCGACGTGCGCGACCGCGGTCTCGAGGAGGAGCCGCGTGCCGAGATGTACGTCCCGCTGCGGCAGGAAGCGTTCGGCGCGATGGTGCTCGTGGTGCGAACCACGGGCGATCCGCGCCAGGTGATCGATGGTGTGAAGCGGCAGGTCTACGCGATCGACGCGGATCAGCCGGTCCACTCGGTTGCCACGATGGACGAATTGGTCTCGCAGTCCCTCGCCGAGCGGCGGTTCAGCCTGGTCCTGTTCGGTGTGTTCGGCGGTCTTGCCACCGCGCTCGCCGCGATCGGCATCTACGGCGTCGTGTCGTACGGCGTGACCGGGCGCACGCGCGAGATCGGCGTCCGGGTGGCGCTGGGCGCACGGCGAGGAGATGTCGTGCGGCTCGTGCTGCGGCACGGCTTCGCGCTCGCTGCGGTGGGCATCGCCATCGGCGTGGCCGTGGCGCTGGCGTCGACGCGAGCCATGGCGAGCCTGCTGTTCGAGGTGAGCGCCAGCGATCCGATCACCATCACCGTCGTTGCGCTGGGCCTGCTCGGGATAGCGCTGCTCGCGACCTACTTCCCGGCCCGCCGCGCGACGCGCGTGCATCCGATGGAGGCGTTGAGGAATGATTAACGACATCCGCTACGCCCTCCGCTCCCTGAGGAAACACCCCGGCTTCTCGACCGTCGCCATCGTGACGCTCGCCCTGGGGATAGGGGCCAACACCGCGATCTTCAGCGTAGTTCACGGCATCCTGCTGCGGCCGCTGCCGTATCCGGACGCCGATCGCGTGTTCACGATCTGGGAGGACCAGTCGCGGCGCGATGGGCCGGCGCGGGAGTGGACCAGCCGCAGCGTGTTCCGCATGTGGCGCGAGCATAACCGGAGCTTCGCGCAGATGGCCGCGATCTCCGACTTCGCGCCCAACCTCACGGGCGTGGACGAGCCGCTCGGGCTCGTGGGCGAGCTGGTGACGCCGGGGTACTTCGCCGCGCTCGGCGTGCCGCCGGCGTTGGGCAGGGCGTTTCTCCCGGAGGAGGAGACTCCCGGTCGCGGCCGGGCGGTGGTCCTGAGTCACGAGCTGTGGCAGCGAAGGTTCGGCGGCGACCCCGGGATTCTGGATCGTGTCGTCACGCTCAACGGAGAGGGCTACTCCGTGGTGGGGGTCATGCCCGCGGGATTCCGCGCGCCGATCACCCCCACCGCGGAGATCTGGGCACCGCTCGACATCGATCCCGCCAGGACCGATTGGGCGAACGCCTACCTGCGGGTCGTCGCGCGGCTCGGACCCGACATGTCGGCCGATGCGGCGCGCGCCGATCTCGAGCGCGTCGCCGGGCTCGTGGCCGCGGAACAGCCCACGTATTACCGCGGCGTCGGAGCGGTCGCGGTGCCAATCCACCAAACGGTGGTCGGCACCGCCAGCACGCCGCTGCTCGTGCTCCTTGGGGCGGTCGGCCTGGTGCTAGCGATCGCGTGCGCCAACGTCGCGAACCTCCTCATCGCGCGCATGACGGGCCGGACGCGCGAGCTTGCCATCCGGGCGGGCCTCGGCGCCGGGGCGGGCCGGCTCGCCCGCCAGCTGCTGACCGAGAGCGTCACGCTGGCACTGATCGGTGGCGCGATCGGAGTGGCGCTCGGCGTCTGGGGCACGGAGCTCCTGAAGCACCTGGCGCCGCCCGGCACACCGCGTCTCGCGGATGTGCGTGTCGACCTCGCCGTCCTGGGATTCGCCCTCGGGATCGCGTTGCTGACCGGCCTGGCGTTCGGCGTCCTGCCGGCGCTCGCCGCCTCGCGTCCCGCCCTGCTGTCGTCGCTGCGCGAGGGCGCGCGCGGCACCGAGACGGCCGGCGCGGGCCGCGTGCGGCGCGGGCTCGTCGCCGTGGAGCTGGCGCTCGGTCTCACACTGCTCGCGGGCGCCGGACTCCTGGTTCGGAGCCTGCTGGCCCTGAACGCCGTCGATCCAGGGTTCACCGCCGACCGCATCCTCACCGCCCGCGTGCTGGCGCCGGCATCGCGTTACCCGGAGCGACATCACATCGCCGCGTTCTGGCGCGACGTCGAGACGCGCCTCGCGGGGCGGCCCGAAGTGCGCTCGGCGGGACTGGTCCTGATCCCCCCGTTCGGCGGCGACGAGATCGACCTGTCGTTTCTCGTGGAGGGTGTTTTCGTGCCGGACGGTGACGAGCCGGGCGCGCGTTACCGCATCGCCACCCCCGGGTTCTTCGAGACCCTCGAGCTGCGCGTGCGGCAAGGACGGGCGTTCGACGCCGGCGACGGGGCAGACGCCCAGGTCGTCGTGATCAACCGGACGATGGCCGAGCGGCATTTTCCGGACGGCGACGCGGTGGGACGCCGGATCCGGATCGGAAACGTGCGCAGCGAGGAGTCGCCCTGGTGGACCGTCGTCGGGGTGATCGACGACGTGCGCCATACCGCGCTCGACGAGCGGTCGCGGGAGGAGATGTACGTCCCCGCCGCCGTCCGCCCGGCCCGGGTCATGTTCGTAACGCTCGCCGGCCACGGGGCGCCGCTCGACCTGGTGCCGGTGTTGCGCGAGGTTGTGAGGTCGATCGACCCGGATCTGCCGATCACCCAGGTGGCGGCCCTCGATGCCCTCATCGGGACATCACTCGCCACCCGGCGCTTCGTAGCGTACCTGCTCGCCGGTTTCGCCGGCGTCGCGCTCGTGCTCGCGGCGGTGGGCGTGTACGGGGTCGTCTCCTACGCGGTCGGACGTCGCACCCGCGAGATCGGCATCCGGATGGCGCTCGGCGCCGGCCGTGGCGACGTGCTGCGCAACGTGATGGGGCAAGGGCTCGTCATGACGGGGGTCGGGATCGGGATCGGCCTCATCGCCGCCGTATTGGTGACGCGCGCGCTCACGAGTCTGCTGTTCGGCGTCGCGCCGACTGATCCGTTCACGTTCGCCGTGGTTGCCTTGATCCTGACCGGCGCCGCGCTGGCCGCGTGCTACGTCCCCGCGCGGCGGGCCACGCGAGTAGATCCGATGGAGGCGTTGAGGAGTGAGTAACCTGTCACCTGTAACCTGTCACCTTGCCCGACAGCATCACGGAGCCTGAATGCTGAACGACCTTCGCTACGCTCTCCGCTCCCTGAAAAACCACCCCGGCTTCGCGACCGTCGCCGTCATCACGCTCGCGGTCGGGATCGGTGCGAACTCCGCGATCTTCAGCGTGGTGAGCGCGGTGCTCCTCCGCCCGTTGCCGTATCCGGATCCGGACGGACTGGTCCAGGTCCACGCGCTGAACCGTGGAGATCTGTGGACCGTGTCTCCCCCCGATTTCGTCGATTGGCGGCGCGACATCGGAGTCTTCAGCGTCATGGCGGCGTTCCACCCGAGTTCCTTCGCACTCACCGGATCGGGACCCGCCGTTCGGGTAGAAGGAGCGCGGGCGACCTCGGCGCTGCTCCCGATGCTCGGAGGCGATCCCATACTGGGCCGGGTGTTCGGCGAGGAGCACGAGGTCCTCGGACGGGACCGGGTCGTCGTGCTGAGCAACGGTTTGTGGCGAACCCGATTTGGGGCCGACAGCGCGATCGTGGGTCGCACGATCATGCTCGATGGCGAGTCGCATGTCGTGGTGGCTGTGATGGGGAAGACCTTCGACTTTCTCGGGGATGCCGAGGTCTGGACGCCGCTGGCGTTCAGCGAGCGCGACCTCACGACCCAGCGTGGTGCGCACTACCTGACGGTGCTGGGTCGGCTCGAGGACGGCGCGACCGTCGAGCAGGCCGCCGCCCAGTTGGAGCGCCTCGCCGCGGGCATCGCCGAGCGGTATCCGGCGAGCAACGCCGGCTGGGGCGCCACGGCGGAGGGTCTCCGCGAGGCCATCGTAGGCGATGTGCGGCCCGCTCTCGCCGTGCTGCTGGGGGCGGTGGGGCTCGTCCTGCTGATTGCGTGTGCCAACGTCGCGAATCTCCTCCTGGTGCACGGATCGAAGCGCCGTCGCGAGCTCGCGATCCGTGCGGCGCTCGGTGCCGCGCGGCCGCGCCTCATCCGGGCGCTCCTGACGGAGAGTCTCGTCCTGGCGCTGGTAGGTGGGTTCGCCGGCCTGCTGCTGGCCACGTGGGGCACGGCGCTCATCGCGCACCTGGAGCTGTCGGCCATTCCACGACTGGACGGCGTCCGGTTGGATCGTGCGGTGCTCGCGTTTACGGCGCTCGTCTCGTTGACGTGCGGCGTGGTCTTCGGCGTCCTTCCCGCACTGCAAGCCTCTCGCGGCGGCGACCTGCACCGGAGCCTCAAGACCGGTGGACGTGGCCTGTCGGGCGACGCAGGACGGGGACGGCTGCGACGCGGGCTGGTCGTGGCGGAGCTGGCGCTGGCGGTCACGCTCGTGATCGCCGCCGGGTTGCTGTTCCGCAGCTTCGTGCGGCTGCATCAGGTCGAGATCGGTTTCGATCCCGATGACGTCATCACGTTCAACGTGTCACTGCCGGACGCCCGATACGGCGAACCGGATTTGGCCGAGGCGTTTTTCGCGGAGCTCGTGGAGCGGAGTGCGGCACTACCCGGTGTTGCGGCCGCCGGCGCGGTCTTCGGGCTCCCGATGAGCGGGTTCGGGTACAGCATTTCCGCGTACGAGCTGGACGGGCGCCGGATCGAGCCGCCCGAAGATGACCGCCTGTCCACGCAGATCCGGATCGCCACGCCCGACTACTTCCGGACCGTCGGCATGCGGGTGCTGCGTGGCCGGGGGTTCAGCGAGTCGGATCGCGCCGACGCGCCGCGCGCGGTCGTGATCAACGAAGCAGCGGCGAAACTGCTGT